>JADMIO011201734.1_pt1 | contig 27074 bp, 21 predicted proteins | sample 8958161 | NCBI WGS metagenome assembly JADMIO01 (sample SAMN16585339, study PRJNA669376) | soil metagenome | isolation source: Crop rotation soil | place: USA: Cullars Rotation, Alabama | collected 2011
AATGATCCCCGCGGCGAGCAGCAGCAAAGTGCGGACGGGAAGGCGGCTGCCCTCGGCGACCGCCGCGGCGCGCGGGATCAGCAGCCAGGTCGCGGCCGTGAACAGCACCGCCTGGCCGGCGAACAGCCAGAAGACGCCGCGCCACGCCCCGGCATCGGCGAACAGGCCGCCGACCAAAGGGCCGGCAAAGGTGGCGACGCCCCAGACGCTGGTCAGGATCGCGAAGACCCGCGGGAGATGGCGTCCGGGAAAGAGCACGGCCAGAGCGACATAGATGAGGCCGATCACCCAGCCCGCCGCGCAGCCCTGGATCACCCGTCCGGCCAGAAACAGGGCGATGCCCGGCGCCGCCGCGCTGAGCGTGCAACCGATCGCGAAGCCGAGGCCGGCAAGCATCATCGCCGCGCGCAGCCCGATCCGCTCGGCGAGCCAGCCCGCCGAGGCGCCGGCCACGACCAGACCGGTGAGGAAGCCCGACGCCGCCCAGCCGAACCAGGCGAAGCCGGCCAGCGCCGCGCCGACGCTGGGCATGATCGTCGCGGTCACCAGCGAATCGGCGGCGACCACCCAGCAGCCGAGCACGAGCAGGGCGAGCACGGGTGCGCGGCCCCCGGCCAGCAGGTCGCGCCAGCCCTCGGCGCGGCGGGGCGGGATGCGGTCGTCGATGGCGGCTTCGGCGGACATGGCTCTTCCCGATTCCGGTTGCGTCGGCCGCACCCTATGCAACCTCAACCATGGTTGAGGTCAAGCGGTGAATCGCAGGGTGCGGCCGGCACTCTTTGCCTCAGGCCGCCATCGCGCAGGCCGCCGCCGGCTCCGCTTTCGCCCCGGCCAGCGCCAGCGCATACTCGCGCGCGGGTGCGATCGCGTCGCGGCCGGCGCTGTAGCGGCCGCGCGTCACCCCCGTCGGCCGGAAGCCGAGCTTGTGCAGCACCCGGCCCGAGGCGGGATTGTCGGTGAAATGGCCGGCGACGAGGCGCGGCAGCCGGAGCGAGTCCCGGGCATTGGCGAGCAAGGCGGTGCCGGCCTCGGTGGCGATGCCGCGGCCCCACCAGGGCCGGGCGATCCAGTAGCCGAACTCCGGCTCCGCATCGCCGGGCTTGCGGCCGAAGCCGATCCCGCCGACGAGCGTGGGCGCGCCGCCGCCGCGCAGGAAGATCAGGCAGGCGGCCTGGTCCGCGGAGCGGTCGCGTGTGAGGAAGGCCTCGGCGTCGGCCAGGGTGTAGGGCCATGGCGCGGTGGCGAGATTGCGCACGATCCGCTCGTCCGCAATCGCCTGGAAGAGCGCGGGCGCGTCCTCCCGCCAGCCGGGCCTGAGCAGCAATCTTTCGGTCCTCGCGAACATCCGTCTTTCCCTTCGCTTCTCCTGCGCGTCCCCTGACCCCGAAGGGTTGCAGGTCCGCGACACGCTTTTTTCCGAAGGAGAAAAAGAAAAAAGGAGAGGAACCCTGGTGGCCCCTCTCCCTCGGATGGTTCTTGTCAGAACCTTTGGGGCCACCCTCTCCGGGCAGCCCTTTCTCGACTGCCCTATTCTGCCGCCTCGATCGCCATGTCTACGCAGACAAACTTGCGGCCGAGCTTGCCGTCGCGGAACGCAACGGTGCCGTCGGTAAGCGCAAAGAGGGTATGGTCCTTGCCGATCCCGACATTGGCGCCCGGATAATATTTGGTGCCGCGCTGGCGCACGATGATGTTGCCGCCGACGACCTTCTCGCCGCCGAACTTCTTCACGCCGAGGCGCTTGGACTGGGAGTCGCGGCCGTTACGCGACGAGCCGCCTGCTTTCTTATGTGCCATCGTTCTTCTCTAAGCCTGAATCTGTTTACGCGTCCTTAGCGGCGGCCGGCTTCTTTGTCGAAGCCTTCTTGGCCGGCGCCTCCTCGGCCTTGCTCGGGACAGGCTTCTCCGCGGGAGCGGCCTTGGTCGCGGCGGCCTTCTTCGGCGCCGCAGCCTTCGCCTCCGACGCCGCCTCGGCGCCGCCCTTGGCCGGCGCCTCCGGCTTCGGTGCCTTGGCAGCCTTGGCCGGCTTCTCGGCGGCAGCCGGAGCCGGGGCGGCCTCCGCTTTCTCGGCCTTCGGCTTGGCGGCCTTCTTCGGCGCATCGCCGATCGCCAGGATCCTGAGGATCGTCAGCTGCTGGCGGTGACCCGCCTTGCGGCGATAATTGTGGCGGCGGCGCTTCTTGAAGACGGTGACCTTGTCGGCCTTCGCCTGGGCGATGATCTCGGCCGCGACGGTGAGACCGTCGGTCGACTTCAGCTCGCCGCCGTCGCCGGCCAGCAGCACGTCGCTCAGGGTGACGCTGTCGCCGGCCTCGCCGGCCAGCTTCTCGACGACGATCTTGTCTCCGGCGGCGACGCGATACTGCTTGCCGCCCGTGCGCACGATTGCGAACATGGGCTAATCCAATTCAACTCGAAATGCTTGGCGCGCGAGACAGGGCCCCGCACGGGAAGTGGGGCCGCTACAGGCTGGGGGCGTTCCTGTCAACCGAAGCGGGGTGAAAAAGGGCCCTAGTGCCGCCGCTCGCGCCGCAGCTGGTAGCGGCCCTTGTCGAAGGGCTCGAACATGCCGGCAATGGCGGGATGATCGACCGGCTCGTCCTCATCGTCGGGCAGCAGGTTCTGCTGGCTGACATAGGCGATGTAGGAGCTCTCCGCATTCTCGGCGAGCAGATGGTAGAAGGGCTGGTCCTTGCGCGGCCGGATGTCCTCGGGGATTGCCTGATACCATTCCTCGCTGTTCGCGAAGACCGGATCGATGTCGAAGATCACGCCGCGGAAATCGAACATGCGGTGCCGCACCACCTCGCCGATCGAGAAACGGGCATGGGCGACGGGAGGCGCCTGCACCGCCCCGGCCAGGCCCTCGCTGAGGATGTCGGGCTGCGTCATGCCCCATATCTAGTGTGCCCGGCGCAGGGCCGCAAGCAAACCGCGGCTCGGTTCGCCTCAAGACATGGTTGGCAAGTCCGGAGTCCTGCAGGTTTTCCGGCTGCCGCGATTTCCGGGGCGCCGAACGTTGCGCTCGGCTCGAAATCGCTCTAGAGCGCGCGGCTCATTCGACCCGGCGAGCCGCACGCGGCCCTGCCTTTCATGCGGAGAGGTGCCGGAGTGGTCGAACGGGGCGGTCTCGAAAACCGTTGAGCGCGCAAGCGTTCCGAGGGTTCGAATCCCTCCCTCTCCGCCACAACCCTCGCAAGCGCGACTCGGTTTAGTCCAAAAAACCTAGCTTTTCTGCGGGCTTTCGGCTAGAGATCCTCTTCAGTTGTCCAAGTTGATGCCCCCAAATCCGGGGGCATCCGGGGGCATCCGAGGGCAGAAGCGGGGCAGTGCCCCGCAATTTGGGGGCATCGATGCTCACCGATCTGAAGGTAAGAACTGCCAAGCCGCGTGATCGGGATTACAAGCTCACCGACTCCGGGGGGCTTTATCTCTACGTCACGACCAAGGGCTATCGCTCATGGAGAATGAAGTATCGCTTCGGCGGCAAAGAGAAAACCCTCACGTTCGGGCCGTATCCCGAAGTGCCGCTGTCTGAAGCTCGAGATCGGCGCGACGCAGCGCGGCGCCTCCTTCGTGATTTTCGGGATCCCGCGATTGAGGAACTCAAACGCAAGCTCGTGGCGGCGGCGGACCATGCTGCAACTTTCGAGACGGTCGCTCGGCGGTGGCACGAGATGCACAAATCGAGGTGGACCCCGGTTCACGCCGCCGACGTGCTCAAGAGCCTTGAGCGCGAGATATTTCCCTTTCTGGGCTCCGTCCCAATCAGTCAGATTGATGCACCGTTGGTGCTGGCGAGCCTGCGCAAGATCGAGGCCCGCGGTTCGCTCGAGACTGCGAAACGCGTGCGCCAGAGAATGTCCGCTGTATTCATTTACGCCATCTCGGCGGGCATCTGCGCGAATGACCCAGCGGCGACCGTTGCGAAGGCAATGAAGCCTGCTCGCAAGCGGACAAAGCAGCCAGCACTTGCCAGCCTAGAGGAGCTCCAGAGGCTCCTCAGAGACGTGGAGTCGTCCGGTGCAAGCCCGGTGACGAAAGTGGCTTCGCGGCTCCTTGCGCTGACAACTGTCCGGCCGGCGGTCCTGAGGGGTGCGCGATGGGACGAATTCGAAGGAATTGATTGGGAGGCTGGTATGGCTCGCGAGGAAGGCTTGGCGCTCTGGCGCATTCCTTCCCAGCGGATGAAGCTCGTCCTCGAAAGGAAGGACGATGCCTCCTACGAGCACATCGTTCCCCTCTCACGCCAAGCTGTCGAAGCCCTAGTCGCGATCCGCCCGCTTACCGGCCGGTACCCGCTCGCCTTTCCGAGCGAACGACACGGGCACAGGCCTTTAAGTGAGAACGCGATCGGTTACCTGTACAATCGGTCCGGCTACCACGGCCGGCATGTTCCTCACGGTTGGCGGGCGGCATTTTCAACCATCATGAATGAGCGCGCAGAGCGCAGTGGGCGAGCGGACGACCGCGCGATCATCGACTTGATGTTAGCCCATGTCCCGCCCAACACGGTCGAAGGCGCATACAACCGTGCAGCCTATATGCCCCGTAGACGTGAGATCGCCCAGGAATGGGCGGATGTTCTTGTCAAAGGCTTAGCACCTCCCGATGAATTCCTCTTTGGACCTCGAAGGAATTGAGGTTTTCGGATGGCAGCTCCCAAGCCCAAAGTCCGCAGGCGGAGGCTCCCCACACGCAAGCTCTTCGTCACGCAGCAACAAATTCTGAATGACGAAGCGCTGTTTTCCGTCTCGCCGTACAGAATAATCTCAAGATTTCTCGAGTGCTTCGACCGTAATGGTGCGCTCGAAATTGCCGTGCCGCGCTACGTTCTTGAGGAGCTGGCCAAGCGTTTCATCTGTGTGAATTGTGAGGAATTGAATTCGCTTGATGATGCCTTTGGCGGCCGCATTGCTCGGCAGCGAAATGCTGCGCGGAAGGAGGAACGAGATTGGGACATTCTGCACGAGGTGTTTCGGCTGAGGGAGAAGCTCCGTGCAATGTCACCCCAGGAACGTGGAGTGGGAACACCCACTCGGCATGCGATCGGCCAGTGCGCGGAGGCTTTTGGCGTGAAGCCAGGGACCGTGCGGCGGATCCTATACGGTAAGAAGATGCGTGGTTTTGCAAATTGAGTGACTCGCTTAGCGCCCACGTCGTGAATCATGAGGAGCGACCTAACTCATACAGACCAGAGGGGTTCAGCGATGACCGACCAAAATGTCCTCCCGGAAACGGGTTTCATTCGAATCCGTGACGTTCTTCGGGTCATCCCGGTGAGCAGGTCCACTTGGTGGGCTGGCGTTCAGAACGGTCGCTTCCCGGCTGCCATCAAGCTGGGTCCCAAGATCACGGTGTGGCGGGTCGAGGATATTCGAAACCTGATTTCGAATGATGGCGTGATGGCAGCAGAAGGCTGAGATCGTGGGGGTATCGTATCGCCTCAGGAATGCTCGCAAGCGGACATCTTACCGGCCCATGCCGGTTTAGGTCTCAGCACAGAGAAAGAACTTACACCTGAGCAAAAGATTTCGGGAAAAATGAGGTTCAAAAAGTGGGCGGATTAGGGAGTGATCGTAAACGTGCCTGGAAAGGCTTGGGGCTGCGACCGGTTGCCTACGAGAATGCGTTAGCGCTTGATATCCGGGAGCTGTCTCGGGGCGGCTTTATCGACACAAGCGTCGCGCCATACGGCTGGGATTACGTCCAGTCTGGGGAGACCAGGAGCGTCGAGATCGAGATCGAGAATGATTGGATGTACCCGCGGCGCTGTCTCTATCTTTGTTATGTGTCCGATGCCGAGGCTTTCCGACAGCGTGTCGATCTGGAGGAGACGAGCTGCAATTTCGGAGGTTCCAGGCGGTGGTTTCTCTGTCCTGGGTGCCAGGGGCGGTGCGCAATCCTGTGGTGGGTCCAGCGATTCCGTTGCGGGCGATGCCAGCGGGTGGCCTATCGAAGTCAGAACGAGGATGAGGCAGCCACTACCCGCAGGCGTATCAGGAAGATCCGCGCGAAACTAAAGCTAGGACCGACTGGGTTTTTCCCTGACCGATCTGATGTTCGGCGCATGAATGGGGAGAAGCGGCTGTCGTTGGTCAACGCGTTGGTCGCTCAGGAGACGCGCATCGGCGCCATCATGCTGGCGAAGATGGCAAAGTACGATCCGGATGGAGAAATCACAGCGAAGTTCGCAGCTGCCGCGCTAGGAAACCGAAGGTGACTCCTCATCCACTGGGCCACGACTTCTCAACCGAGGTTGGCGAGTTTGACAGCCCTTCATCTCACTGCCGGCTCGAATTCTTCCAGATTGAGGGTCGAGCAGTAGGGGTCTGTCGCCCTGGTGCGGGAGGGCTCGCATGGGTTTGGGATGACGATCGCTGGCGCTGGGCGCCAGCATTAGCAACCAAGGATGGAGTGCCTCTCGCCGGTAGCACGCTCGCCGTCGAGTTCCCCGAGATCGACATGGCAGCGATCGTACACCTCGCCAGCCACTCGAGCTGACGTGTTCGACGGACATGGCCACCTCCCCATCGTGTACGGCCACCCCTTGGAAATGTTGAGTTTCCCTGGCGCGGACACTCCACAGTGCCCCGTGAAACTGCCACTAACGCGGACGGTAATGGCCACTTTTGCCCTAATCAGGCGTTCGACGACGGCGGATCCTGAAAAGGGTCGCCGTTGCCAGCGGTGCGACCGCTAGCACCTCGACGACTAATCTAAGGCGTAGCCGCAGCGGATTCCCGCCGCGGCTACGCCCTTGAGCGCCTGAGGCTTTCGCCAATCAGTAGAGCCATGGCTCGATAAATGCTCGCACTCGGCGCACCTGCTGATCGATATCGAGCTTCGGCATGCGCGCTAGCCGCCGTCGCAAGATGGGCTCGAATTCGAACCATAAGATCCTTCGCTCGCGCAGCGCGATCAGCATTTCGAATGCATCATTCAGATCGGAAGGGTGCTCGGCGAATGGCCGATCCTTCGCGCCGAAACAGCCATCAATCATCTTTTCCAAGTCAGTCATTTTCATATTCCTACTTCTCGAAAGCCGAGGAACACCGACAGCGCGGATCGCTACCTTTCTCTCCGGTGCATCGCATTTACAGTTCTCGATTCCGGGAATGCGGGAGCGCCGGAGTCTCCGCACGTTTGCGAGCATTTCGCTCGGCTGGGCGCCTTTCGCGATTGTTTGTTGCGCGGGGTGCGCGGGTTAATAAGCGTGCTATTCTTGCGCGCATGCCGAAACCGCGGGGTGCAGGAACTATCTATTTGGGCGACGCTATCGCGCATGCGTCGGAACGGGCGCTGCTCACGCGCCTTGCCGCCCTGCTCGAGCGGGCCGGCGAGCCCTACGTGCTCCTCGCAAATTGTCAGTTCGGTGGCCGGCAGATCGACTGCATTCTTGCAACGGCCCACCATGTGTCGGTGTATGAGGCGAAGGCGACGCGCTGGCCGGTGAAGGGCGGCATCAACGGCGATTGGGCGCGCCGACAGGCAGATGGCAGCTTCGCCGCTTATCCCAATGGCTATCTTCAGGCCCTTAATGCCAAGAACGCACTACGCGATGCGATGCGCGTCGGCGGACCGCTGGGGAACTGGTATCCCGACGCCCGCGTCGTCTTCACGACGGGGATCCCGGCAGGATCGGAGCTCACCAGCGGCGATCATAAGGTACGTGTCCTCGACAGCGAAGCGCTTAACCTGGCAGATTTGGAAGCAGGCTCGCCTTGGCCGCTCGATCGATGGCATGAGTTCGCCCGGCATCACCGGCTGATCGCTTCGTCGATCAGGCAAGCGACCGGCACTCCGGCTCTGCAGGAGGCGCATGCCCTGCTGGCGCGCTTCGGCGACGCGGTGCAGCGCGACTATTGGCGGGATGGAAGTCGCTGGCTGGCCGAGGACGCGGCCCAAGAGGCTGCCATTTTTTCAGCCTTGCTCTCCGGGGCGGGTGCCTTTGTCTCCGGCCCATCCGGCTGCGGGAAGACCCTACTAGCACGGCGGATCGCTGCCGAGCTTGCCGCAGGCGGAACGGCCGTCCTCTATCTTTCCGCGCGCCTTTATGATGGGTCTTGGCACGCGCTGGTGCGCCGCGAGGCGTCGCTGCTTTCGGGTGCGGCGCCCGCATCGATCTATCGGGCAGCGCGCGACTGCGGAGCTCCAACGGCGATCATGCTCGACGGTATTAACGAGCTGCCCGACGCGGATGAGGCGCTGCGCGGGCTGCGCGCGCTAGCATCGCGGCTCGACGCGCGTGTCATAGTCACGGGGCAGGGTGACCGGCCGCTACAATTGTCCGGGCTTGACCTTGTAGTTGTCGATCGGCCGACCCTCGCTCTCAAGCAAAAGATCGCCGCCGCACGGGGCAATCTTGGCGAGACAGCGCTCGAAGCGCTCAAGGCAGTCGGCAGCGGTTTCGAGGCGTCCGTGATCGGCACGATCGCCGGCAAGATCGAGCGCAATACATCGCGCCAGTGCTTACTCGACATGTTCGTTCGCGAGCAGCTCGGGCCGTACGCGCGCCTCGGTGCGCTCGGCCTGCGCCGCTTGGCCGCGGAGCTGCATGGCGCGCTGGCGTTTTCCGTCTCGGAGAGCAGCTTCGACGAGCTGATGCGGGCGCAGGACGTGCCCGATCCCGCCTGTGCAGCAATGTTCAAGTCGGGCTTGATCGTGCGTCGCGCCGGTCGCGTCTCCTTCGCGCACGAGATGCTGCAGCAGGCCTGCGCGGCGCACGGTCTGTGTATCGCGGTCCAGCGCAATCCCACACAGTGGTCGGCTTTGCTCGACATGCCCCTGTTCGAGTCAGTTTCTGGCGACGTTCTCTCTGTAGTCGAGAGCAGCAAAGCCGCGACTGCAATCCTGAATGCCTCGACCCGCCCGGCATTGCTGCGCGCTGCGGTTCTTGGCCACCATGGCGAGATTGCTCAGGCGGCGGCCGAGGCGTTGCTCGATCAGGCCTATCGTGACTGTCTTGTCGAGATTGCCGGCCTCACCCTAATCGTTATCCCCGGTGAACGCGCGACGGTGGACTGGGAACCGGATAGCTTGAGGCGGTGGACGCCACAGGAGCGGGCGCGGCTATCGGCAATTGGCTTAGAAGTGCACACGGATCGCGGCGTGCAGCGTCATATGGATCTCTGCCGGGCGATGGACGCGCGGCTCGACACGGAGCGGTTGCGGGTCTTCGATGAGGCCAAGACCGCGGGGTGCCTCCGGTTGCGGAGCGCCGCATTCTGGCTGGCATATTATGGTTTCGGGCGGGAGAGTGGGTTCCTGTATGCCTGCCGCGCGCTCCAGCGCTCGATCGAGGAGCCGCCGAAGCCAATTCCGGTGCGCTTCTTCGATGTCCGCGAGCTGACATCCGGGCAACTCCATTTCTATCTAGAAAATCGCTATTCTCTCGTGCCGGAGAGCCAGCGGGAGGTATTTGCCGAGCAGCTGATCTGCTGCATTACGGAGCGTTTCGGGGTTGAGCCGTATCACGTGAAGCAGGCGATCCTGAATGCCGCCGGCTTCGCGCGCACCGCATCGGAAGAGGTCAATGATCGCCTTGTCGCGGCAGTGCAGGGGCTCGAAGTGCCGCTCGGCGACATCGGTACGAACATGGCGGTTGTCGACGCGTTGCGCTTCCTCGGAGCGATCGAGGATCCCAGCGACGCCTTCCGTCGGAATGTTCGATCGGAACTCGCTATGGCCACAGGTGAGCCGGCGACCGAGCAAAGCTGTGAGCTAGCACTGACGTTGGCGGGCGCGCAGTTCGACCACCCTTATGACCACATCTATTATGAGGAGATCGAGCAGCTCTCCGAGGAGTCCCGGCGCATCCTGTATCGCCGCGCGCTCGCGGCGGACACGCGTTATTGCGGCAATCTGGCCTGGATCGTCCGCCAGCTGGTCGCTTGGGACGACCCGGTCGATGGCCCTCGCATGCAGCAGCTGGCACGGCTGCCGGATCCGGCAAACCCGATGCCTCAGGAAGAATGGAGCGCCTTTGTGGATGCCACGCGGTTCTTGGGCCGCCACAGCATACCGCTTGAGGACCACAGGGCCGATAGCGATACGGGGCGCTGTCTTATTCTCGTTCGCGGGCTCGTGCACGCAGCCGAGGATCGGGAAACAGGCGAAGCAAGCGCTTCGGCACTCTGGCCGGTCTTGGAGTCGATGCCGGTCGGAGACGCGATAGGCGTGCTCGGCGAGGTGCAATGCGCGCTGCAGGAATCACACTGGAGCGAACGAGTTGTGCCCTTCGCCCACCTTGACCTTGTCGCTACTTATCCCCGCCAATGCCTCGCCCTTGCGCGCGCATTTCTCGACGCTCGCACCCAAGCGCGCTATTACCATCGGGTGCCGTTTCAGGAACTGGGGCCGCAGTTCGCGTTCCACGCGATCGCCTCGCAGGGAGACCGCAGCGACCTGGACCGCCTCAGGGCTGAGAGCCTAGGACCGCATGCGCGAAGCGCGCTCGACGTCCTCAAGAAGCTTGACTTAGTGATCGCCGGCTGAGTCCCGCAGCGGGTGCGACCAGGCTATAGTGCAGTCCTGATCGGTGGTCCTCGGCTTCGCGTTCAGAGCAGCTTAGGCGATCTTGCAATGGCGTCGGCCTTCGAAACGCTCATGCGGTCGGGCTTCGCGCCCCTGTGTGACGGCGGTGGCAAGATCAAAACCCGATTTCAGTGGATCAACAAGGTCGATCATCGGTGTCACCTTCCGAGACGGGTTCATGAAAGACGAGGCATAAGAACGGCGCCTCGCGACCAAGAACCATCTTGCGAGCACATTCTCTCAGCATTTTTCTGTGGATAAGTTTGACGAATAAATGTAGCTATGTCGGCCGGCAAGAGATAATAATAAATGCGCTCGGAGGGGTGGCGGGACGCTATAATTTATCATGCTGGTGATCACAAACTGCTCCAACCGAAAGCGTCAACCGACCGTCGTGGGGCTCCATGCCGCCTCGCTCCCCCATGTAGATCAGGCCAAGGTCGCTGCAGAGTGGGTCCGACGTCTCGCCGCTGCAAACGCACTGAGTCTCGTAACAGATCTCTACGCTGGTCGAGGCTTTCACGAAGCCAAGCTTGCCGCGCGCCGTCTCGGCGCAGAACTGCTGGTAGCATCAGCGGGCCTGGGCCTGGTCCGCGAATCGACGTCAGTGCCGTCTTACGCTTGCACCATTCTTGCAAATGCACCTGATAGCATCGCTGATCGAGTGGACGGGCCCTTTTCAGCGGCAGCCTGGTGGCGACGGATCAACCAGACCTCGCCATTCGCGGTTTCGTTGACAGCATCCCTCGCGTCCTCGAGCGGGTTGGTTTGCGCGGCGCTGTCGGAAAGCTACATCGGAATGGTCGAGGCGGATCTTATCGGTCTCGACGACAAGGCGCGCGGTCGGTTGCGCCTGTTCACTGCCGCGCCGCTTGGCCGGATCGCGCCGCAGTTGCGGGCTTACGTCATGCCTTACGACGACCGCCTCGATGGAGCCGGCAGTACGATCCGTGGCACCCGAAGCGATTTTGCCGGTCGTGCCCTCCATCATTTCGCTCAGGCGATTGTCGTGCAGGGCGACCGACGCTCCGCAGCGGAGCATGCCGATGAGGTTAGTCGCGCGATCCAGGATTGGACAGCCCCGATACGCGTTGCGCGCATGCGGCATGACAACGAGTCATTGCGTGCACTGCTCCATCAACATTGGGAGGCTGCCGGCGGCAGTTCTTCGCGCCTGCTTCGTCTCTTTCGCGATCAACTCCATATCGCCTGCGAGCAGGGGCGCTTCGCAGCGCTTGCCCGTGAAGTGCGGACCGAACGAGCGTGACCCGACGCGAGTATCTCTCGGTGCGCGCGGTGCGTACCGCGCAGGGACAGGGGACGGATGTCTTCGCCTTCTTCCTGCTCGGCTCTGACATCACGCGGATTGCTGACATCAGCCGCATTCAGCGCGATGATAAAGAGTTGAAGGGTTTCCAGCGCGGCGAGATCCGCCAGCACGTCAATGCGATCACCGCCTTCCTCGACAGCGGCCCGGTGCTCTTCCCCAACGCTATCATTCTGGCCATGGCGCCCGAGATCGAGTTCGCGTCGGCGCGCGGGCGCAAGCCCGGCAATATCTGCGAGGTCGGAGACGCCGGCACGCTGACCATCCCAATCTATCCGGAAGGACGGCGCGCGGCCTGGATCGTCGACGGACAGCAACGCTCACTCGCGCTCGCCCAGGCTAAGGACAAGTCGATCGCTGTCCCTGTCGTCGGCTTCGTCTCGGCGGAACTGGAAACGCAGCGTGAGCAGTTCATCCTCGTCAACAAGGCCAGACCGTTGCCCACACGGCTGATCAACGAATTGCTCCCAGAGGTCAGTGTACTGCTGCCCCGCGACCTTGCCGCGCGTCGGCTGCCCAGCGCTTTGTGCGAGGCGCTCAACAGAGACCCGGCTTCGCCCTTCCATGGCCTTATCCGGCGGGAGTCGAACGCCAAGGCTAAAGGTGGCATCATCACCGACGCGGCTCTGATCGAGACCATGCGTCTCAGCTTGCGCTCGGCCATGGGCGCTTTGGGCCAGTATAAGCGCAACGGCGACGGCGCTGACACAGAGGCGATGTACGAGGCGCTGCTCATCTATTGGCGGGCAGTCCGCAACACCTTCCCGGAGGCTTGGGGTAAGCCTGCGACCCAAAGCCGGCTCATGCATTCGGCCGGCATTCGAGCGATGGGCGCGCTTATGGACCAGATCATGCTGCGCGCCGACGCCAGCGCTGATCGGGCCGGTGCCGTCAGTCAGATGCTGAACCGGATCGCGCCGCATTGCCATTGGACCGGCGGTCGCTGGGATGGGCTCGGCCTTGGCTGGAACGAGATCCAGTCGACCTCGCAGCACATTACCAAACTCACCGAGCATCTCCTCCATCTCGAACGCGACCTGGCGAAGGCGGCGTCATGAAGTTCATCTTCGCCGACAGCCTCGATTACGTAGATCCAGCGTTCGACTTCATTGCCGATCGCAGCCCCGCCGAGCGCCAGCCTTATTGGGACGACGCCTATCCGCATGAGATCCTGGGCTATGCGCCCTACGACGGTATGCTGGTTTCACGAGGCATTGTTGGCGACCACCGGGTCAAAGGCAAATACACCGCAAGCCAGGCGCGTCGGTTCGCCTTGGTTGGTGCCCGCAGATTCCTTCGCCTCGACAAACCGGAATTTGCCCGCCTCGAGATCTTCGGAGATTGCGGGGCTTTCACGTACGCTCAGGAGGATCGGCCGCCATACACACCTGCGGAAATGGCCGAATTCTACGACGAATGCGGTTTCACCCATGGCTGTTCGGTCGACCACATTATCTTCGACTTCGATCCTGCGGGCGAAGGTATAGAGGGTGGCTCCCAGGATGCCCGAAACCGCTTCGAGATCACACTTGAGAATGCCGACGGCTTCCGCCGAGAGGCGATCGCGATGGGTGCAGATTTCACGCCGCTTGGCGTGATTCAGGGCTGGTCTCCAGGCAGCATGGCAGAGGCGGCCCGCCGGCTTGTTGCGATGGGTTACGACTATCTCGCGATCGGCGGCATGGTGCCGCTGAAATCGCCCGAGATCAAACTGTGCCTGGAAGCGATCCGCGGCGCTATCCCGTCCTCGACCCGATTGCATATCCTTGGCTTCGCCAAGGCCGACGATATCGACAGCTTCCATGGCTACGATATCGCCAGCTTCGATACGACGTCGCCGCTAATTCGGGCGTTCAAGGACGCCAAGATCAACTATTATCTGCCCGGCGATGGTCTCGCGCTGCGCTACTTCACCGCGATCCGCGTGCCTCAGGCGATCGAGAACCCAAAGCTCCAGCGCTGCGTCAAGAAGGGTGTATTTCGCGCCGAGGACCTGGTGCGCATGGAGAGTGCAGCTTTGACTAGCCTGCGCGCGTTCGACCACGGCCAGGCTGACCTCGACGTCACCCTTCACCACGTGATGACGTACAGCGCCTCGCTCGTCGAAGAGAAACCTTTTGAGGACTGCCGCGACAGCCCAGCTCTGCGCAAGCTGGAAATGCGCTATCGCGAGACGCTGTCCGCACGTCCCTGGCGCGAATGTGGTTGCGCGATCTGTGCCAGCGCGTCGATCGAAGTCATCATCTTTCGCGGCAGCAATCGCAACAAGCGCCGCGGGATCCACAATCTCGCCGTTTACAAAAACCACATTGAACGACTGGATTTGAAGCGTGCCGTCAGCCGATATGATGAACTATCTAGCAATCTGTGCGCAGCAGAGTAGCGCCCATCAGGTGCTCAGTTTCGCGGCAACGGCCGCGGATGTAATGCGCTTCGCGTCCATCGAGCGGATTGGCCGCGACGCGCAGGGCGAACTCAGCGGCTTTCAGCGCCCGCAAGTGGCCGCGCACATCCGCGAAATACGCGACTATCTCGAAAAGCCAAACGCGGTGCTGCCCAATCCGATCGTCGTTGCCTTTACTAGCCATGTCACCGTCGAGGCGCTGGGCGATGGATCGGCGCGCATTTCGATCGATGTCGCTGGCGGCGCGCCCGGCTTGGTGGTCGATGGCCAACAGCGCCTCTCTGCGCTCGCCGGGCTCGATCGTGACTTCCAGCTGTTCGTTTCGGCGCTGATCTGCTGCGACGAGGGGGAATTGCGCCGCCAGTTCGTGCTCATCAACAACACCAGGCCCCTACCCAAATCGCTGATTTACGAGTTGCTCCCGACCGTAGACGATTTGCCACCCCGCCTGGCCCGTCGGTCGGCTGCGGCCGACCTCACCACGCGCCTCAATTTCGAGGGGACCTCGCTGAAAGGCTATATTCGCCAGCACACCTGCCCTGAGGGCATCATCGCCGACACGGTCATGCAGAAGATCATCATGGAGTCGCTATCGAACGGCGTCATGCGCGAGCTGATCCGGTCGCCCAAAGGCGAGGATCGGTGCGTGCGCATCCTCTCAAACTTCTTCGACGCGGTGAAGCAGACCTTCCCCGAGGCGTGGCACGGCCAGAAACCGGCCACGTCTCGCCTGCTGCATGGCGCTGGCATCCAAGCGTTGGGCGACGTGATGGAGGTCCTTGCGCAGCGGGCCGACGCATGCAGCGTCGAGGAGTTTCGCGAAGGCCTCGCATGCCTGCGCGGCAAGACGGCGTGGACCGAAGGGGAATGGGAGCTTGGCGGCGAGGTCCGGCGGTGGAACAGCCTCCAGAACGTTAATCGCGACGTTGCCCTACTCAAACATTATCTGACCAGCCTTGTGAAGGCCAACCTTCGCCGCAAGCGCAAGGCCGCGCCGGCGCCTTTGCTCGAACCGATGGCGGTGCCGTCATGAGCTACGCCGTCAAAGAAATCTTCAAGACGTTGCAGGGCGAAGGCGCGCAATCCGGCCGGGCAGCTGTCTTTTGCCGTTTCGCTGGCTGCAATTTGTGGACCGGTCGTGAGCGCGATCGGTCCAAAGCCGCCTGCGGCTTTTGCGACACCGATTTCGTCGGCACTGATGGCACGGGCGGCGGAAAGTTCGCGGATGCCGCGGCGCTGACGCTGGCCATCGAAAGGGCTTGGGGAACATCGCCCATCCGGCGCTACGTCGTACTCACCGGCGGAGAGCCGCTACTCCAGGTCGACTCACCGCTGGTCGAGGCCTTGCATGCATCAGGCTTCGAGATCGCAATCGAGACCAATGGCACCCAGCCGGCGCCCGATGGGCTGGATTGGATCTGCGTCAGCCCCAAGGCCGACGCCGAACTGGTGCTAACGCGGGGCCAGGAACTCAAGCTGGTCTATCCCCAGGACAAAGCACCTCCCGAACGGTTCGAAAGTCTCGCTTTCGAGCATTTCTTCCTGCAGCCGATGGATTCGCCATCCGCGGATGCCAACCTGGCAGCCGCGATCTCTTATTGTACCGACAACCCGCGCTGGCGCCTGTCGCTCCAATCGCACAAGATGATCGGAATCCGCTGATGTTCGAACTCAGCAAACAGTTCCGCTTCGATGCGGCGCACACCTTGCAGCGATCGATCGAAACCGAATCCAGCCGGCGGATTCACGGCCATTCCTATCGTGCCGAGGTGGCGGTGCGTGGTCGTCCCGACCCGACAACAGGGATGATCGTCGATCTCGGGATGCTCGAACAAATGATGGCCGATGCCCGCGATGCGCTCGATCATCGCTTCCTTGATGAAATCAACGATCTTGGGCCGGCGACTATGGAAAACCTCTGTCGCTGGATTTGGGACCGCTTGCGTCCGGAGGTTGGTGGCCTTGTCCGGGTCAGCGTCCATCGCGACAGCAGCGGCGAAACCTGTTCCTACTGGGGTGAGGAGGCCGTCTCATGATTGCCGACGAAGGTGCGCTCGTTCTCTTCTCGGGAGGCCAGGATTCAGCGACCTGCCTGGCTTGGGCTCTGGAGAATTTCAGCCACGTCGAAACAGTCGGCTTCGACTATGGTCAGCGCCATCGCATCGAGCTCGAGGGCCGTCCGGGCTTTCGCGAGAAGGTTGTCGCCCTGCGTGAAAAATGGGCCGGCCGGCTCGGCGCCGACCATTGTCTCGACCTCTCCGTGCTCGGCCAGGTCAGCGAAACCGCGCTCACCCGCGATGCGGAGATCGCCTTCCGCCAGGATGGCCTTCCAAACACCTTCGTGCCGGGCCGCAACTTGCTGTTCTTTACGCTGGCAGCCGCTTTGGCATCGCGGCGGCAGTTGCGCCATTTGATAGGCGGCATGTGCGAGACCGATTGTTCGGGCTATCCCGACTGCCGCGACGATACGATCAAAGCCCTCCAGGTGACGCTCAGTCTCGGCATGGGCAATCGTTCGGTGCTTCACACGCCGCTCATGTGGCTCGACAAGGCGGCGACTTGGCGGCTGGCGGAGGAACTTGGCGGGAATGAACTGGTCGAGTTGATCCGCGTGCAGACTCATACTTGCTATCGTGGCGCTCACGGCGTTCTCCACGATTGGGGTTTTGGGTGCGGAACCTGCCCCGCCTGCGATCTGCGGGCCAAGGGGTGGGGCGGCTATCGAGAGGCGAAAGCCGCTTAGCGCGAGTTCCCCGCTTAAATGGCCGCCTTCGCGGCCGGGCCCAGTGCCGCTAGACTAAGGTTCAAAACGAATCGAAGAATGGCGGGGGCATGGCGAAGGGACTCAGTGGATCCACGATAAAATCGTGGTTCCAATATCGGTGTGAGCGCAAGACGCGCTACGAAATCATGGAGCCTTCGGAACTCGCCGCGGTACCTGTTGCAAAGGACGATCGCGAAAAACCCTGGGCGGTTCTCGGCGTCGATTATGAAGATAGAGTGGTCCGGGGCCTGGCCCGTGAGACCGGCGTATTGCGGCCTTCCCTTGGCGACACGGACGGCCTTCGCGACGACGTCGCCGCCGCCTTTCTCCGTGGCAAAGGCGACGCGGAATATGCGGCCCAGCTCAAACTTCGGCCACGAACCCGGCCCGAATTTCTTTCGGGAAATCTATCCTTAAGGCGCAGCTTCGCGGACCTGGTCCGCCGCGACACCTCGCAGGGCAATCCGATCTTCCGCGTTATCGACATCAAAGCCACTCGAAGCGCCCGGGCATTCCACAAGACCCAGGTCGCTTTCTACGCATTGCTGCTCGACGCAATCCTCAAGGAGAACGGAATCCCCGGCGAGGCCGATTCCTTGGGAGAGATCTGGCGTATTCCCGATGATGGCGACGCCGAAGGAGATCGGTGGCAGACCGAGGTATTCCTGCTTGAGCCCTATTCGAGGTTGGTCGGGGATTTCTGCGGCAACACTCTCCCGCAGATCGCCGACAAGGCTGTCGACAACCTGAAGGACGAAACCTTCTTTCACGTCTACTTCAAGTGCGAGCAGTGCAGCTATCTTCCGCATTGCATTCAAAAGGTCGGCGCCGATCGTCCGGCGCGTGATCGCGATGTTTCTGCGGTCGCGGGCCTCAGCCATGAAGCGAAACGCAGCCTTCGGCGTATCGGCGTCTCAACTGTCGCGCAGTTGGCCGAAATGGGTGCCGGCATCGGTCAGATGGACGGAGCAGGCTGGTCACTCGCACGCAGGGCAGAGATGCTGATTGCACGGGCCAAAGCGCTACGCGACGATGAAATCGGGCCTGGCCCCGAGCCGCACAGCTTCCTAATGCCGCCGCGCTGCGATGCGTGCCTGTATCTGATTGCCGATCATGATCCTGTCGACGATGGCCTCGTCACACTGGGCTATCTTTATGTTCGGGGCGAAGAACAACGCGAAGTCGTCGAGGTGCTCCCAAGCGCTGACCGGCAAGCCGAGGCCAACGCATTGGTGCGGATCTTCGCGCAGGTGGTCGCCGATCTGACGGCAATCGATGCGCACAACGCCACGCTTGCCGTCGATGACCCCGCGGCCCTCTTCGCGCATATCTTCCTATACGAACCCGCCGAGGCGATTGCCCTGCAAGAAGCGGTGCGTCGCCACCTTGATGATCCGCGCGTGCGGACTGGCCTGCTCGATATGGTTCGGCTCTTCCCGCCGGACGAAGTCGTGCCTGAGCCCGAATTTCGCGGGATGCAGCATTTGCCCGCGACGGCGCTGCGCAGCGTTGTCGAGCATTTGCTCGCGGTGCCGGTTACTGTCTCCTACGACCTTCGCCAAGTCTCGGCTGCGCTGGGGAAGGCGGGCAAGATTGCACGCCCCTACCACCCGGGGGAGGCTTTCATTCGCCCCTTCTCGTCTTTGCTCTCCATCGAAGTGAGCCGCGCCTTGCGAGAGGGGCGTCGGGGAAGCGTCGCCATCGACGAGATCAGGGTCGACGTCTCGGACCGGCTTCGAACGACACATGAAATTGCCGAGTGGCTGCGCGCCGAACATCGCCGCCGGCTCGAAGCCACCGGCCGGCCCATGTTGCGGTTGAACAAATCACCCTTCCGCCTGCAGGCGACCTTTAATCCGCTGGCGGCCGACGATCTCGACGTGCTGCGTGCCTTCGAGTTGCTCGAAAACCGGTCCGGTCTGCTCGACGCACTCATCAAACTGGCCCAACCCCCACGGGTTCGGCGGGACATCGGCCGGGCGATCGGTGCAATGCGTCTCCTTGGCGCATATCCAAGCCAGCGAAACGTGTTGCTGCTGTTCAAAGTGCCGGCCGACGCGATGGACGCCGATCTGTCTGCCGGCGCGTTCGGCCTCGTCCTGAGTGACGGCGAGCCTGATTTGGTTTTGGAGCCACGCCAATGGCCCCGCCTCGCCTGCCAACTGGTCAACCCCAAGCCACAAGACACGCCAGACTTGTTGCGCGTGCGCGTGTTCAAGCCTGTCTTCGACGGACCGGTGTTCCAGGACTTGATGCGTCGTGCAGGGAAAGACGGTTGGTGGTTGGACCAGACCTTTGTCGATCTCAACTCAGCCAAGGCGGAAAGCTATCTGACGTATCTCGCGGCGGGAGTCGCCGCATGAGCATTCGCGACGACATCCTGAGCTTCCTGCGCGATCCGGGAGCCTTCGCCGCCTCCGTCCAGGACAATCCGGTTTGGCTTGAGGGGCTTGAGAGTGTCGCCCTGCCTTGGATTGCAGCCAATGACGATCGAACGCTTCGCCCAGCTCAAGAAGCGGCTTGGCGCGGCCTGGCTGACCAGCGTGCCGGACTAGTCTTGGGCCCGCCCGGCACGGGGAAGACCCATCTTCTATCCTGGCTTATCGCTGCGCACGGGCCGGCGCGTTGCGCGGCGGGCCTCTCGTCGCGTACGTTCGTGACGGCTTTCACCAAGAACGCCGTCGGTAATGTGCTGGACGCTGTCGCCAAACGCCAGGCACTGCACGAGCCTGACGCGCCACATCCGATCTACTATGGTGCACCTCCAGCCAACGGTCTCGCTCCCGGCATCGGTTTGATGGATCGGGGCGACGAAGCCGCCCTGCTGCAGGCCTTGGCTGGTAGCCGCGTGGTCGTGGGAGCCACGATATGGTCTCTGCACCGGCTACTGGTGTCCGGGCTTGCCGCCGGTGCGGATGGTCCGACCGCACCGCTCTTCGACCTCATCTGCATCGATGAAGCGTCCCAAATGGTGCTCGGCCACGGCCTGATGGCATTGGGCGGGATGGCGCCGGGCTGCCGCGTCGTCGTGTCGGGAGACGATCAGCAATTGCCGCCTGTGCGCGCATCGCGCGAGATCAAGGTAGCGGACCGAGAGATGGGAGGCTCACTCTATGCCTTCCTGAAATCGGCCGGCGCGGCCGAATTCCCCTTGGAGGAGACATTCCGGCTGAATGCGCCGCTCGCGGCCTTCCCGGAGCGCAAATTCTATCCAGGCCGATATGTGTCGGCGGACCCGAAGGCCAGGCTCGCACTCCGCGAAGACTGGCGGAACGGGCTCGACTTGATCGCCCGCTCTGCGCTCGATCCCGCTTTCCCCATCGTCATCTTGCTGCATGACGGCCCGCCAGCGTCGACGGCGAACTCTCTCGAGGCCAATTTGGCGGCCCGCCTTGCCCTCGCCTTGTCAGAACGCGTCATCGACAATAACGGCGAACCGATTGCGGCGCAGTCCTTCTGGACCGACGTTGCGGCGGTTGTCAGTCCTCACCGCGCGCAAAACGCGGCCATCCGCAACGCGCTTCCGGACGCGCTTAAGGCGGATGCCTTCGTCGAAACAGTCGACCGGATCCAGGGCAAGGAGCGCGATGCGGTCATCCTGTCCTATTGCGTCGCCGATCCGGAGTTCGCCCTCGCGGAAGCAGGGTTCATCTTCTCCTCGGAGCGGCTCAATGTCGCCTCGACCCGCGCGCGCTCGAAGCTAGTTCTGATCATCAGCAAGAGGCTGTTGGAGGCCGTCCCGACAGAGCAGGAGTTGATGGACAAGGCGGAAATCCTCCGGGAGTTCGTTTTCTCCTGCCAGGAAATGGCCGAAACCGAAATCGATGGGCCGGCGGGTCGCCGTGTTCGGGTCCAAATCCGCGCCCGGGGCTTCGAAGACGAAGCGGCAGAGCTCGACCTGACCGACGCGCCCGCGCCGGTCGAAGCCGACATCGAGATGACTCCGGGATTGCAGGGTGTGCTCGATGCGATCCGCCGGGTCGCCGCGCAAGGCAAGATGCCGGGCGCCTACCTTTCCCGCGTGAAACAGGCGCTTGCGCGAGCCTCCGAGCCCTTTGCAGAAGCACGCACCCTCCATCAGCTCGGGTGGGTCGCGCTTCAGCAAAGGGACGGGCAATATGGACCATACTGGCTCGCCATACCGTTCGATCAGCCGCGCCGGGTCTACCCCATCGATATCGATGCCGTACGCAGCCGGATCGCCGTGATCGTGCGTGAAGCGAAGAAGGGTCGCCACGCTTTTTACAACACGGTCCGCGACCGCTTCGCCTGGATGACGGCTGACAAGCAGGATGCTCTTGTCCCGGTCCTTCAGCAATTGGAGGAGGAAGGCCTTATCGTCTTCGACATGGCGGGCGGCCACATGACCGTGGCGTTGCCGCAGCTGCCTTCCGAGCCGGTCGTGACTGAACCGTTGGAGCCAGCACCTGTCCTCGCCGACGAGGACTTTCATCTGCTCAATCGGCTGGAAGACCTGGAGGTTGCGCGGATCAATTTCGGCGTGGCCGAGACGTGGACTTCGATCGTCGAGTTGGCCCGCAAGGTCGACGGAGAGGTGACTGATGTTACCGAGGCGCTGGCCCGGTTGGAAGCTGCCGGTCATCTGATGTTGGCGCAAGATGCGCGGGTGCGTAGCCGCATTGCGGAACTGGCGCGCGAACTCCGTCATGTGAAGCAGCGGTTTCGCTCGGACGATGCCGATCGACGGCCTTATCTGGTTCGCAGTCTGAAGATCGAGCTCAAGGATCGCGACAAGCCAAGTCGCGACCTCGCGGTCGCCAAAGTATTCGGCCGGGTCTCGGCCGAGGCCGACGCGCCACAACGGGCCGCCCTCGCCGGTCTGGAGCGTGCGCTCCTGAACCTCTGGGGCGAAAAAGCCGGACTGGCCGCATTCCAGGAAAAGGGGCTGCGTGACATCCTGGCCGCCTGGCGCGGTAATCGAGCCTGCGCCTTCGCCATCGCCGCCGATACGGGATCAGGCAAAACCGAAGCGGCTTGCCTGCCGCTGATCGCGGGTGCCGTTGCCGACAGAATGAGCGGGATAAAGGGTGTTCGGGCAATTCTCGCTTACCCACGGATTCGGCTCGTGGCCAATCAGGCGCAGCGCCTCGCCACCTATCTCGCGGCTTGCGCTCAGGTCGGCGAGCTGCCGCTTCTGACCATCGGTCTCCAGGTCAAAGACGTGCCTGACCGCTTTCCAGACATGCACGAGCGTTACGAAGCCATTTGGCCGCTCGCGGGCCCCAATGCTTATCGTTTTCCATTCTTCGCCTGCCCGCTTTGCGCCAATCCGCTCAACCTCTCGCCTGGCGACGGCCAGGACGGCGCCGACGCGCTGATCTGCGTTCGGAGGGACTGGCGCTTCGACGGCTGGATCGGATCCAAGGAAGGCCTACGCCTGAATCCGCCGGCGCTGTTCCTTCCGACCACGGACAGCCTTCATCAGTGGCTGCACGATCCCCGCTATGGCCGCCTTTTTGGGGACGATCCTGATTTCGCGCCGCCGCGCGCCCTGCTGGCGGACGAAATCCATCTATATACCCATATCCACGGCGCCCAGGTGGGCTTGGCGCTGCGGCGTTTGGCTGCCCGTGCCAAGCTCAACGACCCCCAATCCCGTGAGACCGTCGCCATTGGCATGAGCGCGACGATCGGCGATCCGGCGCGTGCATGGGGCCGCCTTTTCGGCCGGGACGATGTCGAGGTCATTCGCCCGCAGGCCGGTGAAGCCGATCCCAACCCGCGTGGTCGCGAATATTTCCTGTTCGCTCAACCGGAGGTGGAGTCGCGCGGTGCCGATATCGCCGGCGCCTCGACGACCATTCAGAATCTGATGTGCCTCGGCCATGGCATGCGCCGGCGTACGGACTCGGAAGGGGGCTATCGTGCGCTCGTCTTCTTCGACTCGATCGACAAGATGCGTCGGCTGCATGGAGCATATCTCGATGCGGAAGAGGGACGCGAACTGGCCGCCTTCCGGATCACGGCCTTTGGTGACGATGCCCAAGGCGCGCCGCAAACCGAATGTTGTCGCGAGCCATTCGGCTGCGATCGCTTCCGTGACGGCGAATGTTGGTGGTTCGCTGCCAACGACAAGCGCCAATGTGGTGCGCGCGGGCGCCGGCTTGCCGGTTCGCCGCTGATCGTCGCGCGCACGCCCATCTATTCCGCCACCAGCGGCGATGCGGAAGCCTTGGTAAAAGGTGCCGATATTGTCTTCGCCACCTCCTCTCTCGAGGTCGGCTATGACGATCCCGATATCACCTTGGTCTACCAGCACTACGCGCCGCAGAATCTGGCGAGCTTCATCCAACGCAAAGGCCGTGGCGGTCGCGGCGTTGACGACCGACCGCTGACCGCGGTGACGCTGTCGATCTATTCTCCCCGTGACACATGGTGGTTCCGCCAGCCGTGGGAGATGGTCTCGCCGACCGGCTTCGAGGCGCCGCTCAATCCCGACAACGCCTTCGTCAGGCGAGGCCAAGCGCTTTCGGCGGTGCTCGACGGGCTGGCGCGCCAGGCCTTTTCTGGTGGCGAGATTCTGGGACGTGACGGACAGCCCGGCCGAATGGCCTTGACGCAGGCCGGTCTGCTCGCCGAAGCCGCGCTGGGCACCGGGATCTGGCAAGAACTTGGCTTCGATGACGTCCATCAATTCTGGGCCGAGGCCTACAAGGCACGCGCCGATCAGGCTCCAGTCCGCTATCTCAGCCAGCTTCGGCTAAACCTTTCCTGGGCCCCCAATCTGCTCTTCGACACGATCAACCTTCCCGCGCTATCGGTCCGCGGGTCCGACGTATCGGGTGGCGAACGGGAAGACATCAGCCTCGCACTTGCCACGGTCGCGCCGGGCAATGCGACCCGTCGATACGACGCGGCGGTCCTGCACTGGCGTCCGCCTGCGGAAGGCCGTGCGCCTTGGCTGACGAAGGACGATTATCGCGTGGCTCAACGCATTCCGCTTCGCGCCAGCAGCGCGGATTTGCTTGTCGACCTGCCTTCGGAAGCGCGCGACGCCCTCGCTGACCTGCATGAAGATCTATGCCGGCCGACCCAAGTGACGCTGGAGCGCATGGGATGGATGGCGGGAGCGCATTGGACTGGTGAACTGGGCTATACGCCCGGAGAGGCCAATTCGATCGCGCCGCTGCGCGAGGGTGCGAGCGAAATCAGGCACGACAGCCGTGGCGATCTGCGCGGGTTCCTCCTGGTCTCGGCCCAGAAAAGTGGTCGCGCATTGGATTGTACGCCGATCAACGGCGCCGTCGCCGCGATCGACGCTTATGCCGGGAGCGGTGCGCAGACGATGGCGACCGGCCTCAATGTCGCTCGCGTCTATTGGGGCGCCGACGCGGAGGTTCGGCTGAACGTAGTCGGCAGCGAGCCCGTACCCTTCTCGCAAACCTTCGTGGCGCCCACGAGCGGCCGCCCGCTGCTTCACGGCTATCAGGTCGAAACCGAGGGCGTGCGACTTCACGTCGACAGCGCGGCTCTCGACGCCTGCATCGCAGAACAGATGGCGGCAATGGAAGGCGATGAGCGCCTTCGCAAATGGCGCGCCGCCCAGTGTACGCGTTACCTTGTCGAAAGTCGCGCGCGAGGACTCGGCCTCAATTCCTATGAGGCCAAGCGCGGCGCCGACCTTTTGGTGGCAGCGGCGGGGGAGCCGGAATTGCGTGGCAGGCTCAACCATCTTCTCAAATTCTGGTCGAACGATGAGTTAGCTACCTTGCTCGAAGACACCCGCGCTCGCCTTCTTCATCAGCATCCTTTGATGACCGAGACGCGCGTGCAACGAACTGCCCGCGCCCTCTCCGGGGAGCCCTTCCAGCAATTGATCCGCGATGCGCTGAAGGAGGTGGGCGATGCGCGGAGCATGGCGGGCTATTTGCGCAGCCTCATCCTCCACAGCTTGGCCGTGCGGGTGAAAGCATGGGTCGCCCATGTCGGCCAGGGCGATGAGCAGCGCCTCTTCGCCCACGTCAAGCTGCCCATCCAGTTCGGAGAGGACGCCGAAGATGTCATCACGATCTGCGAAGCCGGAGCCCATGGCGACGGCACCATCCGCAGCCTGATCGATCGCTGGACCGAAGCGCTGGCTCTATGGGCGCGCGGCTTTGTCGGCGCCTGTCCGAATGCCGAGGAAGACGAGATCGTGCGTCGGTTCTGGACCCTCGAGGAGCGCCATGCGGATTGGCGTGCCATGGATCCGCGCGACCCGAAGGCGCTTGGGGCCATCGCGACGGAACTGATGCCGAACCAACCGGGTCGCGCGATTCCCGCGCCTTTGTTGCGGATTCTCTACGATGTGGAATCGGTCGAAGCGGAGTCTTTCGAACTTTACGACGTGGCGCGTGCCCTCGATGACGTGCGTGCCTCCGCCGAGACGCGTGCCGGACGAGTGGTGCTCGATTGGGAATTGGCGACCGCGGCAGTGGGCGCGGCGACCGATGGCCAGTCCCCCATCCTGCAACGCCTTCTCGCCAGCTATGCCGGCGTGGACGCCAATCTGGACGGCTCGCTAGCCCCGGAGGCGCGCTTGGCCGAACAGGCTTTCCGGCTCAGCGCGCCGCTCTGTATCGATGGTTGCCGCGGCTGCGTTCAGCAGGCCAGCGACCTCATGAACGATTCGCTCACGGCCTCGAGCGTGAGCCGGCAACTGCTTCAAAGCTTCCTCGCTAGCGCGGATTGATCCCCAGTCTATCCAATGCCTGATGGGCTTCCAGCCATTCGCGCACCTTTGCGGTGACCATCGCCAGGGTCGCGCGCTTCTCCGCCAGCGCGTTGATGAATTCACCGACTTCGTCGTCCCCGATCTCCGCGGCCCGTTCCGCCTGGAGCATTTCGAGTTCGGCGAGCAATTCGCGCACGCTCTTGAGCAGATCGGTAACCGAACCCAGGTTGAGCGCCGCCTGAGCCTTGCGTCCGCATTCCGCCAGGCGGCCGCCAAGATCGTTACGTACATTCATCGAACTCAACAGTTGGCCGAGGCCGACCAAGGGCTGGAACTTGTCCGCGAAGACGGCCCGCCAGCGCTCGCGAAGCTGTCGGTCGAGCGCGGAGATCGCCGACGGAAGACTATGCTCATACTCATGGACTGCGGCGCGGAGCGTCTCTTCGGTCTCGGCCGCTTCGAGTTGCTCACCGACATCGCAAGCGGTTTCGACCATCTCGGTGAACACCACGCGCTGCTCGACGGTGGCGCCAAACTCGGTGATGCGGGCCAATTCGACCAGCGCCGCCATCCGCCCGGCTTGATGTTCGGCGGTGCGCAGCACCTGCACGGCCTGGCCAAGACGCTCCCCTAATTTACGCCGCTGGACCGCGTCGGGGAGCTTCTCCAGCAAGCTCTCGGCGTCTTCGAGAAGGTCGGTCACGCGGCCGTCCCCTCGGTTGGCGCGCCAACGGCGACCCGGAGCGCATTGCCAGCCGCCTTGACATGGCTCAGCGAACCTATGCCGCTCGCTTCGTGCACGCAGTCGCGTGCATGCTCCCGTAAGGCCTCGACCACCTTCTCACCCAGTTGCGCGGCAAAGAGCAGCTCCTCGAGATCGTGCGCCGGCGCGCTTGCCAGCCAGCTGAGCTTGAGCGGCGTCTTCAGCGGGACCTCGTCCGCTTCGAAAGCGAGGATCAAAGTCTCGGCGCGCTTGCCGGCCCCCTCTTCAAGTCGGGTCTGCAGGCGCGTGTAGGTCGTCCGCCAATTCGTGACTCGGTCCGCGACCGCGTTCGGAAGCAGATCGGAGATTCCAGTGATGCAAAGGTCGAGCCGCTCCAGATGCGCGGCGACGCTCTTGTTGCGCAGCAACTCGCCGAGCGCCTGCGCGCGATTGGTGAGTTGGCCGAATTCCGTTCGCTCGACTTGCGAGCGCTTGTCGCGCCACATCTGGGCGAGCTCGCGTGCTCGGCGGAACGGCTCCGGGAGTCCTCCGTCGTTCTCGGGAAACGGGTCGAAATGCGCGGTTTCACGGAAGCGTACGATCGCTCCGGCCACTTTCCAGCACAGTGGGATCCGAAGCTTGGAATTCACGTGACTTGAAGTCGCG
>JADMIO010634511.1_pt1 | contig 27068 bp, 32 predicted proteins | sample 8958161 | NCBI WGS metagenome assembly JADMIO01 (sample SAMN16585339, study PRJNA669376) | soil metagenome | isolation source: Crop rotation soil | place: USA: Cullars Rotation, Alabama | collected 2011
GCGACAACTTGTCCACGTGGAATTCTAAGCTTAGGATCCCAATGTGCTGGAAAGGACCGTGTTGCCGGAGCCGCCCGTGCCGATCGCGTTCCCTGTGCTGCCGTCGTTGCCCGTGAACGTCGAGTCGTTGACGGCGAGGGTGGCCGTCGTCGGCCCGCGCAGCGCGTTGCTGATGCCGCCGCCCGTGAACGTCGCGTCGTTGCTCGCGATCAGGCTCTGAAGCACGAGCAGCTGACCGCCGTTGTTCGCGATGCCGCCGCCGCTGCCGTTGTTCGCGTTGCCGTCGGTGATCGCCACCTGCGACAACGACAGCTGGCCCTCGTTGAGCACGTTGCCACCGTCGCCCGTGACCGAGCCGGCGGCGAGCGTGACGCCCGCGACCACGTTGGTCTGGGCGTCCGCGGCGACCCGGATCACCCGGCTCGCGTGGTTGCCCGAGATCACCGTGCCGCGCGCCCCGGGCCCGGCGATCCCGATGCCGCCGGTGAGCAGCAGCTCACCCTGTGTGAGGGTGTACGTCCCCTGGCTGAGCACGATCGCGTCCTGCGCATCGCCGCTCGCGTTGGCCTCGTTGACCGCCTGGCGCAGGCTCGTGCAGGTGAGGAACCCATTGGCTCCGGGCGTGCAGGGCGTGCCGGTGACGTCGGCGGTGCCGGTGACGAGGTAGTTCGCCCCGAGGGCCGGGGCGGCGGGCAGCAGGAGGAACGCGAGAGCGACGGTCAGCAGGCGGCGCATCCGCCGACCCTAACCGCAGCGTGAGAGCGCCGTGGGAGTTATGCCCCGCCGAAAGGCGGGATCTGGCGGAACGCGGCGGGGCGCGGGTCGTCCGGGGTGGGTGGGCGCTCGGCCGCCTCGGTGGTCTCGGTCGTGTCGCGCGGCTCCTCGACTGGGACGTAGCGGCCCTTGGCGTCGAGGCGCATCTTCACCCGGGCGGGCGGCGGCTCGCCGGCCGTCTGGTTCTTGGCGGGCTGGTGTCTGGCCACACGTCAAGTCTACGTGCGGCTTGACGCGACGGGCGTATTACGCGGCCCGCGGCCAGGGCTCGGCGAACGCGCCGAGCGCGTGGCCGACCTCGGCGTAGACCTCGGCGTTCGCGCCCATCCCGATGTGGGACGCGTGCACCTCGATCTGCTGCGCCGCGGGGTCCAGGCAGGCGTGCCAGTCGACGATCCCGTCCGTGCGCGAGTAGAGCGCGCTGAAGCCGACCTCGGGCGGGAACCCGGCGACCATGTGCTCGCGGAAGTCCGAGCAGCAGGCGCCGCGCAGGCAGCTCATGCGGAACATGCCGGGCACGCGGCCGCTGCCGAGGGCGCCGACCACGGCGACCTGGGCGAGCACGAACGGGTGCGCGCGCAGCTGGTTGACGGTGGGTGAGCCGAGGGTGACGATCCCCGAGACGAGGTCGGGCCGCCGGACAGCCAGCGCGCGGGCGAAGATCCCGCCGCGGCTCTGGCCGATGATGGCCACGCGCTCGCCCGTGTCGGCCGCGAAGCGCTCGATCTTCTCCTCCAGGCGCGCGCACGCCTCGCTGGAGCAGCCCACGTTGAGGCGGATGCCGGCGCGCCGCGTGTGGTAGCCGTTCTCGCGCAGCCAGCGGGTCATCGTGCCGAGCGAGCCGTCACCGGCCATGAAGCCCGGGATCAGCAGGACGGGCCGCCCGTCCCCGGAGGGCACGCCCCCACCCCGCCAGACCGAGCTGCGAAACAGGGCGGCGGCCTCCACGCCCGCGCGGGTCTCGCGCCAGAGCGGGGGGAAATGGGGAAGTGGTACGCCCACGTCCGGATATTTACCCATTTTGCGCGTCGCCGCCACAGTCGATCGGGGAGTACCCTCGCCAGCATGCGTGCCGCCACGATCGTCGACGGCCGGATCGAGGTCCAAACTCGTCCAGATCCAGAGCCTCAGGACGGCCAGTTGCTCGTCCGCGTCAAAGCCGCGGGCCTCAACGGGGCCGACATCATGCAAGTTGCCGGTCACTACCCGCCGCCGCCGGGTGTGCCGGCCGACATCCCGGGCCTCGAGCTCGCGGGCGAGGTCGTCGCCTGCGGCCGCCGTGTCGGGCGCTTCGAGCCTGGGGACCGCGTCATGGCGCTGGTCGCCGGCGGCGGCCAGGCCGAGTTCGCGGTCGTCCACGAGCGGACCGCCATGCCCGTGCCCGAGGAGCTCGACTGGACCGCAGCCGGCGGCGTCCCCGAGGTCTTCACGACCGCCCACGACGCGCTGTTCACCCAGGCCGGGCTGACCGTGGGCGAGCGGCTGCTCGTGCACGGGGCGGCCGGCGGGGTGGGGATGGCCGCCGTCCAGCTCGGCGAGATGGCTGGCGCGCGGGTGACCGCGTCCGTGCGCGACGAGCAGGCGCGCAAGCAGGTCGCGGCGCTCGGCGTGAAGGCGATCGCGCCCGAGGCCTTCGTCGAGGAGGGCGAGTACGACGTGATCCTCGAGCTCGTCGGCGCGCCGAACCTGTCCCAGAACCTCGACGCGCTCGCCATCGGCGGCCGGATCTGCATCATCGGGGTCGGCGCGGGCGCGACCACCGAGATCGACCTGCGCAAGCTGATGGCCAAGCGCGGCCGCATCCACGGCTCGACGCTGCGCAACCGCCCGATCGAGGAGAAGGCGATCGCCGCGCGGCTGGTGGAGAAGATGGTGCTGCCCGGCTTCGCGTCCGGCGACCTCTCCGTCCCGGTCATGGCGGCCTACAGCCTCGACCAGGCGCCCGAGGCCTATGAGCGCTTCAAGGCCGGCAAGAAGTTCGGGAAGGTCGTCCTAGAAGCGTGAGCGGATCGAGTCGAGGTCGGAGTCCTTCGCGGCCCATTCGCGGGACTCCGGCCGCTTCTCGAACGCGACGTTGAGGTGTTCGAGCGCCTTGTCGGACTCGCCCGCGAGCGCGGCGTAACAGGCGAGGTTGTAGTGCAGGTTCGCGTTCTCGGGGTAGTGCTCGAGGCCCTCGGCGGCGATCTCGTAGGCGCGCGCGGGGTTGCCCGCCTCGGCCTCGGGGCCCGCGAAGTACCAGTACTCGAACGGTGAGGGCGGCCCGGCGGCGCCGGGCTTGCCGCCGATCACGAGCACGGTCGTGTCGTCCTGGACGGCCCTGGCGGCGCGGTGCTGCTCGGGCGCGACGAAGATGAGCGTGCCCGTGGGCGCCGGCGTCGTCTGGCCGTCGAGCTCGAACTCGGCCTCGCCGGTGACGACGACGTAGAGCTCCTCGTGCTTGCCGGAGCCGACCCCGAGCTCGTCGTGGGGCTCGATCACCTGCTCCCCCGCGTCGGCCGTGTAGGCGTTGATGCCGAACGCCGAGATCCCCATCGCCTTGCGGATGGGGCGGTAGTCCATGCCGTCGCCGAGCCGGATGCGAGCGAGGTCGGCGAGGGCTAGTACGGAGGGAAGTCGCTCCACCAGGTCCCCAGCTCGCGGAAGGCGCGCCAGAAGTCGCGCTTGGCCGACTCCTCGTCGAGCGAGCGGTCGATGTCGGGCACGTAGAGGGCGTCGATCGAGGGCGTCAGGCGCTGGATCTCGCCCGGGAGCATCTCGACCTCGCGGGCCAGCGGCAGCTGCAGCTCGTTGAGCACGTCGAGCGCGTCGGTGCCCATGACCACGACGATCTTGGGCTGCACGATCGCGACCTCCTCGATCAGCCGCGCGATGCACTCCGGCGCGGCGAGCGATGGGTCGGCGACCGGGCACTTCACGCACAGCGTGCCGTAGACCACCAGGGGGTCGATGTCGAGCCGCCGCAGCGACTTCATCAGCGCGGTGCCGGCGCGGCCGTAGAACGCAACGCCCTCCTCGACCTCCGCGGGGGTGGGCGCGTACTTGAGCAGCAGCACGTCGGCCTGCGGATGGCCGGAGCCGAGCACCGGCATCAGGTTGCCGCGCGGGCAGCGCTCACAGCTCTGCAGGTCGCGCGTGAACGTGTTCAGCTCGCGGATGGCGCGCTCGAGGTACTTCTCGCGGATCTCGTCGTCAGTGGCGGGCATTCCGCCGACCGGGTTCACCTCTTGGGGGCGTTCTCCTTGCCCCTGCAAGTCACTGCCCGCCGCGACCGGCCACCGCCTTGGCCACCTTGCGCCTGCGGGTGGCACGGCGGGCGGCGGCGGGCGTGGCCTTGGTTTGCAGGAACTTCAGGGCCTGGACCTGCGCGTACCGGAGGCTTGAAGGCTTGGCTGCAATATCCGCGTCACGGAGTGATTCGAGGAACTCCTCCGGGCCGTCGAAGTCGCGCATGGAGATTCTTACGGAACCCAGGCCGCGCGCGACATGGCTGTCGGAGCCCGCGCCGCCGACGATCCGGTACTTGCCGGCGAAGCGCACCGCCTCCTCGTTGAAGGCGGGGATCGCGATCCGCGGGTTGAAGACCTCGATCGCGTCGATCTGGTCGACCACCGCGAGCATGTGCTCGTAGTCCGGGACGCTGTGCAGCCGGTCGAACGGATGCGGCACGTAGACGATCCCGCCCTGGCGGCGGATCTCCGCGATCGTCTCCTCCAGGGTCATCCCGCGCGGGATCTTCTCCTCGATGAACAGGCCGATGACCTCGCCCTGATCGGCGGTCTTGACCTCCTCGCCGACGATCACCTTCACGCCGTACTGGGCGGCCTTGTCGCGCGCGTCGAGGGCGCCGGAGATCTCGTTGTGGTCGGTGACCGCGATCGCGCCGAGGCCCACGTCGCGGGCGGTCGCGAGCAGCACGTCGACCGGGGTCGCGCAGTCGTTGGAGTGGTCGGTGTGCATGTGCAGGTCGACTTCGATCAGGCGCTTGGAGGCCACCCGCGCGCGCACCTGCGGCTTGGGGTCGGGATCGTGCCGGAGCGCCGCGAGGCTGCTGTAGATCTCCTCGACCTGGTCGGCCACCCGCGCCCACGCGAGTTCCTGGCGCGCCTCCTGGCCCGCCTTCAACAAGCCGTTTCTGAGGTCCTCGTCGCGGACCGCGCGCTCGAGCTGCTGGGCGAGCACGTCGACGTCGCCGACCTGGAAGTGCAGCCCGAGGTCGCCGTCGCGCAGGACCTCCTCATAGACCGGCACGCGCGCCGCGAGCGGCACCGCGCCCGCGCCGAGCGCCTTGACGAGCACGCCGGGGGCGGTGACCTGACCCAGCGAGGCGGCGACCACCACGTCCGCGCCGTGGAACGCCTGCTCCTCGTCGTCGACGACGGTCACCCGGTGCCGCAGGCTGGACCGCAGCGTCGGCGTGGCGCCCGTCTTGGAGTAGATGACGGCCTCCCACGGCAGGTCCTCGGGAATGCGCCGGAGCGCCCTCAGGAACAGCCGCAGCGCGCCCCGCTCCTCGCGGTCGGCGAAGGCGATCTTTACGGTGCCGGTGCTCTCGGCGCGCTCCTCGGCCGTGACGCCCGGGCGCAGGAGGCGGTAGGAGGCCGGGAAATAGCGGTTTAGCAGCTCGGCCGTGGCCTCATAGCTGGCCGTGCGCGCGTCCATCCGCCCGAAGAACAGCTCGACGAACTTGCGCGCGACCTGCGTGCTGAGCACCCGCTCGGCGGGGTTGTGGAAGCTGCCGACGTTCAGCGCCCGGCTGTGGCGCAGCGCCACCGAGCCGGCGCTCGGCGCCCACGGCTCGTGCACATGGACGAAGTCGAGCTGCGCGACGCTCAGCGCCTCCTCGATCGTCCGCGCGATGTCCACTGGCGGCGCGGGGTTGATTCCCTTGCGGCTCGCGTTGAACAGCAGCTCGCCCACGCCCAGCACCCGCACGCCCCCATCGGGATCGAACAGGTCCTCCGGCCGCTCCCGCGCATGCCGGATCAACCGCCGCGAATCGCGCACGAGCTCGGGCGAGCGGCTCGGCGCGAGCAGCAGCACCCGGTGCCCGCGCTGCGCGAGCTCCCGCGACACCTCCGCGGCGAACGTCCCCACCTCGTTCGCGTCCTCCAGCGGATGCGGAGCGACCTGGGCGATGGCGAACCGTTCAGCCACTGGCCCCGGAGGATACTCACGGCGCGGGCACGCGAACCGGTCGCGTTGACGATCACGGCCTGAGAGCCGCGTTGCGGTCGCGGCCGACGGGCCGGGCTAGCATCGCGACGGCGATGGACCCGTACGCGACCCTGGGGATCACACCCGCGTTCGAGGGCGATCTGCGGGCGGTCCGGAACCGGCTCGTGAAGCGGCACTTCGAGGCAGGGTCGGCTCCGGACGAGGAGCGGATGAAGGCGATCAACCTCGCGTACGCGTTGCTGCAGGACGCGCCGCGGGTGACCGGGCCGCTGGTGATCGCGACCGAGCGCCTTGCCCCGGCCCGGGTGGGTGAGCCTTACGACGCCGGGCTGACGGCGAGGGGCGGCACGCCGCCGTACGCGTGGACGGTCGAGCCGCCGGCGCGGACGGATCGCCCCGGGACGTTTCCGTTGACGGTCGCCGTCGAGGATGCCGTGGGGCGCCGGCAGGAGCGGGTGCTCGTGCTGCACGTCGAGCCGCAGCCGCTGCACGTGGTCGGCGGCGCGCTCCCGGACGCGACGATCGGCGAGTTCTACGAGGCCGAGGTGCGGGCCACCGGCGGCGCGGGCGTGCTGCGGTGGTCGGGTGAGCTCCCAGCCGGGCTGCAGCTCGGGGACGGCCTGCTGTTCGGCACCCCGCTCGGGCCGCCCGGCGCGCACTTGCTACGGCTGCGGGTGCGCGACGAGGCGCGCCAGACCGCCGAGATCACGCTGGAGCTCGCCGTGCGGCACCCGCAGGAGGAGGCGTTGCGCGCCCGGATCGACGAGCTCGAGCGGCGGCTCGCCCGCGCGCTCGATCCCTCCGGCATCGCCGCGGTGCTCGTACTGGTCGCCGCGTTGGTGGCGCTCGTCGGGCCGATGGCGCTGGTGTTGCTGCTCGTCCTGGGCCCGACGCTACTCGGACCGGGCCGCCGGGCCGAGATCGAGCGGATCAGGCGGTACTCGCGCGGCGAGTACCGCCCGGGTACCACTACTCCGCGGCCTCGACCTTCTCGGCCTGCGTGACCTTCTTCTCGCGCGCGGCGCGGGCGACCTTCTCGGTGCGCGCGTGCTGGGCGATGAACTCCTCGGTGTCCGCGCGGGCCTGGTCGTCCGGGCGCTGGTTCATCGGGGACTTCATGAGGTAGCTGGACGGCCCGTCGAGCTGGCCGCCGACGCCGTGGTTCATGGCGAGCTTGCAGCAGCGGGCGGCGTCGATGACGATGCCGGCGGAGTTCGGGGAGTCCCAGACCTCGAGCTTGAGCTCGGCGGTCAGCGGCACGTCGCCGAACGCGGCGCCCTCGAGGCGGATGTGCGCCCACTTGCGGTCCTCGAGCCACGGCACGTAGTCCGACGGGCCGACGTGGACGTCGTGCGCGGGCATCTCGTGGTCGACGATCGACGTGACCGCGTTGGTCTTGGAGATCTTCTTGGACTCCAGGCGCTCGCGCTCGAGCATGTTGTAGAAGTCCATGTTGCCGCCCACGTTGAGCTGCGACGTGCGCTGGAGCTCGACGCCGCGGTCGCCGAACAGGCGCGCGAGGGAGCGGTGGACGATCGTCGCGCCGACCTGGGACTTGATGTCGTCGCCGACGATCGGCAGCCCGGCCTTCTTGAAGCGGTTGTTCCAGTACTGCTCGCGGGCAATGAACACCGGGATGCAGTTGACCATCGCGCAGCCGGCCTCGAGGATCTGCTCGACGTACCACTTGGTCGCCTGCTCGGAGCCGACCGGGAGGTAGCTGACCACGACGTCGGTGCGGGTCTGCTTGAGCACCTCGACGATGTCGACGGTCGAGCCAGGCGCCTTGGTGATCTTCTCGGACAGGTACTTGCCGAGGCCGTCGTGGGTCATGCCGCGCTGGACGGGGACGCCCAGGTGCGGGACGTCCTCCTTGACGAACTTGATCGTGTTGTTCTGGCCGGCCCAGATCGCCTCGGAGAGGTCCTTGCCGACCTTGTCCGCGTCGATGTCGAAGGCGGCCGAGAACTCGATGTCGCCGACGTGGTAGCCGCCGAGGTCGACGTGCATGAGGCCGGGCACGCGCTGGGCGGGATCGGCGTTCTTGTAGTAGTGCACGCCCTGCACGAACGCGTTCGCGCAGTTGCCCACGCCGATGATGGCGACCCGGACCTTTTCGTTCTGGTAACGGCCGTTGCCGTTGGTCGACCCAGTCAAGTGTCAGTTCCCCTTCAGAGTTGGTGACCGTCGGTCAATAAACCCGGTTAGACCGGATCGGTTACAGGCTTCGTCAGCTCGGACCGAACGTGGAAGATGCGCTGGAAGACGGTGATGATCGCCATCGCGGCCAGCAGGTAGACCGCCGGCTCGATCGCCTTGAGGTCGCCGAACACGAGCCCGGCGCTGAGGACGACGACGCGCACGGCGCGGTCGGCGATGCCCACCTTGCACTCGACGCCGAGGGCCTCGGCGCGGGCGCGCGTGTAGGAGACCATCAGCGAGGCGAGGACGGCGAGCACGACGACCGCCACGGCGACGTCGTTGCTCGCGATGACCGCGAGGTCGGGGTCCTTGACCAGCCGGTAGCCGACCGCGGCGAGGACGATCCCCTCCTCGAGGCGATCGAGGGTCGAGTCCAGGAACGCGCCGAACGGCGAGCCCTTGCCCGACATCCGCGAGTAGCGCCCGTCGAGCGTGTCGCAGACCGAGCCGACGATGAACGCGATCCCACCCGCGATCCACCAGCCCTGCAGGATGAGCACCGCGGAGACGACGCACAAAGCGAACCCGGTGAGCGAGATCGCGTTCGGCGTCAGCCGCGATTCGATGAGACGGTTTCGGAACTCCGTCTGGTAGTCGCGCGTGGCCATGTGGCGCCGCAGCCTATCCGGCGCGCGCCGCGGCAGGAAGGCCCGGGTGGGGCTCCCACGCCCACGCCTGCGGCCGCACGCGGGCCAGCAGCGTGTGCGCGGCGAGCGCCGCGACGGCCGCCACGAGGGCTCCGGTCGCGGCGTCGAAGACCCAGTGGTTGGCGGTCACCACGACGACCGCGGTCACGATCGGCGCGTACACGGCCCACAGCGCCTTGGCCCACCGGCGCCGGGTCATGCGGATCATCGGGATGCTCAGCATCAGCGCGAAGCCGACGTGCATCGAGGGCACGGCCGCGTACGGGTTGTAGAGGGCGTTCGCCTCGGGCGAGACGCCCGTGAAGTCGCTCACGGAGTCGATGAAGCCGAACTCCGGCAGCATCCGCGGCGGGGCCGTCGGATACACGAGGTAGCCCAGCAGGGCAAGCCCCATGGCCACCATGAACATGTTCCGGACGAAGTAGAAGTGCTCGTTGCGGAACAGGTAGATGAAGGCGAGCGTGCACGTCGTCACGACGAAGTGGGTGTTCAGGTACATCCATGAACCCACGTCGTCGACCCAGCCCGCGTTGACCGCCCACGCCTGCACGTCCGGCTCGACGAACAGGTGCAGCGACTTCTCGAGGTGGACGATCTGGCGGGCGTGCTCGAACGCCGCGACCGACTGGTCCCACACCTGCCCGCGCACGAGCCGGTAGAGCCAGTAGGCGCCGCAGAAGAGCACGATCTGCCACAACAGATCCCGCCCGCCGCGGGGGAGCAGCCGTGAACGCATCGTTTAAAGCTAACGGGGGCGGTGGGCGGGCCTAACAGGCCTTAGCGCGGCGGCTGCGCTCCAGGCCGAACCGCGCCTGCACGATCACGACGCCGGGCTCGTCCGGGATCACCCGCGTCCAGTCGCCGGCCGCGCGCTCGACGCACGCGTTCGTGGTCGACCAGTACGGCGTGTAGCGGTAGCGCACCACGGTCGGCTTGCTCGCGTCGACCATGAACCAGTTGGGGCCGACCGCGAGCAGCTCGGCGCCGTTGGACGCGGGCGGGTCCGTGCCCCGGACCTCCCAGATCCGCCAGCGCGGCGAGGCGTAAACCGGCTTGAGGAACTTCGCCCCCCGCTCGAGCATTAGGGCCTCCTCGCGCGCGGAGTAGTCCAGCGGCGCCGCGGGCAGCGCGACGTACTTGACCGCGTTCTCCCGCAGCCACGCGTGGTACTTGGACGGCGTCAGCTCCTCGCCGTCGTAGAAGATCGGGTTGGCCTTCTGGTCGAGCTGGCGCTCCCATCCGCGCGCGAGTGGCACCACCTTCGCGAGGTCCGCGGCCTCCCAGTGGTTCATGGTCAGCGGGACCTCGACCCGCTCACCGGGCTTGGCGTGCTTGGTCAGGAAGTCACGCGCCTCGACCTGGAAGGCGAGCCGGGTGCTCGGATCGCCGTGCGCCTCGGCCACGGCCCGCACGGCCGGCAGCCACTGCAGATACAGGAGGCCGACGCCGACGGTGGCCAGCGCGAGCAGCGGGACCTTGCGCCGGTGCGCGAGCGCGAGGACCGACGGCCCGGCCAGGACGCCGAGCCGCAGCGCGTTCTGCCCGAACGGGGTGGGGACGACGAACGCGGCGATGAGCACGCCGAGGTAGAGCAGTCCACCCGCCCACAGCGTTCGCCGGCCGGGCGCGAGCAGCGCGACGCCGGCGGCGGACAGGATCAGCATCGGCCAGAACGCGGTCGCCGCGAAGCGGTCCGTCCCACCCTCGGGAAACAGGAGGTACAGCGCGATCCCGCCCACCAGCGTCGGAAGCCCGACCCAGATCGCGGTGGGGATGCCCTTCTTGCCGTCGGCGCTCAGCTTCGCGACCGCCCCGAGCATCACGAATACGCCCGCAACAGGGCTCGCGAGCATCGTCGCCAGGCCCAGCACGCCGCTCAGCACGCGCCGCTGCGCCCGCGCGGCGACCCACGCGGCCACACCCGCCGCGATGCCCAGCAGGAACGGCATCCGGCCGATGGCGACGTTCGAAAGGATCCCGGCCGTGAACAGCCACGAGGCGACGGCGCTCGCGGTGGGCGACGGCGCCGCGGAGCGCGCCAGCGAGACGAACAGCACGACGGCGGCGACCGCGGCCAGCACCCCCACCTTCGCGGGACCGATCGTCGCGGCCAGCGGCGAGAACAGCAGGCTGTACCCCAGCACGTGATGGCCGCCGTACCACTGCGCGTTCCAGACCGTGAGCCCCTCATGCTGGAACAGCCACGCACGGTACGAGTGAGCGGCCATGTCCGCGGTCGCGGGCTGGGCGATCAGGTACGCGACACAAAACGCTGCACAACCCAGCGCCGGCGCGAGGGGGTGCTCTAACGCACGCCGCATGGCGTAGGCAGCGTACCCCTCTCGGTTGTCGTGTCTGGTGAGTCTGGGGGTGCAGGGTTCGAGGAACGGCTGACCAGACCGTGTCCCGGATGTCAAATCCGCTTGTGTTGTTGGTGGTCGTCCTCGGGCCGGGTGGGCGGATTTGCACATCCGGGATCCGGCCTGGTTGATGCCAGTCAAGGGTTGCTCCGCAACCCCTGCGCGGATCGCGCCAATCTCCACTGTGGTACGCAGCGCGGACTGCCGTGCGGCCGCATCATGCGAGGGTGAGTCGTCTCACTCCCGGAAACACGTATGAAGTCGACTCCCCGTCGGCGGGTGTGTCGTCTCACTGGCGTTTCCCGGCAGTCAGACGACACGGCGGCGCATGATGCACGCGCCAGAGCGCCCCGCGCCCAGGACCACCGTCGAGGGTGGGGCGGTCCCGTCCACGGGTTGCGGAGCAACCCTTGACCGGCCTCAACCGGGCCGCGGCTGTCGGTGTCAATCGGGAGTCCGACAGGACCGGCCGAAGGCCGCCGCGAAGCGGTCCCCTTGACACCGGCGCCACGGTCTGGTCGCCGTAGACGCGAGCGCCGCCGCGCGGCACCGCGGAGAAGGCGCGGCAAGCGGAGACGCGCGCAGAGAGCATCAGGGCGCACAGCGCCCCGCTACCTCACCGCGCGCTGCTGAAATCCGCCGTCACGAAGCACGCCCGCGACGAGGACCGCTGTCCCACGCCCACGCGCGTGAAGGACCGCGTCAGCAACACCGTGCGGTGCGCCGACGAGTTCATCCACATGTTCACGATCGCGTTGGCGTCGCAGCGGCTCATCCACGCCAGGTTCTCGCCGACGCGGCGTGCGCGCACGTAGCGGCGCAACCGCGACGCGTAGCGCCCGTGGGACATGACGTTGCGCCGCAGCATCGACGCCGAGTGGGCGTCGGCCGCGCGGGCGAGGCCGAAGGACGCGCGCAGGGCGGGCAGGCCGTAGGACGCGCGGACGGAGTTCATCGCTCGCACGACGCCGGACTCGAGGCCGTTGTGGCGGGCGGAGGCGGATGCGGCCGACGGCGTGAGCGCGCAGACCAGCAGACAGCATGCGGCGGCTAAGGCACGCCGCAACGCGGTGACGGACATGTGAAATCTCCTGGGAACCGGAGCCGGACCAGGGCCCCGGGATAGACATCAGCGCATTCCGTCGCCGTGCTTCTCGACCGCCGCGCGTCCTGCGCGGTGGGCGGCAACCTACTGCCGGGTTCCGACGAACGGCGAACATAAGGCGCCGCCGCCGTCAGGGATCATACCGAGAACGGTTTCAATTCACCAATTTGGGGTAGCGCCCCCCAACGCCAGGGGGACCGGTACGGTGAGCGCGCCCGTGCCCGCGATTCGCACCGACCGAGCTCGCGTCCGACGCATCCGCGATCGCCTCCGTCTCGTCTACGGGCGGCCGTTCGCCCCGCCCCACGGGCAGGGCCTCGACGAGCTGATCCTCACGGTCCTCTCCCAGTCGACGAACGACCGCAACCGCGACGTCGCGTTCCTCGCACTGCGGGAGCGCTTCGACGACTGGAAAGCGGTCCGCGACGCCCCGAACGCCGACGTGGAACTGGCCATCCGGCCCGGCGGGATCTCGAAGGTCAAGTCCGCCCGCATCCAGGACATCCTGCGCGCGATTGACATCGAGACCTTCGACGCCGATCTCGAGCGCATGAGCGTCGACGCCGGCCGCGAGTTCCTGACGAGCCTCCCCGGGGTCGGCCGCAAGACCGCCGCCTGCGTCCTGCTCTTCGCCTACGGGAAACGCGACGTCCCGGTCGACACGCACGTGTCCAGGGTCGGCACCCGCCTCGGGTTGTTCCGTGAGAAGGCCCCGTTCGAGGAGCTCCATGACGCGATGCTCGAGATCACGCCCGCCGGCCAGGAGCTCGAGTTCCACGTGAACCTGCTCCGGCACGGCCGCCGGACCTGTCATTCAAGGGCCCCTAAATGTCATGACTGCGCGCTTCTAAGGATGTGCCCGACCGGCTACAATCTGCGTCAAGCAGACTGAGATTTCCAAGAGGAGCACATCGCAACATGGCAAAGACCATCGGAATCGACCTCGGAACCACGAACTCCTGCATGGCAGTGCTGGAGGGCGGCGAGCCGACGGTCATCGAGAACAGCGAGGGTGGGCGCACCACCCCGTCGGTGGTCGCCTTCGCGCAGAGCGGCGAGCGCCTGGTCGGCACCGTCGCCAAGCGCCAGGCGGTCACCAACCCCACGAACACGGTCTTCTCCGTCAAGCGCTTCATGGGCCGCAAAGAGGCCGAGGTGCGCGAGGAGGAGTCGATCGTCCCGTACTCCGTCGTGAGCGGCAGCGGCGGCGAGGCGCGCATCGAGGCGGGCGGCAAGCAGTACTCCCCGCCGGAGATCAGCGCGATGATCCTGCAGAAGCTCAAGGCCGACGCCGAGGCGTACCTGGGCGAGACCGTGGACTCCGCGGTCATCACCGTCCCCGCCTACTTCAACGATGATCAGCGCCAGGCGACCAAGGACGCCGGCCGCGTCGCGGGTCTGGACGTCAAGCGCATCATCAACGAGCCGACCGCGGCCGCGCTGGCCTACGGCCTGGACAAGGAGTCCGACCAGACGATCCTCGTCTTCGACCTCGGCGGCGGCACGTTCGACGTGTCCGTGCTCGAGATCGGCGACGGCGTGTTCGAGGTCAAGGCCACCGCTGGTGACAACCACCTCGGCGGCGACAACTTCGACAAGGCGATCGTCGACTGGCTCGCCGCGGAGTTCAAGCGCGACCAGGGCATCGACCTCACGCAGGACAAGATGGCCCTCCAGCGCCTCTACGAGGCCGGCGAGAAGGCCAAGATCGAGCTGTCCTCCGCCCAGGAGACGCAGATCAACCTGCCGTTCATCACCGCCGACGCGAGCGGCCCGAAGCACCTCGACGTCCGCCTCACCCGCTCCAAGCTCACCGAGCTCGCGGGGAGCCTGATCGAGCGTGTCGTCGGCCCGGTCCGCCAGGCCCTCGACGACGCCAAGGACAAGGGCGTCAAGGAGATCGACCACGTCGTGCTCGTCGGCGGCATGACCCGCATGCCGGCCGTCCAGGAGAAGGTCAAGGAGCTCACGGGCAAGGAGCCGCACCGCGGCGTCAACCCGGATGAGGTCGTGGCCGTCGGGGCCGCCATCCAGGCCGGCGTCCTCGCGGGCGACGTCAAGGACGTCCTGCTGCTCGACGTGACCCCGCTCACCCTCGGCATCGAGACCAAGGGCGGCGTCATGACCAAGCTCATCGAGCGCAACACGACGATCCCGACCAAGAAGTCCGAGGTCTTCTCGACGGCCGAGGACAACCAGCCGTCGGTGGAGATCCACGTGCTCCAGGGCGAGCGCGAGATGGCGATGTACAACAAGTCGCTGGGCAAGTTCCAGCTGACCGGCATCCCGCCCGCGCCGCGCGGCATCCCGCAGATCGAGGTCGCCTTCGACATCGATGCCAACGGCATCGTGAAGGTCTCCGCCAAGGACCTCGGGACGGGCAAGGAGCAGAAGATCGAGATCAAGTCGGGCTCCGGGCTCTCCGACGACGAGATCAAGCGGATGGTGCAGGACGCCGAGTCGCACGCCGACGAGGACAAGCGGGCGCGCGAGCTGGCCGAGGCCCGCAACAACGGCGAGTCCGCCGCCTACAACGCGTCCAAGCAGCTCAAGGATCTGGGCGACCAGGTCGACTCGGCCTCCAAGCAGGAGATCGAGGACGCGATCAAGGACGTCAACGAGGCCGTCAAGGGCGACGACCCCGAGGACATCCGCAACAAGACCGAGCGTCTGCAGACCGCGTTCCACCGCGTCTCGGAGCAGATGTACGAGCGCGCCCAGGCGCAGCAGCAGGCCGAGCCGCAGCCCAACGGCGCGAGCTCGACCAACGGCGCCAGCGCCTCGGGCGACGACGAGGAGGTCGTCGACGCCGAGGTCGTCGACGAGCAGAAGTGATGACGGACGAGGCCACACCCACGGATGTCGCCGAGAAGGAGGACTTCTCGGCGGCCGCCCCGCCGCACCCCGGTGCGGCGGGGTCGGGCGAGACCTCGTTCGGTGACGCGGACGTCCCCGCGGCGTCCGAGCACCAGGTCGAGGCTCCCCCGAGCAAGGAGCAGGAGTACCTCGAGCTGGCCCGGCGCACCAAGGCCGACTTCGAGAACTTCCGCAAGCGGATGGCGCGCGAGAACGCCGCGGCGGTCGATCGCGGGATGGCGAAGGTCGCCAAGGAGCTGCTCCCCGCGCTCGACCACCTCGAGCTCGCGCTCAAGGCGGCGGAGGGTCACGAGGACGTCGTGAAGGGCTTCGTCATGGTCTCGGACGAGATCAAGGCCGCGTTGAACCGCGTCGGGATCCAGCCGTTCTCGCCCGAGGGCGAGGCGTTCGATCCCAACGAGCACGAGGCGATGGCCCAGGCGCCCTTCGAGGGCGTCGAGCCCGGCACGGTCGCGCAGGTCTACCAGTCCGGCTACCGGATCAACGGCGCGGTGCTCCGCCCAGCGCGCGTAGTGGTGGCGCAGTAACCATGGCTGGGCGCGCTCCGGATTACTACAAGACCCTGGGGGTCGACAAGAAGGCCTCCCAGGAGGACATCAAGAAGGCCTACCGCAAGCTCGCGCGCCAGTATCACCCCGACACGAACAAGGACGCGGGCGCGGAGGAGCGCTTCAAGGCGATCTCCGAGGCCTACGACACGCTGGGCGACCCGGACAAGCGCAAGAAGTACGACCGCGGCGGCTCCGTGTTCGCCGGCGGCTCGCCGTTCGGCGGCGGGGCCGGTGGCGCGGGCGGCACGGCGCAGGACTTCGGGTCCTTCTCGGACATCCTCTCGGGGATCTTTAACACCGGCGGCGGGCGCGCCACGCGCACCAAGCCGGCGACGGAGAAGGGCAAGGACCTCGAGACCTCGGTGACGCTGTCCTTCGAGCAGGCGCTGGCCGGCGCGCAGGTGCCGGTCACGGTCGCCACCCACACCGCGTGCACGACGTGCCGCGGCTCCGGCGCGCGGCCGGGCACCTCGCCGAAGGTCTGCCCGGTCTGCAGCGGCCGGGGCGTCGAGGCACAGGGCCAGGGCGTCTTCTCGATCACCCGCCCATGCTCGCGCTGCAACGGCACGGGGACCGTGATCGAGGAGCCGTGCGGGACCTGCGGGGGCGAGGGCCGGCTGCGCGAGATGAAGCGCTACCGGGTCAACATCCCCAAGGGCGTGCGCGAGGGCTCCAAGATCCGCCTGGCCGGCAAGGGCGAGGCGGGGCTGCGGGGCGGGCCGCCGGGCGACCTGTACGTGGTCTGCCACGTCGACGAGTCCCCGGTGTTCAAGTCCAAGGGCGACCACTTCGAGGTCGAGGTGCCGATCACGGTCGCCGAGGCGCTCGCGGGCGCCGAGGTCGAGGTCCCGACGCTCAACGGCACCAAGAAGCTGCGGGTCGCGCCGGGCACCAAGCACGGCACGGTCCAGCGGCTGCGGGGCGAGGGCGCGCCGGTGCTCTCCGGTTCCGGCCGGGGCGACCTGCACTATCGCTTCGTGATCGACATGCCGTCGGACCTCAACGACGAGCAGAAGGCCGCCGTCGAGCAGCTCTCGAAGGTGATGAACGGCAACCCGCGCGAGCGGATCCTCAGGGCGGCAGGGGTGCGCTGATGGCGTCCCGCCGCACCACCACCACGAGGATCACCGCGCGGGTGGACCACGACCGCGGCGTGTTCATGATCTCGGTGGCCGCCGAGCTCGCCGACATGCACCCGCAGACGCTGCGCATGTACGAGGCGCGCGGCCTGATCGAGCCCAAGCGCTCCCCGAAGGGCACGCGCCTCTACTCCCAGGCCGACGTCGAGCGCCTGCGCCGCATCCAGGAGATGACGACCGAGTGGGGGATGAACCTCGCCGGCGTCGAGAAGGTCTTCGAGCTCGAGCAGCAGCTCGACCGCATGCACCGCAAGGTCGCGGTGCTCGAGAAGCGGGCCGAGCAGCTGCTCGAGGAGATCGCGCGGCTGGAGGAGAAGCGCGAGTCGGTCAAGGCCGAGATCGTGCGCTACGAGGCCGCGCCCGGCACCGCGCTCATCCCCATCAAACACGTCAGGCGTTAGCCAGGACGACCTCGCTGCGCGCGCGCAGCGTCGACGTCAAGGCCAACACGACGCTCAGCACGGCGACCCCGAGCACGACGGCGACCGCGGTCTGCGGGTCGCCGATCGCGCTCACGCCGGCGAGCACGATCGCCCCGCCCATCTGGAAGGACGTCTGCACGAGGCCGGCCGCGAGCCCCTGCTCGTGGTCGGCGACGCCGGCCGTCGCCTGCACGTTGAGCGCCGCGTAGCCCAGCGCGAAGCCGAGCCCGATGAGCAGCATCACCGGCAGGAACGTGAGCACGTACGGGGTCGCGTCCACGGGGAGGAAGAGCGCGTAGCCGGCCGTGAAGGCGAGCGTCGAGGCGAGGATCGGCCGCAGCGTGCCGTAGCGGCTGATCACCGCCCCCATCCGCGGCGCGCCGAGCGCGACGAGGAGCCCGCCGGGGAGGAAGGCGAGCGCGGTCTCGAGCGCGCTCCAGCCCAGCGTGTCCTGGAGGTGGAGCGTCGCGATGAACTGGAAGCCGACGTAGGCGCCGAACAGCGCCATCGCGCCGAGGTTCGCGCGGACCAGCGGCCCGTTGCGCAGGATGCCGAGGCGCACGAGCGGCTGGGCGGTCCGCAGCTCGACCGCGACGAACGCGCCGAGCAGGGCGACGGCGAGCGGCGCCTCGATCGCGTTGCGCTCGACGAGCGCGTGCACGAGCAGCAGCATCCCCGCGGTCAGCAGCAGCGCGCCCGGCATGTCATAGCGCCGGCGCGCGCCCAGATACGGCCGGTCCTTGGCGATGTAGCGCGGGATGGCCGCCAGCAGGAGCGCCGCGACGGGCACCGGGAGCAGGAAGGTCAGCCGCCAGTCGGCGCTGGTCAGCAGCCCGCCGAAGACGAGCCCGAAGGAGAAGCCGCTCGCCCCGAACGCGTTGAAGATCGCGAGCGCCCGGTTGCGGGCGGGGCCCTCGGTGAACGTGGTCGTGATGAGCGAGAGTGCGGCGGGGACGGTGAACGCGGCGGCGGCGCCCTTGAGGAAGCGGGCGACGATCAGCGGGGTCCCGTCCTGCATGAGCCCGCCGGCGAGCGAGGCGAGCGTGAAGACCGAGAGCGCCGCGATCAGCGTGCGGCGGCGACCCAGCAGGTCGGCCGCGCGGCCGCCGAGCAGGAGCAGGCCGCCGAGGCCCAGCACGTAGGCGCTGACGACCCACTGCAGCTGGGCGGTGGTCAGGCCGAGGTCGGCCTGGATCGACGGGAGCGCGACGCCGACCATCGACACGTCGAGGCCGTCGAGGAAGACGATCCCGCAGAGCAGGATCAGGGCGCCCCAGAGGCGGGCGTCCCAGCTTGGGGAGGAGGAAGTCACCCGAGGCATAGTACATGCACGTGCATTTAATGCACGTGCAACCTATGCACGCGGTATTATCGACTCATGGACTTGTCTGCCCAATGGCGTGAATTGCTCTCGCGTCACGCGCGGACGGTCACCGCCCTCGACGACGCGCTCGAGGCCCACGGGCTCGGGATGAGCGAGTACGAGGTGCTCGAGCGCCTCGCCTGCGACTGCGGCGAACGACCGAGGATGCAGGAGCTGGCCGCTGCTGTGCATCTCAGTCAGAGCGCGCTGTCGCGCACGGTCGGGCGGCTGGAGAAGGACGGCCTGGTGCACCGCGCGATGTGTCCGGAGGACCGGCGCGGCGTCGCGGTCTGCCTGACCGACGAGGGTCGCGAGCGCTACGAGGCGGCGCGGCCCACGCACCGCCGGGTGCTCGCCGAGACGCTCAGCTCGCCGGCGTAGCCCACAGCGCCAGCTGCAGCGCGGAGGCCAGGCGGTGGTGCGTCGCGTCGGCGACGTCGGCCTCGGTGAGGCGGACGACGATCACCCGGTTCGACGCGGCGTCGAGGTTGAAACCGCGGCCGGCCATGCTGCACGCCACCTTCCAGGCGTCCTTGCCCGTGTCGCGCAGGTCGATCGCCAGGCGGACGCTGCTCGTGTCGCTCTTGACCTCGGGGCCGAGGACGCGCACGCCCTCGATCTCGGCGATGCGGTCACGGGCCATCGTGGCGGCGGCGCGGACGCGCTCGAGCTGGGCCTCGGCGGCGAAGTCGACGACGGGGCGAAGCGTCTCGGCTGGGGGGAAGAAGATCAGGGATGGGGCGGCCATAGGTCGAACCCTCTCCGATGGTCGAGTTGCGCTGTATCCACGCAAGGGGTGAACTCTTCACGCGCATGGTGTGAACGCCCTCACCCCCGCGGGTGAGTTGGCGTCCCGCCTCCCGTGCCCGTAGAGTGGCTTTGTGGTGCACGAACGGCATGCATCATCTCCCTCCGAGCTGCAGGCGCGGTTGGCCGCCGAGCGGGCCGAACAGCCCTTCCTCGAGTTGCGCGACGGGGAAGGTGTCCAGCGCTTGGTGACCCTGTCGGGGGAGCGCCTGACGGTCGGCCGCTCGCCGTCCGCCGGGCTCGCCCTGGCCTGGGATGCGCAGGTGTCGCGCTCGCACGCGTCGATCGAGTGCATCGACGGCGTGTGGACGGTGCTCGACGACGGGCGCTCGACCAACGGGACGTTCGTCAACGAGGAGCGGGTGCAGGGCCGGCGGACGCTGCGCCACCTGGACGTGATCCGCGTCGGGGCGACCCGGCTGCGCTTCCACGACCCGTCCGAGGCGGGCACGGACTCCAAGCTGACCGAGGTCGCCTCATCGGTGGCCGTCCCCACCTTGACGCCCGCGCAGCTGCGGGTGCTGGCCGCGCTGTGCCGCCCAGCCGACGGGCCTGCCTCCAACGAGGAGATCGCGGACGAGTTGACGGTCTCGATCGACACGGTCAAGACCCACATGCGGGCGCTCTTCGACGCGTTCCACCTGCAGTCGTCGGCGCCGTATCGCAAGCGCTTCGAGCTCGTGCGGCTCGCGGTCGAGACCGGTCTGGTCTCGCCGCCCGAGCGACGTTAGTTAGCAATAGAAGCCCGTACATCCCCTCCGCCCCACCCCGATCATCCGGCCTTAGCGATCTCTTTGCCATGCGCCGCCTAGCCTGTCGGCATGCGGCCGAGGGTGCTGTTCGTCGAGGACGAGGAATCGATCTCGGGTCCGTTCTCGAGCGCGCTCGCGCGCGAGGGCTTCGACCCGGTCGTCGCTGGGTCGCTGGCCGACGCTCGCGCGGAGCTGGCGCGCGGGATGCCCGACCTCGTGCTGCTCGATCTGATGCTGCCCGACGGCGACGGGCGCGATCTCGCGCGCGAGCTGCGGGCGTCCTCCGAGGTCCCGATCATCATGCTCACCGCCCGCGGGACCGAGTTGGAACGGGTCGTGGGCCTCGAGCTGGGCGCGGACGACTACGTCGTCAAGCCGTTCTCGGGCGCGGAGGTGATCGCGCGGATGCGCGCGGTGCTGCGGCGGGCCAAGCCGGCGCCCGCGCCGGCGTCCGACGTGGTAGTCGGCCCGCTGCGGGTCGAGGTGGGCGCGCGGCGCGTCTTCCTGGCCGAGGAGGAGCTCTCGCTCTCGCGCAAGGAGTTCGACCTGCTGGCCGAGCTGGTCGCGCACGCGGGTGAGGTCGTGACCCGTGAGGACCTCATCACCCGCGTGTGGGACGAGAACTGGTTCGGCTCGACGAAGACGCTGGACGTGCACATCGGCTGGCTGCGCGGGAAGCTGGGCGACGACGCGTCCTCCCCGCGGTTCCTGCACACCGTCCGCGGCGTCGGCTTCCGCTTCACGGCTCCGGCGGAGTGGGCTTGACCCTGCGCGCGCGTCTGCTGCTGGCGCTCGCCTACGTGCTCGTCCTGGCGATCGGGTCGATGCTCGTGCCGCTCGTGCGCTCCGTGCGCGACCGGATCGATGCCGAGGTGCGCCAGCAGGCGTCCTCGCAGGCCGAGGTCGTCGCGGCGACCGCCGCAGGCGGCGCGGACCTGGACGGGCTGGTGGCCGCGTCGGCCCGGGAGGTGCGCGGGCGGGTGATCGTGGTCGACGCGCGCGGGCGCGTGCTCGCCGACTCCTCCCCGGGCGGCGTGGGTGCGGACTATTCGACGCGGCCCGAGATCCGGACGGCCCTCGCGGGCGGGACCGGACAGGAGAAGCGCGACTCCTCGACCCTGGGCGAGTCGATCCTGGCCACCGCCGTGCCGGTCGTGCGCGACGGGCGGCCGGACGGCGCGGTGCGGGTCACCCAGTCGATCGACGCGGTGGGCCGCGCGGTGCGCTCGGCCACGCTGGGGCTCGTCCTGGTGGGCGTGATCGTGTTGGCGCTCGGGCTGGCGGCGGGCGCGCTGCTGGCCGCGAGCATCGTCCGGCCGTTGCGCCGGCTGTCCTTCGCCGCCCGCCGGGCGGGCGAGGGCGATCTGAGCGTGCGGGTGCCCGTGGAGGGGACGCTGGAGCAGCGCGAGGTCGGCACCGCCTTCAACGAGATGACCGCGCGGGTGCAGCGGATGGTCGATGCCCAGCGCGATTTCGTCGCGGACGCGTCGCACCAGCTGCGCACGCCTCTGACGGGGTTGCGGCTTCGGTTGGAGGAAGCCGCGGCAACCGGTTCCCGCGAGCAGATCGACGGGGCGATCTCCGAGGTCGACCGCCTCTCGAGCGTCGTGAGTGAGCTGCTGGTGCTGAGCGAGGCCGGCACCGCGCGCGCCCCGGACGCGGTGACCGACCTGCTGGCCGGCGCCGCCCGGGCGGTCGACCGCTACCCGCGCGCGCTGATCGAGTTGCGCGGCGAGCCGTCCCTGGTGCGCTGCACCTCTGCCGACCTCGACCGGATGCTCGACGCGGTGCTGGAGAACGCCATCGACTACGGCCCGGACGGGCAGATCATCACCGTGCTCTGCGGGCCCGGTCGCCTCACCGTGACCGACCAGGGCCCCGGCCTGCAACCCGGCGAGGAGGAGACGATCTTCAACCGCTTCCACCGCGGCTCCGTGGGCCGCGCGTCACGGCGCAAAGGCACGGGGCTCGGCCTGCCGATCGCCCGCGAGCTCGCCGCCCGCTGGCGCGGCTCGGTCGGCCTGGAGAACGCGCCGGACGGCGGCGCGGTCGCGACGATCCTGCTGCCGCTCGCCGACGGCACGACGCCGAACGAACCCGTCAAGGCGGGGGCGGCATGACGGGCTGGCGCCGTACCCTGGCGATCGTCGTCGCCGCCGTCGCGGGTCTGTTCGTGGCCGCGGGGCTGACGACCGCGGCCTCGACCCTGTCCAACCAGAGCGTGGGCCTGTCGTCGGAGCCGTTGACCGCGGGCGGGGCGCTCGCGCCCGAGGAGACCGCCGAGCCGTCGCCGAGCCCGCGCCCCACCCGGTCGCCGACCCCGCGCCCCACCCGCTCCCCGAAGCCGCGCCGGACCGCCACCCCGGCGCCCACGCGAACCGCCGCGCCGCCCGTCGAGGACGACGACAACAGCGGCCACGGCGGCGGCGGGGACGACGACAGCAGCGGTCGCGGGCGTGGCCGAGGCCGCGGCGGCGACGACTAGCGGATCGAGCAGGGCGCCCGGACCTGCCAGCGCACGGTCACCTCGGTGCGCGTTCGGACCTGGAAGCGCTTGCGACAGAAGTACGCCCGCCGCTGGACCTCCTCGTCGCAGACCGAGTCCGCGCAGAAGGCCGTGTTGCCGGCGACGACGTACTCGCCCGGCGTGAGCCGGAGCACGGTCGGTGTGCGGCTGTCGAGCTCGTGGGTCTCGCCATCGACGTGGACCTCCATGCGCACGCCGTCGATGTACAGCGGACCCGGCCCGTGCTCGAGCCGCACGACCAGCTCGGCCTGCGGGCCGCCGCACCCCGCGAACGCGACCAGCGCGACGACGAGCCACCGGGTCATCGCGGACAAAGTAGACCGCAAGCTTTGCCAAAGCTTTCCTTTCCGCTGCCAGGCGCTTGGGGGGCCGGATCCGATGGTGTAGGCATGAGCCTGCGCACACCTGTCGTGGTCGCGATCGCCGTGCTGTCGGCGCTCGGCGGCGTCGCCATCGCGGCCGTCGCCCTGCCGTCCTCACCACGGCCGGTCGCGGCGACCACCACCCCCACCGCCACCCCGACCCCCGAGGTCCGCACCAAGACGATTCGGCGCACGATCCACGTCGTCCGCCGCGACAAGGCCTCGACGAGCAACGCGAGCAGCGGCGGCGCCAACAGCGCCCCCGCGGCGGCCCCGGCGCCCGCCCGCGCGAGCGCCCCGGCTCGCCCGGCCGCTCCCGTCCGTCCCGCCGCCCCCGTCCGCGCCGTCCAGTCCGTCCGCCGCGACGACTCCGACGACGACGACCACGGCCGCGACGACGACGACTCCGGCCACCACGGCGGCGACGACGACTCCGGCCACCATGGCGGCGACGACGACTCCGGCCACCATGGCGGCGACGACGACGGCGGCCACGGACGCGGCCGAGGCCGAGGCGGCGACGATGACTGACCACCGCTGGGACACCCTCCCGGCCGACCCGAGCACCGCCCCCACGGCCAAGCTCCCCGCCGTCGACCGCACCGACCCGCCGACCGCAAAGCTCCCGGCGATCCCCCGCGCCACCGCCCCGGAGCGGGCCGCCCCGCGCGCCGTTGAGCCCAAGGCCGCCGGCCCGGAGGGGGCCGCTCCTCGCGCCGCCACGGCCGCGGCCGTCGCGCCGGCGCCGAGCGCCGCCGCTCCGGAAGGGGCCGAGCCCGAGGCCGCGTCCGAGGCCGCCATGCCGGCGCCGAGCGCCGCTGCTTCGGCGGGCGCCGCGTCCGGCGCCGCCGCCCCGGAGGGGGCCGCTCCGGGCCGCGCCACGTCCGCGGCCGGTGGCGGCGCTCCGCGTGCGGCGCGGCCGAAGATCGTCAAGCCCGGGCCGTTTCCCGTCATTGCCGGGTCGCTCGGGTTGTTCTTCGTGGTCGTGGCCCTGCTGGCGTTTCAGTTGCGGGCCGGGAAGGACCCGGCGATCGGGGCGGGTGAGCCGCAGCTGGTGGCTTCGGCGACGAAGCCGCGCCCGCGGCAGATCGTCGTCCGGCGCGTGGTCGTCACGCGGATCGTCGAGCATCGGCCCGCGCGTGGCAGCCGTCCGCAGCAGACGTCGGGCGCGCCGCGCTCGGCGCCGGCTCCGTCCGCACCCGCGGCGCCCGCCGCTCCGGCGGCTCCGGCTCCGGCCGCTCCCGCCCCCGCACCCGCGGCTCCGGCTCCGGCCGCGCCCCTGACCACTCGCTCGTCATGACCGACGTCACCTTCGACTGCATGGGCACCGACGTCCGGCTGATCGTGGCCGACGAGGCCACAGCGGCGGCGTGCCGGGAGTTCCTGGAGGACTTCGAGGCGGACCTGAGCCGGTTCCGGCCCGACAGCGAGCTCACGCGCCTCAACGACGACGAGCGGGACGAGGTTCCGGCTTCGGCGCTGCTGCGCGGGGCGATCGCCGCCGGCCTGATGGCCGCGGAGCTCACCGAAGGGCTCGTCGATCCGACGCTCACGCCCGCGCTCGAGGCGGTCGGGTACGACCGGACGCGCCGTCATCCGGAGCTCTCGCTCTCCGAGGCGCTCGCTCTCGCCCCGCCGCGCCGCCCCGCCGCGGCCGACCGCAGGGCGACGTGGGCGCGGGTCTCGGTCACCGACCGGGCGATCAAGCGCCCGCCGGGCGTCCGCCTCGACACCGGCGGCGCCGGCAAGGGCCTGGCCGCGGACATGCTCGCGATCCGGCTCGGCAACACCCGCTGGGCCGTCGACTGCGGCGGGGACCTCCGTGTCTGCGGGGAGTTCGAGATCGAGGTCCCGCATCCGCTTACGGGCCAGACGATCGAGACGCTCAGGCTCAGCGACGGCGCCGTCGCCACGTCGGGGGTCGACCGGCGGCTGTGGCGCGCGCCCGACGGCGCGCCGCGCCATCACCTGCTCGACCCGGCGACCAAGCAGCCCGCGTGGACCGGGATCGTCCAGGCCACGGCGCTCGCGCCGACCGCGCTGGAGGCAGACACGCTCGCCAAGGCCGCGCTGCTCAGCGGCCCCCAGCAGGCGGGCCGCTGGCTCAAGCGGCACGGCGGCCTGACCGTCAACGACGACGGCAGCGTCGACTACCACGGCCACCTGATCCCCCACCAGGTGACGGCATGACCGGCGGCCACGAGTTCTGGCTGATCAGCCGCTCGTCGGGCGTCGTCGCGCTCGTCCTGGTGGCGGTTTCGGTTCTCATCGGGCTGACGCTGGCCGCCGGGCTCGGCGGTCCGCCCGCGCGCCGGCGCGCGCTGGTCGCCTTCCACGAGCAGACCGCGCTCGGCGCGCTCATCGCGATCGCCGTCCACGGCGCCGCCCTGCTCGGCGACGGCTTCCTCAAGCCGGGGATCGCCGGGATCACGATCCCCTTCGTCATCGACTACCGGCCCGTGTACGTGGGGCTCGGGATCATCGGCGGCTACCTGGCCGCGTTCCTCGGCCTCTCCTTCTACGCGCGCAAGCGGATCGGCGGCAAGCGCTGGCGCAACCTGCACCGCGCGACCCCGGTCGTGTACGTGCTCGGCCTGATCCACACGCTCGGGGCCGGCACGGACGCCGGTGCGAGCTGGCTGCAGGCCTTCATGCTCGCCACCGCGATCCCGGCCGCCGGCCTGCTCGTCGCCCGCCTGCGCAAGAAGCCCGCCCGCAAGCTCAAAGGAGCCAACGCATGAAGATCGCCCTCGTCGGCACGGGGCTGGCCGCCCAGCGCTGCGCCGAATCGCTCCGCCAGCTCGGCCACGACGGCCCGATCGCCATGTACGGCGACGAGCTGCCCTACGACCGCCCGCCGCTCTCGAAGGCCTTCCTGGCCGGGGAGCGCCCAGACGTCCGGCTCCGGCCCGACGGCTGGTACCGCGACAACGACGTCGAGTTCCGCGAGCAGCGCATCACGAGCCTCGACGAGCTCCACTTCGACAAGGTTCTGATCGCTACGGGCGCGCGGCCGATCGAGCTGCCGGGCCTCCCCGGCGCCCACGTCCTGCGCACCGTCGCGGACGCGATCCGGCTCGACGAAGCGCTCACCCGCACACACCACCTCGCGATCGTCGGAGCCGGCCTGATCGGCCAGGAGGTCGCCTCGGCGGCCGCGAAGCGCGGCATCCGCACCACCTTGATCGACGCCCAGCCCCAGCCGTTCGACGCGCTGATGGGGCCCGGCGGCGGTCACCACCTGCAGGCGCTCCACGAGCACGCCGGCGTCGAGCTCAAGCTCGGCCGGCGGCTGGTCGCGGTGGACGAGACCCCCACCCGCGTCCGGAGCCTGCAGCTCGACGACGGCAGCCGGATTCGACCTGACGAGGTCCTGGTGGCCGTCGGCGTGCGGCCGGCCACGGCTTGGACGCCGTGGCCGGCCCGGATTCCCGTCGACGCCAGCGGCGCCACGCCGATGCCCGGCGTCTTCGCCGCCGGCGACGCGACCGGCAGCGCCCACTGGGAGGCAGCGGTCGTGGGCGGCCAGAACGCCGCCCGCGGAATGCTCGGCCTCCAGCCCAAGCCACACCAGCCGCCGCTCGTCTGGTCCGACCAGCACGGCGTGCGCATCCAGCGCATCGGCGACCCGACCGGCGCCACGCCGGCCGACGACCTGACCTACGCGCACGACGGCCGGATCAAGGCCGTCGTGCTGATGAACCGCCCGGAACACGTCCGCACCGCCCGACGTCTCATACAGGAGGCCGCATGACCCTCATCGCCCAGATCGACGAATCCGCCTGCCTCGGCCACGGCGATTGCGTCCACGCCGCGCCCGGTGTGTTCATCCTCGAGGGAGACATCGCCGAACAGGTGCAACCCGGCAGCGACGAGCAGCTCAGGCAGGCGGCGCGCTCGTGCCCCGCCGGCGCGATCCTCCTGTTCGACCAAGACACAGGAGACGAGGTTGCTTTCCAGCACAGTGGGATCCGAAGCTTGGAATTCACGTGACTTGAAGTCGCG
>JADMIO010817180.1_pt1 | contig 27067 bp, 34 predicted proteins | sample 8958161 | NCBI WGS metagenome assembly JADMIO01 (sample SAMN16585339, study PRJNA669376) | soil metagenome | isolation source: Crop rotation soil | place: USA: Cullars Rotation, Alabama | collected 2011
CTTTCCCGATCGCCGCGCGCCCCGCGCCACCGGTCGCGCCGCGCCTCGTCCCGCCCGCCACGGTCGCGGTCGCCGTCTCGTCCGTATCCGCCGCTCATCGTCGTCCTCCACACCCGTTGGGTCGCCGGCGCGCACCGGCGCCTCTGCCCGCCAACCGACCGCCCGCCGGGATCGTTCCGGCGCGCCAGCCTTTTGTTGCGGCGGCCGCGTGAAACCGCGCCCGGAGCCTGCCCGCTGCCGGACGTCCCCGGGAACGCACCCGGCACCTTGGCCATTGGAATGGACAGGAGCACCGCCACCCGATGTCCACGCCTGCGCGCCCCCTGACCGGCCGCCGCGCCCTGATCGTCGAAGACGAAGGCCTGTTCGCGCTGGAGCTGACCGAGACGCTGGCAGGCCTCGGCTGCGCCGTCGTCGACGTCGCCGCCGGCCTGTCGCGCGGGCTCGCCGCGGCCGAGTTCCACGAGCTCGACCTGGCCGTGGTCGACGTCCACCTCGGGCGCGACAAGGCCTTCCGCATCGCTCACATGCTGATGGCCCGGCAGGTGCCCTTCCTGTTCGTGACCGGGGCCGGGCGCGACGCCATTCCGGTGGCCTTCGACGAGATCCCAGCCCTGATCAAGCCGTTCACGCCGACGACGCTCCGGGAGGCCCTGCTGTCGCTGCTCGGATCTGCGGATGCGGACGGCCGGGACAGCACGCCGCCCGCCCGACCGGAGCGCCCGGCTGGCTGAGCGCGCCACCGCAAGCTCTGCCCATCGCCGGGCCGGCCGCGGAACCGACGGACGGGGTATCGCCAGCGCCCAGACCCGGCGGGCGGACAGGCTCGCAACGCTCCTCGTCGAATGTCTGCGGCTCGATGACCGGCAAGAGCTCGAGCCGACTTCAGCAGGGCGCCTGGAGAACACTTCGGGATCCGTCCGGCAAGCGGACGTTCGACCGCCCCGCCCCGCGCCGGCTGCGCGCGCGGAGCCGCGACAGGGCGTCGCGTCTAGGGGCGAGCGTCGCGCGCTCGAACGGCGCGACTCGACATAGGCTGTCACCCACGGAATTCGCTGCGGAGGTGCGATGAGCGGCAAACCGGATCTCCTGTCCGACGCGGCCGTCACCCGGACCCGGGAGCACCCCGCATTCCTGTCCACCGCCCGGGCGATGGCCGCGGGGGGCCTCGCGGCCTACGCCCAGGACGACAACGCCACCCGCTGGATGTTCCGTGACCTTGGCCGCGCGGCGCTCTACCTGATCGCGCTCGGCCTCGACGCCGTGCCCGGGTCGACCCTTACAGCGGCGCAGCTGGCGACGACCGGCCGTGCAGTCGCCAGCCGAGGCCGTGCGCTCGCCTTTGTCGATTTCGCGCTGGGCTCGGGACGGATGGCGCTCGCGAGCGGCGCGGAGGGCTGGACGCGCCGTCCGCTCAGCTTAACCCCGGCCTTCACCGAGCCGTTCCGTCGTCGACTGGAGGCGCAGTACGGCCATCTGACGCCGGTCGCCCCCGAAGTGGCGGGCGCGCTGGCGCGCCTTTCGACCCCGACGGGGCTTTCCGCCATCGTCACGGCGATCGCGATGATCCTCGCCGGTGATGCCCGGCTCAGCGAAGTGCGGGACGAGCCGTTCCGCCGCATCTTTCTGGCGCGCGACGTCGGCACCCGGGTGATCGAGAGCTTCATCGTCGCCCAGCCGCCTGATGCGCCGCGGCTGATCGCGTCCGCGATGGTCAACCGGCAGGCGCTGTCGCGCAGACTGGGGGTCTCGCGGGTCCACCTCAACCGCATGCTGGCGGCGGCTGAGGCCGGCGGCGCCGCGCGACTCGAAGGCGCGGGCCGCGTGGTTTTCACCCCCGCCTTCTCCGAGGAAATCGAACGCTACTACGCCGGTCAGATCCAGGTCGCGCGACAGGTCGCCCGCCTTCTGCCCTTTATCCCGTAGTGTCCGACGCCGACCGGCGCGACGCGCCGCGTCGTGTACATTTTTGTATTCCTACCCGGCGCTACGAACTCACGCGTAAGCCTGCTCCGGCGACGGCGGGGGGTACGGGATGCGTATGGGTGCGATCGGCCGGGTGAACCCGGCGCTGCGAGAACGCGAGGCGCAACCGCCCCTGGGCGATCTCCCCCCCGCGCTCGGATGACGGTTGCGACGCACCCGCGGGCGGACGCGCTGCCGCGTGCCGCCCTCCTGCGTGTCCTGGGGATCGGTTTCGGCATCGCGGTCGTGGTCGGCGGCGTGATCGGCCAGGGGATCATGCGAACGCCGGGCATCGTGGCCGGGGCGCTTCAGCAACCGGCCTGGATCCTCGCCGCCTGGGCTGCGGTGGGTCTCTTCACCTTCATCGACGCCTTCGCCCTCGTCGAGCTGGGCGCCTCGGTTCCGCATGCGGGGGGCCCCTATGCCTTCGTCGGGCGCGCCTTCGGCCCGATTCCGGGCGCGGTGATCGGCTGGAGCGACTGGCTGAACCAGATCTTCGGCCTCGCCTTCATGGCGGTTGCGTTCGCCGAGTTCAGCCAGCGGTTCGCACTTCTCAGCGCGGCGCCGACCGGGGCGCTGGCGGTGGCGTTGATTGCGGCCTGCTGGCTCCTGAATTGGCTGGGCACCAGCGTCAGCGGCGTCTCACAGAATATCGGCAGCGCGCTCAAGGCGCTGATGCTGCTCGCGATCATCGCCCTCTGCTTCGCCTCGCACGGCCCGCCGGTCGGCGCAGCCATCTTCGCGCAGGCTCACCCGGCCCTGACCATCGCCGGCGTCGCCGTGGCCCTGCGCGCGATCCTCAACACCTACGCCGGGTGGAACACCTGCGCCTACTTCTGCGAAGAGGTGCAGGCGCCCGAGAAGAACCTGGCCCGGGCGACGTTCATCGGCATCGCCGTCGTCACCGGCCTCTACCTGCTGGTCAACGTGGCCCTGCTCCATGCCCTGAGCGTGGACCAGATCGCCGCCAGCAAACTGCCGGTCGCCGACGCCGTGGCCACCGTACTCGGCCCGGGCGGCGGCGCCGTCACCACGGCGTTCGCCATGATCTCCGTAGCCGCGATCGCCAACCTGACCGTCATGGCGATGACCCGCATCGCGTTCGGCATGGCGCGAAGCGGCGTGCTTCCCGGTGTGCTGGCTCGGGTCGCCGGAACGGGAACGCCGCGCGCCGCCCTGCTCTGCGGCGTGGTGATCGGCGGGGTCCTCGCCTCGACCGGCGCCTACCTCCAATTGATGTCCATCGGCGCGACGATGGCCATCATGATCAACATCGCCGTGGATCTCGCCGCGCTCGGCCTGCGACGCCGGGAGCCTGCGCTGGAGCGCCCTTACCGGATGCCCCTGTATCCCCTGCCCCCGCTGCTCGGCATCGGCATTAATCTCGCCCTTCTCGTCGCCCTCTTCTGGGAAGACCCCGTGAACAGCGCGCTGGCGATCGCGGCGCCGATCGCCGCGGCCGTGAGCTACCTGGCGATCCATCGGGCACGCTCACGCCGATACTCAGCCCCAAAGGCCGGCGGGTCGGCGTGATCGAGGCCGGCGTCGACGCGGCGTTGGTTCGCATTCGCGCCGCCGCACGAGCCCCGGCGGGGTCGAGGCACAACCCCCGCCAGCCGCTCCTTTCCCATCAAAAGTGTACACTTCCCTGGAACGTCGTTCGCCCTGACGGTCTGCGCCTGCTTCTCGGGAGGGGCCTATGACGACCGCCAACCAGACCATCATCGGCGACAGCTTGCGGCCTGACGCCTTGTCCGGCGATCGAGCCGGCCTGATCGACCGCTGGATCTACGTGTACACCGCCGCGAGCTTCGTGGCGGTGGTGCTGGCCGGGTTCGTTCCGGACTCGCTGGAAAAGATCGACCGGGTCCAGGCCGGAACGCGTCCGCCCTTCCCGCTGGCCCTCCACGCGCATGCCGTGCTGATGGGCGCGTATCTGGTGCTTCTGCTTCTACAGACCGTGCTGGCGGCGACCGGCCGCATCGCGCGGCACCGCGCGCTTGGGCTCGCGGGCATGGTGCTCGCGCCGGCGCTGGTTGTGGCCGGCTTCATCCTGGTCCCGACCATGTACCACGCGGCGTACGCGGCCGCTCAGGCCGCGCCGCCGCAGGCCAAGGCCTCACTCCTCCAGGGTCTGGGCTTCGCCGAAAACATCATGCTGCTGCAGGTCCGTATCGGGATCGTGTTCGCCGTCCTGGTGTTCCTGGGCCTGCGGGCGCGCGCGGTCGATCCCGGCTTCCACAAGCGGATGATGATGCTCTCGATCGCGGCGGCCCTGCCGGCCGGCTTCGACCGGATCAGCTGGATCCCCAGCACCATGCCGGCCAGTCCCGTATCGCCCGACCTCTACGTGCTCCTCGCCATCGCCCCGATGTTCCTCTGGGACCTGTTCCGCAACCGGCGCGTCCATCGCGCCTATTGGGTCTGGCTGATCGTGGTCGCGCCGTTCACGCTCGCCGTTCAGGCGCTGTACGACACGCCCTTCTGGCACGCCGCCGCCAGACGGCTCATGGGCGCATGACGTCCTGAACCGACGGGTGACGGGCGGCATCTGCTGGCGCCCAACGCCGCCTAGGTCCTGATCTGAATGTCCGGACAGGCGCGCGATCAACTCCGGCTGAGATCCTCCAGGACGCGCAGGAAGGCGTCCACATTGTCGGCGGCGAGGGCGCGCTCCGCCTCGATGACCAGGCGAAGTTTGCGTGCGAGCAGTCGCAGCTCGATCTCGCCGGCTTCGGCCCGGGTCTTGGCCGCCACGGCCTTTGCGGCCTCAGCCTCCGCCAGGAACTTCGCGGCGCGGGCGGCCAGCGCCTCGTTCTCGAGGCCAGGCCGTCCAAGGCGGTCCTTGAGGCGCCGGATCGATAGCGTCAGCAGCTCCTGTGCTTCCTCGCGCACCGTCGCCTGGGATCGCGGATCGATGACGGTGTCCAGCAGGGTCTCGAGGGTTCGCTGGAGCCGCGGGACCAGCGCAGAGCCCGATGATCCAGGCGTCCGACGGCGCGCCGCGACGAAGACCTCGACCACATGGCGCATGGCCACGATCGCCGTCTCGGATTTGAGGACGGTCGCAGCCATGACGACGCCATGCTCCGTGAAAACCCAGGGCGGCTTTCGACGGCCGCCCCAGCCTTCGTTTGAAGTCGCAATTTGCGACATCAAGTCTTGCCGCGCGTCTGCGCCGACGGGGAAAGCGTAGCCGGCGAAGCGGATCAGGTTGCGGCGCACCTGTTCGTTGAGACGACGGGTCTCGACCCCGAACAGCCGCGCCAGGTCGGCGTCCAGAACGACACGCTCGCCCCGGATTTCATAGGTCGGGATCGCCACCGCGTCCTCGCTGGGCGCGGAGCTCGCGGCTGGAAGCTGAGCCATAGGTTTCCTCTCCGGTCTTAACGGGACGCCGCGCGGCGCAGGTCGCTGAACTGGACGACGTTGGGGCCGCCCGGCGAGGGCGTCGGCGTCCTTGGAGGACCATGCGCGGCCCGCCAGGCCTCCAGGTCCCCCATGGCGTAGACGATCCGCCGGCCGACCTTCCGGAAGGTCGGTCCGGTGCCGTCCCACCGGTAGGTGGCCAGCGTCGCCGTGGATCGCCCCAGGAAGGCGGCGGCGGTCGCGGTATCGAGCCAGCGGGTCTCGATGACCGCGCCGAAGATGGTCTGGACGCCCGGCGGCGGCGGCGCGGCGTCCGCGCGCGCCATCCTTGTCGTCGAAAGGCCCAGGGTGTTGATCCCCATCATCCGCGCGATCTCCGCGGAGATCCGGTCCGCGGCGTCCTTCATGGGATGGGCCGCCAGGTGCGTGTAGCGCTCCGTCGTCTGCGTGCTCTTGTGCCCAAGCAAGGCCCCGATGATCAGCAGGCTGTCGCCCCCGACCGCCCCGACGCTCGCAAAGGCGTGCCGCAGGTCGTGGATGCGCACGTCACCCAGGCCCGCGGCTCCGCGGATCCTCACCCAGACCTTCTGAAGGTTGACGAGGTGACCGTCACCGCCCTCACCCGGCAGGACGTGGTCGTTGCCTGGAACGGGTGGCAGCTGCGCGATGATCTGCAGCACCGCGTCGCCCACATGCACGATCTTCGCGCCGGTCTTGCTGTCCGGGAGCCGCAGGCACCGATTATGAGCGTCCACATAGGACCGCTTCAGCGACAGGATCTCGTTGCGACGGCAGCCCGACAGCAGGAGCAGGCGGATCGCTGCGAGGGCGTAAGGGCTCTCGACACCGAGCGCCTCCGCCGCCTTGAGGACCTCCCCGAGGCGCGCCAGCTCGGCCGGAGAGAGGAACCGGTTCAGCTTCTTCTCGGGGAACTTGCGGACCCCCAGCGTCGGATTGTCGAGCCGGACCCCGCGCCGGATCCCGAAGGTGAAGCCGGCCCGCAGGGTCGTGAGGGCCGCGTTTGCGGCGCCCTTCCCGCCCCTGACCCGCGACAAGCCCTTCTTTTTGGCGGTCTTGGTCTTCCGGGCGGTCACGCCGGCCGCGATGTCGAGGACCAGTCTATCCACGTCGGCGGCGGTCACGTCCCGCGCCAGGCTGGAGCCCATCCGCGGCTCGATGTGGTTCTTGAAGTCTGAGCGGGCGGAGTCGATCGAGCTCTGCTTACGGGTCGCGAGCCCCACGGTAAGGTATTCTTCAAACAGCTCGCTCACCGTCCAGGCCGCGCGCGCCGCGCGGCGGTCATCCTGCGGATCGCGATCCGCCACTACCTCGCCCAGCAAGACCTTCGCGCGCCCACGGGCGGCTTCGACCGTCCAGGGCGAGCCGTGGACGCCGATGCTGAAGCGCCGTGTCCTGCGCCCGAGCCGGTACTGGAGCACATAGGTTCGGCGACCGTTCTTCGTGACCTTGAGACCGAACCCGGCGACCTCGCTGTCCCAGATGAAGCTGGGACCAGGGCCGGCCGCCACCGCCGCCTCAACGATACGCTTCGTGAACTTTACGCGAACAGTGCGCGCCTTGCGCGCTGTGGCGATTGCGGGTGGGTGCGTGCTGGTAAGCATATGGTAAGCGCCAAACCGAAAGTCGGGGCGTACCGCGTCGCGCTGGCGTCGAGCTAAGTCAATGATACGTAGTGGTTTTTCGCAGAACGTCGTATCATTTCGTATGCTAAGGATCGGTTGGTAAGGCTGAGGTCCAGGGTTCGAATCCCTGTCGTGGCACCATTCCAGGAGAGTCCGGGCGCGCGTCCGGGCTCTCCTGACCTCTCATGAAACCGATTCATTTGACCGCGCGGGGCGGCGGACGCTGGCTTGTGGCGTGCCGATCCTGACCCGCGCCCTGGCCGTCGTGGCCGCCCTGGCCCTCGCGACGTGCGCCTGCGCCCAGGCGAACCCTGAGCTCCCGCGGCCTGAGGACGGCTACTTCCAGGTCCCGCAGCGGGTCGCGCCCGGCGTCTGGGTGCTGGCGGAGCCGACGTTCCAGGTTCAGCCGATCGGCAACGTCACCATCATCGAGCAAACGGACGGCCTCGTCCTCGTCGACGCGGGCGGTTCCCCCGGGGCCGGCCGCCGCATCGTGGCGACTGTGCGCTCGCTCAGCCGCAAGCCCGTCAAGGCTGTCATCGTCACCCATTGGCACGGGGATCACCCGCAGGGGCTGTCCGAGATCCTGAAGGCGTGGCCCAGGGCGCGCACCATCGCGACCCAGGCGACCCAGGCGCACCTTCGCGATCCCAGGACCATGAACACGCCCGGCGCGCCCGATGCCGCCGCGAACGCCGCCTTCCAAAAGCAGGTGCAAGGCTTCGTCGCCTACGCCCGCGACATGGGCGCCCGCGCCTCCGATCCGCGCGAGAAGGCCGGCTGGGCGGCGGCCGAGCGCCTCTTCCGCCAATACGCCCTCGACATGGACGGCGCCCTTACCCTGCCGGTGGCGGAGGGCTTCCAGGATCGTCTCCTCATCGCCGACCCGCGTGCGCCGGTCGAAGCCCTGTTCCTGGGCCGCGCCAACACCGACGGCGACGCGGTCGTCTGGCTGCCCCGCCAGCGGGTGCTGGTCACCGGCGACATCGTCGTCGCACCCTTCCCGTTCGGTTTCGGGAGTTATCCCGCGGAATGGATCCAGACCCTGGCCAGGCTGCGCGCCTACGACTTCAAGGTCTTGATCCCCGGGCATGGGCAGCCCCAGCACGATCACGCCTACGTGGACCGCCTCAGCGCCGCCCTTGGCGATATCCGCGCGCAGGTCGCCCCGCTCGCCGCGGCTGGTCTCAGCCTCGAGGAGGTCACCCGCAAGGTCAACGCGGCCGCTCAGACCCAGGGATTCGTCGGCGACGATCCGTGGCTCCGCCGCTGGTTCGGCCCGTACTGGCTCAGCCCGATCATCGCCTCGGCCTACAAGGAGGCGACCGGCCAGCCGATCGTCCAGAGCCTCAAGGGCGAGTAGTCAGCTGTCCATTCCACCAGGCTTGCCAGGCTCGGAGCCTTTCCGAGTTGTCGGCGCAGGCTTCGTAGTTCCAGGCAATGGTTCGGGCGGCCTCAGAGGCTGCAAGCTCCGAGGCGGCGCCATCAGGTCGGCCGGCGGGGTCGAGGAGATCAGCGACGGGCACCCCGAGCGCTGCGGCGTCGTGCACGCGGACAAAGCCCACAGGCAGAGGAAAACGGCCGTCGGTCTCAACGCTGACATGCGCAGGGATCTCCCGTTCGATGGTGCGGTAGACGGTGCGGATGCTCTGGGCCGCCGCCTCGTGCTCCCGATCGACGGCCTGCGAGGCCTCCACCGCCTGCAGGTCCGCCAGATGCGCGCCCTTCTCGCGAGCGAGATCGGCGCCGAGCGCCGCCGCGTCACGCCGGGCCCAGCCGGAGTCGGAGCCCAGCTTGTAGGCTCCGCCGGCGACAGCGATGGCGGCCAGGCCGCCGGCGATCAGCTGCCACATTCAGTCGGCCCTCAGGCGCCCGTCTGCACGCCGTGGCGGATGAAGGCGCCCATGACGGCCGCCTGGGCGATCTGCAGCGCATCCGGCGCGGACAACGCGTGGGTGTAGTAGCCGGCGGCTGCGTAGAGCAGCGACGCGGCCGCCACGAGATAGGTCTTCTTGCCTTCGATGATCTTCAGCATGCGAGGTCCTTTTGAATGCGCGTGAGGCCGAGTTCGTAGCCGCCCCCCTCACGCTTGGTCAGAATCTGGCGGCGCATCCGGGAATCGAAGCTGAGGTGGCACCACGTGCCCTCCTCGATGAGCTGGTCGAAGGCGAGATCGGAGGCTGCGATCGCCCGGCAGACCGCCCTGGGCGAACCGAATCCGTAGCAGTTGAAGTCCACCGCATGGCCGCCGAGGTGCGCCGAGGTCCGCGCACCCCCGACCGCCCGATTGAGCGCAGGACAGCGGTAGCCGCTGGACACCGAAATGGTCCGCCCGCCCAGCAGGCGGCGCACCTCCTCCATCCGCGCCGCAGTGGTCCGCAACGTGGCCACCACCTCCGGCGGCGGACGATTGTCGATCTCGCGGTGCTGCGTGCACGCGAGCTCTTCCAGCCCGAAATGCGCCGTCAGCTGGGTCGTCATGGGATTGTCCTTCTGAAGGAAGGTCGGGGTTCGCCCTGTCAGCGGGCGGCGACATCCAACCTCGCCGCCAGCTCAGGTCTGGCGGACTCAAGACGGCCGACGCGCTCGGTATTGGCGCTCCACACCTGCGCCAGAGCCCACGCCAGCAGCGCCGCCACCACGCCCCAGGAGCGGTTCTTCAAACCTTCCACGGCGCGAAGGGTGGAGGCCGACGTCGCCTTGATTTCGGCCAGCCGCTCCTCGCACCGCGCCTCGTGGTCAGTCAGGCGCTGCTCTAGCGCGGCGAGGCGCTCTGCCTGCGGGGTCATGCCTTGAAGCCGCCGGGAGAGAAGGCCTTCGCGGCTGAGATGGCCGCGTCCAACGAGCTGCCTGTCTGTTTGCCCCTGGTGGTGCTGGCTTCAGTTCCGGTGGTCTGCTGCCCAGCGAACAGAGGCGCCAGGCCGGTCAGCAGTGCGGTGACGTCCTGCGCGCTCGTGACCGGCGCCCGGAGTTCCTGCTGATAGATATCGCGTAGCGTGGCTCCGACCCCGGCCTGCGTCGCGATGTTCGCTCGTTCGTTGGCTCCGAAATTGGAAGACAGATCCGCCAGCTGTTGACCGGCCTGTAACTGCTGCTGTTGCCCCTGGAAACCGAACCCAACCTTCTGCCCGCGGTCTTGCAGGGCCAACTGTGCGTTGGCGAGGCGCGCCTGCGTCGCGCGGTCCGCGTCTCCAGCGGCCGCTCCAAGCGCCGTCTGGAATGCTTGGCTCCTTAGGCCGGAGAGAGTCGAGGCCCGCGCACGGGCGAGCTCGCCCTCCGTCATGCTCTGCGTCAAGGCGGCGCCGGAGCCGCCGAACGCCCCGGAGCCGGCAAGATCGAGAGCTTGCTGCGCACGGACCGTGCCGGCGTTGGCATCGAAATCCGCGGCGCTGGAATCGACGACGTCATGCACGAAACGGTTCTGGTACTTGTCGATGTAGTCGTAGGCCTTGCCACCTGAAGCGAACGGCGTGTCTGCGGCCACATATGGGTCAAGCCAGGAAGTGTTTGCCGCGCCGCGCGTCAGATCGGCGGCGGCGTCGTAGTTCCACGGCGTGCCTGTCAACCCCGCGGCGGCGGCCCCCGCTCGCGCCTGCAACGGATCGGCATGCGCGACCAAATCGTAGGGATTGAGATTCGCGACTTGGCCGATGCGAGAGCCCGCTTGTTGCACAAGCCCAGAGGCCCACTCTGGCATCGTCGGCGTTGTCGTCTGGGTGAACGTCTTATTGCTCGTGGACGTGGAACTGCTTGTCCGCGCGCCCTTCATCAGCCCGGTGGGGTCAAGGAGATCGAACGACATGGCTTCCCTCTAGGTTTGTACGTGCGTTACGCGCGCCCCGCCGGCGTCGCGTCGAAGGTCGGTTTGCCGATGCGGCACCCCGTGGGGGCGCTCTCGCCGGAGAACCGCACGCGGAAGAGCCGACCGCTCGCCAGCAGGTCCGCCTTCGCGTCCCCGGGGGCCATCGCCGCAACGATGGGCGGCTGTTCAATGTCCTGCGGATGGAAGCGGGCCTGCAGCGTCACCGACACCGGCCCCGCCTGGTCCTTGAAGTCCGGCCACAACCCGCGGATCAGCAGCGTGCTTTCCGGGTCCAGGTAGCTGTCCGCCGTCTCGACGAACCACGCGAAGCTGCCCCCGTCTGCTGACCGCCCCTTCTCGTGCAGGAACACGGCCCCGTCATAGGTCGCCCCGACCGGATAGGCCGACGGCCCGGCGTCCACGAAGGCCGTCCGCGCCATGATCCCGCGATGCCAGGCGCCGGCGTCCGGCCCGCTGACCGCCACCGCCAGATAGCGGCTGTTCTCGTACCCGTCGCGGCGATCCGGATAGTCGAACCGCACCTCCGAGAACTCCGCGTTGGACGAGGCCACCACCTTGTCCCCCTGGCTGGCCGCCAGCTCCTCGGCGAAATCACGGCGGATGGGGCACGGGATCGGCTCGGCCTGTCCGCCCAGGCCGTAGCTGTAGAACTGCCGGTCCGGGCTCACCCAGAACGCCGTCTGTCCCACCACCACCACCGCGTTGGGTCCGAGCAGGCCGCAGTTGCGCCCCACCCGGTCGAACCGCCACGGCTGGTTCAGCGCCCCGACGAAGGTCCCGAGGAACAGCGCGTCACCGGTCCAGACCAGCAAGCACGGCCCGCACATCCGTCCCGCCACGATCCGCCCGCCGCCGGTCAGGATGTACTCCCGCGACGTCGACCCGCTCGCGCTCGTACTCCACTGGGTGTTGTTGCGGATCGAGGAGTGGCGGATGCACAGCGGGTTGAAGGTCCCCGAGACCTCCTCGTTGCAGCCCAGCGCGAAGACCTGGTAGCCGCCGTTCAGGGGCGCCACCAGCATGTGGGTGACGTTGGCTGGCGCATTGGCCAGGGGCTGGGCCTTCACCGCGGTGTCGTTGGTCCAGGCGAAGATCGTCTGGTTGCGCGGGCTGGCCAGTAGCTGCTGTCCCCAGGCCCCGAACGACCACGTCAGCGGGAAGTAGTCCGAAACCGACGGCAAGCCATAGCCGCCCACCCCGTAGCCGCCGGTGCCATAGCCGGCCGACCCCGCGCCATCGATCGCGCCGACCGTAAAGCCGCTCGTGGGCGTGATGTCGAACAGGGCGCCGCCGCGCCACAGCTGCAGCTTGGAATGGGTCCCGAAGCCAATATTCAGCACGCCGGCGTTGTCGGTCCACGGGAACACCCCACGGCACACGCCGGTCAGGGTTTCGCTCATCAGGCGCTCCCACCCGCCGATCGTCTCTGCGCGGCCCAGGCGGAAGCGGACGTTCGATCCATCCGCCCATCGGCCACCGCCGGCGAAACTGGTGTCGTCGCCGTTCAGCCCCGGCGGCAACTCGAGGGGAATCTTCATCGTGCCTCCGTCCTCATCCATCGCGTCGCGGCCGGTCGCGCTTGTCTCTGTCGCCGACACGCTCCAATGATCCGCGGCCTCTTCAGTCGACGCCTTGGAGTCCCGTGTCCGTCCGCTCTACTGCCGTCATCCGCGCCGAGCCGGACGCCTACGACATGGCCAAGGAGCGGCTCATGGGCCGCCAGGCCGCCGGCCATGGCTTCCTGCGCGCGGCGATCCAGGCCCGCGGCGACACGGCCGTCCACGGTCTTGCGTCCAGTCGTCTCGCGGGCCAGGGCTTCGGCCAGATCGTCGGCGGCATCGATCCCGCCACGCCGGTCGAGTGCTTCACCTACGACCAGATCGCCCGCGTGGGCGAGGTCGGCGTGCTCTACCTGGCGGACATCACGCTCGCCACGCACGCGCGACTGCGCCAGCGCGTCGGCGTCGGCGCCTTCTCACTCTGCGGCGTCACCCACACCACCGCCAGCGCCGGGGCCATGGACGAGATCGTCGACCTGCTGCGCGAACCGGTCATGCCCTGGGACGCGCTGGTCTGCACGACGTCAGCGGTCGTCGAGACCGTGCGTCGGGTGCACGAGGCCGAGTCCGAATATCTCCGCTGGCGCTTCGGCGCCGACATCCGCATCGAGCTGCCGCAGCTGCCGATCATCCCGCTCGGCGTCCACTGCGCGGACTTCGAAATCTCCACCGAGGCGCGCGACGGCGCCCGTCAGGCTCTCGGTCTTGATCCCGAGACGGTCACCGCGCTCTTCGTGGGCCGCCTGGTCTTCCACGCCAAGGCGCACCCCTTCCCCATGTACAAGGGCCTGCAGGCGGCGGCCGAGCGCTCGGGTCGGCCCGTGGCCCTGATCATGTGCGGCTGGTTCCCGAACGATCCCATCACCCAGGCCTTCGTCACCGGCGCCGCCCAGTTCGCGCCTGACGTGAAGACGATCTTCGTCGAGGGTCGCGACGTCACACAGCGCGACCAGGCCTGGGCCGCCGCCGACATCTTCGTGTCGCTCTCCGACAACATCCAGGAGACCTTCGGCCTCACGCCCATCGAGGCGATGGCCGCGGGTCTGCCGGTCGTGGCCACCGACTGGAACGGCTACCGCGACACCGTCCGCGCTGGCGTCGACGGCTATCGCGTCCGCACCTGGTCGCCGCCCCCGGGGGCCGGCATCCCGATCGCCCGAGGGCACGAGAACGGCGGCCTCACCTACGACCACTATTGCTGGCTCGCCGCGGCGACCACGTCCGTCGACCTAGAGGAACTCGCCCAGGTCCTCGCCGGCCTCGTCGAAAACCCCGACCTGCGCCGGCGGCTCGGCGAGGCTGGCCGTCAGCACGCCCGCGAGCGCTTTGATTGGTCCGTCGTCTATTCGCAGTACCAGGACCTCTGGGACGACCTGAACGCGCGCCGCCGCGCGGCGATGGCCGATCCGACCGTTGTCACCCGCCTTCAGGCGGCCCCCAGCGCCGCCGCGGCGCGCCTGGATCCCTACTACGCCTTCGGCCACTATCCGACCGCCCACATCGGCCCCGCCGTCCGCCTCAGCCTGGCCCCCGACGCCAGCCGCGAACGCCTGGCCGCGGTGATGAACCACCCCCTGTTCGGAGAAGGCCCCGCCCCGAATAGCCAGCTGGAAGCGATCTACGCCGCCCTCGAACCCGGCGACCTCACCCTCGCCGACCTGGCTGTTCGCCTGAACCTGAACATCCCGGCCACGGCGCGCGCGGCGGGGGGTGATGGCGAAGATGGGGTTGGTAGGGCTGGGGTAGTCGGGAACCTAAAGCTGAACAGATCGCGCCAGATCTGGGATGCGAAAGCTCGCCTCACTGCTATGATGGACACATGGCCGTGCTGACTTATCGCCCCCAGATTTTCGATGCGCCCGACGTCGAGCGAGCTCGTGAGATCATAATGACCCGCGAGGTCAATATGACGACTGAGGAGCGTTGGGAGCGCGAGACCCCCTATGTAGCCGCAATGGCCGAGGCGCATCTGATGCCCCTCTCTACTGACACCGTTGTAGACTATGGCTGCGGAATAGGTCGCATCTCAAAGGCGCTCATCGAGCGAACCGGCTGCAAGGTGATTGGCGTGGATATCAGCGCCAGCATGCGATCGATGGCGGTCGACTATGTTGCATCCCCTAATTTCACCGTTCTCGCGCCTGAAGAGTTCAGCGCAGCTGTTCAGAATGGTCTCCGGGTGGCTGGCGCGCTTGCGATCTGGGTCATTCAGCACGTCTTGGATCCAAAGGCCGTAGTGCGTGACCTTTCCAAAAGTCTCGCCGAAGATGGTCGACTGCTTGCAATTAATACGTTCAACCGATGCGTACCGACCGTTGAGAAGGTTTGGGCGAGTGACGGTTGCGATGTGCGTTCGGTGCTGCGCGACACGTTGACTGAGACGAGCAGTGGCTCACTGGACCCGAAGTGGGCAGGACAGGAGGCGTCGGCCTACGCATTCTGGGCGGTCTACGCAGCTCGAAGCGATATGGCTAAGCCCGCGCTCTGACGAGCAGGATGACGACCTTTCCAGTACCGCCGGTCTTGGGCGCACCGGATGAGGTGCCGGAACCCCCGCCTGGTGCACTCCCTGCGCCGTCATTGTTACCGCCGGAACCACCATCGACTATGCCGCCGACCACTTGGTCGGAGAAGCCAGCGGCGCCGCCCCCTGCAGCGGTTCCCGATCCTGCAGCACCGCCGCCTAGTCCACCGCTCTGTGCGTTCGCGGTCGAATCGGTACCGCCCTTGCCGCCCGACCGATTGACGTCACCTCCGATGGCCACACCCCCGTCGCCACCAGGCTGGAAGGGCACGTCCAGCGCCCCCTTCCCCGCTCCAGCTATCATGACGACGCCGCTCGGGAGCGTGACCGTCGTGTCAGTTCCGTCCTGACCGTCGGGGTTGGCAGCAGCACCCCCGGGGCTCCCTATCGCCCAAGAGATTTTCTGACCTTGAGAAAGCGTGAGCCGTTTGAACAGTGCCGCTCCGCCTCCACCTCCGGGACCGGTGGACGCGCCCGATCCACCAGGGCCCCAGGCCCAAATTTGGGCTTGGCAGACGCGCGGTGCGCTGATCGACCCCGTCCCGGAGGTTGCTGTAACACCACCGACAACATCGAGGAACGCGTCACGGTAGGATTTGCGCCCCGCGACCCCTTGCCCGACGAGCCCCCTCAGCTTCTGGCTCATCAGTAGTCCGCCCATTCGGCGTTGAAGGTGATCTTCTTCGATAGCGCTGTGCCGCAATAGACGACCTCGCCGGGCGCCAGGATCAGCGGGTTGTCATCCGAGTACCCGAAATCCGTCGTCGGAACCTCGGTCGCGCTGGTCAGCGTGTACGTCGCCATCTTCGCGGACTCGAAGAAGCGCTTGTTGGTCCCGCTCCCGTTCCCGTCTCGATAGAGCTGCAGCTGGGTGTCGGCCACACTCTCCCGCGGGATCGCCGTGATCCGTGTCACCCGCGCGCCGTTCGCGCCCGCGGTGATCAGCGTGCCCAGGCTCGCCGGCGTGTCGTAGTTGGTGTTGCCGGTGGTCACCTCGGCGGTGTTGGCCTTCGGCGTCTGCGGCGTGATGATGGAATTGGCTGTGACGGCCATGCTTGTCCCTTCCTAAAGCGCGATGGCGAAGGCGAGCGCGAGGCCCTTCACGGCGCTCGCATAGTCGCTGAGGTCGGCGGTTGAGAGCGCCTGCCAGCTGGCGTTCGTCCCGTCCGTCTTGACGAACTTGCCGGCGTTGCCGCCCTGGGCGGGCAGGTTGCCGGCGTTGTAGGACCAGGCCACGCCGGTGACCCAGTCCTTGATCGACGAGCCCCCGTAGCCGGGCGTCTTCACCGCCCCGCCGTCGGTCAGCGCCCAGACGATGTCGCCCGGATCGACCGTCACCGTCCCTCCGGCGCCCGTCGTCAGTGTGACCGGCCCGGCGCAGGCGTTCCACACCAGGTAGCTCTTGCTGACCGGCGGCAGGGTCACCGTGAACGGCCCCGCCCCGCCGGTGAACTTCAGCATCGCCGCGCGCGCCTCGTCGTCCGGCGCGTTGGCGGTGGAGAGCGTCGCGTTGCCGGTGAGCGGCTTCGTCAGCCACCCGGCCACGGCATAGTCCGCGTGGCCCAGCACCGCGTTCAGCTTCTCGCCCCACAGGTTGATGTTCTCGCCGGTGAACTGCAGTTCGAACCGGAGCGACGGCGACCAGGACGACGGCATCAGACGATCACCGCGCCGGTGTCCTGGCGGATCCAGTGGACGCCGTCCGAATGGGCCAGGATGTTGAGGTCGCTCACCAGCGCCAACGTCTGCGGGTGTTCGCCGGCCGGCGGCAGTCCCGCCTGCGCGACGGCGAACAGCGGCGTCGGCGCGCCCGGCGTCAGCAGGCCCGAGAGCGCGTCATGGAAGGTCTTCAGCACGCCCCGCAAGGCCTCGGGCGCGCCCGGCCCGACCGGCAGCAATGTCGGCGACAGCATCTAGCAGCTCCTTTCTGAAATCAGGGCCGGCAGCTCGGTCACGAGCCGCCGCGCCGCCCGGCTGCGGGCGTCCTTGGCGTTGGCCTCGCTGATGGCGCGGCCCAGCTTGGTCTCGTAGGCGTCCGCCAGGTCGGCATCGCGCAGGAACGGCGCGGCTTCGCTCAGCGTGGCGAACAGATAGATGTCCGGGGCGTCGCTCAGCAGCGCATTGGTCGGCGCCGCGTCCGACAGCGCGAACCGCTTCAGCATCCGCAAGGTCAGTGCGTAGGCCTGGTCGCACGGCCGGTCGAAGGCCAGGTTCGCCCCGTCGATCGTCCAGGCTCCCGGCGCGCCACGCAGCGACGAGGCGGCGATCAGGCTGGCTTCCAGGAAGGGCAGTTCCTCGCGCCCGCCGGCCCGCTCGATCCAGAGCCGCAGCGGCTCGGTGAACCCCGCCGGCAGCGCGACCCAGCGCGACCCGACCGTTGTCGTCACCGTCGCGTCGGTCTCGGCCAGCCGGTGACGCATCACCCGGTTCAGGCGGGTCTCCGCCAGGGTGATCAACTCCGGGATCCGCGCGGTCAGGTCCGACCGCACAAGCCAGTTCGCCGCCGCCGCCTGCAGCTCGGCATAGGTCGTGATCGCCACGGACCACCTCGATTCTGATTTTGGGGAAGAAGGATGCGGGCGGCCGCTCGGGCCGCCCGCCAGTCAGCGCCTGGGCGCCGCTACTTGTTCGCCAGCCGGCAGGCCAACTGCGGCCGGATGGTCTTGAAGCCGTACAGCACGTCCAGCCGGCACGGGAACTTGTCGTTGTTGATGTCGTACTGGCGCACGATCCGCATCGACACGCCGTCGAAGACCTCGCGGCTGGCGAAGTCCACGCCGCGCGGCATCACCATGTCGGCCGTCGCGAACGCGAACGCCCCCTTCTGGTAGGCCATGGAGATCCCGTACGGGACCGAGATGGTGCCGGCGAAGCTGAGCGCCGCGGTCGCCGACGTCGAGGGGATCGCCACGTTCTGCGCCGCGCCCGACAGCACGATCGCCGGCGAGATCTGCACCACACCGGCCCCGCCCGCATAGTCCGCCGCCACCACGAATTGCTGAGCCTGGTTCGTCAGCACCGCCTTGGTCTCGGGGTGAACGCGAAAGACGTTGGCGATCGTGAACACGTCGCCTTTGTTCATCGCGCCGGTCCCGCTGGCCACGGTGATCTGCGTCACCGGCGTGGACGAGATCGGCAGCGTGCCGGTCGTGGTGTTGGTGGTGTAGGCGGCCGTCGCCGCGCCGCGCGTATGGGCTGGCCACAGCGTGTTCTCCATGAAGTCGAACCCGGCGGTCCGCCCCATGAAGCCTTCGCGGTTCTGCTTGGAGATCGTGGACTTGTCGTTGAACAGGCCCTTCAGCGCGTCCACCAGGTCGACGTTGTCCTGGGTGTTCAGGTTGCAGGTCCGCGCGTTCAGCGGCGCCAGGTTGTCCACCAGCACCTTGCGGCCCTGCAGCACCTTGGCGAAGGTCGCCGGCTGGCCCTGGTTGTCCACCTGGTTGTAGACGTCCTTGTACATGCTCATGGCGTCGGCCTCGATGTTGGCCGCCAGCACGCTCATCGCCGGCTCCAGGATGCGCTCGGAGAAGTCGTCCAGCGCCAGCGTCAGGTCCACCGAGGTGAAGTTCAGGTCCACGCCCTTCTGGGTCTGCACCTTCAGGTCGACGCTGGACTCGGCGGTGTCCTGGCCGGTGCCACCCTGCAGCTGGGCGCCCGTGCGGACCGTGTACTGGTTCGGCAGGCGGATCTTCAGGGTGTCGCCCACCTTGGCGCCCTGCTGGGCGAACCGTTCGTCGTAGTCGCGCGTGATCGTGCCCACGAAGTTGAGCTTCTGGTGCAGCACGCGCAGCGCCTCCCGCGTCACCGCGGTGGCGGTCAGGATGGTATTCGGCATGGTTGGTCCTTGTGTTGGGGCAAGCCGCGTTCGCGCAGCCGAGGCGCATGGCGCGCGTGCTCGGCTCGCGGCCCGGAGGCGGCGGCGGGTTCGGTTTGATGGAAAGCGGCTCCGGTGCTTCCCGGCCCGTGGCGGCGAGCCGCTGAGACGGAAGACGGCGCCGGCTTGAACTGCGCGCGCTAGCGCGGAGCGTCAGGTCCTGTCGCTGCGGGCGGTGTCCGCGACCCTCGCGCGGTACGCGATGCCGCAGAGCCAGGCGAATATGACGAAGCCCTCGAAGAATGCGTATCCAAGGAGCTCAAACGCCAAGCTCCGGCCCGGGCGAAGGATCTGGTCCGCGAGGAAGAGCGCCGCGTAGACGGCGTACCGCATCAGCGCCCACCTCACGAAGAAGGCGAGTTCACCGCGCCAGCCGGGGCCGGGCCGGCGCCATCTGGCCCTATCGATGATCATCTGATCCCGTTCGGCATGACCGCGCACTTCGCGGCATCTTCCAGGATGGCGCGCAGGCATTTCAGCACGCGCTCGCGGTAGGGCTGCAGCGGAGATGGAGTCTTGGCGCCGGCCATGGCTGATCCTTTTGTGAACAAATCCGGAACGTCAAGCGGGCTAACGCCCGCCCGCCGCCTGGGCGTTGCGCCGCCGCATCCACTCCTTGGTGCCGAGTTCGTCGCGGACGCCGCCGCTGCCGGCGCCGCCGCCGCCCGATATCTGGACCGCCGGCCGCATCGTCCGTGCTTCGGTCTGCGCCGCCTGCTGCTCCGCATCGTCGGCCCGCCAGGCCCTGTGCAGCAGCTTCCACAGCCGCGGGTCAGCGACCTGCGCCAGCTCCTCCGGCGTCACCCCGAAAGCCTGCGCGTACTGAACCAGCTTGGCGGCCACCTCCGGCGACCAGCCCTCGACCTCGGCGGCCAGCGTCCGGCCGGTCTGGGCCATCGCGGCGGCCGCCTCGCGCGCCGCACGGATCTCCTCGCGGGTCTCGTGGTGCGACAGGGCCTCGACAAAGCCCTCGCGCAGCTCCTGGGTGCGTTGGGCGTTCGCCCACAAGGCCTGCGCCCGCTGCGGGTCGGCCTGGGACAGGCTGCGCCAGTCGATCGCCGCGAAGTCCGCCAGCTGCCGATCCAGCGCCGCGACCAGGGCCCGATCGCTGGCCGCGCCGTGCAGGCGTCGCCGATCGTCGGCCAGCGTCTGGCGCTCCGCGTCGGCGGCCCGCCGATGCTCCGCCAGTTCCTGCGTCTTGCGGGTGTAGTCCGCCTGCCGCAGGAACGCGCCCTTCAGCGCGGCCGGCAGGGTATGGACCTCCCCGTCCAGTTCGACCTCGAACGTGTCGGGCTCGGCCTCGGGCTCCCGGTCGGTGTCTTCGGCGCGCAGGAGATCGTCCTCGCCCGCCAGGATGGCGTCGTCGTTGTCCATGGGTGTTCCTTGTGGATGGCCCGGATCGGGCGGGTCAGTAGTGGTGACGGAACTGCGGCGGCCGCGTGTAGTGCTCCACCTCGTTCAGCAGATTGCGAGCGATGGCGTCGTTGCGCGCCTTTATCCACGCGCTGGCGGCCGCGATTTTCCCGACGTTGTCGTCATAGACGTCCTCTGCGATGTGCTGCCCGGCGACCGAGCCCACAGCCGCGCCCAGGGGTGCGGCGACCACGGCGCCCGGACCGGTCGCGGCCCCTAGGGCCCCACCCGCCGCCCCGCCCAGGATGCCGCCGGCCATGCTGGCGATCTTGCGGCCCTTGTCCTTGGCCTGGACCAGTTCGACCGCGTCCAACACCAAGCCTGGCGCCCCCGGGATCTTCTTCAGGACGAACCGGCCCACCTTCGGCGCGTCCTTGAGCATGGTCTTCGCCGCGTCGTCGATGACCCGCCCCGTCCCGGCCAGAATTCCGTCCCCGACCATTCGCCCGGGGTGGCCCCAATCGGGCCTGCGTTGTGGTTGTTCGGCCACCGTCACCTCCATGTCGGGCTTGAGCTTCGTCGCAGCTCCGCTAGTCTCGAAACAAATGAAGAACGCCGAACGGACCTGGGATCAGACTCGCGGCTATCTGGACAACCGCCTGGACGGCGCGCTGCTGTTCCCGCCCCTGGTCTATTTCATCGGCCTCTTCGACGCCGAGGCGGACTCCCTCGGCGCGGCCCTGCTGGTATGGCTCGGCGCGAGCCTCATCTGGACGCCTTGGATCATCATGCGCACGGCGATGAACGGGCCTCCGGGAGACCCCTATCGAGCCACCGCCGTCCTCGGGCTCGGCCTCGCACCGTGGGCGGTCACAGTGGCCCTGATCGGGCCACTTTCGACCCGCACCGGTCTGATCATCGCCTTCCCGGTCATCTACCTCTGGGGCGCCACCGCGATGGCCATTGCCGGCTTCGACTGGCTGCGCCCCAAGAGCCCCAGGTCGCGCCGGGGCGTCCTGGTGGCCGGAGCGGTGATTTACGCCCTCTTCGCCGCGATCCTCTTCGCCGGCGTGTTTTTCGCGCCCCTGGGCGGCTTCCTCGGCACGGTGGCGTTCATCCTGGGCGCCCTTGCCGCGTTCGCCGCCATTCGCCTCGCCCTGGCGCCGCCGCTACGGGCGCCGCCATCGCCCTAGCGCCGCATGATGCGGTCGGTAAGGTCATAAGGGACCATGTGGGCCAGCTCGCGCCCCCACTGGTCGCGCAGGGTGTCGAGTTCTGCGTCGACCGCGTCCCCGATCTGCTCTTTGTGGTCGTAGAGTTCGTGCCCGGCCCAGTTTCCGACGACGGCCCCGACCGGAATCGTCACGAACTCGGCCCCGGGGATCGCGGCGCCGATCAAGGCGCCGGCGCGCGATCCGGCGATGCCCGCCGCAGCCCGCAACTTGTCCTTCTCCGTCGCGGCTTCCAGCGCGTCGCCCGCCAGCGGCACGCCTTTGAGCGCGCCTCTCGCCAAGGGCTTCGCCAGCCGTTCCAGTTTCGTCGCGGCGGCCGGCCAATGGTGCTCCGTCGCACGGTCGACGGCGTCAGCCACGCCCCCCGGCAAGGCGGTCAGCGGCTGCAGCCGTGACTCTCCTGGTGGCTGCGAGCCCCCCTGCTTGCTGGCGGGCGCCATCTCCAGAAGCCCCGCGTTCACGGCCAGGGTCTGCGATACACGTCCGCGCAGCGGCGCCAGCGGGTGGGGTTGGGGCATGTCTCGTCTCCTGTGGCCTGGCTTGGCCGTTGTCTGTGGCGGTCGGGCCGCCTATTTGAACAAATGCAGAACCCTACACAGCGCCGGCCGCTCTGGGTGCGTCTCGCGACGAAGAGCAATCCCATCGCCGGGGTCATGCCTCTCGGCCTCCTGATCCATGTCTGGGGCCTGCTGCGATCGGACATGGAGTACGTTTGGCCCGGGGTCGGCCTCTGGATCTTCGGCTACGTCTATTCGGCCGCCAACGCCGCGGCCTCCACGGGACGCGATGACAGGCGAATGGCCGGGGCGCTGATCGCCTTCGGCTTCACGCCATGGCTGGCGTTGCTGGCGTGGGCGGATCGGGGTGGGCCGGGCCCGCCGCTGTCGGCGTTCCTGCCCGCCATGGTCTTCAGCACGGCCGCGATGATCGTGGCCCGCATCGGCATCTGGAGGATCCCCACCCTTGCACGCCAGGTCTTCACCCGCGCCGGCGGCGTGGTGTTCCTCCTTTGGATCGCGGCCTACATCGACGTCGCGCGCCGCTTCCTGCCGCAAGGCTCGGCGGCTTGGCTCGGTATCCAGGACGACCTCGCCTTCCTCTGCCTGACGTTCGGGCTCCCGGTTCTGCCCTTCGCGCTCTGGGCGGGCCTGCGTCTGCTCTTGGCCGCCGACAGCGTCCCGCGCCCGGCGCCGGCGGCGCCCTAACGCTGCATCGCGCGCATGCGGTTGGTCTCGGCCTCGAACGCCTCGATCTCCAGCTTACGCGCCGCGTGGCTGCGGTCCTGCTTCAGCGCCTCGATCTCAGCCTTCGCCGCCGCCAGCGCCTGCCCCATCTGGGCCAGTTGGGCCTTGGCCGCCTGGGCCTCCGGCGCCATGCCCCGCGTCTGCGGCGGCAGCAGCGCCTGCAGGCGCCGCGCGATCTCGTCCGCCCCCGGCCAGTCCAGGTTCCGCGCCAGGAGGTCGCCCATCACCGGCGCCGCGGCCGGATAGGCGCGGATCAGCTCGATCATCTGCGTCGCCGCCTCCTCCCGCCGGCTGGTGAAGCTCGGCCCCGAGCGCACCGTCAGGTCGTAGCGCCCCGCCCCCAGGTCGTAGATCCGCCCGATGGCCTTCAACTGTTCGGCGCCCTGCGCGCCCGGCGCCACACCGACGCTCTTCGCCGCCCCGTCCGCCCCCAGCACCCGCACCACCCGCGCGGTCGCGTACACCTTCGGGATCAGGTCCAGCAGGATCCGCCCCGCGTGCCGGATCGAGCGGCTCAGGTTGTCGATGTAGTGGAAGGTCGAGACGTCCCCCTCCCGCTGCCGCGCCATGATCGCCCGCCCCGAAGTCTCGTTCGACCGCGCGCCCAGGCTGGCGTCGTGCAGGCCCATGATCGACTTCGTGTCGTCGCTGGCGCTCAGCGCCTCCTGGATCGCACCCGCCGGCACGCCGGCGAACCCCTGCCGCATCGGCGGCTCCGGCCCGTCGTACTCGATGTAGGCGTGGCTCTGCACATTGGCCGTCGCCCACTTCGCCGAGTCCGTCTCGAACGCCCCCTTGCGCCCGATGAACGGGGCCTTGGGCGCCAGCGCCACCAGCTCCGTCGAGGTGGTCCGCCAGTAGTTGAACATCCGCTGAGGATCGTTGGCGTCGCGCACCAGGCTGCGGAGCCGGCGGCGCCCGTCCACCATCAGTTCCTCGCCCCAGACCGGCACGATCGGGATGAACCGGCCGGCCCAGTCCACCGTCTCCAGCACCGCCGCGCCGCTGACGATCCGCTGCATCACCTTGTGGCTCGCCGCCTGCCGCGGCCGTCCGACCACCGTCACGCCCAGCGCGTCGAACAGCGCCTTCTGCGCCTTGTACGCCGCCTCCTCGACCATCCGCCCGTCGCTCAAGGCCAGGATCGTCCGCGTCACCCGCTCGCGCCGCCAGTACTCGGCCACCCTCATCCGCTCGCCGCCCTCCAGCGGTCCGCCCAGCGAGCCCAATTCGTCGTTGCCCCAGTCGGCCGCCTCCGCGCCCTTCCACCGGGCCTCGAACACCGCCCGTGGCAGGTCGTCCACCACGAAGGCGGTGCTCCAGTCCGAGCTGTCGGCCGCCGTCCCCTCCGGGTCGCCGTAGATCGAGAACGGGTTCGCCACCCGCTCGATGGCGATGTCCTGGTCGAAGCCGTCGTCGGCCGCATAGCGGGTGTTGATCCGGAAGTAGCCGAACCCGCCGGTCACCGCGAAGTCCAGCGCCGTGTCGTAGGCGACCTCCGCGTCCGAGCTCTGCTCGATGTGCCGGATCAGGCCGTTGAACACCTCCGCCGTCTCCGGATCCGCCGCTTCGTCCACCGGATGCACCGCGATCGCCGGTTTGTTCTGCCGTGCGTCGTTCACGACCTGGCGGATGAACGCCGGCAGCCGGTTGATGGTCAGCACCGGCCGCCCCTCCAGCTCCCGGTCGCGCCGCACCTTCTCCGGCCACTGCTCGCCCAGCCGGGCGAAGCGGATGTCGTCCAGCGCCTCGCGGCGGTTCTCGGCTTCCGCGTCGGCGGCCAGCTGGAAGGCCTCGCGGGCCTCGGCGAGGATGTCGTCGTCGGACAAGGGATGACCTCACAAGAAGGCGCCCGCGCGAGCGAGCCCGGCGGGTGAACGCGGCGCCAAAGGACCGCTGACGAGATGGGTCGGAGAGCGCCGGCGCCCTCACCGCTCAGCGGCAGGCGCAACAATCAACGCTGACACAAAGGCTATCGAATTCGCGCGCGAATGTCAAGAACAAAAAGCGAACAAAACTCACGCCGCCTTGCGCGTCGCCGGCTTCCGGCGCGCTGCGCCGCCCTTGCGCTTGGTCGCCCGCTGCTCGGCGTGCGCGCTCACCTTCTCATGCAGGTCGGCGTGCGCCTTGGCGCGCTGGGCGCAGCGGTCGCGGAAGGCGGCCAGCTCCTTGTCGGTCAGCTGCTCGATGCCGATGAACTCGTTGTCGGCGCCCGACATCAGGATGATGTCGTCCAGCTTCGCCTGGATCGCGGCGTTGTCGCGGTTCTGGGTGTTCTGGATCAGGAACACCATCAGGAAGGTGATGATCGTCGTGCCGGTGTTGATCACCAGCTGCCAGGTCTCCGAGAACTGGAACACCGGCCCCGTCGCCGCCCAGGCGATCACCAGCAGCAGGCAGGCGCAGAACGTCCACGGGCTGCCCGCCGTCTGCGAGGTCTTGTTGGCGAAATTGGCGAACGTCCGATCGATGTCCATGGCGCCGAAACGCGCGGCCGGACAAATCGTGGCGCCGCTTGCTCAGCCATCTTCCTCTTCGGCGTCCCGGTCGAGATCGGCCACCAGCCGCTTCAGCCGCGCCAGGTCCTCCGGCGCCACCGCCCGCGCGCGGGTGAAGTGGTCGACGAGCGGCGCCAACTGGCCGCCGAACAACCGGTCCAGCAACCCCTGGCTCTCCGCCGTCACCCAGGCCTCCCGCTCCACCAGGGCCGCGTAGACCACCACCCCGCGCCGCCGCTCCGAGCGCAGCGCGCCCTTGCGGATCAGCCGGTGGATCAGGGTACGCACGGTCGACTCCGTCCAGCCGTTAGTCGTCCCGACGGCGGCGAGGATCGCCTCGGCCCCCGCCGCGCCCTCCGCCGCCCAGACCGCCGCCATCACCTGGCTCTCGGCCTCCGAGATCCGAAGCTCGCCGGCCACCGGCTCAGGCCGCCGCGCGCCGGATCCGGGCCTCCAGGTGCCGCTCGCAGACCACCGCCACGGTCGTGGCCAACAGGCCCAGCATCACCGCCAGCGCCGCCTCGGCCCACCCGGGCGCCATCACCGTCATGGTCGGCGCCGGCCGCACGTTCGCGATGCCCATGAACCCGGAGAACAGGGTGTAGCTGGCCGCCAGGAAGCCCAGCGGCGTGGCGGCCGACCGCACGATCCGCAAACGTCCCAGCGCCCCGGCCAGCCCGGCCGCGTCGCCCTTGCCCACCTTCGGCAGGCTGATCGCCCAGATCGCCAGGACCGCCACCACCGAGATCAGCAGGATCGCGAACACCAGCTGCACCTCCGGCGCGGCGTCGCCGAACACGCGTCCCACCGTCAGCCGCTCGGCGGCCGGGACCACCGTATAGCCAGTCCCCGGCTGCGCGGCCGCCGCGCCCGCCGCCACCCCCGCGCCTGCCAGCGCCGTCCAGAACCCCACTCGCCGCATCGACCGTCTCCCTCGCTTTTACAGATGTAGCAACTGAAAGCTACACGTGTAAAAATGCATGTCAAACGGTCGGCGCCACAGGACATGCGACGCGCGGGTCAGGGGCTCAGTAGACCCGCGGTCCCGAGAACATGAGGTTGAGGTACGCCAGCGTGCAGACGGCGCAGACGACCGCACCCATCGGGTGCTCCGCCGCCAGTTCGATCGCCAGTCTCACGTACTCCGGCATCCGCGATGCTCCTAACGCGGCGTCCCCGGAAAGCCGTTGTAGATCAACGCCGTTAATGGCCGTTTAGGACAATAAGTTAACTTCGTCCCGGGCCCGGCAACCTCAGCGCGCGTAGGGTCTCGGCCGCAACCGCAGCGCCCCGCCCGCCAGGCCGAAGCCCGCCAGCATCAGCGCCCAGGTCGCCGGCTCGGGCACCGAGGTCAGGAACCCGCGGATCTCGCCGCCCGGTGCGAACGACGAGTGGATGTTCAGATAGGCCCTGTCGTGCAGGCCCGCCTGGATCAGCGCCGCCTCCGCGCCCGCCGTGGTTCCGCCGCCCGGCCCCGCGACGAACGCCGGGTTGTAGGAGGACAGCAGGGTCATGTCGAAGACATGGTGGTAGGTCCCCGCCATCACGCCGGTCGGGAAGCCCGTGAACAGCGGCAGCTCGGTCGCCACCATGGTGTTCCCGGTCCCCGGAACGGCGGTCGGCGCATGCACGTGTGCGGCCGTGGTCGTGCCGAGCAGGCCGGCGAAGTCCACGTCCACCATCATGGTGTGCAGCACGTCGTCGAAGATGAACACGCCCAGTCCCGTGCCCGGCGAGGCGTTCGGCGGCACCTCGCTGGCCCCGCTCAGGTTGGCTTCGAAATGGTAGATGGTCGCCTGGGCCGATCCGGCGATAGCGGCGAGCGCCAACGCGGCGGCGGCAACGGTCACAGCGCGCATGGGCGCCTCCCCAGCCAATAGCCCCCGGCTTTGACGCGCCGGCAGCTAAGCCCGGGCCCGTGCACCCCGTCAACCGCCGTTCGGCGAATTTATGCTGTCAATTCAACCCATCCACGACCCGGCG
>JADMIO010634512.1_pt1 | contig 27060 bp, 23 predicted proteins | sample 8958161 | NCBI WGS metagenome assembly JADMIO01 (sample SAMN16585339, study PRJNA669376) | soil metagenome | isolation source: Crop rotation soil | place: USA: Cullars Rotation, Alabama | collected 2011
GAGCTAAGTGCTGCCGAGTTCGACGTCCGGCAGGCCGCGACCGAAACCCTCTGGCAAGCAGGTTCGGCGGCGGAAGCGGTGTTGGAAAAGGCATCGAAGAGCACCGATCCAGAAGTTCGCACCCGCGCCGGCGCGCTGCTCAAAAAGCTGCGGTTGGGAATTCGGCCCGACACGCCAGCCGATGTGCTCGCGCTGATCGATCAGTTTCGTTACTCGCAAATTCCCGAGCAGCGGAGGCAAGCGCTCAACGAGCTGCAGGCCAAGGAGCGCTGGCAAACGGTTCTAGCGCTGATTCGCGGCGAACAAAACCCGCAGGAGCGGCGCAACCTAGCGACGACCATTGCCACGCAGGCTGGAAAAATCGTTGGCCCGCTAGTCGCCAAGGGCGATCTCGCCCAAGCCGAGGAAGTTTTGGAGTTTGTGGCGACGACGGAATCGGGATTGCCACAGCTCACAGCGTTTTTGGTCCTCACCAATCGCCTCGATCGACAGATCGCGGCCACACGTGAGCGAGCCAGTGAGGGCGAGAATGACGCCTGGACCCGCCTGGCCTATTTGTTGCGCGCCAAAGGCGATTTGTCAGCGGCAATTGAAGCGGCCGATAAGACCAACGATTTGATCCTGCGTGTAAATCTACGCGCCGAGGCTGGTCGTTGGGCTGAGGCGGGCCCGCTAGCCGAAGAGTTTTATCGGCGCAATGCGTCGCGATTGGAAGGCCTCGCGTTTGCTACGACTTTTTATCGGCTGGCAGGCAACGACGCCGAACACCAGCGAACGCTGACCGAGGTGCTGAAACTGGCGAACGTGGAGCGTCTGAAGCAGTTGCCGCCCGGGGATACTCCGCCTGATCCGTTTCGACCCGCCACCAATGTCGCTGTCAACCATTTTCTGACTGCCGCGAAAACGCACTTCGTCAACGAGCGAATCGACGACGGGCTCGAGATCATGCGGAAGATTAACCCGCCGTTTGCTCACACGATTTATGGCCACCAACATCGGCATCACGAAGCGCTCGAATTCGCCGCCGTCACTCCGGAAAAGACGCTAGATAGCGCGTGGCTCCAGCAGCTTCCGACACCTCCGGCACTGTTGCCGGTGAATCCGGACTATCGATTCATCATGGCCGCTCAGGTGGCGCGGCAACTCCGCGAGCTGGGTCGCAAGGAACAAGTGGAGCAAATTTGGAAGACGCTGCGCGAGATGGACGTGCCACAAACCGATCGCAGCCGTCGGTTGGGGATGCTGTCGCTATACGCGATGCAGCTTGGCAAGACGGACGAGGCTTTTCGTTACGGCGCGGAAGCCATTGCGGCCGGTCAACCAGCTGCGAACATCTTTCGTGTGCTGGCGCCTCGCGCGGCGCCGCTCGCCCAAACCTGGTACGAGCGTTTGCTGGCCGATGATCCGCAAACAGATCGTGCCAAGGCCATATCGGTTGCCGTTTCGCTCGTAACATCCAATCCACGCCGTGGTGGGCCACCGGAAAGCTGGCGGGAGCTTGTCGCCAAGGCCCGCAACGCGGTCAAAGACATGTCGGCGAAGTCCAAGGCGGACCTACTTGTGTCTTTCGGTCAAACGGCCAGGATTCGCGGCGACGGGGAGCTCGCCAAGGCGTTATTTGCCGAGGCGGCGGAAGCTTATCCGGCCAGCAGCATGCATCTTGGTGAACTGGCCGCTGGAGACGGCGATTGGAAGACCGCGGCGAAGCATTATGCGGCCGCGCTGCAGGCCAACCCGACGGAGATCACGGTCAGTTTTCTCCTGGGTCATGCGTTGGCTCAAGCCGGTGACGCTGAGTCGGCAAAAAAGCAGCTCTTAATGGCGAATCTCGCGGTGCTCGCCCCCGAGACCCGTTTGGTCTTGGTTAAATTGCTGGTCCATCCAACGCTGAAAGAGGAGGCCGTGCGGCAGTGTGAATTGATTTGCCGGACGGCTCTGCCTGATTCGCAGACGGTAATCGATGCCGGTCAGCACCTGGGCAATATCGTGAGCACCGATCAGCCGCGGCGATCGGCGCTGTGCTGGCAGCAGATTCTGCTGCACGTTTTGAATCAAAGCGCCAACATGAGCGAGGCCGAGGGCTATCCGCTTCTGTCGCAAGTGATTCATAAGGTTCAGGCGCGGGCCGCGCTCGTGGAGGGACAGGCCGAAACGGTCACCGCGGAGCTGGCAGGCTGTGAGAAGTTGATGCCGGCTGAAATTCGCGCGACGATCGACCTGGTGCCGGCACTTCACCGCGCCGGAATGCAGCAGCTCGCGAGTAACATGTTCGACCGCGCTCTCGAGGTGCATCACAAAGTGATCGAGGAATTTCCCACGAGTGCAACCTATCTCAACAACGCTGCCTGGCTATGTGCCCGTTGCCAGCGTCGACTAGATGATGCGTTGACGATGGCCCAGAAGGCCGTCGAACTCATGCCCGATGAGGCGGCGTATCAAGACACGTTGGCCGAGGTCTACTTCCAACGCGGCGAACGTGAGGCAGCCGTCGCAGCGGCGCAAAAATGCGTCGAGCTAGCGCCGGCGAACAAGATGTTTGCCACGCGACTGGCGCACTTTCGTGATGATGAGCTGAAGTCGCTCGATAAGAACCCGGACTAGCGACTCACGCTGCTTTGCGGTGTTGGCTCGATTGGATCGCCTCGCGACTGGCGGTTGCAGTGTCGTCGTCGGAGACACGGCAGTTGCGCATCGCCCAGAGCTTGGCGTCTTTCAGGAACGTATACCAGGCGGCGAGGCCGCAGACGACGATGCCCGTTCGGCCATCGAGCCAGCCACCTCGCAGCAGAAATAGTTGCAGGAAGCGAAATGGTGCATGCGTCAGCAGCCGGAACCAGCTGGCGCGTTTGCCGGCATCGTAAGCGTCAAGGGCGGACCAGGTGGCATAGCGGTGCTGCTTGTTAACGAAGCGGTCGAGGTCCAATGCCGTGTGATGGAGCATTGGGTGAACCAACTCGCCGATCTTGTTGCTGGCGACAACGACGTTGGCATGGACCCGGCGGGTTTGGTACTGGGAACCTTCACGGCGAAATAGTCGCACCAGTCGCGAAGTGTTCCAGCCGCAGTGGTGGATGGGATGCCCTAAGAAAAAATTGTCGCGGCGGACGGAATAGCCGTCACAGGCCGGTTCGATCGCAATCAGGCGCTCGATCTCGCCGGCAAGCTGGGACGTAACTCGCTCGTCGGCGTCGAGGACCAGAACCCACGGATGGCGAGCCTGCGGAATGGCCCAATTCTTGAAGTCGGCCGAGTTGACGTATTCGCGTTCAATCACGCGACAGCCGCCAAGCGAGCGAACGATTTCAAGTGTGCCGTCGGTCGACCCGGAATCCGCAACGAGAATCTCATCCGCAATCGGTCGCACCGAATCGATGCACGCGCGGATGTGCAGGATTTCGTCTTTGCACGGGATTAGTACAGTGAGTTTCGGCATAAACTCGTTTTCGGTTCGAGGCTAGTCGGTTGTCAGGCAGCTTCGCGATTTGTGGTTGTGTTTTCGAGCGTCGTCGCCACGGCTCGCAGCACCTGATCAACGGTCAGATCACGCATGCAGCGGTGGTGCCCAAGAGGACAGGCGCGCTGGCCGCAAGGGGCACAGTCGAGGGGCACGGTAAGCTCGATGGATTGACTCTGATAGTTTCGGCTCCACCGCGGGTCGATTGGGCCGAAAAGGCCGATCGTCGGCGTGTTTAGCGCAGAAGCGATGTGGCGCGGGCCGCTGTCGGTGGTGACCAGCAGCCGGCTGCGGCGAATGATGGCTTTGGACGTGCCGAAACTTACATCTTCGTTCGCCAGGCTTTTCACTTGCGGGTGGTTGGCGGCCGACTCGATCGCGGCGGCGGCGGAGCGCTCCTTGGGGCCGCAAAGGACCAGCGTCGTGAGGCCAAATTCGTCAGCCGTTCGCAGACCGAGGGATACCGAGTATTCCGACGGCCAATGTTTGGCGTCGCCGAACGCACCGCCGGTATTCAGCAACATGACCTGCTCGCCCGGGGGAAGTTTCAATCGCTTCCACAGCCCGTCGGCAGCGGCTTCGTTGGCCGAAGTCGTGGCGAGCTCGAGTTGCTTGTGCGTCGTGGCGAAACCGAACGATTGCTTAATCAGGTGCAGGTAATCATCGACAGCTGAGACCGGTTCGGATCGGCGGCCATGATGCAGTGGTGAAATCGGTTTGGCGACCAACCAGTCGAGTCCGTGGCGAGCATAGCCGATCGTTTGTTTGGCGCCCGAAAGGCGGGCGAGCAGTCCAGCCGAAAGGCTCGCGCGAAACAAAACCAGCTTGTCGAGCTCTTCCGTGCGAAGTTCGCGGAGTGTCTGAATGCTACGGCTGAAGCGGCCTGGGCCCTTATGCTCCCAAGGAATGATGGCATCCAGCCAGCGAGTGCCATCGAGCAGCGAAATTAGGTAGGGCTTAACCAGGCCGATAATTCGCGCGTCCGGCAGATGCTTGCGGAGCGTCCGCAGCGCGGGCGTGGCCATCGCCACATCACCGACCCAATTTGGCAACACGACCCCAACTCGCACTGTCCCCTCCTTGGCTCGCGGAACGAGGGCTCGGATGATACGTCGCCAGCGAGGATTGCCAAATGGCAGTCGCCGCGAGCAAGCATCGCGCTGCTAGCACGCAAACTGCTGCGGGCGGGGTCGTATTTCACGTGAGTTTCACGCGTTCGCACTTCTTTACGAAGTCGGGATCAATCGTCACACCGAAGCCGGGGCCGTCGGGGCAGCGGACGATGCCGTTCTCGGGCTTGAGCGATGACGTCGGACAGTGAACCGGCAGGTCGGTGTTGCCCTTGAACTCCATGAAGGGGCCGATGTTGGGCGTGAACGAGGCGAAGTGGACGACGTCGAGGTAACCAAGGCCGCCGCCGGACATGTGGGGGATGACAGGCATCCCGGCAGCCGCGGCCATGCGCGCGACTTGCGTGGCCCGGATGAACCCTCCGCCGTAATGTAGATCGGGCTGGACGATGTCGCAGGCCCGCTCGGCAATGCAGTACTGCCAGCGGTGCATCGAATATTCCTGTTCGCCGAGAGCGATGGGAATGGTGAGCGCGTCGGCGACTTCCTTTGTGGACCAGAGGTCGTCGAACTCGCAGGGCTCTTCGTAGAAGGCGTAGCCGTTGGCTTCCATGATTTTGCCGATGCGGATGGCTTCTTTCGCGTCGTAGGAGCTGTTGGAGTCGGCATAGAGCGTCATCTGGTCGCCGAAGGTTTTGCGAACGAGGGGAATTAACGCCTCGGTGCGGCCGGGGAGAGAGTCGAGGTTCTTGTTCATCATGCCACCGAGGCGGAACTTGATGGCCTTGGCGCCGGAGTCGCCGACGAGCTTTTGCAGGTAGGTAATTTCTTCCTCGGGCTTGTTGCCGCGGACGCCGCTGGCGTAGTAGATGGCGATTTCGGTTTTGCGCTTGCCGCCGAAGAAATCGGCGATGGGTCGCTTGGCTGTCTGACCCATGAGCTCGAGCAAAGCCTGTTCGATCGCCATGACGCTAGGCCAGAGTGCGATGCCTTGCAGTTTGTAGTTGCTGCCGTTGCGGTAGATATCCCAATGGAGCGATTGCACTTCGCGGGCATCCCGCTTGAGAACTACGGGTACGATGTCCTTAACGAAGATGGGGAAGGTTTGCGCCATCTTGGCCGGATGAGGAACGGTGATCACCTCCACACCGTCGGTTGAGCGTGTACGAACGAGATAGTTGCGGCCGCTCTTGAGCAACTCGACTGACTCCACAATCACTGGCCGGTCAAGGAAGCTCGTGTTCAGCACGGGCTGATTTAGGATTTTGTCGAGGTCGGCTTTGGTGACTTTTTGGTCGGCCGAGCGCGAGTTCGATGAAGCGAGGCCGACGGTCGCGGCGGCGCTGGCGGCGAGGAAGGAGCGGCGGGATGTGTTCATGGTCGGCGCCTTGTCACGTTAATGATTCGTTGCGGAGAGTGAATGGCCACGAAAAACACGAGATGACACGAAAACAAAGGCAGAAGCAAGCGTGAGGTGGAAAAGTTGATGGCCGCAGTCCACCCGAAGGGCTACGGCTAATATTTGGACCTTTCTCTTCTGGCGGAGAAATTGCAAGTGTTTACGGCTGCGTGAGTTGTGGATTTTGTTAGCGCTAATACGGTATTAGGTATTAGCGCCGAGGTGCTTGTTGGAAGACGCGATCCGGGCTGCCACAATGGCAGGAATTGCGGCACGGGGAAGAGAAACTGCAAATAATGTACCAATGTATAGTATTCTGCCCGGCCAGCCCTTGAAATGCGACGCAAGGCGTTCGATAGGGTGAATTTAGAGGCGAGCTACTCGCTACTTATTTTTCGCCGCCCGTCTCGCCTTCTTCGCCGCATCGTCCTCATTGGCTTTGCCTTTGCCTTCGGCGGGCGTCGGGACGTTCGTTTTGGGAAGCCACTGGGCGAGGTCTTTTTTGACCGACGCGTAGTTGGTGTCGGAGGCGAGGTTTTTCCATTCGAGGGGATCGGCTTTTTCGTCGTAGAGCTCTTCGCCGCCGTCGGCGTAGCGGATGTAGCGGAAGGCTTCGGTGCGGACGGCGTGGTTTTGAAAGCCGTGAGTGGTGATGGCGGGGCGGTCCCAGGCCGCTTTGGGATTAGCGAGCAGCGGTTTGATGCTGGGGCCTTCGCAGTGCTTAGGAATGGGTAGGCCGGCGAGGTCGCAGAGCGTGGGGTAGATGCTCATGTAGTCGATCGTGCGATCGCAGACGGTGCCGGCCTTGGTGACGCCGGGTACGGACACCAGAAATGGCGCGCGGGTCGATTCTTCCCAGAGGGCGAATTTTCGCCAGTGTTGCTTTTCGCCGAGGTGCCAGCCGTGATCGCTCCAGAGCATGACGATCGTATTGTCTTTCATGGGGCTTTTCTCGAAGCCGTCGATGAGGCGGCCGATCATGGCGTCGCAGAAGGTGATGGCGGCGAGGTAACCCTGGACGGCGTCCTTCCAACGGCCTGATTTGAGAATGTCGGCGTGGTCGCCATCGGGCTTGGCCATCCGCTTGCCAGCCAGTGGGATATCGTCGAGGTCAGTCTCGAGAACTTTCGGCAATTGAATTTTGTCGAGCGGAAACATGTCGTAGTACTTCTTGGGCACGTCCCAAGCCATGTGCGGTTTGTGCAAGCCGCAGGCGACGAACAGCGGTTTATCGTGCGACTTATTGAGCTGCTTGAGGGCATAGCTGACGGTAGCGTAATCGACCATGTCTTCATCATTGGCGTTGATGGGCTTGAACTTGATGCCGCCGACGCCGTCGTTGGTTGCATCGCTAGTAACCTTGCCCTTTTTGTTTTTGACCTTGGCCGCATCGACATCGTCGGTGTCGACTTCGTTTTCGTGTTGGTAGTCGTCCCAGTCTTTGTCGCGCGGGTACGAGCCGTGATAGATTTTGCCGGCGCCGCAGACGTAGTAGCCGTTGGATCGGAAGTGCTCGTTGAGGGTCGGCAGGGTAACCAGGGGCCGCCAGTCGATGCCGTTGCTATAGACGCCGGTGGTGCTGGAGCGCTGGCCGGACATGAGGGCGGTGCGGGAAGGATTACAAACCGGCGAGGCACAATAGGCGTGCGTGAAGGTGACGCTCTTGCCGGCGAGGCGGTCGAGATTCGGCGTTTTCGCTTGTTCCTCACCCAGATAATGGACCCAGTCGTTGAGGTCGTCGATGGCGATGAAGAGGATGTTTGGTTTTGACTGCTGGGCAGAAGCGGGCTCCGCCCAGAGCAGGACTGATGCCAGCAGAGCGAGCAGTTTAAGGCCGAGTTTCATGGTTCGCTTAGGAAAAAGGAGAGGGACGGACGAACGATAGATGCGCAGCAGGCCGCAATTATTGGCTGGCCGCCCACGATATGCCATATGCCAAGGATTCCTACCATCTCGCAATGGAAAATTACGGGCGGCGCATCAACGAGCAATCGGCCGCGGTTTATCGGCGGCTCGGCTACAATAAGAAGTTAGATAGCCGAGTCCCCATGGCCGCCCCCATTCGTCAACTCCGAAGCACAAAGTCCCTGCAGCCGCCACAATTCGGCCTTCGCACTCTCCTAGCATTGGTGGCCGCCATTGGCATTCTCCTTGCGCTCCGGCAATGGATCAGCCCGCTGGCAATCGCTGCAATCGCGTTTTTGGCCGTATCCATTTTCTGTCACGTTGCCGGAAATGCCATCGGCACTCGGCTGCGGCAAATCGGCGACTTGCCGGACTCCGATCCCAACGAAGAGCGACGACCCGTAATCCGTCCGCCCAAGGCGCAGGATTTCGCCCCTGCAACGCAGTTAAGCCGGCGCGGCAGCCTGGGCTGGATGATTATCGTCGCCAGCAGTGTGGGAGCTACGACGGGAGCCATCGGCGGCGGGTTATTTACATTCGCAACGGGACATGGCCAGATTGATCCGCTAACCATCGCCATCGGCGTGATCGCGTTCGGAGTCCTCGGTGGAATCGCGGCCTTCGCCACGTGTGGCTTTGCCCAAGTGCTCGGCGGGGCGATCTGGCAAGCGATCGTTTCCTCCTCCACGGCGGCCGAGTCCGAAACCATTGCCAAATAGCCGCCGCGCACAGCGCAAAGACCCGTCAAAAGCAGATTACAAGCACGGTAAATCGGTTGTCCAAACTCTTGTGGCTTGGTAATTTAGGTAAACGATCGTGCCTGTCGCTGGCCTTATCTGGCAAGTTTTTTTCCGCCTCAATCTTTTCGTTTCATTCTGTTCCCAGGAGCTCGAATCATGCGGCGTCATCGTACCTGGGGGTTCACCCTGGTCGAGTTGCTGGTGGTGATTGCGATCATCGGCGTGCTCGTAGCGCTACTGTTGCCGGCGGTTCAGTCGGCCCGCGAATCTTCGCGGCGGTCCGCCTGCACCAACAACATTCGGCAGATGGGTCTGGCCGCGCAGAATTTCGCCGATGCCAACGGCAAGCTTCCGGTTGCGGCGCAAGTCGCCGGCAATCCGAAAAGCGGCACGTCGAACATGATGAGCGCCTATCGGACCCCTGGCTTTGGGCCGAACTGGGCGGTGCTCATGCTGCCCTATTTTGAGCAAACCGCACTCTACGAACAGAACAGCGCCGGCATCAACAACTATTTGCCGAGCAACGGAACCGATTTGAGCTGGCGGCGAGTCGCCACTGCCAACGTGAAGAGCATGCGCTGCCCGTCGGACAATTACGGCTCGAACGCGGCCAATACCTTCCAACTGAACACCGGCACGTTCAATGCCTTTTGGGCGCGGGGCAACTACGGCGCAAACGCCGGCCCCGGCTGGCTGCATTTCACTGTAAACGGCGACTCGTTCATCACAGGCGCGCAGTCAACTTACACGGGAGACAGCATGATGGGCGGAGTGTTCGCCGTGAACTACGGCATTCGCCTCGCCGAGATCGGCAGCCAGGACGGCACCTCGAACACGATCGCGTTCAACGAGCTGCGTGTGGGCGTCAATCCCGGCGATCGCCGCGGTGTGTGGGCGATGGGCGTTGGAGGCTCGAGCATCACGGCTGGGCACGCCACGGGTGATTCGCTGACGCCGAACGACAATGCTGAAAAGTCGGACGACATCGAGGATTGTACCGCCCTCCGCGCTCAGATTGGCAAAGCTACCGTCGGCATGGGCGATATGCGCATGGGCTGCTCGTTCGACAATGCCCCGATGAATTGGCCCAATTGGCAAGCCCAGTCCCGCAGTCTGCATCCGGGCGGCGTCCTGGCGTGCTTCGCCGACGGTAGCACTCGTTTTATCCCCAACAATATTGCAACCACGAATTGGATGTTGCTGAATAGCCGGGAGGATGGCAAAGCCGCGAACTTCGAGAACTAGAGCACATATCGCCGACGTGTCACAGTTTGTTGCGTCGGAGACACTTAAAATCTATTGCCGCGCCCGCATTCGTCCGTGCGCTCGCGCACTAGGAACGTTCAACGCATCATGAGTTTGTTTCGCCGAGATGTGGCGGCCGTCTGGCTGCTGGTGGCTGTTGCCGTTTACGTCGGCTGCGGCAAGAAAAATAACAACATTACCGTCACGGGGAGCATCGTGCGCAATGGCCAGCCGATTCCCGTCACCAAGAACGGCTATGTTCAGGTCACGATTCAGCCGGATGTCGATCCTGGCAAGGCGTTCACGCCTAGGATCGCCGAATGCGACAAGGCGACTGGGAAGTTCGAGATTCGCGACGTACCGGCCGGAAAATACAAGGTCGGCATTCAGCAGTTCGACCCCGACCCCACGACCGACAAGCTGAACGGCGCATTTTACGTCGAGACTAGCAAGATCGTCCGCGATCTCGACGGCAAAACGCCGCTCGATATCGACTTGGCGAAGCCGCAGTGAGCAACTGACGAGTAGAATGGCCGTCATTGGTCGTTCGTATTTCGTCATTCGTCATTTGCCTTCTGCATGTACTCCCGCGCCCTCACTTGGTGGACGATCCTTCGCATCGCGCTGGCCGAGCGGCTGGTCTATCGCGGCGATTTCGCGCTCGGCACGCTGATGCGGTTCTTGCCGATCGTCACGCAGATCTTTCTTTGGTTCGCCGTGTTTCAGGCTCGCGGTCAGCGACCGGTTGGTGGTTACAAGTACGAAGACTTCGTCGCCTATTATCTGCTGACAATGGTCGCCCGGGCGTTTTCGAGCATGCCAGGGCTATCCAGCGGCATTGCGGCCCAGATCCGCAGCGGCGAAATCAAAAAATTCCTGGTGCAGCCGGTCGACTTGATCGGTTTTCTGCTCCTCGGGCGCGTCGCTCACAAGCTGGCGTATTACACCGTAGCCATACTTCCTTTTGCCCTCGTCTTCTTCCTCTGTCGCGATTATTTCCCCGGCTGGCCCTCCTTCGGCTCGTTCGCTGCCGGTTCACTGGCCCTCATTCTTGGTTTCCTGCTCGGTTTCTTCCTCGAAGCCAGCATGGGTCTCGTTGGTTTCTGGTGGCTCGAGGTCAGTTCGCTCTTATTCGTCTACATGCTCTTCAGTTTCTTCCTTTCCGGCCATATGTTTCCGCTCGACATGCTCCCCGAGCCCTGGCACACATTCGTCGAGCTCACACCGCTCATGTATCTCGCCTACTTTCCCGCCGCCGTTCTCCTCGGAAAAATCCAAGGCTGGGACCTCGCCCTCGGCCTCACCATGGAACTCGAATGGGTCATCCTCTTCATCATCCTCTCCCGCGTCCTCTACGATCGGGGGACGCGACGATATAGTGCCTTCGGAGGATAGTTCTTTAAACCAAATCCTCTGCGCCTTTGCGCCTCTGCGTGAGATTTCTGCTGCCTGAATGATTTACCGGATATGACCCACAACGAAATTACCAAGACAATCATCGATGCGGCCATCGAAATTCACCGCAAGCTGGGGCCAGGACTGCTCGAATCTGTCTACGTCGTCGTGTTAGCCCATGAACTGAGAAAGAGAGGATTACAAGTCGAAAAGGAAGTTGCCATCCCTCTAGTCTGGGACAACATCCGATTTGAAGTTGGCTTCCGCGCAGACCTGATCGTTGAAAACATGGTCGTGGTAGAGCTCAAGTCAATTGAGACGGTTCTTCCGGTTCATTTGAAAACGTTGTTAACTTATCTTCGCCTAGCGGATAAGCGTCTGGGCCTTCTCCTCAATTTCGGCGAAGAAGTACTCAAAGAAGGAATCCATCGCGTTGCCAATGGTCTAGAGGAATAATCTCACGCAGAGGCGCAAAGGCGCAGAGAAGAAACAGGGAGGATAGTTTGGTCATCGAGTCACTGATGTCTGCTCGACAATATATGTGCGCCGTTTTGTCCACGCTTCGCTCTCACCGCAGAGCAAGATGTAGTGGCTGGGAAAGTTTATTTCTCCTTCCGAACCTCTGCGCCTTTGCGCCTCTGCGTGAGATTTCTGTCCGCTTTTTTTGAGACCACAAGATGATGCGAGCCTCCTATTTCGGTGTCTTTTTAACCTTCGCCCGCAACAGCCTGGTGCGGAACATGATGTTTCGCGCCAACTTCCTCATCGAGTGCCTGTCGAGCGTGACGTGGACGATGATGAATTTGGGCTTTTACCTGCTCATCTTTCGCTACACGTCATCGATCGGCAAAGACACCGGCTGGGGCGAGTGGGAGTTCTTTGCGTTTCTCGCGACGACGATGCTCGTGAATAGCCTCGTGCAGGCCTTCTTCATGCCCAACTGCGAAGATATCAGCGAGCTGATTCGCACGGGCGGCCTCGATTTCGCGCTACTCAAGCCAATCGACACGCAGTTTTTGATTTCGCTCGAGAAAGTGGACTGGTCGAGCCTGGCCAATTTTATCGCCGGATGCGTGCTGTTGGTGGTTAGCCTGTTTCATTTGACGACGCAGCCGGAGTCTCCACTGCATCTGACGCCGCTCACGATTGTGCTTTACATCTTCTACGTCCTCTGCGGTGTTGCGATCCTCTACAGCCTGATGATCGGACTCTCGGCGACGAGCATTTGGCTGGGTCAAAATAGTTCGCTTTACGATTTCTGGTTCTATATCACCAATTTTTCGCGATACCCAATGGAAATCTACAGCGGCAAATATGGAACGCCGCTCCGCGTGGCTTGCACTTTCATCGTGCCCGTCCTGATCGTCGTCAACGTGCCGGCCCAAGTCATCGCCCGGCCAATCGCGCCCGATGGCACCAGCGTCTGGCCCCTCGCCGCCTTCGCCCTCTTCGCCACCGCCGCCAGCCTCGCCGCCGCGCGCCTTGTCTTTATCTCCGCGCTCAAAAGCTACCGCAGCGCCTCGTCGTAGGGTGGGCACAGCCCACCCTACGGCTACCGCAGCGCATCGTCGTGGTTAGGTTTTGCCCAGCTCCACCGACCGCTTCGTCGCCGCCTCCACCGCTGCGATCAGGGCCGCCCTTAGCCCGCGATCTTCCAAAGCACCCAGGCCGGCAATGGTCGTCCCACCGGGACTGGCGACTTTGTCCTTGAGCGCGGCGGGATGCTCACCGGTAGTAAGCACCATCTCGGCCGCCCCGCGAACGGTCTGAGCGGCAAGAGCCATCGCCACATCCCGCGGTAAACCCATTTTCACACCGCCATCCGCCAACGCTTCGATCATCACATAGACATAAGCCGGCCCAGATCCGGAGAGACCTGTCACCGTGTCCAAAAGCTTCTCATCCACGCGAAACGCCTGGCCGACAGCTCCGAGCAACTGCCCCACGAGCTGCCCATCGGCCGCTGAGGCTCCCGCCGCCAATGCATAAGCGGAGGCGCCTTTGCCGATGAGCGCCGGCGTATTGGGCATCACGCGAGCCACTCGCTCGGTCCTCAGGCCTGCCGTTAGCTTCGCCAGTGGCACGCCGGCCGCGATCGATACGATCAGTTTTTCTGGCCCACACTTGCCACCCAATTCGCCGAACACCACGGCCATGCTCTGCGGCTTCACCGCCAGGAAGACAACATTCGACTGGGCAACAACCTGCTCATTCGTCGCGGCAATCACGCCGCCGCTCACGGCCGCCGCAAATGCGTCCCGCGCAGCCGGCACCGGATCACACGCCACGATCTGTTGCCCCGGCACGAGGCCCGTCGCTACGAATCCTTGCGCCAGGGCTTTTGCCATCTGCCCCGCGCCAATAAAGCCGATTGTTTGAGTTAGCATGAATTAAGAATACCACCGATTTTGCAGGTCAGCCGGGCCAATTACCGTCCGCTACGATAGGCATATGAGCCCCGCCGATTCAACGACGTCTGCACGCATTCGCGAAAACCTCGCCCGCGTCCGCGAAAACATCGCCGCGGCTGCCGCACGTTCCGGCCGATCCTCCGATCAAATCAAGCTCGTTGGTGTTACGAAGTACGTCGAACCGCCGATCGCAAAACTCCTCGTCGAAGCCGGTTTATCGAACCTCGGCGAAAGCCGGCCTCAGGAACTGTGGCGCAAAGCCGAGGCTCTGGCCGAACTAAAAATTAGCTGGCATCTGATCGGCCACTTGCAGCGCAACAAGGTGCGGCGTTCGCTCGAATGCTCACCGTTGATTCACTCGGTTGATAGCCTGCGGCTGCTCGAAGAAATCAATCGCGAAAGCACCGACCGCGACAACATCACCTACGTTTTGCTGGAAATCAACGTCTCCGGCGATGCAGCCAAACATGGCCTTTTGCCGACCGATGTGGAATCGCTTTTCCCGTCGATCACCAAGCTGGACCACGTGCGAGTCGTCGGGTTGATGGCCATGTCCGGCATCGAAAGCGATCGCGATCAAATCCGCCGTGAGTTTGTTTTGCTTCGTGAGCTGAGCGAGCGTCTCAAGCCCAATTGCTCAAACAATATCGCCATGAATGAGCTGTCGATGGGTATGTCCGACGACTACGAAATTGCCATCGAGGAAGGGGCCACGATTGTCCGCATCGGCTCCGCGTTGTTTGAGGACGTTAAAGCCTAACGGCTGTGCCGAATGTGCAGGCAGTTTTCAGTTGCGTGCTAGACTTGCCCAGCAACAAAGGAGATCGTGCCATGCGTCTGGCGGCAATTGCTCTCGTTCTCATTCTCGCGATTGATTCGTATGCTTCGGCCCGCGACATCTTCGTCAACAACATCCTTGGCGACGATCGCCGCGGTGGCACAATTGCGGAAGTTATCGACGCAGGCATTGGACCTTGCCGCTCGATCGCCAAAGCGCTCCGAATTGCTCATCCCGGCGACCGCATCGTCGTTGCCAACACGGGTCAGGCCTATCGAGAAAGCCTCACCGTCCAAGGCCCGCGCCACAGTGGCTTCGAACGCTTTCCCACAGTGATCAGCGGCAACGGGGCGACGATCGATGGCTCCATGTCACTTTCCAGCGCCATTTGGGAATTCGCCGGCGAGACGATGTTTCGCACACGGCCCATCAACAAAAGTTCCCAGCAACTTTTCCTTGGCGGTGAATCGGTTGTGCGCAAGCAGCCACTTCCGGGTGAATTTCCCAAGCTCGCGCCCCGCGAATGGTGTCTCTTTCAAGGCTGGATTTACTTTGCCGTCGAACCGAGCAAATTGCCCCAAGACTACGACCTCTCCTGCTGCGGCGAGCAAGTCGGCATCACGCTCTACAACGTTCACGACGTAATCATCGAAGACTTCGATGTTCGCGGCTTTTGGCTCGACGGCATCAATTGCCACGACAATGTTAGTCGGGCTGACATCATTCGCATCAATGCCTTGGACAACGGCCGTAGCGGCATTAGCGTCGGCGGCTGCTCCAAAGTCCGCGTCGACACCTGTGCCGCGGTTGACAACGGGCAGGCTCAAGTTCGCTTAGAAGGCGTGTGCCAAGTTCAATTGCTCGACAGCACGCTCGATCCCACATCCGCCCCTCCGATCGTTAAGGAAGGCGGCAGAATTATCACTGACTAACTATTCGTTTACGCCGCCGATGGAATCTCTTTCAACCACGCGGCGATCGCCTCCGCCGTGCCCAGATTCGTCGCCAGCGGCACGCGATGAACGTCACAGACCCGCATCAAGGCGCTCACATCCGGCTCATGCGGCTGAGCAGTCAACGGATCACGAAAAAAGATTACCGCCCGCACCTGCCCCATCGCTACGCGGCCGCCGATGATCAAATCGCCGCCATCGGGACCATGCGCGACGCATTCGACCCTTAGACCAACTTTTTCGGCAATCAGCCGGCCCGTACTGCCCGTCGCGACCAACTCGTGACGCTCAAAAACGTCACGATGACGCAGCACGAACTCAACCAGGGCCGCTTTTTTCTGGTCGTGGGCGATAAGAGCGATCATAGTGATTTGAACTCAGTATTTCGCGATAGATTTGTCGCAGCTTTGAAACATTTGTTAACATCGCCTACCATAGACGATGCTTGGTTGGCTTGGCTATTCCGACTGGGGGAGTTCAGTCATGATTCGAATTGATCGTGTGCGGACCGCCTTTACGCTGGTTGAGCTGCTCGTAGTGATCGCCATCATTGGCGTTCTCGTCGCGCTCTTACTGCCCGCGGTTCAAACGGCCCGCGAATCGGCGCGGCGCATGCAGTGTTCCAGCCACCTCCGGCAGATGGGTCTGGGGGTCATCAACTTCGAAGATGTGAACAAGATGCTGCCGTACACGCGCACCGACCCCAGCGAAACCTGGGCGGTACTGATTCTGCCCTACATCGAGCAGCAAGCCCAATATTCGCTCTGGGATCTCAAGAAGAATTATTACGCCCAAGTCGATGCGGCCCGCCTGCCAACGGGCAAGGTCATGGTCTGTCCCAGCCGCCGCACGCCGCCGCGGCAATCCAAGAATAACGGTCTTACCCCTTGCAATTCCTATGACCATTTGCAGGGGGATTGCAACGCTCCATTTGTGCCAGGCGGTGTGTCGGATTATGCCGTCAACTGCGGCACCAGCGCCGGCCAGACCGATTACTATCCCGATTCTCCCTTCAGCGGCATCGTTTATTCGATCGACACGGCGTGCAACGGACCCTTCTGGTACAAGGGCAAACCCATGCGGCTGTCGATGATCACCGACGGCCTTAGCAATACGATCTTCCTGGGCGAGAAGCACATTTCCGTGAAGGAGCTCGACTTCGAGGGCTCGACCTACAACGGCGACAACGGCCAGCCTTTCAAAAAGGCAGGTGTCGGCAATCCGATCATTCGCAGTCCGACGATAACGGGCAACCAGAGCCGCTTCGGAAGCTGGCATCCGGGCATTTGTCAATTCGCCATGGGGGACGGCAGTGTGCGGACGATCCGCAACGAAATCGATCTCACCACGCTGGGCTACCTCGCCCACCGCTTCGACGGCATGGCCATTAATCTTGACAACTGATGTTTAGAAAGCACGCGATGGACTTGTCCCTCAGGGAAATTACTCTGCGCCCTTTGAGCCTCGTACTGGTTGTGCTGTCCGGTCTGGTGGGGTGCGGCGGTGGCAAAACAGCGCCCGTCAGCGGTCGCGTCAAATTGAAAGACGGCAGCGACGTCAGCGTACTGTCGGGTTATTCGTTGACGTTTGAATCGGACGGGGGCAAGTCGAGCGCCGTGGGCGAGCTTGACCGCGACGGCACCTTCCAGCTATCCACCTTTGGAGCCAACGACGGCGCGGAGCCGGGTAAATATCGTGTGGCAATCCAGCCGCCGCCTAATCCCGATCCGGACAAGCCACCAAGCAAGTCGAAGCTGCCTGCCAAGTACGAAAACTTGCATAGCAGCGGCCTAACCGCGGAAATCAAGCCGGGCCAAAACAACATTGAGTTGGAGTTGGACAAAGCACCGTAGGATTCCCTGGCACTCCGCCCTATCGCCCGATCGTCTTGCCGTTGGCATCAAGCGTCTTAACCGGCACGCTCGTGGAGCCAGCCCGACCATCGTCGATCATGTTTCCGCTCGTCTGGATCTTCTCCGACGCCTTCACGAGCAATCCCACATTGTCGCAGTCCAGGATCGAGCAACCGACGACATTGAACCGCTGACACTTCTCAATCGTCAGACCCGCCTCGCTGTTGATCACGTTATGAAGATGTAGTCCCTGAATTGTGCAATCCCGCGACTCGCGAAAGACGACGTTGTCCTTGCCTTCGCTCGTGTAGCCATACAGAGGGTTTCGCTCCATCATGTTCGGTCCCACTACCACGTGTGAGGAATTCTCCACCAGCAGGTTGTGGTCATAGCCCTGCCAAAACGTATTCCCCGTAATCGTCACGCCGCGCACACCGTCCAGATGAATGTTCGTCTGCACGTCCGACAGCACGTTATCGCCGATCGTCACATTGCCGCAGTTGAATGGCAGCCGCTCGCCGCGACGGTCCGCAAAGCCGCGACCTAGTATTCGTATGTTGGCTGAACCTGCAGCCTCTTTCGAGTGCTGAATCGTGCAGCCAGTAATCGCCACTTCGGCAACGCTGCCATCATCACAATCGAGAAGTACATTCGCCGCCGGCGGCCCATCTTTGGCCTGGTTAGCCTCGATGTCGCACCCAGAAATATGAATGTTGCGGACATCTCCGCCGCGCACCACGACGCCACCCTGTCGGCAATAGCTAATGTGGCTGGCCGAGATATTCGACTGGTGCAAGTTGACGTGGTCGTAAAAGACACCAATGCCGCTATTCTCATAAATGTGGCACCCATCGATCAAAATGTTGCGGTTTCGTTGAACCAAGTGCACACCATGCCGGCACTTGCGAATATGTACGCCTCGTAGCGTCAACTGAAACGTCCCCAGCGCCTCAATGCCGTCCGCCTCCGCGTGATTGCCGACAATCGCTAGTCCCTCGACCACCGGCATCCGCTGCCCCTCCCAAACTTCTGGCTTCACTTGATTGGGATCCGCGCTGCCAGTCGTATGCGTCCCGATGAATCGAATCGCCGGTCCCGGCCCATCCATCACCAACCGCGCGGTTCCGTCGGCCACAAATGACGTGTAGCCACCGCGGCCGAGCGCCACGATAAGCGGTTTCGTGATCCGATAAGTCCCCGCCGGAAACCGAATCGAGCCACACTTGGCGTCAATCAACTCCTGAATGGCCGCGGCGTCGTCTGCCTGCCCGTCCCCCTTCGCCCCGAAATCCAGAACGGTCAAAAAACTGCCGCGCTTTTTAGCGATTCGTGTTCCAACGCTCTCGCTTGGCTGGTTTTCGTCCTGGGGAGCCGCGGCATACATTCCCGCGGCCCCGGCTAAGGCAGCTCCTAGAGCAACGCAAAGTAATCGTGTCACGAGATGCCCCTAATCCCAAAGGAGGAACACTTTTTGCTAAAAATTGACCGCCACCGGCTACGCACGGCCTTACAGTCTGCTTACATTACCCAGATTGCGACTTTGACCGCCGTTTGAGCGACCATCAATGCCGCAGCTCTGAGACTCACACCTGGGAGATTCGACGATGACGCGTCAGTTGTGGCTGCTATTGTGCTTGACCGTGTTTACGTTGGCCAGTGTGCAAGACGCTCTCGCCGCGCAGCCCAATATATTGCCGCCTCCGCCCAGCGCCAGCGACGCGCCAAGCAAGGCGCCGTCCCAGGCACCCGCCCAAGCGCCCACTCAGGCTCCCACGCAGGCCCCCACCCAAGCGCCGGCCACGTACGCCCCGCAATTGGTGACCTGCACGGTCATGGTGCCGCAAGTTAGCTACAAAACCGTGACGGTTCCCTCGATTATTTGCCGACCAGAAGTCCGTCAACAAACCGTCAACGTCTGCCGCATGGTGCCGGAAACGCAAATGGTCGCCTGCACGCAAACAATAACAGTACCCGAGCGTCGCACGACGACCCAGCAATATACCGAGTGTCGAATGACCTATGAAACAGTAAGCCGGCAAATCACCATCGATGTCCCACAGATGGAAACGCGACAAGGCACGCGGACAGTTTGCAAGCCCGTCGCAGTCCAACAAACGGCGACGGTTTGCCGCGACGCCGGCGGCTGGCAGACGCAAAGCTACACCGACTGCTGCGGCTGCACCCACAGCTGCAACGTCTGGGTTCCCAATGTCGTCACCGTGCAGGTGCCGGTGACGGTCTATAAGCCCCAGTTCGTCGAGGAGACATACCAATACCAGGTCATGACCTGCCGGCAAGAACATCGAACGATCCAAGAGCAAGTCGCCAAGCCGGTCTTCGAGACCAAATCGCGCGAAGTGAGCTACCTCGTCCCCGTCGCCAAACAGATCGAGCGGCAGGTGCCAAGAACAACGCTCAAGCCCGTGATGGAACAAAAAACGGTGAATTACACCGTCATGGTCCGGCAGCCGGTTCAACGTCAAGTAACCGTCCCCGTCTGCACGCTGGTGCCCAAGCAAGTTACCTACCAAGTCCCAACCTGCGGCAGTTGTGGCAACGGCTGTGGCCAGTAAGGGCTCATAGCCGCGAAGCGCACCGCCGCGTAGCGGTGGTCTTGTTGCGGTTCACATAATTCATTCGTTCCCACACTCCTTGTGGGAACGAATGGTTGAGCTCTCTCCATCACTTCGGTGCTACGCGACCCGAAAACATAGGCGCAAGCACTGCCCTGCGCTAAACTGGGAGGCATGCACTGCCAATCCCACCTCTTCCACGGCGTCAGTCCCACCTCCCTCGCCCGCCGCTGGTTCCTAAAAGACTGCGCCGTCGGCCTCGGCGCAGCCGCGATGGGCGATCTGCTCAGCGCCGGCGCGGCGCACGCTACCGATCTGCCAGTCGATCCACTCGCGCCCCGTCCCGCTCACTTCCCCGCCAAAGCCAAAAACGTCATCTACCTCTTCATGGCCGGCGCGCCGAGCCATTTAGAGCTCTTCGACAACAAACCCGAGCTCGCCAAATGGGACGGCAAGTTGCCGCCCGCTGAGTTGCTCAAGGGCTACCGCGCCGCGTTCATCAATCCGAATTCCAAACTCCTCGGCCCGAAATTCAAATTCGACAAATACGGCGCTTCGGGTGCGGAGCTTTCCGAACTCCTGCCTCACCTAGCAACCGTCGTCGACGACATCGCCATCGTTAAGTCGATGGTCACCGACGCCTTCAATCACGCGCCGGGCCAAATCCTGATGAACACCGGCAACCAGCAGTTCGGCCGGCCCAGCATGGGTTCCTGGGTCACCTACGGCCTCGGCAGCGAATCGCAAGACCTCCCGGCCTTCATCGTTTTCTCCAGCGGAAAAAAAGGCCCCAGCGGAGGCAACAGCAACTGGGGCAGCGGATTTCTCCCCACCGTCTATCAAGGCGTCCAATTCCGCGGCGGCAGCGAGCCCGTTTTGTTCCTCGCCAATCCGCCCGGAATCGATCGCCAAATCCAAGGCGACGCCATCGACGCCATTCGCACGCTGAATCAACACCGCCTCTTGATCGTCGGCGATCCCGAAATCGCCACCCGCACCAGCAGCTTCGAAATGGCCTTCCGCATGCAGGCCAGTGCGCCGGAGCTGATGGACTTGACCAACGAGCCGCAAAACGTCCTCGAAATGTACGGCGCGGAGCCCGGCAAATCTTCCTTCGCCAACAACTGCCTCCTCGCCCGCCGGCTGGTCGAGCGCGGCGTCCGCTACGTCCAACTTTTCCACGAAGCCTGGGACCAGCACGGCAACCTCGTCAAAGACATCAAGCAGAACTGCCTCGACACAGATAAAGCCTGTGCTGCGCTCCTCAAGGACCTGAAGCAGCGCGGCCTACTCGATCAAACGCTCGTCATTTGGGGCGGCGAATTCGGCCGCACTCCCATGGTCCAAGGCGGTAACGACGGCCGCGATCACCATCCCAATGCGTTCACGATGTGGCTCGCTGGCGGCGGCGTGAAGCCCGGAATCACGCTTGGCCAAAGCGACGACTTTGGCTTCAACGCGACCGAAAACCGCGTTCACGTCCGCGACATGCACGCCACGATTCTGCACCTCCTCGGTCTCGACCACCAACGTCTCACCTTCAAGTTCCAAGGCCTCGACGCTAAGCTCACCGGCGTCGAAAGAGCCCGCGTGGTCCGCGAGCTGTTGGCATAACTATCGATCCCAACAGCCGGGAACAAACCTGGTCCCCGTCTTCTCCATTTCGCCCTGTCAACGAGCGCCTTAACGCCAAGCTCCCCCCAACCAGGTGCAATGAGCCGGCGCAACCCGCATAATCGGCCCTCGGTTTCGCGCACTTTCTGCACCGGGCTGAGCTAGATTTGCCGGTCAGCATTTTCCGGCATTTTTTGGTGGAGGCGGTCATGCAGGATGACATTTTGCTCACGCTCCATTGCCCGCAATGTAAACAACTGGCTGAGATCGTTGTCGAAAACGACAACCTGATCTGCCTGGAATGCGGCTGGCGCTTCGACGACAAAACGGCCGCTCGCTATCTGAATAACGGGCCCGCCGCTTCATCAAACGAATTAACGCCGTCGCACAAATCGAACCCGTCGAATCAATCGAAGAACCCCGCCTGATTCGCAGTTTCCCTAACTCCCAACCAGGAATACTCCGCATGGTTCCCCGCGTCATTGCCAAACTCCGTAACGATCAAGACGGCGCCTCCACGACCGAATATGCCATCATCATGGCCCTCATCGCCGGGGCGATTTTGCTCGGCACCGATGCGATGCGCTTTGTCGCCGAGGGCGCGTTTCGCCGCTCGGCCGTCGCACTCGGCGCTCCGGCCGAGGCGGCCAGCCCGCGGCTCGATTCAATCAACAAACCCACTGTCACTCCCGAAGCTCCCACGCTGCTCACCGCGGCCCTCCCGCCCCTGCATGCCTTCGCCTGGGGCGTGCTGATCGCCGCCGTGGCCCTCATCGGGCACAACCGTTACCGCAAATGGCACGCGCGGCGAGCCGTCACAGAAATCGATTGCCCGGTGGAAACTAAACCGGAACCCCCGACCAATCCCAACTTCAAAAAGCGACAGGAAATTCAACGCGTCTTGCTGCGGAATTTCGACGACGTATTGCAGTGTCGCATCGAAGCCCGCCACGTCATGTCGCGAAAACTACGAACGGTCGAGCCCACGACGTCGATCAACGATCTCAAGGCGATGATGGAGACCGAAGGTTTCCATCATCTGCTGGTGATGAAGAAGGACAAGCTGCTCGGCATCATCAGCGACCGCGACATCGCCAACCGCAATGGCCGTCGTGCCTCAGACATCATGACCCCGCAGCCGAAAACGATATTCCCAGACACGCTCCTGAGCCACGCGATCACGCTCGCGCTCCACTGGCGGATTTCCGGCGTCCCGGTCGTCGAAAACGACCAGGTCAAAGGCATCCTGACCACCACCGACATGCTCATGACGCTGCAATGCCTCATGCAGCTCTTAGAGCGAGCCAACGCCGACGCTCTCTCCGCTTCCAATTCGGCCACAGGCGCAGGTTCGGGCGTCGGATTGCCCGCTCCCACGCAATCGGTAATCACCCCATCGATGCCCGACACCGTCACCACACCGGTCGTTTGCTAGTATCGGTGCCAGGCGTTAATTTGCCATCAGCCGCCGGGCGCTAGCCCGCGGTTTGGGTATTAGCGCAGAGCGAACTGGACATCAGGTGCCACTGCTGGCTTGTCCAGCAGTGTCTGGATCTCCCGCGTGCCGCCAATTACAGACATCGGTGCCAGGCGTTAATTTGCCATCAGCCGCCGGGCGCTAGCCCGCGGTTCGAGAGCTACCGAGCCAGACCGCCAATCGCCATCGCGTTCACCCGCCCCATTACAATGCGGCTGACTCAACTCTGCCGCGAACCGGGCGATCGATCGTGCTAACCCTCGCTGAAGAAATCGGCCTCGGCGGCTATCAACTCTCCAGCCGCGTCCGCAAGGCATTCCTGTCTCTGCCAGAAGCGTCGGTCGTGGACTTAATGAAGCGCGTCCGCGAGGAATCCGCCCGCCGACACCTGATCTATCTCCGCGACGGCCAAGAGGAAATCGTCGGACTCTTCCCGCTGCCGCTCACCGCGCTGCCCGATCAGCTCAGCTACCTGCACTACGTCACGCTGACGGTGCAAAACGCCCTCAAGCGCATGGCGGACCTCTATTTCCAAGATTTTGCCGTTCGCGAGATCCTTCGCATCCCACCCGAGGAAGAAGCTTGGCTGCTCGATTGCTGGGGGCCGAGCCAACGCGAGAACAATCCGATCTTTGGCCGCCTCGACGCGGTGATCGATTTCACCAGCCCCATGTGGAAGAACACGCTCCGTTTCATGGAGCCCAACATGAGCGGCATCGGCGGCCTCTATCTGGTGCCAACCGCCGAGCGCGTCGTCGCCGCTACGATTCTGCCGGAGCTGAAGCGGCAAGACCCCGACCTGGAGCTCGAGCTCGCTCCAGATATCCGCGAGCTCTTGATGCAAGCGATCCGCGAGCACCTCGAGGCCATCGGTCGTCCGGCTCGTAACATCTGCTTCGTCGAGGCCAAATACGCCGGCAGCGGCATCGACGAGCAAGAAGACCTCGCCCGCTACTTTCACGATCAGTACGGCCTCAAGGTCATGCACGCCGATCCGACCGAGCTATCGCTTGCGGGCGACGAAGTCACCTACGCTGGCGACGTCGTCGATCTCGTCTATCGCGATTACACCGTCGCCGATCTGCTCGTCCTCGCCGCCCAGGGCAAAGACGTTGCCCCCATGCGAACACTCTTGAAACAAAACCGCGTCATCTCCTCGATTGCCTCGGAGCTCGACCAAAAAAGCTGCTGGGAAGTTCTCACCGACACCAAAATCACCGAGCGGCATTTCAGCGCCGACGAGCGCCAGATCTTTCGCCGCCACATTCTCTGGACACGGATCGTATCCGATCGCAATACGACCACGCCCGACGGCCGCGAACGCAACCTTCTCGAGTTTGCGCGCCAAGAACGCGAGACGCTTGTGCTCAAACCCAATCGCGCCTGGGGCGGCGAAGGCGTCCTCATCGGTTCTGCGGCAACGCAGCCAGAATGGGAGGCTGCAATCGAGTCGGCGCTCGGCGATCCCAACCGCTGGGTCATCCAGCAGCTCGCCAGCATTCCTGTCAGCGAATTCCCGGTCGTCGGGCCCGACGGAAACGTCCACACCGAACCCTTCCACGTCGTCATGGGCTTTGCGGCCACTCAGTACGGCGTCGCCATCCTCGGCCGCGCCTCCCAAAAACAAGTCGTCAACGTCGCCCAGCGCGGCGGCATGTGTGTCGTCCTCATCGGCCGCCACGCCGCCCGCCTCCACGGCCCCGCCGGAAAATAAATCCCACAACTCCCTCCTAGCCGGGACCAAACTTGGTCCCGGAACGGCCTTCCAATCAAGACAAACAGAAGGCAGCAAAGGAAGCAAAGAGATACGATTATTTTTCTCTCCTTGGCTCCCTTTCCTTCCTTCTGTTCATAAAAAGACCAGCGAAATCGTCTTGCTATACCAAGTTCTCCCCGTTACCCGTCTTCATTACCCAATAACAATCACCCCCCGCGCATCACTCTCATTTGAACGCCCCTTTGCTACCTTTGCTGCCTTCTGTTCATAAATCTGTCCGCATACAGCGCCTCCATCGCATTCATAACTCCTCTTCCTCCGTTGCCTCCGTTTACTCCTGTTCAATTCATTTTCGAAATGACCCCTCGACTATCACTCTCGCTGCTCCTCCTCTGTGCCTCCGTGCCTCCGTGTGATATCGCTCGTGCCGAACCAGCCAAACCTAACATCGTCTTCATCCTCGCCGACGACTTCGGCTTCGGCGATCTCGCCTGCTACGGCCACCCCTACGCCAAAACCCCCAACATCGACCGCCTCGCCAGCGAAGGCACTCGCTTCACACAGGCCTATTCCACCGGCGTCACCTGCTGCCCCGCCCGCACCGGCTTGATGACCAGCAAGTTTCCGGCGACCTATCACGTCTATCCCGCCAATGGCGGCTTCGGCGACCGAATCACCATCACCGATCTTCTGCATCAAGCCGGCTATCGCACCGGCCATTTTGGCAAATGGCACATCGGCCCCGACGAAAAAAACGGCACGTACGGCATCGACGCCGTCAACGTTGACAGCGATGAGAAGCGTGACTCACGCCGAAACGAAACCCGCGGCCGCGACGCCCACATCTTCGACGGCGCGATCAGCTTCATCGAGCAGAACAAAGACGCCCCGTTCTACGTCAACGTCTGGTGCCACATCTCGCACCACCCGGTCAACCCCTCGCAAGCAACACTCGACCGTTTCGGCGAGCTCAAGCTCGACGAAGGCAAGTGCCCAGCTCCTCTCCGCGAAAAATTCGCCCTCGTGAAGCAACTCGGCGGCGACGTCAACGACCATTTCCGTCGCTACCTCGCCGATGTCTACTCCATGGACGAAGACGTCGGTCGCCTCCTCAAGCGCATCGACGATCTCGGCCTCAAGGGCAACACCATCGTCGTCTTCTCCGCCGACCAGGGCGCCGCACCGCTGCGACCACCAGTTGAAGGCGCGGAAAAAACCAAGAAAGGCAAGAAAGCCAAAGCGGCAGGAGGCAACGACAAGCTCGAAATCCGCCTCAACGCCCTCGGCTCATCCGGTGATCTCCGCGGCGGCAAGCACGGCATGCTCGAAGGCGGTGTCCGCGTCCCCTTCATCGTCCGTTGGCCCGGCCACAGCCCCGTCGGCCGCGTCGAAAACCAATCCGTCATCAGCTTTATCGACTGGCTGCCGACCCTCTGCAAAATCACCGGCATCAAATCACCCACCGACATCGACGGCGAAGACGCCTCCGCAGCCTGGCTTGGCAAAACCCACATCCACGCCAAACCGCTCTTCTGGAAGACCAGCACGCCCAATAGCGACCTGGCGATCCGCGACGGCCAATACAAGCTCCACGACCCCAACCGCCGCCGCAACGGCGAGCTCGAGCTGTACGATATCACCAACGACCCCACCGAATCCAAAAACCTCGCCACCACCCAACCCGAAATCGTCAAAACCCTCTCCGCCAAGCTCCAAGCCTGGAACAAAACCCTCCCCACCGACTACATCAAAACCAACGACCGCGATGACTAATCAAAGCCGCGACCATTGGTCGCGGTTTACAGATTCGCTGTAGGGTTCCTCGTTCCCACGCTCTGCGTGGGAACGCAAGCCCTCGACGCACTGCGTCGTTCTTAGGTTGGGAACGTTCCTCGTTCCCACGCTCCGCGTGGGAACGCCCTTCCCCGACGCTCTGCGTCGTTCCTTCCTCGCCCCTTTCCTCATCGTCGAAGCGCGGGAGTGAGGAGTATTCGTGTCAACAAACGACATTTCAAAGGGACATAAAGGGGACATTCTGGTTTTCTACCAGGAGAAAAAAGACCCAAAAACACTCTCCGCCGCCACGCAATAATCCACCCCTTCCGCGCATCTATACACCTGTTCCAACACGCGAATTCTGCACGATCCCCCGGCCCAGCCTATCAATCCGCGAAAATCCAAAAATAATATCGGAACTTTTGTCCACTAACGGGGTTTAATGTCCCAGCGGTCGTTCCACGCCATCGCCCGCGCTTCATTTCCTTCGCTTCCTTTGCTGCCTTCTGTTCCACTCCTCCTCGCTGCCGACCTCTGACAAATGACAAACGCCCATTAGCATCCGTGATCCTCCGCGCCATCCGCAGTTCACTCGGCCTGCATAACCGTGCATAAAATGCATAACGATTCACGACCAAAATCTGTCGCAAACCATTGCAGCCAGGCTAATTATGAACATATGTCCATATGGGAAGTGTTT
>JADMIO011222194.1_pt1 | contig 27060 bp, 18 predicted proteins | sample 8958161 | NCBI WGS metagenome assembly JADMIO01 (sample SAMN16585339, study PRJNA669376) | soil metagenome | isolation source: Crop rotation soil | place: USA: Cullars Rotation, Alabama | collected 2011
GATGAGGTGGTTGCGCAGGAGGAGGGCGTCTCCCATGGTCTTGAGAGGCAAGCCGTGGGCCGCCATGCCGGGAATGATGTCGAGGTGGACGACCGAGCCACAGGCCAGGACCAGGTGGTCAAAGGGCTGGCTGGCGGTCTGGCCGTTGGGGGTGAGATATTCCACGTGCCGGCGGTCCAGGTCGATGGCGGTGAGGGCGGCGGTCCGGCAGGTGGTGTGACGCGCCATTTGCCGGATGGGCCAGACCACGTGCATTGGGTTGATGGACGAGCCAACGACATCGCCCAGGAGGGGCGTAAAGATGAAGTGGTTTTCCTGGCTGAACAGGATGATGTCCCAGTCCGGCGGCAGGCGTTTTTGCAGGTTGCGAGCGGTGTAGACGCCGCCGAAGCCTCCCCCGACGATCACGAGGCACTTGGTCTGGGTCGCCATCGTTGGTTCCCTCCAAATGTTTAGCCGCTCGCTGCGGGCGAGCGCGGACGGCACGAAATCCCAAATGAAGTCCGGATTTCATGGTGCCCGCGCTCGCCGCAAGCGAGCGGCTAAACGAAACTTTATTGCTTGTTAGCCTCCAGCGGCCGGATGCGGAAGTTGCGGAAGGCCACCTGGCCGTGGTCGCCCTGGATCATGAGAGCCCCCTGGGTCATCTCGGGGTTTTTCCAGCGGTCGCCGGTCGGATGGAGGAGCTCGACATCCTCGTGAATGACCTGGTCGTTGAGGACCGCCTTGAGGATGCGGGCGTTGGCGGTCTTTTTGCCCTTATCATCGAAGCGCGGCGCCTGGAAGACGATGTGCAGCGTTTGCCATTCGCCCGGCTTCTTGCAGGCGTTCACCCGGGGCGGGATGCCCTCGTCGATGTGATGGTAACCTCCCTTGGTTTCGGCGCGGGGATAGATGCCGCCGCAATCGTCGCCGGAGACCTTGGGTTTGCCGTAGCTGTCCAGAATCTGGATCTCGTAATGGCTGTGGAACTTGATGCCGGAGTTGGAGCTCTTGGGTACCATGAATTCCAGCTGGATTTCGAGGTCGCCGTACTTGTCCTTGGTGAACAGGTCGCGGGCCCCCTTGCCGGCGACGGCGACCTGGCCTTCCCCCTGGGGGACCAGGGCGCGCGGGTTCTTGGGATCAAGGCTGACGCTTTCGGCCCGGGTCCAGTTCGTCACCGGGTTCTTGAAGGCCGCGAAGTCCTTGGCGAACAGGTCGATCCAGTCCTTGTCATCGGCCGGAAGCCGGGAGGAGGATACCAGCAGGGCGACCATGCCAAGGAGGGTCCAGGTGCGCATAGGGGGCTCGCGGGGCTAGAGAATGGGTTATTTCTTGAACCATTTCCAAAAGGGGTCAAGGACCCTGTTTTAGGGGTCCTGACCCCTTTTTGGAAATGCATTCTAATGGAAAAATAGGCGATTGCAACCAGCAAACCCGAGGAATCACTCCTTGCGAGAAGCAGGCACCGGCCGTATGATGATACGAACTCGCTAGAAATCAGGAGCCATCCGGAGAGCCTCCTCCGGTCCCCGCCCCTTAGCTTCCAGGACAAGTCATCGGTCATTGGGAAACCGCAATGGGTGTTGTCTGTCCGGCGTGCGGCAGGACCTCGCAAGACAGGGAGTTTTGCGATCACTGCAATGCGGAGCTGGACCGTGCGCCCAGCCAGGTTCCACCAGCCCTGGACTCCCTGCCGGGATGGACTCTCTCTCCCGAACAGCAGGCCAGCCTGACCCAGCCCACGGCCTGGATGCTGTTGACGGAGGGCCCCACTACCTGGCGAGCACGCTGGCTGGACCAGGCGAACTGGGCTCGCGTTCAGCCCTATTTCCAGGCAAGGCAGCAATACCGCGGCAAGGCCCTGGCCCCCTGCCGCCTAATCGAAGCTGAAGGAGGAGCCTGGATACTGGCCGAAGGAGCTGGCGACCCGGTCCTGCCCTGGACACAGCCGCCCTGCGGCGACCCCATCCAGGAAATCCGCCGCTTGCTGGCCGTGCTGCGGCCCCTGGCCGACGCCCTGGAAGAGCTGCACCAGCAGGGCCTGGTGTGGCTGACCTTCTCCCCTCATGCCATGGAATTCGACCTGGCCGATGCCGCCCGCGAAGACAGCCGGGGACTGCCCATCGCCTGGGACGGCATCCTGCCGCCGGAAAGCCTGGTGCGCTTCACCGACCTGGACCTGCGCGTCTATCCGGCGGGTCAATGTCCCGAGGACGTGGCCGTGACGGCGACCTTCGCCCCTCCCGAGGTGGCCCGCTGCCGCGCCGGCGACATCGACGCGCGCACCGACGTCTTTCATCTGGCCCTGTTCGCCTATTACTGGCTGGCCGGGCTGCTGCCTGACGGCTTCCCGGGCTCCGGGCTGGAAGCCTTCGGCTATCGCATTCCCCCGATCCGCACGTATGCGCCACACGTCCCACTGGGGGTGCCGCGCCTTCTGGAGAAAGGTCTGGCCGCCACGCCGGGGAATCGCTTCGCCCGTCCGAAGGAGTTGTGTGACGCCCTGGAGGAGGCGGTGGACCGGATGATCCAACGCCAGACCTTTGCGGGGCAGTTGCGCTGGGACATCGGTCCGCACACGCGAACGGGAAGGACCAAGGAGGCCCTGAAACGGGGGAACGAGGACCAGGTGCTGGTCCGCCGGTTCGCCAATCCGAACCGGGCCCTGATCGCAGTGGCCGACGGCATCACCACCTGCGACGTCGGCAGCGGCGCCCTGGCCAGCCTGATCACGACCATCGTCCTGGAAAATGCCCTGGACGAAACTTGCCAGGACGAGCAGTTCCCCCCCAAGATCCGCGATGTCTGCCGCTACGGCGCCCAGACCCTGCTCGACTGGGCTTTGGAAAAAGGCTACAAGGACCAGCTCGCCCAGGGATTGGACCTGATGGGGACCACGCTCACCGTCGGCTGGATCCAGGGACGGCAGGTGCAGCTGGCCAACCTGGGCGATAGCCGGGCCTACCTCGTCGATGCCGGCGGTGTGGAGCAGCTCACCGTCGATGGCGACCTGGCCACGGGCATGCTCCGCGAAGGCAGGCCCCCGGAGGAAATCCTGGAGCTGGGGATGATGGCCCGGGCCCTGCGCGAGTGCATCGGGGGCTGCATCCTGACCCCGGAAGGGAAAGCGGCCATCATGGCGGACAGCTGCATCCCCTCACAGTCCCAATGGCCTCTCGTTCCGGGGGACATCCTCATCCTGTGCAGCGACGGCCTGGTGGAGGAGGGGGTCTTCTTGGAGCCGGAAATCCTGGCCGAGATGGTCCGGGCCCACAAGGACCTGCCCGCCCAGGAGCTGGCCCAGCGCCTCGCCGACCTGGCGGACGGGCTGCAGCGCCTTCCCTCGGCCATGGAGCCCGAGGGATTTGGCGACAATATTTCGTGCATTGTGGTTAAAATAGAAGCGGCGCCCTGATGCCGCTGGCGGCTTCGCGCGCAGGAAAGTTTATGCAAGCGCGAAGCCGCGAGCGACGGATCAACGACCATGCCGGACCATTTTTTCCTGCGCTGGAAGCTGGATCGCCCGTTCGTGGAGGCCGACAAGCCCGAGGAAATCCACGCCCTGGTGACCATCGAGCCCAATCCCACGCACCTGCTGGCGGCGGGGGCGCGCGGCCTGGCCACGCACGTGCTCCTCTTGGTGGATGTCAGCGACTCGATGGACATGCTGGTGCGCCGCGATCCCCAGGCGCAATCCCTGGGCCAGCGCGTCACGGAAGGGCGCAAGGCCCAGAAAGTGGTTTCCGAGGTCCCCAGCCGGCGCGAGATGGCCTGTGCCGTGGTGCAGAAGCTGGCCGAGCGGCTCCACCCCGACGACCTGCTCACCCTGGTGGCCTTCGATGACGACGCCCACATCCTGGCCCGGGCCCTGCCGGCCTCTGCCATCGACCCCCTGGCCGGGGCCATTCGCTTCTTGAAGGAGGTCGGCGGCGGCGGCACCAACCTCACGAAGGGCCTGGCTGCCTTGCGCGGCATCCTGGCTGCCGGCGCCGACGGCCAGCGCACGCGCAAGCTCATCCTCCTGACCGACGGGGAGGACCAGGAGCCCGGCCAGGCCCTGGAACAAGCGCGCGGGCTTGCCCAGGAATACAACGTCCCCATCGTCGCCTTCGGCACCGGCGAGTGCAAGGTCGCCTTCCTCACCGATGTCGCCAAGACGACCCTGGCCGGCGCCTTCAACCATATCCGCACCGAGACCGACGCCGAGCAGCTCTTCCACCAGGTCCTGTCCGGACAAAGGAACGTGCAGGCCACCAACGTGGCCCTCAAGCTCTGGCTGTCTCCCGAGGTGCAGGTGCGCGAGCTGTACCGGACGCGCCCGGAGGTCCTGTTCATCGGCGACCTCCAGCCCGATGCCCAGAACCAGGTCATCCTACGCCTGGAGCAGATGGAGACCGGCAAGGCGTATGAGGTGCTGTTTCGCTGCGCCTTGCCCCGGCGCGGGGTCAACCAGCGCCTGCGCGTCGCCAAGACCACGCTCGTTTACGATTTGCCGGAAGCGGGCCTCTTTGGACAGACCATCGAGACCAACGTGGTGGTGGAGTTCACCACCGACCCCAGCCGCCTGAGTCAGCGCAGCGGCGACGTGCGCCGCGTCCTGGCCCGCGCCGAGGTGCAGCGCCAGGTCCTGTTCTTGCAAAGCCGTGTGGATGCCCTGCGGTCGGGCCAGGCCAGCGAGCGCGACCGCGTCATTGTCGCCAACCTGCTCCAGGCCCTCATTCGGAAGTTCCAGGACTTCGGCGACCAGGCCCTGGCCAACCAGTACCGCGCCATGCAGGAGGAGTTCACGCGGAAGGGGACCATCGCCCAGGACCTGCTCAACCGGTCCCTGGCCGCCTCCTCCCGCGCGGAGGAAGTGATCGTCGCCCAGGATATTGATTTTTAACCGTTCATGTCTCCCCTCTCCCCCGAAGCGGGGGAGAGGGGTTTTAGCAAGGCCCCGCTTGGGGCTGTTTGGGTCAAACTCCATGCCAACCTGTCCCATCTGCGGCGAGGTCCTGAAAGAAGGGGCCCGCGCCTGCTCGGTGTGCGGCAGCAGCCTGCCGGAAATTTCGGTGCCGACCGCGGACGTGGTGGCTCCCCCCGCGGCGAGCCCTGCCCCTCTCCGGCAAGAGAACCTGCCGGCCGGATCCAAGCTCTGCCCTGCTTGCGGCCAGGTCTTTGGAGCCGATTACGCCGACTCCTTCTGCACCTGCGGGGTCGAGCTCGTGGAGGTCGCCCAGGCGGCGCCGGAACCGGTTCCTGGTCCTCCCCGGCCCACTCCAGGAACCCCCTGCCTCATCCTGTACGGCCCCGACCGGCAACCCGTGCATTACTTTCCGCTGGATCGGGATGCGGTTCTCATTGGCCGGCTCGATGCCGTCGAGGGGGTCTTCCCCGACATCGACGTGACCCAGTGGCTGGACGAAAGCCTGGCGCGAAAGGTATCGCGCAAGCACGCCCTGGTGCTGCGCTCGCGCGCCTATCAGCGTTTCGTGGTTCGGCCCCTGGCCGGCAATACCGGTACGCAGATTGAGGCCGACATGGTCCTGCCCCTGCACGATTATCCCCTGGAACCGGGCCGGCGCCTGATCCTGGGCGGCGCGGTCCGGTTGAAGTTCGACCTGGCGTGACTGGGCGTGATTCCTTCATGGCTCCCCTCGGCACCGAGTTCACCTGGCAGGGTCGCACCTTTGTTCGCGCCGAGGTGCCGCACGGGGACCATCGCGGGCGGCTCTTCACCATCGCCCAGCCGCTGGCCGACCGCTACCGGATCGAGCGATTCTTCACGTCCGGGGGGATGGGCCTGCTCCTGGAAGGCCACGACCTGCGCACGGAGGGCCGGGTCCTCATCAAGGTCATCCTCAACTACGACCTCGTTCCCTATGCCCGGGTGCGCGACCAGGAGGGCTTCACACGCCAGCTGCGCTTGCCGCGTAAGACCCTGGAGATGGAGCGGCGCATCCTGGTGCTGCTCCGCAACGCCGGCTGCACGGCGGTGCCTCACCCCAACGACTTCGTCTATGACGCCAACCCGCTCCTGGCCGGCCCCTACCCCACGGAAGACGGCGCCGCCTGGACCTACGACGATGCCGAAATGGTGGAGAGCGAACCGTATCTCCTCATGGAAAAGATCGAGGGCCAGGGACTGGACCAGGTCCTGGCGGCCGCGCCGGAGAAGAGGCTCTCCGAGGTGCGCTGCCTGCGCATCCTCGGCCAGGTGACGGATGTTCTCTCCACCCTGCACCAGCCCCATCCCATGCGCCCCGGCATGATCTGGCAGCTCATCTATCAGGACCTCAAGCCGGCCAACATCCTCCTGTCGGCCCAGGATCGGGCGACCCTGCTCGACCTGGGGGGCTGCCAGCTCGTCAACCTGGAAACCAGGCAAAAGCTCCTGCCCGGCGCTGCCACCACCGGCTATTGTCCTCCCGAATGCGAGCAGCCCTACAACCTGCTCACCCCGGCCGCCGATATCTACACCGTGGGTAGCACGCTCTTTCACCTACTGACCGGCCGCAGCCCCCTGGAGTTTGTCGCCGCCAGCCTGGCCAAGAATCAGCCGCGCGCCGTCCACCTGGACGTCAAGCTCCTCGAAGGCCGCTGCTCACCCGCCCTGATCCAGGTCATCCGCCGCTGCCTGGCCACCGACCCCGACCAGCGCTATCGCGACGCCCAGGAACTGCGCCAGGCCTTGCAGACCCTTTCCTTGGAAACAGCCTGAAATCTGTTACAGTTAAACCATGAAATTGCACGTCGGCGAGCGTCTCTCCAGTGCGGGGCCCGGCCAGCGGCTGGGCCACCGACCCGGCGGCTACCTCGTCACGGAGGTGGTGAGCGAGTCCCCCTGGCTAGGCGTGTACCAGGGCCGGAAGATCTTCCATAATTTCGACTTCATCAATAAAAGGCTGCGCGAGACCGACGCCAACGAATGGCTCGACGTCACCCTGCGCACCATCCGCTATCCCTTTCTCGATGACCCGGTCTACGTCGCCCAGAGGCGCGAGCTGACCCGCGGCGAGGTCCGCTTAATCCTGGGCCAGCGGTCTAGCAACCTCTGGCCCGAACCGCTCGACCTGCTCGAGATGCCCAATACCCGCGATCCGTTCACCTTTCGCCGCACGGGCGTGGCGGAGGAGTCTGAGCCGATCCTGGTCCTGGCCAGGCCGCAGGGACAGACCCTGGGTGACTGGCAGCAAAACGTGCTGCCCCTGGCGTCCATTTTGGCCGTGCTGGCGGAAGTGCTGGACTTCATTGAAGCCGCTCATGCGGGGGGCCTCCTGCTGCAAGGCCTGGGCCCGGCGGCGCTGCTGATCGACCGCAATGACCGCGTCCACTACGTCGGCACCGACCTGGTCGTTCCGCGCGCTCTGGTGCGCCATGGCGCCTGGAAGCGGCTCTTTCCCCCGGAGCGCCTGCCGCGCGGCTTCGCGGCACCTGAATATTTCCAGGCCCCCAGCATGCCCGATCAGCCGGCCGACCTGTTCGCCTGGGGATGCCTGGCGTACTTCCTCTTGACGGGACAGCGGCCTGGAGACCTCGCCGTCGAGCAGGGCCGGGCGTGGCCCCAGTTCCAGGAAGACCACTTCGTCCGCCTGGAACGAGGGCTGCGCGAGATCCCCCCCGCCTACATGGGCAGCTGGGTCGAGCAGCTTGGCCTGGGAGCCATCCCCCTCACTCCTCACTGGCCCGGACAGGTGGCGCGAGTAATGCGGCTCCTGCTGCACCCCGATCCGGCCCGCCGCCCGGCCTCCGTGGGCCAGCTGCGGTCCTGGCTCTTGAACCCGCCCCCTCCGCCCGTGGCCGCCGTTCTCCCTCTGGTGGTGCAGCCAGGCGTGGTTCGGTTGTTCCTGGCTCTGGATGGGACCGAACCGGGCCTGGAGATGGAAGTCCGCCGCGGCGTGGGCCTGGCGCCCAAGGAACCCGGCGACGGTGTTCTCATCCAGGAAGGCCCTTTGCAGCCGCACGTCGATGATGAAACCATCCCCTTAACTCCCGATCCAGTGCATTACACCGTCTTCACGCGGCGCTCCACGGAGGCGGGGCTGGCCCGTTCGCCCGGCGTCAGCGCCGAGCTGCTGACTCTCACTGCGGCGAACATTCGCCGCCTGGCCGAGGACGAGGCCAGGACGCACCTGGGGCGGGAAACTCCGCCCCCGCGCGTTGCCCTGTGCCTGGCCGCCTTGGAGCCGATGCGCGTGGTGGAGGCGCTGCTGGCCTCCACGCAACCGGCGGTCCGTGTCTGGGGGCTGGCCCGGCTAGCACGGATGTTTCAGGAGAAGCCGGAAGGGGCGGAAGCGCATGCCTTGTTGTGGCGCGCCCTGCGGGATCCCGAGGCGGCCTTGCGTTTGCGGGCTGCCGCGGGGCTCCTGTCCTTGCCGCGCCCGGACGAGGTGGTTTATCACCTCGCCAAGGTGCTGGGCAACGGCCAGGTCGAGGAAGCCTTGCAGCAGCTTCCCCTGCTGCGCTCCGTAGGTCTGGGCCCGGAGCAAAGCCAGCGCGTTCAGGAAATGCTGGAAGGAGAACAGCCGGCGGCCTGTCCGGAATGCCACATCCTCCTCGCCCATCGGGACCGGGCCGAGCATTTGCGCACGGTTCACGGCTACGTGCCCTTAGAGGGAAGCCTGGTGCCGCGCGATGCCGCCTTGGCCCACTGGTGGGAGCAGGTAATCTTCCAGGGCGCTCCCGACGCCCACCGGCAAATTCTGGACCTGTGCCAGGAGCCGGGCAGGAACAGCGTGGCGGATCGCTACCTGACTTCTCTGCGCCAGGAGATTGACCGCCATGGCGTTCTGTTCGCGAGCGATCCGGAAGCGGACGAGGTGGCCTGGGAGCCACTCGACCGGCTCGTGGGCTGCCTGCGCCAGGAACCGCGGGTGCAGGCCCTCGGGCCGGCTTTCCTGCGCGCGGACCATCCCTGGATTCGGGCCCTGGGGCGTGAGGTCCTCTTGCCCGGGCTGGGAGGAAGATTGCGCGGTCAAGGCGCGGCCGAGGTTCAAGCCGAGCTGACCCGCCTGTGCCCGGTGCCCGAGTTGCTGAGGGAAGCTCTGCTCCTGTGCCGGCACCTGCCGCGCGTCGGCGTCGATGCCGAGACTGCCCAGGAATGCGAGCAGGCCCTTCTGGAGGAGCGGCCCGTCGCCTGCCCCGAGTGTGCCGCGCCGCTGCGCCAGGGAGATCTGGAAACGCACCTGCGCCGCGTCCACGGCATTTATGAGTTTCAAGGCGTGCGCGGCTCCTTCAAGGAAACACGGGCGGCGGTGCTGGATGCCCTGTGCGGTTATCCCCCCGCTCCTGCGGTGTGGCGATCCCTGGAGGGGTTGGCCCAGGATGCCTATGACACCAAGGCCGACCGCCATCTGGTGACATGGGTCTGTCACAGGCTGAAGACTCTCGGCCACCAGGAACGGGACAGCGTCTTGCCACTTCTGGCCGAAACCCTCTCCCGGTCCGCGGCCGGTCCGCGCCTTTTGCCGCTGCTGGTCCGGCCGCTCAGGCAGGCGCCACTGGAGCCTCTGGCGCGCCAGCTGGCCCTGGAGATCGTGACGCATCTTCCCCCTCCGGTGCCGGAGGAGGTTCTGGCCCTGGTCAAGCCCCTCCTGGCGCAGCGCTCCTTGCCACGGGAAGTCCGCGAACAGGCGGTGGCCAGCCTGCTCGCCAGCACCGGCACGAGCGGTCCAGCCGCCACGGAACTTCTCAAGGCTTATGTGGCCCAGACTGGCAAACTGCGCGCGGTGGAGCGACTTCGCCAGCTCGAAGAGCGCGTCGGCCAGGCACCGGCCATCACGGAGCTGTGCGCCCGCCTCGAGGACCAGGTCCGCATGTACTGTCCGCGCTGTCCCACCCAGCTGCGGCGCATCGACATGGTCCAGCACCTGTGGGACCGGCATAACCTGATCCTGGAAGGGCTGCGCGTGCGCGAACCGTGGCGCGCCCTGGAGGACTGGATCCTCGATTACGGCATGGAAAAGGACAGCGCCCTCCTGCGCCGTTGCCAGGACCTGGCCCGCAAGCTCAATCCACGCAGCGGCCTGGTGAAATTGCAACGGCTCCTGGCCCGTGACGACATTGACGGCCGCGACAACCTGGCCCTGCTTATCCAGGAAGCGAAGGCTCAAAAAGCTTGCGTCTGCCCGCGCTGTTTTGCCCTGATCCCCGTGGCGGTCCCCAGCTGGCCGGAGCCCCTCGCCATTGACGAGGACAGCCTGGAGGGGTACGGGTACCGCCTGGAACTCGGCGAGGGTGGCTTTTTCCCCGGGATGACCCTGTGGGCCGGCGACTCCCTTCTGGAAAAAGGGAGGCAGCCGGGCCGGGGCCTGACGCGCCAGGGCGCGATCGTCCTGGTCGTGGGACCGGTGGTGCTGGCAGCGGCCTTGCTATTGGATCGGGCCACCCACTCCGAGCTGCCGGGCTGGTTGCTCTTGCTCCTGGCCCTGGGTCTGGCGGTTTCCCTGTCGGGGCTGGTGGTCCTGCTCTGGCCCGCTTCCGCCGGCAACCGGGACGCCGTCCTCGATGCGGCCTGGCAACGGCTGGTCCCGCTGATCCTGGAGGAAGGAGTTGGCCCGGAGGAAATTGATTTGCTTGCTTCCCTGGCCCGGGCCAGTATCGGTGAGGGGCGCCCCCGGCGTCGCCGCGACCCCTTGGACGAGGCCCGCGATGCCCTGGAGAAACTGACGCGCGGCCCGGCGCGCTCCCAGCCGCAGACCGTGGCCGCCCTGGCGGCCCTGCGCCGCCTGGAAGCGGAGGACCATGCCCAGGCGGGCGGGGACCTGGTTCCTCTCCTGGCCGAGCAGGTTGCGCGCTGTTTCACCGGCGATTTGCCCCTGACCTATGCCGAGCTGCTCCTGAATGGCGATCTGGCATCCTGGCCGCCATCATGGCGGGTGCGCTTGCAGGTCCTTTTGTGCCGGCGCCTTTTCGAGACTGGCCTGGAGCTGAGCGACCTGGCGGCGCTGGGGCGGGGCAATCCTGTCCTGGGCCAGCTGGCCGGGCTGGAGGACCCGGAGCGCCTGGCCAGGCTACGGCTGCTTTGGGACCTCTTGACTACGGCTCCCTGGCAGGCGTGCGGCAAGGCCCAAACCGTCTTCGACCTGTGCGACGACCCCGCGGCAACGACCCGGCACCTGGAAGCCTGGCCCGACCTGCTCTTATTGCCCCGCAGACGCTCCATCGTGGTGGGTTCTCGCGGAGTGTGGTTCGAGGACTTGTGTCTGACGCAGGACCCAGGGAGCGTGGACGTGGAACTGGCCTGGCGTCCGGGGGAACGCGGTTATGAATTAACGGTGGCGGGAAGGGCTTTCTGGTTCCGGGACAACCCCAACGACCTGGCCGACCACCTGGAGCGCTGGCTGCGCTTCTATTTTCACGAATTCGTGCCCCGCCTTCAGGACATTCACAGCAAGGGCCCATCGGAGGCCGGTATCGGCGCCCGCCGCCTCCAGGCCGTCAACTGCCCCGAGTGCAACAAACCGCTGCTGGTTTGTCCGGGGGATAAGGGGATACCGGTGGATTAGCTGGCCGTCAGCCCTTCGCGATACGTCGGATACGTGCAGGAAAATCCCAACACTTCCTTGAGACGCAGGTTGCGAAGGCGGCGATGAGCCTTCTCGTGCGGCGGCGCCGGCTGGTCCGGCGCGGGGTCAACGAAGACCGGCGGCGGCGCTCCCAGAACGCGCGCCAGCTCGGCATAAAAATCCCGGCGACGGATGGGCAGATCGTCGCACACGTTTGCCAGCAAGCCGGGACCGGCCCACTCCTCGGCCGCAAGGACCGCGCGGGCGCCGTCCTCCACGTGGATCAGGTTGAGCCATTTGTCCGCGGCGCCGACAATCGCCTCGCCGGCTTGGATAGTCTTTTGCCGGAGCAAACGCCCCGGACCGTAAATCCCGGCAAAGCGCAGGATCACCGCCGCAGGCAGCTTGGCGCGCAGGACTTTTTCCGCATCCAGGACAATCTGCCCGGACGCTTCCTGGGGCTCCGTGGGGCTGGTCTCATCCACCCAGCTCCCATCGGTCTGACCGTAGACGCTCGAGCTGCTGATGTAGATGAAGCGGCGCGGCGGCGGCAGGACCTCCAGCACCCGCGCCAGGCCCTCGACATACACCGACCGCATGCTCGCCCCCGACGACCGGTCGAACCCAACTGCGTATAGCACGGTGTCGATGCCGCGCACCTCGCGCAAAGGAAGCGGATCGAGCACGTCGCACACGACTGGCTCGATTCCTTCACTCCGAAGTGCCAGGGCATGATCCCCTTGCCGCGTGGTTCCCAGCACGCGCGCGCCGCCCCGCAGCCACAGCGCCGCCACGCGCCGGCCCAGGTAGCCGCAGCCGATAATCAACTTGTCCATAATGGATCCTTCTGGGTTTACGTTGCCATACAATAGTTTAGCCGCGTTTCGGAGAAACGCGGCTAAACAACCCCCGAGGATCCCATCTCATGGATAACGGACAGAAGGTCGCCCCCGACGGCAAATTTCAGCCCCAGGCGGTCTTCGAGGACTCCCCCACCTTTCAAATGGCCTGCAAGCAGCTCGAATCGGTCGCCGAGGTGATCGACCTGGACCGGGGCATCCTCGAACGGCTCAGCAAGCCCAAGCGGGCCCTGGTGGTGGCCGTCCCCATCCGCATGGACGACGGCAGTACGCAGAACTTCACCGGCTACCGCGTGCAGCACAGCCTGACCAGCGGCCCCTCGAAGGGGGGTCTGCGCTACCACCCCAACGTGGACCTGGGGGAGGTGGCGGCGCTGGCCATGTGGATGTCGTGGAAGTGCGGCATCATGAACCTGCCCTTCGGCGGCGCCAAGGGGGGCATCGCCTGCGACCCGGCCCAGCTGTCGCCCGTCGAGAAAGAGCACCTGACGCGCCGCTTCACCGAGGAGGTCCTGTGCGTCATCGGCCCGCGCATGGACGTGATGGCCCCCGACCTGGGGACCGACGAGCAGACCATGGCCTGGATCATGGACACCTACAGCATGAGCGTCGGCTACGCCTGTCCCGAGATCGTCACCGGCAAGCCGGTCGAGCTGGGCGGCTGCGTTGGCCGGCGCGAGGCCACCGGCCGCGGCGCCGTGTACTGCATCATGCAGGCCCTGCAAGAAATCCGCCAAAGCGCCAGCGAGGCGACCGCCGTCGTCCAGGGCTTCGGCAACGTCGGCTCGGTCGTCTGCCAGGAACTGGCCCTGCGCGGCGTCCGGATCGTGGCGATTGGAGACCGCTACGGCGCCATCGCCAACCCGCGCGGCATCGACACCGCTGCCCTGAATCAGCACATCGCCGGCGGCAAGCTTCTCAAGGACTTTCCGGGCGCCGGCCAGACCGCGCCCGACGAGCTGCTCACGACGCCCTGCACCATCCTGGTCCCGGCCGCCCTGGAGCGGGTCATCACCGCCGCCAACGCGGGCCGCCTGCGCTGTCGCATTCTTGCGGAAGGTGCCAACGGCCCGACCACGCCCGATGCCGACGCCATCCTCAACCAGTCGGACATCTACATCATTCCGGACGTGCTGTGCAACGCCGGCGGCGTCACCGTCTCCTATTTCGAGTGGGTGCAGGACATCCAGCAGTTCCTGTGGAGTGAGCAGCAGGTCAACCAGAAGCTGGAGGAGCTGATGCTCAAGGCGTTCGCCCAGGTCCGCACCCTCGCCCGCCACCGCAAACTGCCCATGCGCACGGCAGCGCTGAGCCTCGGCGTGCAAAAAATCGCCAAGGAAAAATTCCGCCGCGGGCTGTATCCTTGACATGCAATACGGTCCCCTTTTTTTGGAGCTCTTCATGAAAGTGTGGCATTTTGCGATCCTGGCCTTGAGCGTCCTGGCCCCTTCGGGGTGGGCCGATTTGCCGCCCCTGATCCCGCGGACCATCCTGTTCGGTAACCCGGAGAAGGCCAGCCCGCAGATCTCGCCGGACGGCAAGTACCTCGCCTATGTCGCCCCCGATGACCGGGACGTTCTCCAGGTCTGGGTCCGCAACCTGGAAAGCCCCGACAAGGACCGCAAGATCACCGCCGACAAGAAACGCGGCATCCGCACCTTCTTCTGGACCTACCACCCCGAGGAGCTCATCTATTCACAGGACAGCGACGGCGATGAAAATTATCACCTCCTGTCCGCCCACATTCAGACCGGCCAGGTCCGCGACCTGACCCCCTTCCAGGGCGTCCGTGCCCAGCTCGTCGATGTCGATCCCGATTTCCCCGACCAGGTGCTGGTCGGCCTCAACCTCAAAGCGCGAGCGAAGTTCGACGTCTACCGCGTCAACCTCAAAAGCGGCGCCGTGGACCTCGATACCGAGAACCCCGGCACCGTCGTGGGCTGGACGGCCGACAACCAGCAAAAAGTCCGCGTTGCCGTGGCCACCACTCCCGACGGCGGCACCGACCTGCTTTACCGCGACCGCCCTGGCGAACCCTGGCGCACGTTGCGCCACTGGGATGCCGACGACCAGGGAGGACCGGCCGGCTTCTCCCCCGACAACAAGAGCCTGTACTTGCAGGCCAACCACAACGCCAACACCCAGCGCCTCATTGCCCTGGACCTGGCCACCGAAAAGGAAACCATCCTGGCCGAGGACTCCCATTATGATGTTGGCGGCGTCATGTTTCATCCCCGCAAGCGCAACCTGCAAGCGGTTTCCTTCCAGATGGACAAGGTCGCCTGGCAGGCCCTGGACTTGGCCATCGCCCCGGATTTCGCGGCCCTGGCCAAGCTGCGCCCGGGACAATTCTCCATCCTCAGCCGCGACCTGGCCGACCGCACCTGGATCGTCGCCTACCTGCGCGACGACGGCCCGGTCCTTTACGTGAAATACGAGCGCCTGCCGGAAGGGGGCCTCAAATCCGCCACCGACCTGTTCACCCAGCAGCCCAAGCTGGAAGGCCTCTCGCTCTCTCCCATGCAATCCATCTCGTTCAAGTCACGCGACGGCCTCACCGTGCATGGCTACCTGAGCCTGCCGGTTGGCATCCCGCACAAGAACCTGCCTACCGTCCTGCTCGTCCACGGCGGCCCCTGGGCGCGCGACAGCTGGGGCTACAGCAGCAACGTGCAGTGGCTGGCCAACCGCGGCTATGCCGTCCTGCAAATCAACTTCCGCGGCTCGACGGGCTACGGCAAGAAGTTCCTCAACGCCGGCAACCGCGAATGGGCCGCCAAAATGCACGACGACCTCCTCGACGGCGTGGACTGGCTCGTGAAAAAGGGCATCAGCGACCCCAAAAAGATCGGCATCATGGGCGGTTCCTACGGCGGCTATGCCACCCTCGTCGCCCTGTCGTTCACGCCCGACGTCTTCGCCTGCGGCGTGGACATTGTCGGACCCAGCAACCTCATCACGCTGCTCAAGACCGTGCCGCCTTACTGGGGGCCCATGCGGGCCCTGTTCGCCAGGCGCGTCGGCGACCTGGAAAAGGAGGAGGACTTCCTGAAATCGCGCTCGCCCCTGTTCTTCGTGGACCGCATCAAGGCGCCCCTGCTCATCGGCCAGGGCGCCAACGACCCGCGCGTCAAGCAGGCCGAGAGCGATCAGATCGTGACCGCCCTGCGTAGCGCCGGCAAACCCGTCGAGTACGTCCTCTACAGCGACGAGGGCCACGGCTTCGCGCGTCCCGAGAACCGCCTGCACTTCTACGCCATCGCCGAGCAGTTCCTGGCCCGCCACCTGGGCGGCCGCGCCGAACCCGTCGGCGACATCAAGGGCCACGCGGGCACGGTCAAATAGGGTGCGTGGTGCGTGGTGAGGACCGCTAATTTCCCGAATGGTTTTCCCACTCGTGCCAAGGCTCTGCCTTGGCACGCAAGGCCCGCGAGGCTCTGCCTCGCCGGAAGGGCCTGGATATGGTTTTCGGCCAGGGACATGCCAACCTATCGCCCTGATGGACCCAGTTATTTCCAGCTCGGATCCGGGCTGACGTCCGGCTCAACCTGCAAACCGTCCACCAGCTTGTTCATCTGGTTGTAAAGGCCGATGACCGCCAGCACCTCGCCGTAGGCTTCCTTGCTCAGGCCGAGCTTTTGCACCGCGGCGGTATGGCTATTGATGCAGTAGCGGCACGAGTTGGTCGTCGACACCGCCAGGGCGATAATTTCCTTGGTGAGCAGATCGACCTTGCCCGGCTGCATGATGGCCTTGAGGCGCGTCCAGCACAGCTCCAGGTGCTCGGGATGATTGGCCAATGCCCGCCAGATGTTGGGCACGAAGTCGATCTTCTTGGTGGCCTTGATGTCCGCGAAAATGGCGCGCACGCGCGGCTCATCGGTGTTTTCGGGAACGAGGTTGACGATCGGCATGGGTTAGCTCCTTTAGGTTTACGAAGGTCCAGGGTTCAGCATAGGACCAAAAGGCCTGTTTTGGCGCCCGTCCGTGCCAAATAACTGGCACACACGTGCGCCGGCCGCAAGTGTTTCAGAAGCAACAAGTAACGTCTGCCGCTCTCCTAGTCCGTGCCAGATATTTCCCCCTCTCCTGTCAGGTGCCAGATAACTTGATTTGCGAGGCCAAGCTTAAAGAAAAGTAAGGATTGCGCTCGGCGCGGGTCTCTGACTCCGCCGCCCGTCGCGGATAATCTTCCTTGCATTGCTGATATAATTCCAGCGGAGGAACAAACATGCGGCCTGACGATTTGTTGACCTGGGTTCGGACTACTCCTTTTCTTCCCTTTCGCATCCGGCTCAACAGCGGACGAACCTTTGACATTCGCCACCCCGAAATGCTTCGGGTAGGGCGTTCCGCTGCGAATGTTTACACATTCGCAGGTGAGCCAACAGACCCTTTTGAGCGAATGGAAATGATTTCCCTTGTCCTTATCGAAGGAGTTAAACCAATCGAAGCCCCTCATCCAGCCTAGGCGCTGGCCGATGCAAAAAGCTAGTTGTTCGTTGACGCGGCGGCTGGGGCGGTTACTATCAAGACGGTTTCTGTCCTACCAATGTTATGCCCAAGGTCATTTCATTTGCAATGAAGCTGCCTACCGAATATGACGAGGACTTCCTCGGCTACGAGACCGGTTTCGGCGCAGTCTACCCTGATGGCACACCGATCCGCACTCGCGTGTACTCGTTGGTCTTTCCCCCACCCGGCTTTTTCCCCTTCTACGGCATTGGCAACGGTGATTACCACGGTTTCTACTGGCCAATTGGCCGTGAGGATGGTCCGCCCATTGTCGGCTTCAGCAGCCACGATGTCTGGTCTCTGATTCCAGAAAACTCCGACATCAAATCGCTTTACCATTGCCAACTCGCAAAAAGCAACGGCGACGGCGAAGTTTCAGGTCACTACCGTGAATTGGCAGAGCAAGCCGGCGGCAAATCACCGTCGGAACATGATCTTCGCGGCGTGAAATGCAATGACTTCGAAGTGCTACTATCCCTCGATCCCAAGTCTCCGTTTTACCTGTGTGCGGCGGCCGACGTTCAAGTTGGCCGCAATGAAATCAAGGCAGCCGAACAATACTATCGACAATCGCTGGATCAATTGCCCGAGTATGTCGCAGCCCACTTCGGTTTGGCCTACATCTTACGGCGGCAACGGCGCGCCGAGGAAGCAACAATCCACTTGCGGCAAGCCCTGATGGGGCCGCTTGCGTTTTACGGTGGGTCATTCTGGTCCGATACTTCGCTACCTGGATCATTTCGAAACGATTGGCACCGAAAGTCGCTAATGTGGCTACAAAGCTCAAAGACCTTTCACCAATCAATTGCCGATGACCCGTTCATCCGGTCCATCGACAAGTTAACGTTTCAAAGCGGGTTGGCGGTGAACCCTGATGTGGACATACTTCGTGCCATCAGCGACGAATATGCAGCGACAAGTCGTTATGCTGAGGCCGCGCGGACGTGGCAGTTAATTGGCGATCGTGCTTGCCTCGAAACCTGCACTTTCCGCGAACGCTATAATCTGAAGCCTTCAACCTACGGAACGCGCCTTGCGGAACTTCTCGAACTTGCCGGCAACGCGTTGCGTGCCGACCTAATTAGGAATATGCTGAGCAAGATTGAAAAACCGGAAGGTCAGTACCTGTAACTTCAATCGGCCGGGTGGCATTGCCTTGGGTGCCATGCCCGTGGCTTTGCACGGGCATGTTTGGGCTTCACCCCTGGCAAGGCCAGTAGTCCAACTCATGCCCGCTCAAAGCAGGGGGCATGCCACCCAGCCGAGCCGGCATTACGGTTTGTCGCGACATCACGTTCCTTGAAGCCGGCCCGGCAAGCGAACGTAGTTGTACGCCAGCTTGGTCATAAGAGGGCTCCAACGTGAAACGTTTTATCCTTTCCACATGCGTGGCCATTTTTTCTTCCTCGGTTGCTTTTTCGCAATCCCCCGCCGAGAAGGACCTGTTCGAAAAGCTTGTGAAGGGTCCGAATCAGGTCGAGGCACTTGACACCCTTCTGAAAGCACCCGAAGGATACTCACCGCTCCTTCTCTTCTTTGGTGCCAACGTGGCGTTCAAGGAAAAACGACTTGAAGATAGCGCCTTTTTGTTTTACGCCGGGAAGTTGCGCGCGCGGTTCGATAAGGAATGTTTTCCTCCGAAGGGCACCGGTGGAGACTCCCCATTTCTGGCCTATGCAGCCCTGTCGCAGCAGATTGGCAGCTCAGTTAATCCGACGGTGATGGCCGAACCAAAGATCTTCGCGAAGACAATTGACCGGATCAAGAAATTCAATCCAAAGGCGCCGAATGAATACGACCCGGGCTACGAGTTCACCGAAAGGAAATCTGAAAAGAATGCTCTGGCCGCCACAAAGACGGGTCAGGAAGAGTTCATCAGTTTGATGAGCAATCTTTCGAGCCTTTTGAACGATTCCGAGTTCTTCGCTGCTTTTCGGGTCGTTCAGGCCTACAACCTGGGCGGTGATGATAAACGGCCAACCAAAGAAGAATATGAAAAGGCAACAGAGACGATGAAACGGATGGCGAAGGACAAGGGTCTCAAGGGATTCTTCAGCGATTAATCGCTTTATTACCGGTGTCCAGCGGGGGGGAAGTGCCCCTGGGTTCCGCGGCCGGGTGACATGTTCACGGCTCGGCGTGGACATGGCTGACCTTCCCCAACCCTGCCAACCAGTCCAGAAAAGAAAAAGGAGAAGAGCTCTTTTCCATGAGAGCATCCCCGGCCAGCCGTTGGCTTGCAAGAAAATTGAACCCCCGACGGCTTTTCTTACCGTCCCGCCAGACGCTTTAATTTGCCGACCACCTTGCCGGTGAAGTTGCCAAGGTGCAATTGCACGCCATGAACGCCGGCGAAGAGGCGGTGCGTCCAGTTTGACGAGGTGTTCCGCTTGAAGTCGGGTTGGTAGTGGGTTTTGTCGCCGAAACCGAGGATCCGCATGTCTTTTGGCGTCAGCTGGCCCAGGAAGGCCGCGTTCAGGAGCAGCGGGTGGTAACGGTAGTATTCGACATCCTCGGCCTGAAGCGGCACGTCCGGATCGTGATAGTTGAGGAACACCGCGTCGCGCGGCTCCAGGATCGGAATGCCCTGGCGGTGGATACCAGAGGTGTCGAACATCACGGCGGAACCCGCCGGGCCGAGGAACTCGATCATCTTGTCCACGGCCAGCGCTTCGACCTCGCTCCGTTTCAGATGGTGCGGCGCCTGCTGGCGATGGCTTCCGGGGATGTACTGGAACGCGCCGGACTGGACGTCGCCGAGGTAGAACGCGACCTTGATTTCGCGCGGGATGCGGTCGGTGACCCGGGTTTGGTCGTACCACATGTCGCTATGCCAGCCGTGGAAATCCTTCCTGGTCGGGAGGGAGCGCCAGCCCTTCGCCTCGCAAAGGACGTAGTTCGCGCCGAGATAGCGGTCGAGCACTCCCTGCACCAGCGGATGGAGAGCCAGGTCCACGAAGCCCTGGTCGAGCGCCAGCACGTCCTGCACCATGAGGCGGAGGCATTCGCCGCGCTCGTAGCCATCACAGTCGTTCCAGCGGATATGCTGCAAACGCCGGCGGAAACGCTCCTGCATGCCGCGCACGGTGGCCGCGCCCAGGAGCGTCGGCAAGCGCACGGCGCCTTGTTCCTCGAGCTCGCGCGCCAGCCGCTCGACGACGTCCGGCTCGGACGCGTCAACCTTTGCCCCTCGCGCCGGTTCCAACACCATATTGGTTGCGTTCATGGTTTCCTCATGGTTGGTCAGACTCTCAAGCGTGAACGTCGTCCAGGCCCGTCGCCCTCGACGTGGGCGGCCGGGATGGCGGACCCCCATCAGCGCTGGCGGTAGAAGTCGAGCCATTCGTTCAGCTGACATGCGGGCGCAAAACGCTCCAGCGCGAGCGCGCGCGCGGCCTGGCCCATGCGGGCCCGGCGTTCGGGGTCGAGCAGCAACGTGCGCAGGTGGGCGGTCAGCTCGTCCACATTCTCGGGCGCGAAGAGAAGCCCCGTGCGGCCTTCCTCGACATACTCCGGAATGCCGCCGATGCGTGTCGCCACGGCGGGCAAGCCGACGGCCTGCGCTTCGAGCAAGGATAATCCCGCGGCCTCCTGCCAGCGCGACGGCAAGGCAAACACATCCGACGCCTGCAAGAACGGCTCGACGTGCGGCTGCACGCCCCAAAATCGTACGCGGTCTTTCAGCCCCAGCTCATCGGCGAGCCGGCGCAATCCTTCCAAAAATGTGCCGCTGCCAACCAGCCATAGCACGGCCTCTTCGGGGAGGCGGCTGACAGCGCGGAGGGCGAGGTCGATGCCCTTGAAGGGCATCAACTGGGCGACGATCGTAAGGACGAACCGATGGGCGACGCTGTACTTCGCGCGCATTTCGGCGCGCACCGCGGCATCGGGTTGAAACCGCTCCGTATTGACGAAATGCATGCTGCATTGCGTCCGCCGCCACGTGTATTCGAGGTCGGCGCATTCCTGGACGAATCGACTGACGCACCAAACCTGCGCGTAACGTTTGAGAAAGAGGTGCTTCAGCGCCGCCTTCCAGCCGGATGTGCGCGCGACCGGTCCTTCACGGGAATGGTGATCGGTGTAAAAATGCTTGACCCAGGGACGCAAGACGGTCAGGCCCCACAGGTAAGGATTGAGGAGCGGCGCCGTGAAGTTCCAGTGGACGATCTCGATTTGCCGATCCTTGACGAGCCACGCCAGCTGATAGAGCGAGCGCCAGCGCAGCCGCTCCATGCTCAGCGCAAACGCTTCGACACCGTGGTGGTCGAACGGGGTCAGATCGTTCGTATCGGGGCGGGACATGAACAGGGGCAAAAACACTCCGCCCTCCCGGCGAAATGCTTCACTCAGGAAAACGAGCTGCTCTTCCAGGGTGCCAAATTTTTGCGTCGGATTCAGGTGCAGGGCGCAGAGCACCCTGGGCAGCGGCTTTTTCCAGTCCGTGGGCTGTTCGATGGATTTTGCCGGCAGCGCTTGCACGTTTGGTCAACTCATCGTTGCTTGCGAAAAAGTAACCACGCCGTTTATTTTCGAGCACCTTCCCGTCGGATAGCGCAACTTTTCGAGCAAGGAGAGAGGGCCATAAGAAAATCAAGGATTTACGATGCCGGACCTTTGCCCATTGTGAAAAGTGGCGATGTCCAACTAGCATAGCATTGAAAACCATCCGCTGCATCCGGTCCTTGTGGAGCTGATGGGCCTCAGCCTTCTGGAGATCTCCGTTCAAGTCCGGCAGCACGGTCCGGAGGCGCCGCTACAACATGGCGGCTAAAAATGACTCGAAAAATAAATTCCCGGACTCCAAAATCTACACTCCCTCTCCGGCTGCGGGGCAGAGGGGGCAGGCCAGGGGACCAAACCGGGAAGTTGTTGCCATCAAGATCCCAAACGATCACACCGACGTTTGCACCGACTGGAACAAGTCGGCGACGCGGACGCGCAGGCCCAGGGCGATGCGGTACAGGGTTTCGATGGACGCCGAGTTCTTGCCCAGCTCGATTTGGGACAAGTACCCCAGGGAGACGTTGGTGCGCTTGGCCATCTCCGCCAGGGTCAGGCCCATTGCCTTGCGGCGCTCGCGGATGGCGGCCCCGAGCTGTTCGCGCAAGGCTTCCTCCGACAGGCGCAGCAGGCCCCGGCTTTCCAGGCAGCGCAGCACGCTGCGCCGCAGCTGATCGATCTGGAAGGGCTTGGTCAGGTAATCGTAGGTGTGCGAGCGCAGACAGTGCAGGGCGCTGTCGATGGAGGGAAAGGCAGTCACCACGATGATGCTGGCCTCAGGCTGGGTTTCGGCGATCCATTCCATCACCTTCTGGGAATCCAGCCCCGGCAACACATAATCCAGGATGATCAGATGATAGATCTGGCCGCGTAGCTGCTTCTCCATCAGGTTCGGGTTGGAAACCACGTCGATGGTAAATTCCTGACCGGCAAAGGCGGCCTGAATGAGCCGGCCAATGGCGGGATCGTCGTCGAGAACCAGGAGACGGACCTCGCCGGAACTGTAAAGCCGGTCATTCTCGCCAGGGGCGGGCTGCCCCTGTTCGCTGGCTCGGGCCGGGTTAGTGCTTAGGGAGGACATGAGGTTGCTCCTTGTTTTCAATCAATCAAGAACCTTTGCCACGCCGTCCGCTCAACAGGGCGCTCTGGACGGCGGCCAGAAGAGCCGGCGGCTCGAAGGGTTTGTACAGGAGACTGAACTCCTGGATCAGTTCCTGTTCCGGCAAATCCTGGAACGAGCCCTGGCCGCTGATGAACAGCAGGTTCAGGTGGGGATCGCGTTCTTGCAGGCGGCGGGCCATCTCCAGGCCGTTCATGCCCGGCATGATGATGTCGGCGATGACCAGCTGGTATTTCTCGCCCAGGGTCGTGTACAGGCTCAGGGCCTCGCGCGGGCCCGGCGCGGCTTTGACGCGGAAGCCCGCGTTGGCCAGGATCTTGGCCATCGCTTCCAAAATCAGCGGATCGTCGTCCACCACCAGGATGCGCGAGCCATTGACTTCCGTCCGGGTGCCGGACCGTTCCGCACTACCCTCGGGGGGAATGCTGGCCGGCAAATAGACACGCACCGCCGTCCCCTGTTCCGGGTCAGGCCCGAAACGCAAGCCCCCGTGATAAACGTGCAAGAGGCCATACACCACGGCCAATCCCAGGCCGCGATGGCGGGGTTTGGTGCTATAGAAGAGATCGGCGAACAAACGGCGGCGGGTGGCGGGAGCCATGCCGGCGCCGGTGTCGGTGATGGTCACTTCCACGTGGGGGCCGGGTAGGGGAGGACCCACCAGGCTGAGGCAGTCGCGGTCATTCAAATCCACGGTGCGGGCGGCAAGCGTCACCACTCCCGAGCCCTGGATGGCCTCGCAGGCGTTATCCAGAAGGGGACCGAGCAGGTTGCGGAGGGCATCAGGGTCCAGGACCACGGTGGGCAGGTTGTCGGCCAGGGCCAGGACCAGCTGGACGTTGTCTCCCCAGGCGGGCCGCAGCCGAGCCTGTTCCTGAGCCACGACCGTGGCCAGGGCGGTCGGCATAGGACGGGGAGTCAGCCTTCGGCTGAACATCTGCAACTGGTGGATCCAGTTGGCGCCCCCACGGGCCGCCTCCCAAACTTCCTTGAGATAGCGGTGAGGCAACGTCTCGGGGGTCAGGAGGCTCAACGTCAACTCGGAAAAGCCCAGGATGCCGGTCAGGATATTGCCAAAATCATGAGCCAGCTTGCCGGTGATCCGGGCCGCCTCGTCCATGTGCTGGTTCAGGCGTCGGTTCTCCAGGGCCGCCACCAGGTCCGGAGCCTTGTCCGGATGCGAGGCCAGGCGCAAAATGCTTTGCCCGGCAAGGGTCAAGCCGGCCGTTTCCGCAGGTGTCCAGTTACGCGCAGACCTGGACCAGGCCCATGCGAGGCCCGTTCCCGCCCGGGCATCGCCTAGGGGACTGAACAGCCACGAAGAGCCATCCGGCCCAGGCAATATTAAGGGGGCCGTTGCTGAAAGAATTTGGGAGATCAGGTCCGGGTTAACGTCCCAGGGGAAAGGCGGGATAGCTGGACTGGGCGGCGTAGCGGAAGAAGGCGGCAAACCTTTCTCCCAGCCTCTTTCTTTGATCACAAAAGGCCCGGGGAATGGAGCGAACAAGCCAACCGCGGAGGCTCCAAGATCATCGGCCAATTCCTGTGTTACCTCAGACAAAGAAACCTCACCCGGCCTGGATTGAAGCAGACGGTGAGCGAAGGTTAACAGGAGTTGCGACCGGTCATCGGGAGCCGCAGGAGTCACGGACGGTCTCCAAAAATTTTACTCATACCTCAAATTCTAGGTTAATAATGGCGAGGAAGGAAAAAATTTAACAAAAAAGTTTGTGTTTTCACTATAGTGTTAATAGTTCGCGCCCCGGTGAAATCAAGATAAATATAAGAAATCGAGGCTTGGCGGCCATGATTGTCAAGCAATCTCCGGACGATTTTCAGGTCGAGGAAATGACCCATCTGCAAGCGGGGGGCGAGGGGAATTTTGCCCTTTACCGCCTGGAAAAACGCGGCTGGACGACTCACGATGCCTTGAGCATGGTCCGGCGGCGCTGGGGGCTGGACCACCGGCGGGTTGGCCATGGCGGGCTCAAGGACCGTCACGCTCATACCATCCAGTATTTTTCCGTTTTCCATGGACCGCGGCGGCAGCTCAACCAGCAGGGCATTCAGGTCACTTATCTTGGGCAGCTGACCCAACCCTATTCCTCGGAGAACGTGTGGGCCAATCGCTTCCAGCTGGTTCTGCGCGGTCTTGATGAACCAGCCGGCACGCGGGCCCTGGCCGCCCTGGACGAAGTTCGGTCTTTTGGAGTGGCTAATTATTTTGATGACCAGCGTTTCGGTTCGGTCGATGGCGGCGGCGACTTCGTGGCCAGAGCCATCCTGCGCGGCGACCACGAAAAAGCCTTGCGCCTGGCCCTGGCAGCTCCCTACGCGCACGACCGGGCCCCGCAAAAAAAGGAAAAGGCTATTCTGCGGGCCCACTGGGGCGACTGGGCCCAGCTCAAGGAATTGCTGCCGCGCGGCCACGCCCGCAGCCTGGTCGATTACCTCGCTCATCATCCGGACCATTTTCGGGGCACCCTGGAACGTCTGCGTCCGGAGCTGCGCAGCCTGTACCTGTCCGCATACCAGAGCCATTTGTGGAACCGCATGCTGGCCGCCTGGCTTCAGGACAACATTCTTCGGGAACAATTACTGATGGTGGACCTGCGCCTGGGGCCGGTGCCGATGCCGCTCACCTTGGACGAGAGCCAGCTGGCCGCGTTAAAAGCCCTGGAATTGCCGCTGCCCTCGCCGCGAGCGCTTTTGGAAGAGGCCGATCCGCGGCGACCGTACCTGGAGCGGGTGCTGGCGGAGGAACAGCTCACGCTGGATCAGTTCAAGCTAAGAGGGTTCAAGGAGATGTTTTTCTCACGCGGACAGCGTCCTGCCCTGTGCGTGCCCACGGAACTGCAAGGAGAAATGGGGGAGGATGAAACCAGGCCGGGAAAACGAAAACTCAGGTTATCTTTCCAGTTGCCGCGCGGTTGTTACGCCACGCTGATCGTCAAACGCATTGCCGCTCGCGGCTTGGCGCTCAGGGACGATAGCTCCGAGCGCTAGGCCGCAAGCGGCGAATCCAATTATTTATTGAGGGTTTTTGTTCTCCTTGGCCAGCTCGCCGCGGATGTGCTCCAGCGCCTTTTCCAGGACGCGGTCGTGGAACTCCCTGGGAGCGACATGATCCCTGGCATCGTCTTTTTCATCCTTGGTTTCTTCCTTCCTGGCTTCTTCCTTCTTGGCTTCTTCCTTCTTGGCTTCTTCCTTCTTGGGCTCCTGGCCGGGACGGCGGACGATGTCGCGATCGCGGCGCCATTTGAAATACTCGATACGTTCCTCGTCGGACAGCTTGACCTCGAAGCCGGGGTTGGGTTTGACGCCCCATTCATCCTCGTCCTTGCTGTCGGGGAAGCGGTGGATGTTGCGTCCGCTCGGCCGCCAGTAGCTGGCCGTCGTCAGCTTGAGAGCACTGGTACCGTTTTCCATGGGCAGGACATTCTGTACGCTTCCCTTGCCGTAGCTGCGCTCGCCGATGATGACGGCGCGCAGGTGGTCTTGCAGGGCGGCGGCGACGATCTCGCTGGCACTGGCGCTGTAGCGGTTGATGAGGATGGCGATCGGATAGCTGGTGCCCGGCTTGACGTTCGAGTTGTCATGGCGGGCGTTGTAGATTTCTTCCTTTTGATTGTTGCGGCCCTTGGTGGTGACGACCGTCTTGCCCTCGGGCAAGAACAGGGAGCTGACTTCCACGGCCGCCCGCAACAGGCCGCCGGGGTTGTTGCGCAGGTCGATGATGAGGCCGCGCATGCCCGCTTTTTGCAAGCCATCGACGATGCGGGTCAGCTCCTCGGTGGTGGTTTCGGTGAAGGCGGTGACGCGAACGTAAGCGATCTTGGTCGTGGGATCGATCCAGAAGTCCCATTCCTTGAGGTTCATCTTGGAGCGCTGGTCCCCCAGGACGCTGTCCACGTGGATCTCGGCGCGCTTGATCTCGATATCGACCGGGGTCTTGGATCCTTCGTGCTGCACGGTGAGAGTGACCGGGGCATCGGGTTCGCCCTGGATCGACTCGACGACCTTCTTGAGCGACATGCTCTCGGTCGTCTTGCCGTCAATCTTGAGGATGACGTCGCCGGCCATGATGCCGGCCTCGTAGGCGGGGGTGCCGACCATGGGGCTTTCGACGAAGATCTGGCCGTTGCGATCGACGCCGATGCGGATGCCGATGCCTCCGAACTTGCCGCGGCTCTGCTTCTGGAACTGCTTGAACTCGTCGGCATTGATGAAGTTGGAATGCGGGTCGAGTTTTTCCAGACCGTTGTTGATCATGTTCTCGACCAGCTCGCGCATCTTGTCCTGATCGAGTTCCTTGACGTATTTTTGCTGGACCTCGTCGAGGACATCGACGAGGAGCTTGAGGTTTTCGTGCTTCCTTTGCAGGGCGGTCTCGCGGTTGGGGGCGCTATAGGTGAGCGACAGGCCGACGAGAGCGACGACGGAAATGCCGAGGAGCCAGCCCAGGTTCCAGCGTGACATGGTTGGAAATCCTTTTACAGAGCCGAGAAACAGGAAGGTCTGAAAATGGATTATAGGAGAAGGGGAGAATCGACGCGAGGGGAGTTTGCGGCGCGGGAGCGGCTGGGGG
>JADMIO010820003.1_pt1 | contig 27058 bp, 30 predicted proteins | sample 8958161 | NCBI WGS metagenome assembly JADMIO01 (sample SAMN16585339, study PRJNA669376) | soil metagenome | isolation source: Crop rotation soil | place: USA: Cullars Rotation, Alabama | collected 2011
GCCGCGACTTCAAGTCACGTGAATTCCAAGCTTCGGATCCCACTGTGCTGGAAAGGACGCGCGGCGATCAGGCACCCGGTGATGATCAGCGCCGCCCCGGCCAGCGTGTAGAATGCCACATGCTCGTGGAAAACCACCCAGCCCCACAAGGCCGCCCAGATGAAACCGGTATATTCGGTCGGTGCGAGATAGTTTGCCTCGCCACGGGCATAAGCCCAGGCGAGCAGCAGCAGCGACACGGTGGCAAGTGCCGCCGCGAGCAGGATCATCGGCGCATGATGCGCATCGGGCAAATGGAGCAGGAACGGCGCTGCCATGGCAAGGATCGCCCCGACGATCACGCTCTGGAAGAAGGCCACCTCGCTCGGCCCGGCGACCAGCGCCTGCTGGCGCATCAGCACGATATTATAGGCATAGCATATTGCCGAAACGAGAATCGCGACGGTACCGCGGAAGCGATCCGGCGATGGCGCCGCTGCAGCCTGGCCAAGCATGATCACGCCGACGCCGCCAAAGGCGATGAGCGAAGCGATGATCGCACGCCGGGGAATCGCCTCCTTGAGCAGGAACGCCGCGCCGAACAGTGCGAGCAACGGCGCGATGAACGCCAGCGCGATGGCCTGCGCCATCGGCACGCGTGCCAAGCCCCAGAAGAAGGTCACCGCCATCACCGAGGAGACTACACCACGGATCAGATGCACCCGCATCGTCGCGCGTGACGGCCAGCCGCGCCGGCGCGGCAGATAGATCAGCCCGGTCAGGATCGTTCCCGCCAGCGTTCGCCACAACAAGGTGTCATAGGCGCCGATAGCGATGACCAGCCCTTTCATCACGGCGTCCATCGACGAGAAGATGGCGATGCCGAGCACCGCGACGCCGAACGCCAGAGCGGGATTGACCCTCCCGCTCACCACTTCCTTTTACTCCCCGGCGAAGGCCGGGGCCCAGTCGGGAAAGCGGTCATGCGTGCGCGATGACATCCGCCAGATCGGCCCAGTCCGGATTCAACCCTTCGATCTCGCGCAACTTCCACGCTCGCTTCCACTCCTTCATTCGTTGCTCGCGCAACCTCGCCGATTCCAGCGTCTCGTGAGGCTCGTACCAGACCAGCGTATGGCAGCGATATTTCCTGGTGAAGCCCGACATCACACCATGGCGATGCTCCCAGGCACGCTTGGCGAGTTCCGTCGTCACACCGATGTAGACCGCGCCATTCCGCCGGTTCGCCATGATGTATACGTACGCCGCGGCCACCGCACGACCTTCGCTGCTGGACCCCGGCCTTCGCCGGGGAGTGAAGAAAAGAGCACTACGCCGCCGCCACAGCCTCCCGCGCCGCATCAGCCGCCTCGATCTCCGCCGCCTTGGCTTCGACCAGCTTGACGATGTGCTCGATCATGTCGGCGTTCTGCACATGATGGTCGGTCACGCCCGACAGATAGACCATGTGCTTGCCGTTGCCGCCGCCGGTCAGGCCGATATCGGTCTCGCGCGCCTCGCCGGGGCCGTTGACCACGCAGCCGAGCACGCTGAGCGACATCGGCGTGCGGATGTGCTGCAGCCGTTCCTCCAGCGCCTGCACGGTGCGGATCACGTCGAAGCCCTGGCGCGCGCAGCTCGGGCAAGACACCACACGCACGCCACGATTGCGGATGCCGAGCGCCTTCAGGATCTCGAAGCCGACGCGTACCTCTTCCTCGGGTTCGGCCGAGAGCGAGACGCGGATCGTGTCGCCGATGCCGTACCACAGCAGGGAGCCGATCCCGATCGCGCTTTTCACCGTGCCGCCGACGAACCCGCCGGCCTCGGTGATGCCGAGATGCAGCGGGCAATCGACCACCTCGGCGAGTTGCTGGTACGCCGCCACCGCAAGGAACAGGTCGGACGCCTTCACCGCTACCTTGTACTCGTGGAAGTCATGGTCCTGCAGGATCTTGATATGGTCGAGCGCGCTCTCGACCAGCGCCTCGGGGCACGGCTCGCCATATTTCTCCAGCAGGTCCTTCTCCAGGCTGCCGGCATTGACGCCGATGCGGATCGAGCAGCCATTGGCCTTGGCCGCGGCGATCACTTCCTTCACCCGCTCTTCCGAACCGATATTGCCCGGGTTGATGCGCAGGCACGCCGCGCCCGCGTCGGCCGCCTCTAGCGCGCGCTTGTAGTGGAAATGGATGTCGGCGACGATCGGCACCCGCGCCGCGTGCACGATCTGTTTCAATGCCGCGGTGCTCTCCACGTCGGGACACGACACCCGGATGATGTCGACCCCGGCCTCCTCGCAACGGCGGATCTGGTCGATCGTCGCCTTCGGGTCGGAGGTCGGCGTGTTGGTCATGGTCTGCACCGTGACCGGGGCGTCGCCGCCGACGGGCACGTTGCCGACCATGATCTGGCGGCTCTGACGGCGCGTGATATCGCGCCATGGACGAACGGACATGCGTCGAAATTCCTTAGGCTTCGTCGCCCTTATAGCGCGCCTCGACCCCGTCGCGATAGCGCCGGCTGCCGCGTACGTCGCTTCCGCTCGCCAGGTGCACAATAAAATCACCGCTGCGATCGGTCTCGATCCGGCGGATCGCGTCGCGCCGCACGAGGTGGCTGCGATGCACGCGGGCGAACGCCGCGCCCAGTTCGGCCTCGACCGCGCTCAGCGTCGCGCGATGCAGCAGCGTGCGCGGTCCCCAGCCGATCTCGACATAATTGCCCGCCGCCGAGACGCGCTCGATCTCCGCGACCGGCACATGATGCGTCACCGCGCCATCGTTCACCGCGAGCAGGCGCGGCGCCTCGGCCTGCGGCGTCGCGGCGCGGGCGATCAGCCACTGCGCGACCAGGGCGATGGCGGCGAATTGCAGGAAGGTGCCGACATCCTTGCGATACTCGTAGAGCAGCGGATTCCCCATCCCCGCCATGAATTCATAGCGCTCTTCCTGCGCGGCATAGACCACCATGCGGATCGCGACCATCAGCGCGATATGCCATAACGACGCGGCCACGCTCGCACCGGCGACGATCAACGCGATGCCCCACCAGGACAGAGTCGCGCGCCGTAGTCGCATCACCATCCACCAGATGACCGGCACTTCGGTCAGCCAGGCGATGATGCTGCTCACTTCCCACAGCCAGATATGCGCCGTGGTGACGGGCACGTGCGCAGCGGCGAAATCGCTGACCATCGAGGTCGCGTTGGCGATCATGATCACGACCAGAATCACCAGGAAGCCGGCGGCGAACAGCAGGGCAAGCCGCCGCTGCGCCCCGTTCATCCCGCGCCACCCGCCGCTCGTCCCAATCCCTGTCGCCATCGTCCCGCCGAAACCGCTGCTCGCCCCTCTCCGATACCGGGCCGAACGCCTGCCCGCTAGCCATCGCTCATTCCGAACATGGAGACGAACGATGCAACGGCATTACGGCATGGACTGGCTCAGGATCGGCGCCTTCGCGCTGCTGATCTTCTATCATATTGGCATGGTGTTCGTGCCGTGGGGCTTCCACGTGAAGACCGCGCAGCCCGAGAACTGGGTCGAAATCCCGATGCTGCTGACCAACCCGTGGCGGCTGACCCTGTTGTTCGTCGTGTCGGGTTATGCCAGCCGCGCGTTGCTGTCGAAGACGCCCGGGCTGGGCGCGTTCCTGCGCAGCCGCAGCGCCCGACTGCTCATCCCGCTCGCCTTCGGCATGGCGGTGGTCGTCCCTCCCCAGACCTGGGTCGAGCTGGTCGGCAAGCATGGCTACACGCACGGCTTCCTGTGGTTCTGGCTGCACGACTATTTCCGCTTCGGCACGCTGTTCGGCATCGTCATGCCAACCTGGAACCATCTGTGGTTCGTCACCTACCTGTGGGTCTACACGCTCGCTCTTTGCCTGATCGCGCTGATCCCCGGCACCGACCGCCTGCAGCCCGTGTTCGACCGACTGTTCGCCGGCTCTCGCGCTTTATGGCTGCCGCTCGGCTTCCTGCTCGTCACGCAATTCTGGCTGTTCCACCGCGAGGACGATACGCACGATCTGTTCGGCGATGCTCTCGCCCACCTGCAATATTTCCCGGCCTTGCTGTTCGGCTTCGGCTTGGCGGGGTCGCGTAGCGTCATGACCGGCCTGTCGCGATACTGGAAGCTGTCCGCGACGATCGCGCTGGCGAGCTACGCGACGATCGCGGCGCTGCTCGTCGCGTATCCCGACTTCAGCTTCCCGACGCACGACATCGCGACCGCCTTCCGCCTTGCCCGCCAGATCGATACCTGGGCGGCGATCGCCGCGCTGATCGGCCTGGCCGATCGCTTCCTCGACCGTGACCAGCGCTGGCGCGCCACGCTCGCCGAGGCGACCTTCCCCTTCTACATCATTCACCAGACGGTCATCGTGCTGGTCGAATACTGGCTGCTCCCATGGCATGCCGGCGCTCTCGCGGAGTTTCTCATCCTCGTCCCCGCGACGGTCGGCGGCTGCTGGGCCTTCTATCTCATCGGCGGCAGGATCGATCCCTTGCGTCCGCTGATCGGGTTGAAGCGCCGCACTCCACCGGCTACCGCCCGCCGCGATGACCGACCGACCAGCCCGGACGCGGGCGACCCCTCGTGGTGCCACAGCGTCCGCGCCCAACCCGACCTCGCGTGATGTAGTCAGCGACGCCGGCGCCGGACCTTCCGGCGCCGGCACCCGTTCGCGCCCGACGATGGCGCGGCACTACGGCATGGACTGGCTCAGGATCGGCGCCTTCGCGCTGCTCATCCTCTATCATGTCGGCATGGTGTTCGTGCCGTGGGACTTCCATGTGAAGACCGCCGAGCCCAACCCCTGGGTCGAGCTGCCGCTGCTGCTCACCAATCCGTGGCGACTGACCCTGTTGTTCGTCGTATCGGGCTATGCCAGCCGTGCGCTCTACGCCAAGTCGGCCGGGGTGCGCGGCTTCCTCGCCAACCGCAACATGCGCCTGCTGGTCCCGCTCGCCTTCGGCGTGACGGTGATCGTGCCGCCACAGACCTGGGTCGAACTGACCACGCAGCACGGTTACACCCGCGGCTTCCTGTGGTTCTGGTCGCACGATTATTTCGGCTTCCGCGAGGTCGATGGCGTCCCCGTACCCGACTGGAACCATCTGTGGTTCGTCGGTTACCTCTGGGCCTATACGCTCGGTCTCGCCTTGCTCATGCTGGTACCCGGCACCGACCGGCTGCAAGGCCCGTTCGACCGCCTGTTCCGCAGCCGCCGCGCCTTGCTGCTGCCGCTCGCCTTCCTGTTCGTCACGCAATATCTGCTGTTCCAGCGTGTCGCCGACACCCAGGACCTGATCGACGATCCGCTCGCCCATCTGCAATATTTCCCCGCCTTCCTGTTCGGCTTCGGCCTCGCCGGGTCGCCGGCGGTGCTGCGCGGCCTCGCGCGGCACTGGAAGCTGTCTGCGGCGATCGCGCTGGCCAGTTATGCCTCGCTGACCCTGCTGACCTGGGCAGCGATCGCCTCGGCGCATCTCGCCATCGGCGATGCCAGCCTGTCCTGGGACGGCCTCACCCAGCTGTCGCGCATCGCCCGGGTGGTCGACGTCTGGGCGGCGATCGCGGCACTGATCGGCCTTGCCGAACGCTATCTCAACCGCGACAGCGCCTGGCGCACCATGCTCGCCGAGGCGGTGTTCCCGTTCTACATCATCCACCAGACGATCATCGTGCTGGTCGAATACTGGCTGCTCCGGCTGCACCTCGATCCCTTCGCCGAGTGCGCCATCCTCGTGCTCGCGACGATTGCCGGCTGCTGGGCCTTCTATCTGATCGGCCGCCGCATCGCCTGGCTGCGCCCGCTGATCGGGTTGAAGCGCGCGGGACGGGGGGCTAGGTCCCCGCGCCATGACCGAGACGAAGAGCTGGACGCTGGTGATCCACGGTGGCGCGGGGGTGATCCTGCGCGCACGGACCTCGCCTGACACCGATACCGGCGTCCGCGCCGCGCTGAACCGCGCGCTCGACGCCGGCAGTGCGATCCTCACCGGCTGCGGCAAGGCGCTCGACGCGGTCGAGGCGGCGGTGCGCGTGCTCGAGGACGACCCCCATTTCAACGCCGGCCGCGGTTCGGCGCTGACCATCGACGGCGCGGCCGAGCTCGACGCCGCGATCATGGACGGATCAAACCGCGCCGCCGGCTCGGTCGCCGGCGTCACCGCGACGCGCAACCCGGTCACCCTGGCCCGCGCGGTGATGGAGCAGAGCGCGCATGTCCTGCTCGGCCGCGAGGGCGCCGACGCCTTCTCGCGCGACCACGGTCTCGACCAGGCCGACGCCGACTGGTTCGTCATCCCCGAGCGTCGCCGCCAGCTCGAAGAGCTGATCGCCGGCGGCGGCAAGTTCGACGTCGACATGAAGTACGGCACGGTCGGCGCGGTCGCCCGCGACACGCACGGTCATGTCGCCGCCGCCACCTCGACCGGCGGGGTCACCGGAAAACGCTGGGGCCGGATCGGCGACTCCCCGCTGATCGGCGCCGGCACCTATGCCGACGACCGCGCCTGCGCGGTGTCCTGCACCGGCGCCGGCGAGTTCTTCATCCGCCTCGGCGTCGCGCACGAGATCGCCGCCCGCGTGCGCCTCGCGGGGGACGACGTCCAGGCTGCCGCCGACGCCGTGATGGCCGAGGTCAAGGCGCTGGGCGGGACCGGCGGCGTGATCGTCGCCGGCGCCGACGGCACGCCCGCCTGGCAGTTCACCACCCCCGGCATGTACCGCGGGCGCGCGGGATCGGATGGCACGCGTATCGTGGCGATCTACGGCGACGAATGACTCCTGCTCCCTTTGGGAGAGAAGGTTTGGTTAACGCTTCGGCAACGCTTTCCCCCGATACCGCCTGATGCCGGCCTCGCGCGCGGCCACGGGGACCCGCCATGATTACGACCATCCGCCCGAACGAGATCGCCAGCCTGCTCGATCGCGCGCCGGCCGGCATCCGCCTGCTCTCGCTCGACTGCTTCGACACCCTGTTGTGGCGCGCGACACACATGCCGCAGGACGTGTTCGCCGAATTCGGCGATGCCGGCGGCGGGATCGAACCCCGCGTCGCCGCTGAAAAGGCCGCGCGGGAACGCCGCGCACATCGGGACGGCCGGGGCGAGGCGACGATCGAGGAAATTCATGCCCATCGCATGGGCGAGCCCGACCCCGCCGGCGTCGCCCGCGAACTCGAACTCGAGGCGCGGCATTGCTATGCCTTCGCCCCGACCGTCGCGCTGATCGCCGCCGCCAAGGCCGCCGGTCTCGAGGTGATCGTGGTCAGCGACACCTACCTCTCCGAACCGCAGCTCCGGGCGCTGATCGCCGCCACCGCCGGCGCCGATGTCGCCGCGCAGATCGACCGCATCTTCTGCTCGTCCGAATATGGCATGGCGAAGGCGGCTGGGTTGTTCGTGCCCGTCCTCGCCGCGCTTGGCATAGCACCGTCCGCCATCCTCCATGTCGGCGACAACCCGGTCGCGGATGGCGAGGCCGCCGACGCCGCCGGTCTCAACGCCGTGCACATCCGCCAGTTCGACCCGGCGACGGAGAAGCGCCTTCGCCTGGAGGCGGCCGCCTCGGTGATGATCGATCCCGCCACCCGCGTGTCGAAGCCCGCGATCCAGCCGCACCGCGCTGCACTGGCGCTGCGCGACGAGGGCGATCCCGCCTGGCGCATCGGTCATGACGTGTTCGGCCCGCTGTTCGACGCCTTCGCGCGCTGGGTCGCCGACGAAACGGCGGCGCTGGCCCGCGACACCGACCGCCCGGTCAAGCCGCTGTTCCTGCTTCGCGACGGTTTCCTGCCGCAACAGGTCAGCACCGCGCTCGGCGGCGGCGGGGCGGCGGTCGCGATCAGCCGTTTCACCGCACGCCGCGCCAGCTTCACCGACGTCGTGGCGGTGCAGGACTATCTCGATATCGAGAGCACCGAGCGGCTCGACGTGCTCGCCCCGCAACTCGGCCTGTCCGATAGCGAAGCGCGCAAGATCGGCGCGACCGGCGCCGAGTTTCGCCGCAATGTCATCAAGCCCGATGCGATCCGCCGCATCGTCTCGCGCTCCAACGCCTTCGCCAGGCGCCTCGCCGCGCATGTCGCACGCGACGGCCAGGTTCAGCCCGGCGACGTCGTGATGCTGGTCGATCTGGGCTATAACGGCACCGTCCAGCGCCTCGTCACGCCGATTCTCGAAGCCGCGCTCGGCGTCACCGTTACCGCGCGCTACATGTTGCTGCGCGAGGCGGGCATCTCGGCGCAGGTCAAAAGCGGCCTGTTCGATCCGCGTCATTACGACAACCGTACGCTCGGCGCGTTGAGCCGCCAGATCGCGATCGTCGAGCAGGTTGCGACCTCCGGCACCGGCTCGGTGATCGACTATGCGGAGAATGGCTGCGCGCACTATCGGCCGAACCGCGTCGCGCCGGCCCAGGCCGAGACGCGTAGCGCGATCCAGGCCGGCGTGCTCGCCTTCGCCCAGACCGCCCCCGCCGCCGTCCACCGCGCGCCGCTGTCGGACGATGGCGAGGCGCGCCGCCGCATGGCCGCCGCGGTGCTCGCCCGGCTGCTGTTCCTGCCCCAGCCGGAGGAAATCGCGCTGTTCGGCACCTTCGAGCACGACATCAATCTCGGCACCGACGATCTCGTCGGACTGGTCGACGGAGATGGCGCCGGTGCCGGCCTCCGTCGTCGCGGCCTGCCCTATCTGCGCTCGGTCGACCGCATGTTCCTGGCCGGCGAGCTGCAGCGCCACGGCCTGGCGCTCAACCTGTCGCTGTTCGCCGCCAATTGCTTCGAGCTCGATCTTCGCGCCGGCGATTTCCAGGTCGCGCCGCTGGCAGTACCGGTCATGCTGGCCGACGCGACGCGACAGACCGTCGCCGACTTCGATGCGTTCGCCACGCATGACGGCTATCACGCGCTGACCATCCCCGTGGGCGACGCGCAATTCGGCGTCGGCGTGCAGTTCGGTATGATCGCCGATATCGTCCAGTTCGACGAGATCGCTTTCTACCGTGTCGCCGATTTCGACCGCGACAACCGCGCGCCGCCTCGCCCGATCGTCGCCGCGCCGGTGCACGACGCGATGACCCGCGTCGCCGACAATCTCTGGCAATGCGGCGATGCCAGCCTGTTGTTCGTGCCGCCGCCGGCAATGAACAGGCCCGAGCCGCTGCTTCTCTCGGTGGTGTTCCGCCCGGTGGTGCCGCGCAGCAAGGTCGCGCTCCGCGCCGTAGCCTAAGCCGGCGCGGGGCTTTATAGCCCGGGCCCATGAGTCGAATTGTAACCGCCGCCACGATCGGCGCCTGTGTGGCCGCGCTAGGCCTGTCCGCCCCGGCCGCGGCCTATTGGGAATATGGCCATGAGACGGTCGCCGAGATCGCCATGGCCAATGTCAAACCCACCACGCGCATCGCGGTCCGCCGCCTGCTGGCCAAGACGGCACTGCTCGACACGCCGAAATGCAAGGCGACCACGATCGAAGGCGCCAGCACCTGGGCGGATTGCGTCAAGAAAATCCGCAACCCCGACGGCAAGCCGCGCTTCGGCTATGCTTATGGCTGGCACTTCCAGGACGTGAACATCTGCCAGCCCTTCTCGCTGGCCGAGCCGTGCAAGGACGGCAATTGCGTCTCGGCCCAGATCACGCGCGATGTCGCGACGCTGCGCGACCGCCATGCAAGCCGGAAGGACAAGGTCCAGGCGCTGGTCTTCCTGATTCACTTCGTCGGCGACCTGCACCAGCCGCTCCATGCCGGTGAAAAGGGCGACAAGGGCGGCAACGACGTCGCCGCCACCTATGGCCGCTATTCGCCGCCGCATTTCAACCTGCACTCGATCTGGGACGGCCCGCTCGCCGAGCGCGCCGCGACCACCGGCGGCTCGCTGGTCCACCTTTATTCCCCTGCCGTGCGCGCGAAGGTCACCGCCGGCAACGTCACCGACTGGAGCCGCGAGAGCTGGCAGGTCGCACACGACGCGGTCTACGCCAGCGCGCTCCACGGCGACCCGTGCGCGCCGAACCCGGCGCATGTCACGCTGAGCGACGAGGAGATCGACCACCTCGTGCCGGTCGCCCGTCTGCAACTCGAACGCGGCGGCCTGAGGCTGGCCAAACTGCTCGACGAGGCATTCAGCCGGAGGGGCTGACCTTGAAACTCCTCCCCGGCACGGGGAGGGGGACCATGCGCAGCATGGTGGAGGGGGCGTGCCGGGAGCGCACCGCTTGCGGCGAGCCCCCTCCACCACGCCGCTTCGCGTCGCGGTCCCCCTCCCCGTGCCGGGGAGGAAGAGAAGTTACTTCTTCAAAAACCCCGCCACCGCCTTGGGCACCGCCGGGTCGATCGCCATCCCCGCATCCACATAGGTCGCGATATTCGCCGCGCGATCGTCGCTCGCCACGTGGCGCAGTACATGGTTGACGCCCGGCACCAGCACCAATGTCGCGGCCGGTTGCGCCGCCTTCAGCAGCTTCGCATCCTCGACGCTGACCTGCAGGTCGCGCTCGCCCTGCACGATCAGGATCGGCAGCTTGACGGCGGCGATCAACTTGGCCGGATCGTGCGACATCAGGTCGATCAGATAAGACTGCACCTTGTCGGCGAACAGCGGGCGGATCGGCGCCGGCAGCGTGTCGGAAGGCACGCGCCGTCCCGCCTCCAGCGCGTCGATCGTCGCCAGCGCCGCGTCGAGGATCGGCGCATTGGCCGGGTTGGCGCGCAGTTGATTGCGCATCACCGTGCCGATCGGCCGGCCGCCGCCCGACAGCAGGATCAGCCCGCAGATACCCGCCGGCGCCTGTGCCGCCTGGAGCGCGACCAGCGCGCCCTCGCTATGCCCGAGCACCCATATGCAGGGCCGCGCGGTGCGCTGGCGGATCGCCGCGACCCAGGCGTGCACGTCCTCGGCATAGGCCGCGGTCGTGGCCGTGTTGGGGTCGGCGACCGCCGCCCTGCTGCCGAACATGCCGCGCTTGTCGACCCGCACGCTGGCGATGCCCTGCGCCGCGAGCGCCTCGGCGAGCTGGCGATAGGGCCCGCCGGCGACGCCCATCGGATTGTTGCCGTCGCGGTCGGTCGGGCCCGAGCCGGGAACGATCAGCACCAGCGGCGCCTTGGGATCCGGGTCGAGCATCGTCCCGCCCAGCGCGCCCTGCGGTCCCGGGGCGGTGACCTCGACAGAGGCCGGGATGGCAACGGGGGTGATGCCGGCGGCGGCCATGGCCAAGGCGGCGAGCGCGCTCATCGCCGCCCCCAGCGCCAATGCAAGCCACCATCGGTCCTGGCGGCGGCGATCGCGGCGAACGCCGCGAGCAGCGCACAAGAGACGATCAGCTTTTCCGCCGTCGTCGGCAGCCACCGCGCCGCCGCCATCATCGCCGCGGCGCACGCAAATGTCACCGCCCAGCCCTGCCAGGTCGCCGGCACTGCGCCGAAACCGAACAATTTGGGCGCGAACCAGTAACCGTCGGGCACCTCGTACGCGCCGCGAATGTCGTCGATCGTCATGCTTCGTCCTTCCGTGGCCGTCCACGTTTCGCCGGTACCGGCGCCGCCAGCTTCACCCCGCGCCGGCCCAGCGCTTCACGCAACAGGCACTCGAATTCGGCGTTCACACTGCGCAGGTCGGCCGCCGCCGCGCGCTCGACCGCCGCATAGAGCGCGGGGTCGAGGCGCAGCGGAAACGCCTTCTTGGCCGGACCCGACACCTGCGCCCCTACTGGTAGAGCGAGCCGGTGTTGACGATCGGCTGGGTGTCGCGCTCGCCGCACAGCACCACCATCAGGTTCGATACCATCGCCGCGCGGCGCTCGTCGTCCAGCTCGACGACATTCTTCTCGCTCAGCATGTCGAGCGCCATCTCGACCATGCCGACCGCGCCCTCGACCAAAGTCTTGCGCGCCGCGACCACTGCCTGCGCCTGTTGCCGCCGCAGCATCGCCCCGGCAATCTCCTGCGCATAGGCAAGGTGCGTGAAACCGCATTCGTCGACTGTCACGCCCGCCGTTACCAACCGCGCGATCAGCTCGGTGCGCAGCTCGGCGCCGACCTGGTCGTGATTGCCGCGCAGCGTGACTTCCTGGTGCTCGAAGTCGTCATAGGGATAACGCGCGCCGATCGTGCGCACCGCCGCCTCGATCTGGACGATGACGAACGCCTTGTAGTCGTCGATGTCGAACAGTGCCTGGGCGGTGTCGGTCACCCGCCACACCACCTGCGCGGCGATCTCGATCGGGTTGCCGCGCAGGTCGTTCACCTTCAGCCGCTCGGAGATCATGTTGTTGGCGCGCAGCGAGATCTTGCGCCGCCCGTGCCACGGCAGCACCCAGCGCAGCCCGGTGGTGCGGTCGGTGCCCTTGTACGATCCGAACAAGGTGATCGCGACCGCCTGGTTGGGCTGCAGCATGTAGAAGCCGAGCAGCGTGAAGACGAACACCAGCACCGCCCCGGTCATCAATATCCCGCCCAGCGCCGGATCGTGATCGACCGACGCCGCGCCCGCGATCCCGGCGACGATCGCCGCCAGCAGCACCAGCAGCATGACATAACCGCTCATCGTCGCCGCCGGCCGCTCGCGCGACAGCGTCAGCCCGTTATCGCGCCCCACATCACCAACATTGCTCGCCATGACGAACCCTTCCCGTTAATGTGATATCACATTTATATCGGAATTGAGCGAGTCGCAAGAGGGATTGGAGGGTGATCGCTGAGGCGCCGCGCTGCCGACCGGTCTGTAGCGTCGGCCGATTGCGCTCGACTCACGCTATCGCGCGACGACCCTCGCACGCTCGGCGGCAAATCGCGCGCGCAAATCGCCGGCGGTCAGCCTCGCGGCGCTGGCGTCCGCCTGGCCGATCGCGCCGGCTTTGTCCTCGTCATCGCCAAGCGCCGCAAGCGAAACCGCCCGCGCGAGATGCAGCAGCGCGCTGTCGAGCGGGCGCTCGCCATTGGCGGCGATGATCGCCAGCGCCGCATCGGCGTGCGCCAGCGCGGATGCCGGCTCACCGGCCGCCCCCGCGACGAGCGCGGCAAGATAATGCGCCTGCTCCACGTTGATCCAGCTGCCGCACTTGCCCCAGAATGCGAGGCTCGTCTCGGCGCATGCGATCATCAGCGCCTGCTCCTCGGCGGTGCGCGACGCCGCCTCGTACAGTTCCCAGCCGAGATTGTTGCTCGCCGCCGCGATCATCCGGTGCAGCGGCGGCGATTGCCGAATCCGGCCGGCGAGGTCGATCGCCCCTTGGTAGAGCCGCGCCGCGTCACCGGCGCGCTTCGTGCCGACCAGCGCAGCAATCAGCATGAAGCGCATCTCCAGCAGCGTCGTCTCGATATCGTTGTCCGTGCCCCCGAGACAGCAGAGCTCGAGCTCCGCCGCTTCGACGGCATCGCCCGCCAGCGTCGCGGCGACCGAGAGCCGTGCCCACGCCCTTGCCGTTTCGGCGACGGGCGTCCGGCCGGCGAGAACGCGTTTTCCCAGCGCGAGCGCGCGCGGCCAATCACCGAGATGCTCGCCGATCACGTGCGTGGAGAGGTGCACGAAAGGCGCGATGGCATTGCCCGGCACGCCCTCCGCCGCTGCTTCCAGCGCATCGGCGAGAGGTTCGCTTTCCTCGGCATGACGATCCCATCCGATGCCGAGCAGCTCTTCCAGCGATCCGGCACGGTCGAACGATCTCATGACGCCCTCATATCCCGTTATCGCACGGTAGCGAAACGCAACGGCACGGCACGCCTCCCGAAGCGCGCGGGCACGACAAGGGCGACGTGTGCATCCACACGCCGCCCCGATATCGCGCCCTGCGGGCCGATCAGTTCAGGACGATCGTCACCGCACGGCGGTTCTGCGCCCAGCTGGCCTCGTCGGAGCCCAAAGCGATCGGGCGTTCCTTGCCGTAGCTGATCGTCGAGATTCGGCCCGGATTGATGCCGCGCGCGACGAGATAGTTCTTGGTCGCATTGGCACGGCGGTCGCCCAGAGCGAGGTTGTATTCGCGCGTGCCGCGCTCGTCGCAATGTCCTTCCAGGCTGACCGGCACGTTCGGCCACTGGCGGAGCCACTGCACCTGGCTGTCGAGGATGCGCTGCGATTGCGCATCGATGTCGTAGCGGTCGAGCGCGAAGTGGATCGTGTTGCTCAGCACCGAGCGCTCGAAATCGGCGCGCGAGCCCGGCCGGATGCTCGGGCCGCTCGGCTCCTGCGGCGCGGGTCCTGCGACGGGCGGCAGTTCGGCGGGGTGCTTCTTCGTGCAGCCGGTCGTCGCCGCCGCCAGGGCGACAGTCACCAGCAGCATGTTCGTCAGTCTGGCCATTTGGCTTCTCCTTCGATCTCGTCGGAACGCTGCGCCAACAAACTCCCGGGCACCGTCGCGACTTGGTTAACGAGAGTCAACGCTCGTGGTTTGGCTCGCGATTGGGTTGGATCAGGGGCGTAACGGTCCCCAGCTGGGATCGGATCCATCGAGCGGCGTCGGAATCCGCCTGAGCGCCACCCCGGTGAGGTCCACCGACCACAAATCGGAAACGCCGCGCCCGCCCTGGGTCGAGCGAAAGAACATCAGCACGCGGCCATTGGGCGACCAGCTCGGCCCCTCGTCCTGCCAGTCGTCGGTCAGGTTGCGTTCGCCGGCACCGACCGGGCTCATCACGCCGATGCGGAAATTGCCCTGGATATGGGTGTAGGCGATCAGGTCGCCGCGCGGGCTCCACACCGGCGTGGCATAGGTGCCGCCGCCGAAGCTGATGCGCGACTGCTGCGTGCCGTCGGCGTTCATCACGTAGAGTTGCTGGCTGCCCGAGCGGTCGCTCTCGAACACGATGCGCCCGCCATCGGGCGAATAGCTGCCGCCGGTGTCGATTCCCGGCGCGTCGGTCAGCCGCTGCGGTGTGCCACCGCCCATCGGTACGCGGTAGATGTCGGTGTTGCCGGCAACCGCCATCGAGAACAGCACCCACCGGCTGTCGGGCGAGACGCGCGGCGCGAAATTGAGGTTGGTGTCGGGCACCAGCAGCCGCTGCCGACCTGTCCCAATATCGTACACATAGATGGACGGGCGGTCGTTGAGGTAGCTCATATAGACGATCGAACGCTGGTCCGGCGACAGACGCGGGGTCAGCACGATCGACTGGCCGTTGGTCAGGAAACGGTGATTCGCCCCGTCCTGGTCCATGATCGCGAGGCGCTTGATGCGGTGTCCCTTGGGGCCGCTCTCGGAGACATAGACCACGCGGCTGTCGAAATAGGGGCCCTCGCCGGTCAGCCGCGTATAGACCATGTCGGCGCATTTGTGCCCGGCACGGCGCCAGTCCGACGGCGGCACGACGAACCCCTGACGGGTCAGCTCGGTGCGCGCATAGGTGTCGTAGAGATAGCAGCCGACGGTCAGCGTGCCGTCGCCATTGGCGCGGATGAAACCCTGCACCAGCGCCTGGACGCCCGCCCCGGCCCAATAGTCGAAGCCCGGGCTGGTCACCTCGGGGAAGCTGATATTGTGCAGCGCCTCGCCGCTGACCGGATTGAACAGGCCCGAATTCTTCAGGTCGTTGGTGACGATGTTCGCCAGCTCGCGGCCGAGCATGTCGGTCGAACCCGCAGCGGTCTGTTGCACGGCGGCGGTCGGCATCGGCGGGATGGCGATCTGCGCCGGCGCGGCGGTGCCGCCCGTCACGTCGACGACCAGTTCGCCGCCCTGCTGGTTGGCCGGCGTGCCCGGCTGGGCCGGTTGCTGCGGCGCAGGCGTAGGCGCCGGCGTCGGGGCGGGGGGCGGTGCCTGCTGCGCCGTCGCGGCAGATGCGAGGCTGAGCGCAGCCAGGATCGTTATCGGTCGAAACATCGTCATCGCCCTTTACGGAAGGTGGAAGCGGAGCGTGAAGACGCGCCAGCCCCGGGGGACATCATAAAGTTCCTGCGGCAGCCCGCGCAGCGGTGCCGCGCACTTGAACGCCGCGATCGCGCGCTCGTCGACCTGCTCGACATAGCGGCGATTGTCGTCGTCGACACCGGCATGTCCAGTGACCTGCGGATCTGCAGCAAGCGAGCCGTCGCGGTTGATCGACAACCTGATCGACACGATGATCTTCTGCACGCCCGGCGCCAACAGACGCTGTCGGCTGGAACAGGGTTGCACCTGCTGGTAAATCTTCGAGCCGATATCCATCGCCGCCTCGGCGCTCATCGTCGCGGCCTGCGGCACCTGCGAGGTCGACTTGCTCGGCTGAGTCCCGATCCCCGCCATCACGGCGCCGAGATCGCCGCCGCGCGGCTGACGACCCGGCTTGGTGCCGGCGCCGGCAGCGCGCGCATCGGCGCGGTTCGGCTTGGCGGCGGTGGTCGCTTCGCGCGTCGCCGGCGCTTTGGCCGTATCGGGCTTCTTCGCGGCGGGCTTTTCCGGCGGCTTGGGCGGCGCCGGCGCAGGCTTGGGTGGCGGCGCGGCCTTGGGCTGCGGCGCGGGCGGCGTGGGATCGGGCTCGTTCTCTTCGGCCGGCTTGGCCGGCGCATCTTCCGGCGTGCCGAGTTCCGGTGCCTTGCTTTGCGCCGGCGGGGTTACCGATTGCGGCGCGGTCGCATCGAGCGCGACCTTGTCGACGAGTGAGACATCGATCGCCGGCGGTGGCGGAGGCGGCGGGCTGGCGCGGGACAGCAGGCCCAGCGACAGCGCGCCGAACAGCACGACATGCCCGACGACCGCGATGCCCAGCCCGGCTTTCTCCGCCCGGTCCATCAGGTCACCACCCGCATGCTATTTGCCGTCGTCGCCGACCGTGACGAGCGCGACGCGGTTGAGCCCGGCATGGTTGAGCTCGCCCATCACGCGCATCACCTTGCCGTAATCGAGGTGACGGTCGGCGCGCAGGAATATCTGCGGCGGTTTCCCCGCCTGCTGCTTCGCCGCGATCTGCGCCAGGGAGTCGGGCAGCACCGCCTCGCTCACCTCGGTCTTGTCGAGATAGATATGCCCTTCGCGGTCGAGCGAGATCTCGACCGGTTGCTGGTCCTGGTCGAGCGGCTTGGCCTTGCTGTCGGGCAGCTCGACCGGCACGCCGGCGGTGAGCAAAGGCGCCGTGACCATGAAGATGATCAGCAGCACCAGCATCACGTCGACCAGCGGCGTGACGTTGATCTCCGCCATCGGGGCACGCCGGCCGCGGCCGCGCTGCGAGGGAAGGTTGATCGACATCAGCCGCGCGCCGGCTCACCCTCGAGCTGGCGGCTCAGGGTGGCGTGGAAGCCGTCGGCGAAGCGGTTGAGGCGCGCCTCGATGCGATTGATGCCGTGGCTGAAGCGGTTGTAGGCGATCACCGCGGGGATGGCAGCGAACAGGCCGATCGCGGTCGCGAAGAGCGCCTCGGCGATGCCCGGGGCGACTACCGCGAGCGAGGTATTCTGCGCCGCGGCGATGTGCGTGAAACTGCTCATGATGCCCCATACCGTGCCGAACAGCCCGACGAAGGGCGCCACTGCGCCGACCGTGGCGAGGATGTTCAGCCGGTCGGACAATTTGTCGATCTCGCTCGCCACCGCCGCGCCCATAGAGGTCGCCAGCCGCTCGCGCGTACCGCCGCGGTCGACCGTGCCGGTCGCGGTCGAGCGCCGCCATTCGGCGACGCCGGCCGAGAACACCTTGGCGATCGGCAGATCGCTGTCGCCCTCGCGGCGATGGAAGGCGTCGACATCGTCGGCCTTCCAGAAATCGCGCTCGAAGCGGTCGATCTTGCGCCGCGTGCCGCCGATCCGCACGCCGAAGCTGACGATGATCGCCCAGGTCCAGATGCTCGCCAGCAGCAGCCCGGCCATCACGATCTGCACCAGCAGGTCGGCCTGCAGGAACAGGGCGATCGGCGACATCGAGCCGGTCTCGGTATGCAGGAAGAAATCGGTCACGCTCGTTCGTCCCCCTGGACCAGCACCGTTTCGAAGGCGGCGATCCATTCTTTCGGCTGGCGGCGCGGCCGGCCCGTCGGCCCGACCAGCGCCACCGTCACATCGGCTTCGGTCAATATCGTGTCGCCGCGCATGACTCTCTGATGAATATTACCGGAGGCGGCGCGAATCTGTGTCACTTTGGACAGCACCACGAGCTTGTCGTCGAGCCGGGCCGGGCGAAGATAGCGGATCGCGAGGGCGGTGACGGCGTAGCCGCCCTCGCCGTCCTTGATCGCGCCGCCATGATCGATCCCGATCAGGCGCAGGATTTCGGTGCGCGCTCGCTCCATGTAGCGCAGGTAGTTGGCGTGATAGACCACGCCGGTAAGGTCGGTGTCCTCGAAATAGACCCGCACCGGGAAACGATGCTCCGGCCCGTCGAAGCGCCCTTCGAGCGGCTGGTCGTCACTGGATGATGGCATGAAGCGACCGTTAGCCGAGCCGAGCCGACGACGGAACCCCGTTCGTCCCGGCCTGCGCACGGCTTGACACCGAAGTAACCCTGAGGTTACATGTCACCCATAGGTTACATAAGCGGGGATTCGACATGGTTACGCAAAACGACACGGAGGTCGCCGATCGGCTCGGCCGCAGGCGCTCGCGCATCACGATCGTGCTCGCCATCTACTTCATCGCCGGGCAGGCGGTGTATCTCGACCAGCCGGCGCACGATCCGCTACGGCTGGTCGATCAGATCAGGATCAGCGCATGGCTTGCCTGGGCGGTGGTGCTGTTGGTCCTGCTCGCCACCAACGGCCCGTGGCTCCGCAACAAGGCCGTCCGTGCGCTGATGAACGACGAGGTCACCAGGGCGAACCGCGCCGAGGCCTTTATGTGGGGATTCTGGGGCGCGATGCTGGTCGCGGTCGCGCTCTATTCCATTTCCCTGTTCGAGCCGCTGACGGGCCGCGAGGCGATCCGCGCCGTCGTGACGATCAGCCTCGGCGCGGCGCTGCTCCGCTTCGGCATCCTGGAACGGCGTGCGCTCAAGGATGGCTGACGGCCTGCGCAACCGCCTGAAGGACGAACGCACCCGGCTCGGCCTGACCCAGGCCGAGTTGGCCGAGCGCGTCGCAGTCAGTCGCAAGACCATCAACACGGTGGAGAACGGCGTGTTCGTGCCCTCGACCACGCTCGCGCTCAAACTGGCACGGGCCTTGGATTGTACGGTGGAGGACGTCTTCCAACTCGACCAATGATAGTCGTCACCCCGGGCTTGTCCCGGGGTCCAACCCTCCACGAACGCTAACGCCTGAGGCGCGTTGGACCCCCCTGAGTTCACAAACGAAGTGCAACACCTCAAGCAGGTGTTGTCATGTCGTACTGTCAGCTATCGTTCGAGGAGCGGTGTTCGATTGCCCGGCTTCATGAAGCCGGGCAATCGGTCCGGCAGATCGCTGCAGCTCTGGATCGCCAGCCGTCGACCGTCTCGCGGGAGTTGAAGCGGAACCGCGGGTCGCAGATCGGCTATCGTCCAGCCTATGCGCAGCAACAGACCGATGCCCGGCGCTGGAGTGGCGCCCGGCTGGAGCGTGAGGATGCCTTGCGTGAAGCCATCCTCGATCGCCTTGGCGAAGGCTGGTCGCCCGAGCAGATCGCCGGGCGGCTCGCGCACGAGGCGGGGCACCGCGTCATCAGCCACGAGACGATCTATCGCTTCGTCTATGCCCAGCTCAAACGGACCAATGACCGCCGCTGGCGCCATTATCTGCCCCGCGCCAAATACAAGCGCGGCTGGCGCACCAAGGGCGGACCGTGGCCGCGCTGGCTCGATGGGCGAACGCCGATCCACGCCCGCCCGCCCGACATCGCCACCCGCGTCCAACCAGGCCATTGGGAAGCCGACGCCATGCTCTTCTCAACCCAGGGGCAAGCCATCCTCGTCGCCCACGAACGCCGATCCCGGCTCACCCTCGCCCTGCGCCAGGACAGCCTCAAAGCCGACCCCGTCGCGGCCGCCCTGATCGGCATGCTCCATCCCATGCCGCCCGGCCTGCGCCGCTCGATCACCTTCGACAACGGTACCGAGTTCGCACGACACTACCGCATCACCAGTCAACTCGGCGCTCAAACCTACTTCTGCGATCCCCGCGCGCCCTGGCAAAAGGGCGGCGTCGAAAACGCCATCGGACGCCTCAGACGCAAACTCCCCCGCAAAACCGACATCAACACCTTGCCCAAAGCCGGCCTCGACGCCATCCTCGCCAGCTACAACCACACCCCCAGAAAATGCCTCGGCTTCCAAACCCCCGCCGAGGTCTTCCTCAACCCGTTGCACTTCGAATGTGAATCCACACCCGGGACAAGCCCGGGGTGACGTAAAGGGGGACGGTCAAGGCTCCTCGCTGAACCCCGGCCCGGCATCCTGCGGCGCAGCGTCAGCAACCTCCACCGGCGGCGCTTCGCGCGGCGTGTACACCACCCGATCGTCCACCGGCGCCAACGGCACCCGCGCATTGGTGGCATAGGCAATACGCGGCGCATCATCACTCGCCGCCAGCGTATATCGCGGCGCCACCTGCGCCGGCGCCAGCGCCTGTTCCAGCCGCGGCAACGCATAGCGCGCAAAGGCGTAGAACTCGCCCGGCGCCACCGTCTCGCTGTCGCGCAGCAGTTCGCGCGCCGTCGCACACAGCGCATCATGCGCCTCCGGCGTGGCGAAGTGATTGTAGAGCCGCGTCATGTCGTCATCGTCGCGCGCCTGCCACGCCGCGCCGAACCGCGCGCGATACCCCGCCTCGACCCCCGCCCGCGCCGTCGCCAGCGGCGCGCTGTCGGTGGCGAGCATGGCATTATACTGCGCGACCATCGTCGCCGCATCCGCATCGCGGCAGGCCAGGGCCGCGACGTTCAATCCGGCGCGGACGTGCCACGCCACTTCATCCGATGAGAGCGCGGGCTGCGCCGTCTCCCAGGATTGCGCTGCCGCGGGTGCGGCAACGGTCAACGCCGCGACGATCGCCGCTGCGGTACGCATACACTGAACCATGATGATACCCCCTCATGCCCAAGCGAGGAGGATCGCGCGAACAGGGATGACCAGCGGTGAAGGAGCGCGGAAAACACAGTGTTCACCACTATTTGCCCCGTTTCACTTTCGGGCTGGACGGGGCGGTCGTTACGCGGGCAAGCTGGCCGCATGACCGCACCCGCCCTCAGCATCCACGGCCTTGCCAAATCCTTCGACAAGCCGGTGATCGCCGGGCTCGACATGGAGATTGCCGCCGGCCAGCTCTACGCGCTGCTCGGCCCCAACGGCGCGGGCAAGACCACCACCCTGCGCATGGTCACCGGCCTGACCCGACCCGACGCGGGCACGATCCGCATCTTCGGCATCGACGCGCTGGCCGATCCGATTCCCGCCAAGGCGATCACCGCCTGGCTGCCCGACGAGCCGATGCTCTACGACAAGCTCACCCCGTCCGAGTATCTCGCCTTCGTCGCGGGGCTGTGGAAGATGAACCCGCGCCACGCCGCCGACGAAGCCGAGCGCCTGCTCCATTGGCTCGACCTGTGGGACGAGCGCGACACGCGCTGCGAGGGCTTCTCGCGCGGCATGAAGCAGAAGGTCGCGCTGGCCGGCGCCTTGATCCACGACCCGCAGCTGCTGATCCTCGACGAGCCGCTGACCGGCCTCGACGCCAACATGGCGCGCGCGGTGAAGGACGCGCTGCGCGCCCAGGTCGATGCCGGCAAGACGGTGATCGTCACCACCCACATCCTCGAGGTCGCCGAGCGCATGGCCGACCGCATCGGCATCATCGCCGGCGGGAAGCTGCTGATCGAGGGCAGCCTGACCGAGCTGCGCGAGCATGCCGGCAACGAAGGCGGCACGCTGGAAGACATCTTCATCCGCCTGACGAGCGAGGCATGAGCGCCGGCCTCCTCGCGCCGGGCTCGTTCCTGTGGCTGGCGCGGCACGAGCTGTTCCTCGCCTGGCGCAACCGGCCGCAGCGCGGCGCGCTGCGCTGGCTCGGCATCGCCTTCCCGCTGCTCTGGCTGGCCTTCGGCTGCTGGATCGGCTGGATGCTGCGTGACGTGCCGATCCCCTTCTATCCGCCGGCGCTGGTCGCCGTGCTGGTGGCGAGCATCCTGGTCTTCACCTTCATGTCGACCCAGGCGATGATCGGGAGCCAGCAGACGCTCTACGAGAGCGGCGACCTCGCTCTGCTGTTCACCGCGCCGATGAACCCGCGTGACGTGCTGCTCGCCAAGCTGCTTGGCATCGCGGGCGCGATCGTGATGACCTATGCGCTGCTGCTGCTGCCGATCGCGCTGCCGATCGCGGTGCTCGGCCATCCGCAGCTGTTCGGGCTGGTCGGCCTGCTCGTCGCGCTGGCGCTCGGCGCCGCGGCGACCGGCCTCGCCATCACCATGCTGATCGTGCGCATCGCCGGACCGCGCGCCGCCAGGACTGTCGGCAAGATCGTCGCCGCCTTGCTCGGCGGCAGCTTCTTCATCGTCAGCCAGTTCATGTCGCACGCCAATCGCGGCGGGCGCGCCAATGCCTTCACCGCTTTGTTCCACCATCTGCGCGACAGCGGCTTCGGCAGCACAGGGTGGAGCGGTCTGCCCGGCCGTGCGGCGTTCGGCGACCCGCTCGCCGCGTTGTTCATGCTCGGACTCGGTGCCGGACTGTTCGCGCTGGCGGGCGCCTCGCTGCAACGGCGCTTCCTGACCGGCTATCAGGATGGTGGCGCCAAGGTGTCCCGCAGCACGGCGCGCGGCCAGCCGATGGCGCGGCTCTTCCATGCCGGGCTGACCCGCTCGATCTTCGCCAAGGAATGGCGCCTGCTCGCCCGCGACCCTGCGCTGGCGTTTCAGCTGGTGCTGCGCCTGGTCTACATGGCGCCCTTGCTGTTCGTCGCCTTCGGCAACGGCCGCCACCTGGCAGTCGCCCCGACCCTCGCCTTCGCCAGCGTGCTGGTCGCCGTCCAGCTGGTCGGCAGCCTGGCGTGGCTGACCGTCTCGGCCGAGGACAGTCCCGATCTGCTGACCGTCGCCCCGGTGATCAAGGACGATGTCGACACCGCCAAGCTGCTCGCCGCCTTCGCCATGGCCGCGCCCTTCGCGATCGCGTTCCCGATCGCCATCGCCTTCCACACCATCACCGGCGCCATCGCCACGCTGGTGATGAGCGCGATCGGCGGCGGCCTGTCGGGCGTGGTCGAGCTGAACTTCGGCAAACCCGGCCAGCGCGCCAACTTCGCCAAGCGCCGCCAGTCCGGCTCGTTCGTCTCCGGCATCCTCAACCTGATCATCTCGTTCGCGTTCGGCAGCGTGGCTGGGGTGCTGGTCTACTTCCTCAGCTGAGCCCGATTCAGTGCACCGTCTCGTGGCGGGCGCACATCGCGACGAACTTCGTAATCCGCGCGGCGCGCGTCTCGGGCTTCTTCGCCTCGTGGACGCGATAGAGGATGGCGTAGCGGTTGGCGCCGGTCAGCGTGTCGAAGAAGGCGCGCGCCTTCGGCTCGGCATCGAGCGCGGCGGCGAGGTCGTCGGGCACCGCGATGGTCGCCGCCGGGGCATAGGCCGCCTCCCAGCGGCCATCCGCCCTGGCTGCTTCGATCTCCATCAGCCCGGCCCTGGCGATGCGACCCTCGGCGAGCAGTTCGGTCGCGCGCGTCCGGTTCTTCTCCGACCACTTGCTCTTCGTCTTGCGCGGCGTGAAGCGCGTCAGCCACCAGTCGTCGTCGTACGGGTTGAGCTGGCCGTCGATCCAGCCATGGCAGAGCGCGCCGTCGATTGCCTCGGCCTTCGACACCGACGGCACGCCGGCACTGGGCTTGGCGATCTTGAGCCACACGCCGGGCGATGACGCCGGCTCGGCGGCGAGCCATGCCTCCCACGCCGCAAGGTCTGCGAAGGCGCGGATTGGCAGGCCGGCGCGCTCCTCCATCTCAGGCCGCCCGCTTCTCCAGCGAGTGGGCCGCCTCGGCCATCAGCACGGCGATGATCTCGGCGACCGGCTCTTCCTTCGTCACCATGCCGACCGACTGGCCGGCCATCAGGCTGCCATGCTCGACATCGCCCTCGATCACCGCGCGGCGTAGCGCGCCGGCCCAGTAATGCTCGATCTGGAGCTGGGCCTCCATCATCTCGACCTTGCCCTCGTCGAGCAGCTGCGCGACCTCGCGTTGCTTGGCCGTGAACAGCTCGCTCGACGCGTTCTTCAGCGCACGCACCGGAATGACCGGCAACCGCGGGTCGATCTGAACGCTGGCGATGGCGTCGCGAGCCGAGGCGCGCAGGAAGGCCTTCTTGAAGTTGGGGTGCGCGATACTCTCGGTCGCGCAGACGAAGCGCGTGCCGAGCTGCACGCCCGCCGCGCCCATGTCGAGATAGCCGGCGATCGCCTCGCCGCGGCCGATGCCGCCGGCAACGAACACCGGCACCTGCTCGGCCACCTCGGGCAGGATCTCCTGCGCCAGTACGCTGGTCGAGACCGGGCCGATATGCCCGCCGGCCTCCATCCCCTCGACCACCAGCGCGTCGACGCCCGAGCGGATCAGCTTCTTGGCGAGGCTCAACGCGGGCGCGAAGCAGATCAGCTTGGCGCCATTGGCCTTGATTGCGTCGAGCGAGCCGGCCGGCGGCAGGCCGCCCGCCAGCACGACATGGCCGACCTGATGCCTGTTGCAGACCTCGATCAGGTCGAACAGGCCGGGGTGCATGGTGATCAGGTTCACGCCGAACGGCTTGTCGGTCAGCGCCTTGGTCCCGGCGATCTCGGCGTCGAGCAGCTCGGGGGTCATCGCGCCGCAGGCGATCAAGCCGAAGCCGCCGGCATTGGACATCGCAGCGACGAGGTGGCGCTCCGACACCCACGACATCGCGCCGCACAGGATCGCGACCTCCGATCCGAGGAAGGCGGCGCCGCGCGCCATGCGGCGCTGAAGGCGCTCGGCGCCGATCGAGCTGGTCTGGTTCATGCGCCGGTGCCTAGCCTTGCGCGGTGCTTTGGGGCAAGCCCGCTGGATGCGACAGGCGAGCGACGAACTGCAGATCGAGACGCGCGGGCAAGGCCTGTTCGAGATCACCGACCGGGTCGAGGCCTGGGTGGCGGACAGCGGCATCACCACAGGGCTGCTCGCCCTGTTCGTGCGCCACACCTCCTGTTCGCTGCTGATCCAGGAGAATGCCGCTCCCGCCGCACGGCGCGACGTGGAGCGCTACTTCGCCCGCATCGCGCCGGAGAGCGCGGACTATGAGCATAACGACGAAGGGCGGGACGACATGCCCGCGCATCTCCGCGCCGCGCTGACCGCGACCAGCCTGTCGATCCCCGTCGCCGGCGGCCGGACGGTGCTCGGCACCTGGCAGGGCATCTACCTGTTCGAACACCGGCGTGCCCCGCATCGCCGGCGCATCGCGCTACACCTGATCGGCGACTGACGGCGGCGGCTCAGGCCGCCTCCTCCTCCGCGTCGAGACCGTAGGCGGTGTGCAAGACGCGTACTGCCAGCTCCGTCTCGTCCTCGTGGATCAGCACGCTGACCTTGATCTCGCTGGTCGAGATGGCGAGGATGTTGATGCCGCGCGCGCCGAGCGTGGTGAACATCGTGCCGGCGACGCCCGCATGGCTGCGCATGCCGACGCCGACCACCGAGATCTTGGCGACCCGGGTATCGTGCAGCAGCTCGCCGAAGCCGATCTTGTCGCGCGCCTGGTTGAGCGCCTCGATCGAGCGGGCGAGGTCGGCCGACGGCACGGTGAAGGTCACGTCGGTCGCGCTGGCGCTGCTCGAGCTCTGGTGCGCGATGTTCTGGATGATCATGTCGACGTTGATGTTGGCCTCCGCCAGCGGGGCGAAGATCGCGGCGACCGAGCCGGGCTTGTCGGGCACCGCGGTCAGGGTGATCTTGGCCTCGTTCTTGTCATGCGCGATGCCGGTGATGAGCTGGCGTTCCATGTCGTCGATTTCCTCCTCGCCCACGATCATCGTCCCGGGCAACGTGTCCGCCGCGTCGCCGTCGACGAAGCTCGACAGCACCTGGACGCGGACCTTTTCCTTCATCGCCAGCCCGACCGAGCGGGTCTGCAGCACCTTGGCGCCGACGCTGGCCAATTCCAGCATCTCCTCATAGGTGACCTTCTTGAGCTTGCGCGCGCGCGGCACGATGCGCGGATCGGTGGTGTAGACGCCGTCGACATCGGTGTAGATGTCGCAGCGATCGGCCTTCATCGCCGCGGCCATCGCCACCGCCGAGGTGTCCGAGCCGCCGCGGCCGAGCGTCGTCACGCGCTCGCCCACCGCCACGCCCTGGAAGCCTGGGATCACCGCGACTTCGCCCGCCGCGAGGCTGGCGTCGAGCGCGGCAGTGTCGATCTCGGCGATGCGCGCCGAGCCGTGGCCGTCCGAGGTGCGGATCGGCAGTTGCCAGCCCATCCAGCTGCGCGCCTTCACCCCCGCCGCCTGCAGCGCGATCGCGAGCAGGCCCGAGGTGACCTGCTCGCCCGCCGAGACCACCACGTCATACTCGCGCGGGTCGTAGAGCGACGAGGCCTCGCGGCAGAAATTGACCAGCCGGTCGGTCTCGCCGGCCATTGCCGAGACGACGACGGCGACCTGGTTGCCGGCCTCGACCTCGCGCTTGATGCGCGCGGCAACGCTGCGGATGCGCTCGATCCCGGCCATCGACGTGCCGCCGAACTTCATCACGATGCGTGCCATGGCCGGTGCGGCGCCCCCAATTCATGAAGAGCGCGCCTGATAGGAACGCATCGGGGGTAAGGCAAGCAATCGCCGCTTCGCCGGCGGCCAAGCAAATCTATCCTCGCGCGCGATCGGTTGATAGGAGACGTCATGGCCAACCCGACCCCCTCGACGATCGACCCGCAGGAAGCCGCGCATTTCGGTGCGATGGCGGCGGAGTGGTGGGACCCGAAGGGCTCGTCGGCGATGCTGCACAAGCTCAACCCCGCGCGGCTCTCCTATCTGCGCGAGCGGATCGACGCGCACTGGCATGGCGACGGAGCGAGCTTCACGCCGCTGGCGGGCAAGCGCGTGCTTGACGTCGGCTGCGGCGCGGGGCTGCTGTGCGAGCCGCTCGCCCGGCTCGGCGCGGCGGTGACCGGGATCGACGCGGCGGCCGAGAACATCGCCGCCTTTCCAGCACATTGGGATCCTAAGCTTAGAATTCCACGTGGACAAGTTGTCGCG
>JADMIO010809355.1_pt1 | contig 27056 bp, 23 predicted proteins | sample 8958161 | NCBI WGS metagenome assembly JADMIO01 (sample SAMN16585339, study PRJNA669376) | soil metagenome | isolation source: Crop rotation soil | place: USA: Cullars Rotation, Alabama | collected 2011
CTTTCCCATCGAGCCGCGCCCGGTGGTTGCAGGCGCGCCCCGTCCCAACACCCAGAAAATGTTCGAGGAGGAGGACACCAAGCGCAAGGCCTCCTCGATGACCGGCCTCCGGCGTCCTGGTGGCCCGGCGCCACGTCCGGCGCCCGCGCCCGCACGTCCCGCCAAGGCCGACGCCAAGCGACGCGACGGCCGCCTCACGGTCAGCGCGGCCGCGTCCAGCGACGGTGAGGAGCGCCAGCGTTCGCTCGCGGCGATGCGCCGCCAGACCCAGCGCCGCCTGCATCAGGGCTCCAATCGCGATGACCAGAACGCGGCTGTCGCGCCGCGCGACATCGTCATCCCCGAGTCGATCACCGTGCAGGATCTTGCCAACCGCATGGCGCGCCGTGCGGTCGACGTCATCAAGGTGCTGATGAAGAACGGCGTCATGGCGACGATCAACACGCCGCTCGACACCGACACCGCGCAGATCATCGCCGAGGAATACGGCCACGTCGTGAAGCGCGTCGCCGAGAGCGACGTGCTCGAAGGCCTCAAGGGCGAGGAGGACGCGCCCGAGACGCTGAAGCCGCGCGCCCCGGTCGTCACCATCATGGGCCATGTCGACCACGGCAAGACCTCGCTGCTCGACGCGCTGCGCTCCACCAACGTGGTCGCGGGCGAGGCCGGCGGCATCACCCAGCATATCGGCGCCTATCAGGTGACCGCGCCGTCGGGCGCCAAGATCACCTTCCTCGACACACCCGGCCACGCCGCCTTCACGGCGATGCGCGCCCGCGGCGCCAAGGTCACCGACATCGTCGTGCTGGTGGTCGCGGCGGATGACGGCGTCATGCCGCAGACCGAGGAAGCGATCGCGCACGCCAAGGCGGCGGGCGTGCCGCTCATCGTCGCCATCAACAAGATCGACAAGCCCGACGCCAACCCGAACCGCGTGAAGCAGGAATTGCTGCGCCACGAGATCGTAGTCGAGGACATGGGCGGTGACGTGATCGCCGTCGAAGTCTCCGCGAAGGACAAGCTCGGCCTCGACAAGCTGGAAGAGGCGATCACGCTGCAGGCCGAAGTCCTGGAGCTGAAGGCCAATCCCGATCGCCCCGCCGAAGGCGCGGTGGTCGAGGCGAAGCTCGATAAGGGCCGGGGCCCGGTCGCGACCGTCCTCATCCATCGCGGCACGATCAAGGTCGGCGACATCGTCGTCGCCGGCGGCGAATGGGGCCGCGTCCGCGCCCTCGTCAACGACCAGGGCAAGAACGTCCAGTCCGCAGGTCCGTCCGAGCCCGTCGAGGTGCTCGGCCTTCAGGGCACGCCGGAAGCCGGCGATGAACTCGTCGTGGTCGAGAGCGATGCGCGCGCCCGCGAGATCGCGGATTTCCGCACCCGCAAGCGCCGCGAAGCCCGGACCAGCGCCGGCCGCGCCACGATGGAGGACCTGCTCAAGGACCGCCAGGACGGCGAGAAGAAGATTCTCCCGGTCGTCATCAAGGGCGACGTGCAGGGTTCGGTCGAAGCCATCTCGCAGGCTTTGCGCGGTCTTGCGACCGACGAGGTCCAGGTCCAGGTGCTGCAGTCGGGCGTCGGCGGCGTCACCGAATCGGACGTGGTGCTGGCGCATGCCAGCGGCGCGGTCGTCATCGCCTTCAACGTGCGCGCCCATGCCGAAGGCCGCGAGCGCGCCAAGCGCGACGGCGTCGACATCCGCTACTACTCGATCATCTACAACATCATCGACGATGTCCGCGCCGCGATGAGCGGCCTGCTGTCGCCGGTGATCAAGGAGAACTTCCTCGGCAACGCGACGATCCTGCAGGTCTTCAACATCACGAAGTTCGGCAAGGTCGCGGGCTGCCGCGTCGTGGAGGGCCTCGTCCGCCGCGGGGCGCGCGTGCGCCTGATCCGCGACAAGGTCGTCATCCACGAAGGCAAGCTCTCGACGCTCAAGCGCTTCAAGGACGAAGTCCGCGAAGTCCAGCAGGGCTACGAATGCGGCATGGCATTCGAGAACTACCAGGACATCCGCGAGGGCGACACGATCGAGTGCTTCGAGCTGGAGGAGATCGCGCGGACGCTCTAGTCCGCGCGACGGGTGCATTGTCTCGCCATCGCAACGCCGCCACCGGCCCGACGCAGCGCCAGCTGCGCGTCGCCGAGGAGATTCGCCGCACCGCGCATGAGATCCTGGCGCGCGCCCATTGGCGCGAGCCGCTGCTCGCCGGCTCGGTGATCACGGTGACGGGCGCGCGCATCTCGCCCGACCTCAAGAACTGCACCCTCTTCGTCACGCCGCTGGGCGGCGAGAAGGAAGAGGAGATCGTCAAGGCGCTCAACATCGCCAAGGCCTATGTCCGCGGCGAGCTCGGCCATGCATTGAACCAGCTCCGCGTCGTGCCCCAGCTCCGCTTCGAGCTCGACCGCTCGTTCGATGAGGGCGCGCATATCGATGCACTGCTCCGTTCCGAGGCCGTGCGCCGCGACCTGCCGGACGGCGACGAAGACGGATGAGCGCTGCAGCGCGGCCGCTTCGCGTCGCCGAGATCGTCTCGGCGCGCCGGATCAACGGCGCCGCGCGGCTGTGCCTCGATACCGCCAGCGCCCTTGCCGAGCGCGGCCATGCCGTCACCCTCTTCCACCGCCCCGAGCTCGACGCCGCCGCCGAGGTTTCGCCGCGCGTCGAATGCATCGCCTCGCCGATGCGGGCGAGGCTCAGCGATCTCCGCCGCATGGCGCGCGCGGCGCGGGAGCGCGGCATCGACGTGACCCACAGCCACACCACCGACGCGCAGAAATACGGCGCGCTGCTCAAGCGCTTCTGGCGCATCCCGAGCGTTGCGACCGCGCACAACTCGCACGGCTTCGACGTGCACTGGCGCTCGCACGACAAGGTGATCGCGCTCTCCGAGTTCTCGGCCGCCTTCTATCGCCGCATCAATCGCGTCCGCCCCGATCGGATCGTCGTGATTCCGAACTTCGTCGCCTTGCCGGAGCCGATCGCCGATGCCGCCGGCCGGCGCGCCGCTTTGCGCGACCGGCTCGGCGTGCCGCGCGATGCGTTCCTCATCGGCTCGATCGGCGAGATCGACACCCGCAAGCGCCAGTCCGTGCTGGTCGCCGCCTTCGCGGCGTTCGCCGCCATGCGGCCCGATGCCCATCTCGTGCTGATCGGCGCCGCCTCCCATGCCGGCGAGCAGCGCCGCTGCGAGACCGCCGCGCAGAACGTGGCCGGCCGCATCCATTTCGCCGGCTTCGTGCCCGGCGCCGGCGAATTCATGCCCGCCTTCGACGTCTTCGCCCTCTCCTCGCGATTCGAGACCCTTCCGCTCTCCATTATGGAGGCGATGGCGCACGGGCTTCCTGTGGTCTCGACCCGGGTCGGCGGCGTCCCCGACCTCGTCGCCGATGGGATCACCGGCCTGCTGGTCCGCGAGGGTAATGCGCGCGCCCTCGCCGATGCGCTGGCGCGGCTCGCGGCGGAGGATAGTCTCCGCCGGACGATGGGCGATGCCGGACGCCAGGCGGCTGCGCGCTTCGCCCAAGGGCCGGTGATCGATGCCGTCGAGGCCGTGCTGCGCGACGCCGCGCGTCCGGTGCAGGGCGGTTGAGGAGAGCCATGGCGCGCAAAGGCGAGAAGCTCGACGGCTGGCTCATCCTCGACAAGCCGGCGGGAATGAATTCGACCGCCTGCGTCACCCAGGCGCGGCGCTTCTTCAACGCCCAGAAGGCCGGCCATGCCGGCACGCTCGACCCGATGGCGACCGGGGTGCTGGCGATCTGCTTCGGCGAGGCGACCAAGACCGTGGCCTATGCCATGGACGCCCAGAAGACCTATCGCTTCACCGCCCGCTGGGGTGCCGCCACCGATACCGATGACGCCGAAGGCAAGCCGATCGCCGAGAGCGCGGTCAGGCCCGGCCGGGACGCGATCCTCGCCGCTTTGCCCCGTTTCCTCGGGCAGATCCGCCAGCGCCCGCCGGCCTATTCTGCGGTCAAGGTGGATGGCGAGCGGGCCTATGACCTCGCCCGCGAGGGCACCCCGGCTGAGCTCGCCGAGCGGGCCGCCTTCATCCGCCGCATCGAGATCACATCCATGGATTCGGCGGATGAAACCGGATTCGAAATGGTCACCGGAAAGGGCGTCTATGTGCGCGCCTTCGTGCGTGACCTGGCCGAGGCTTTGGGCACGGTCGGGCACGTCTCCACCCTGCGCCGGACCCGCTCCGGCGCCTTCACCGAGGAAGCCGCGATTTCCCTAGAAGCCCTAAGGGAATTGGGCTATAGCGACGCCGCCAAACGGCATGTGCACCCCGTCGAGACCGCGCTGGACGACATCCCGGCGCTGGCCATTGGCGAGGCGGATGCAGCCAAAGTCCGGTCCGGACAGGCTGCCCCGGTGCGCGGACCAGCCTTCGCGACGGCAGAGGCGATCCTGAAGGCGGCAGGCGGTGAAACGCCGGTCGTTCTTTTGCGGTCTCTCTCCGGAAGGCCCGTGGCGCTCGTCGAGCTCAAGCTCGGCGCGTTCCACCCGCTGCGCGTGTTCAACCTTTAAAGATGAGGAGCTCCCGATGTCGATTACAGCGGCCCGCAAGGCCGAAGTCGTCAAGGACAATGCCACCAAGGCCAACGACACCGGCTCGCCGGAAGTCCAGGTCGCCATCCTCAGCGAACGCATTACGGCGCTGCAGGATCACTTCAAGGCCCACGCCAAGGACAACCATTCCCGCCGCGGCCTCATCAAGATGGTCTCGCGCCGGCGCAGCCTGCTCGACTATCTGAAGAAGAAGGACAAGCCCCGCTACGACGCGCTGATCGCGAAGCTGGGCCTGCGCCGTTGATTCCGGGTCGCTCTGCGCCCCCCACCTAGACGCCTCGTGCGAACGCCCGGCCTCGTGCGCCCGGGCGTTTCGCTTATCCGCAACAGCGCATGAACCGTACGAGCGACCCGGCGGGGCCGGGCGCTGCTGAACCGAAAGAAGATGACATGTTCGAGATCCACAAGCGCGAAGTGATGTGGGGCGGCCGCAAGCTGACCATCGAGACTGGCCGCATGGCGCGGCAGGCCGACGGCGCCGCCCTCGTCACCTATGGCGACACGACGGTGCTGGCCACGGTCGTTTCCGAGAAGCAGCCCAAGGCCGGCTTCGATTTCTTCCCGCTCACCGTCAACTACCAGGAGCGCACCTACGCCGCCGGGAAGATCCCCGGCGGCTTCTTCAAGCGCGAAGGCCGTCCGACCGAGAAGGAGACGCTGGTCTCCCGCCTGATCGACCGTCCGATCCGCCCGCTCTTCGTCGAGGGCTACCAGAACGACACCCAGGTCATCGCCACCGTGCTGTCGCATGACCTCGAGAACGACCCCGACATCATCGCCCTGGTCGCCGCCTCCGCGGCGCTGACCCTGTCGGGCGTGCCCTTCATGGGCCCGATCGGCGCCGCCCGCGTCGGCGTGATCGACGGCCAGTTCGTGCTCAACCCGCTGCAGGAAGCGGTCAAGGCCAATTCCAAGCTCGACCTCGTCGTCGCCGGCACCGCCGACGCCGTGCTGATGGTGGAATCGGAGGCCCAGGAGCTGACCGAGGAGCAGATGCTCGGCGCCGTGATGTTCGGCCACCGCTCGATGCAGCCGGTGATCGACGCCATCATCTCGCTCGCCGAAGCCGCCGCCAAGCAGCCGCGCGATCATGCCGTCGAGGACAAGTCGGCGACGCTGGCGAAGATCAAGACGCTGGTCGAAGCCGACCTTCGCGCGGCCTACCAGATTCGCGCCAAGGCCGAGCGCCATGCCGCAATCAGCACCGCCAAGGCCAAGGTCGTTGCCGAGATGGGCGGCGAGGGCGAGGGCAAGTACACCGCGGCGGTCCTCTCCAAGCTCTTCAAGGCCGCCGAACAGGACATCGTCCGCAACGCCACGATCGACGGCCACCGCATCGACGGCCGCGCCCTCGACGCGGTGCGCCCGATCCTCGCAGAGGTCTCCGTCCTGCCGCGCACGCACGGCTCGGCTCTCTTCACCCGCGGCGAGACCCAGGCCCTCGTGGTCACGACGCTGGGCACCGGCGACGACGAGCAGATGATCGACGCGCTCGAAGGCCGCTACGACGAGCACTTCATGCTGCACTACAACTTCCCTCCCTACTCGGTCGGCGAGACCGGCCGCATGGGCGGCCCGAGCCGCCGCGACATCGGCCACGGCAAGCTTGCCTGGCGCGCGGTGCGCCCGATGCTGCCGTCGAAGGAGTCCTTCCCCTACACGATCCGCGTCGTCTCCGAGATCACCGAGTCGAACGGCTCGTCCTCGATGGCGACGGTGTGCGGCTCGTCGCTGGCGATGATGGACGCCGGCGTGCCGCTGAAGCGTCCGATCGCCGGCATCGCGATGGGCCTCATCAAGGAAGGCGAGCGCTTCGCGGTGCTCTCCGACATCCTGGGTGACGAAGACCATCTCGGCGACATGGACTTCAAGGTGGCCGGCACCAGCGAGGGCATCACCTCGCTGCAGATGGACATCAAGATCGCCGGCATCACCGAGGAGATCATGCAGGTCGCGCTCGCCCAGGCGAAGCAGGGCCGCGACCACATCCTCGGCGAGATGGCGAAGGCGCTCGACGCCGGCCGTTCCGAGGTCGGCCCCAACGCGCCGCGCATCGAGACGATGAAGATCCCGACCGACAAGATCCGCGAAGTGATCGGCTCGGGCGGCAAGGTCATCCGCGAGATCGTCGAGAAGACCGGCGCCAAGATCGACATCGACGATGACGGCACGATCAAGATCGCCTCGCCCAACGCCGACTCGATCAAGGCGGCGCAGAAGTGGATCAAGGGCATCGTCTCCGAGCCGGAAGCCGGCGAGATCTACGAAGGCAAGGTCGTCAAGATCATGGACTTCGGCGCCTTCGTGAACTTCTTCGGCGCCAAGGACGGCCTCGTGCACATTTCGCAGCTCTCCAGGAAGCGCGTCGGCAAGGTCGGCGACGTGGTCAAGGAAGGCGACAAGGTCTTCGTCAAGTTCCTGGGCATGGACGATCGCGGCAAGGTCCGCCTGTCGATGAAGATGGTCGACCAGGAGAGCGGCATCGAGATCAAGGAAGAGGATCACCCCGCCGAGGCCGAACAGCCCGCGGCGCAGTAGTCACCTCAACCTTAGGGGGCGGAAAGGGCGGCCGCGAGGCCGCCCTTTCTCTTTGCCGGGCCGTGGCGCCGCGCGCCGGGCGTGCCATAAGAGGCGCGCCGTCATCGTCAGGAGAACGCCATGCGCCTCGCCGCCCTTGTTTCAGCCCTTGCCCTTGCCGGCGCCGCCTCCGCCGCAACGGCGGACGGCAATTTCTCGATCAAGGGCGCCGGCGGTGTGCCCTGCAGCACGATCACCGCCGATCTGGTGTCGGGCAAGGTCCCGGCCGACGAGATCGCGATCTGGCTGATGGGTTATATCAGCGCGACCAACCGCACGACCGACGACACCTGGGACATCACCGGCGCCGGCGGCGTCGACGGCTTCGCGACCGCGACCATGGCCTATTGCGCCAACAACCCGGATGCGTTGCTCGAGGCCGCTGCGTTCGAGACCGCGAAGACCGGCTTCGCCGGCCGGACCACGGCGAAGCCCTAGCCCGTCTTCCGGCAGGCGAAGGCGCCGACGTCCTTCTCGATGGAGAAGATGCCGCCGTTCGCCGCCATCACGCGGCGCACTTCGGCATCGAAGCGCCGCAGCAGATCGGTGCCCGGCTGGCCCTCGAAATTGCATGAGGCGAGATAGGAGACGACGTCGTCGGCTTCGGTGACGCGCAGCGTGTCGTCATAGCGGCGGAAATCGACCGCGCCGAAGAGCTGCGCCAACGCCGCTGCGCCTTGCGGGATGCCGAAGGCGGCGGCGCCCGGTTCGATCGCGGCGCCCCCGGCGATCGCATGGTTGAGCTGCCAGATCTCGCGCAATTGCCGCGGCCCGTTGAGGGCGACGAGCAGCACGCCCTCCGGCTTCAGCACGCGGCGAAATTCACCGAGCGCCCGCACCGGATCGGCGACGTGATAGAGCATGTGCGCCGCGACGACGGCGTCGAAGCTCTCGTCGGCAAAGGGCAGCGCCATCGCATCGGCGACATGGCCGCGCGGGGCGCGGCCGAGCGATGCGAGACGGCCCGAGGCTTCCGCCACCATGCCGGGCGAGGCGTCGACCAGGTCGATGCTCAGCTTTGCCGGTAGGTGCAGCCCGGCCTCGGCCCAGAACCAGCCCGGCCCGCAACCTATATCGGCGACCCGCCAGCCCACCTGCCAGGTGACCTGCTTGGCCAGCCAGGGAAACCAGTCGCCGCGGCCGTAGCGGCGATGGAGATTGGCCCGCGCCGTGAGATTGGCGCTGCCGCGATATTGCTCCTCGAGCGTCGCGCGATCGGCGATGCCCGCGGCCATGGCGTCAGTCCTTCAGCCGGAACGGGACTTCGACCTGATACAGACCCGGTTGAGTGTTCGCTGGATAGGTCCATTCCTTGATGGCGCGCGCCGCGGCGGCACCGAAGCCCTCTCCCGTCACTGTCTCGAAGGCGATGTCGGCGCTTTTGACGACGCCCTGGTCGTCGATGAAGACTGCGAGCAGGACGTCCGCCTCCACCGCCTTCTTCCGGGCGTTCGGAGGATAGACCGGCGCCACGTGCCCGAGCGGTTCCGGCGCGGGCGCGACGTTCTGGCGCCTCGTCTTGCCGACGAGCGCGAAGTCGTCGTCACTGAGGACGCCGAAATGAATGACCGTTGCATAACGGCCGGCGATGCCCGACGCGTAGCGGGACTCGGCGATTGCTTCCCGGGCGGCTCTGCCGAAGCCCCGATTTCTCGGACGTTCGCTCAGCACCTCCACATCCGAAACGGAGCCGTCGCCCGCGATCGTCAGGGCGAGCGTGACGGAGCCGTTCTCGCTGCGGACATAGGCTTCCTGCGGATAGGCCAGTTTGCCGCGCTTCAAGGGCTGCGGCGCCTTCGGCAGGCCGGTGCCTCGTTCCACCGCGCCCGGCGCCGCCTGCTCCAGCTCGAACTTCAGCGTGACGACATATTTTCCACCCTCGAAAGTGGGCGATACGAAGCGCCATTGGCGCGTCGCATCGATCGCGGCGGCGCCAAAGCCGTAGCCGGGCGGTGTCTCCCGTATCAGCCCGACATCCATGACCGTGCCGTCCGGTGCGACGGAGAGAAGGACCGTCGCGTCTCCCTCGACGCCGGCTGACGCGGCAGCCGCCGGATAGGTCGGGGACACCTCCGTGACCGGCGACGGCTCCGCTAGCGCGGGGCCAGTTGCGCTCAACGAGACGGCAAGGATTGCAGCAAGCCGTTGCAGCCTCATGGCACGGGTTCGAAATGCCGCGCCCAGACCGGTGCGATCTTCGGCCGGCGCGAGACGGCGCGGCGGATCGCCTCGATGCGCGGCGCGTTCGGGGCGCGCCATTCGATCGGATTCTCCCAGCCGGCAAGATTGGCGACATAGGCATCGAGCGCCGAGAAATTCTCGCCCAGCACATAGGGCCCGGGCCGGTTGCGCGCCGCCAGCTCGCGCTCGAAGAGGATCCAGAAGAAGCGGAGCTCCGACTTCGCCGCGGCGGAAACCGAGTCGCGGTCGGCATGGTTCGAGGTGTAGCGGGTCGGAAAGTCGGCGCGGCACACCGTCTCGTAGATATTGTTCGAGCAGAACATCAGCCAGCGCAGCGCCCATGCGCCCTCGCTCGAGGCGAGATCGGGAAAGAGCCCGCCTTCCGGATGGCGGGCGCACAGCGCCAGCAGGATCGCCGCTGATTCCGTCACGATCGTGCCGTCGGGCAGGATCAGTGTCGGCACCTTGCCTTCCGGATTGATCGCCTTGAACTCGTCCTCGCTCTGGTCGCCGGCCGCGAGGTCGAGCCGCCGCACTTCGCAGGCAACGCCCAGCTCGGCGCACAGCGCCTCCGCCGTGAACGAACCCGTCCCCTTGTCGCCGTACAGAATGTAGCTCATTCGGCGGCGCGCGCCGGCTTTGTCTCGCCGCCCTCGTCGGGCAGGCCCATCAGCTTCAGGTCGGCGGTCGAGGGCATGCCGACGATATTGTAGCCGGAATCGACATAGTGGATCTCGCCGGTGACGCCGCCGGAGAGATCGCTGACGAGATAGAGCCCGGCATTGCCGACATGCTCCAGCTCGATGTTCTTCTTCATCGGCGCGTTCATCCGGTTCCACTTGAACATCAGCCGCGCATCGCCGATCGCCGAGCCGGCGAGCGTGCGCATCGGCCCGGCCGAGATGCAGTTGACGCGGATGCCGGCGGGTCCGAGATCGGCGGCGAGATAGCGTACCGACGCTTCCAGCGCCGCCTTGGCCACGCCCATCACGTTGTAGTTCGGGATGACGCGGATCGCGCCCATATATGAGAGCGTCACCAGCGAGCCGCCATCGCTCATCAGCGGCGCGGCGCGGCGCGCGAGATCGGTGAACGAGAAGCACGAGATGTCGAGCGCGCGGGCGAAATTCTTGCGGCTGGTGTCGCAATAGCGGCCCTTGAGCTCGGCCTTGTCGGCATAGGCGATGCAGTGGACGACGAAGTCGAGCCGGCCCCATTCGCGCTGGATCGCGCCGAACAGGGCCTCCATGCTCTGCTCGTCCTCGACGTCGGCCGGCAGGCACAGCTTGGCGCCGAGGCTGGCGGCGAGCGGCTTGACCCGCTTGCCGAAGGCGTCGCCCTGATAGGTGAAGGCGAGCTCGGCGCCGGCGCCGGCGCAGGCCTGGGCGATGCCCCAGGCGATGGAGTGGTCGTTCGCCACGCCCATCACCAGGCCGCGCTTGCCGCTGAGCAATTTCTTCTCGCTGGATGCCATTCCCGGGCCCGTCATTTCGCGGCGACCGCTTCGATCTCGATCAGATATTCAGGCCCGGCGAGGGCCGAGACGTAGACGAGCGTCGAGGCCGGCTTCACGTCGCCCATGTGGCGCAGCCGCACGTCGCGCATCTTCTGCGCCGCGGCGATCTGCGTGGCGACGACATAGACATTGAGCTTGACGATGTCGGCGATGGCGAACCCGCCGCCTCTCAGGACCTCGCCGATATTCTGAAAGACGAGCTCGGTCTGCTCCTCGAGGGTCGGCGGCACCGTGCCGTCCTTCGCCATGCCGACCTGGCCGGCAACATAGAGAAGGTCGGATCCCGCCTTCACGCTGGCGCCGTGCGAATAGAGGCCGGCCGGCTTGTGGACCCCGTCCGGATTGAAGCGCGCGACGCTAGCCATCAATCCCTCACGCGCTCGAACAGCAGGCAGCAATTGGTGCCGCCGAAGCCGAACGAGTTGGAGAGCGCGGTGTTGATCTCGGCGCCGTCGATGCGCTTGCGCACGATGTTGGCGCTCGCCACCGCCGGGTCGATATCCTCGATATTGGCGCTCTCGCAGATGAATCCCGACTGCATCATCAGCAGCGTGTAGATCGCTTCGTGCACACCGGCCGCGCCCTGGCTGTGGCCGGAGAGCGACTTGGTCGCGCTGATCGGCGGCATGTTGTCGCCGAACACGCTCTTGATCGCCTCGATCTCGGGGATGTCGCCGACCGGTGTCGAGGTCGCGTGCGGGTTGATGTAGTCGACCCGGCCCTTGAGGTCCTTCAGCGCCAGCTGCATGCAGCGCACTGCGCCTTCGCCCGACGGCGCCACCATGTCGTTACCGTCGGCGGTCGCGCCATAGCCGGTGATCTCGGCATAGATCTTGGCGCCGCGCGCCTTGGCGCGCTCGAGCTCTTCCAGCACCAGCATGCCGCCGCCGCCGGAAATGACGAAGCCGTCGCGATTCTTGTCATAGGCCCGCGAGGCGCGATGCGGCGTCTCGTTATACTTGGACGACATCGCGCCCATCGCGTCGAACAGGACCGACAGCGTCCAGTCGAGCTCCTCGCCGCCGCCGGCGAACATGATGTCCTGCTTGCCCCACTGGATCATCTCGGCGGCGTTGCCGATGCAGTTCGCCGAGGTCGAGCAGGCCGACGAGATCGAGTAGTTGACGCCCTTGGTCTTGAACCAGGTCGAGAGATTGGCCGAGACCGTCGAGGACATCGCCTTCGGCACCGCGAACGGGCCGACGCGCTTGGGGCCCTTGCCCGGCTCGCGCGTGATGTCGGCCGCCTGGACGATCGCCTTGGTCGAGGGCCCGCCCGAGCCGGCGATGATGCCGGTGCGCTCATGCGAGACCTCGTCGGGCGCGAGGCCCGCGTCGCGGATCGCCTGGTCCATCGCGGTCCAGGCATAGGCGGCACCGTCGCCCATGAAGCGACGGGCGCGGCGGTCGACTGCCGTGTCGAGATCGATCTTCAGGCTGCCATGGACCTGGCTGCGGAAGCCGTGCGCCGCATAATCGGGTGCGAACTCGATGCCGGACCGGGCCTCGCGCAGCGAGGCGACGACCTCCTGCGCATTGTTTCCCAGCGAGGAAACGATCCCGAGTCCCGTGACGGCGACCCGTCTCATGGCGAAATCCCCTTCCTGGTCGGGCGCGGTGCGCCCTGCACTAGCCGGCGGCGGCGGCGCTCGGCCCGCCGGTCGTAAACAGGCCGACCCGCAGGTCCTTCACCTCGAAGGCCGTCCTGCCGTCGACCTTGATGGTGCCGTCGCCGATGCCGAGCACCAGCTTGCGCATGATCACGCGTTTCAGGTCGACGATATAGGTGACGAGCTTGGCTTCCGGCAGCACCATGTCGGTGAATTTCACCTCGCCGACGCCGAGGGCGCGGCCGCGGCCGGGGGCGCCCTTCCAGCCGAGGAAGAAGCCGCACATCTGCCACAGCGCATCCAGGCCCAGGCATCCCGGCATGACCGGATCGCCCTCGAAATGACATTTGAAGAACCAGAGGTCGGGCTTGACGTCGAGCTCCGCGATCACCTGACCTTTGCCGTGCGCGCCGCCCTCGTCGGAAATATGCGTGATGCGGTCGAACATCAGCATTGGCGGCAGCGGCAACTGTGCGTTGCCGGGCCCGAAGAGCTTGCCCTTCGCGCAATCGATCAGGCTCTGGAAGTCGAAACTGCTGGCCCGTTTCATCAGATTGGCCACAAGGCCGCCCTCTGACATGCGAAGTCGTCCTTTCGCGCAACCGCTGCCCAAGCCGGACGGGGCGCGGAATTCCGGCCGTTGAGGTAGCAGCCGGGGGCGGGGCGGGCAAGCAAGATGGCCTTGGCCGCCAGGCCCGGGATCCGGCGGGCTCGGGCCCTCAGATTCCGCGCCCGGCGATCATGCGCCAGACCTCGACCAGCCGGGGCGGCTGGCCGGTCCTCAGGATCGCGCCGCGGAACAACCGGGCCATCGCCCAGACCACCAGCGCGGTGAAGAGCAGCGTCAGCACGCCGGTCGCCAGCACCTCGGTCCAGGGCGGGTTGGTCGACAGCCGCACCATCATCACGAAGGGGGTGTAGACCGGGATCCAGCCCACCGTCGTCGCGATCGTCCCGTTGGGATCCTCGACCATCGGGATCAGCAGCATGAAGGGCGCCATCAGCACGAAGATCAGCGGCGTCAGCAGCGCCTGCGCCTCCTGCAGCGAGTTCGACATGCTGCCGAGCCCGAGGAAGATCGACGAGATCGTGAAATAGGCGGCGAGGAAATAGAAGATGAAGGCCGGGATATAGGGCCCGCTCAGCACGAGCTCGATCGCGCTGGTGGCGAACTGCGCCACCGGGCCCGAGCCGCTGGTCAGGATGACGAGGCCGGCGATCAGCCAGACCAGCAGGATCGAGATGCCGATGGCGGCGATGCCGATCAGCTTGCCGGCCATAAACTCCTGCGACGACACCGAGGAGAGCAGCACTTCGACCAGACGGTTGGAGCGTTCCTCGATGACGCCGTGCAGCAGCAGCGGCGCGACGGTGAAGATCGACATCCACAGCAACACGGCGAGGCCGAGCGGCACGATGGTGAGCAGCCGGTCCTCGTTGGAGATCGCGCCGCCGGCCTCGGTCTTGTCGGGGCTGAAGCCCTGCATCACCACCCGGCGCGCCTCGATCGCGGTCACCGCCTCGGGCGAGACGCCGCCCTCCTGGTACATCTGCCGCTTCGCCGTCCGCGTCAGCGCGCCTTCGACCAGCCCCCTGAGGTCGTTGTCGTTGATGTTGACGGTCCAGTACTGGATCGCCGTCTTGGGCTGGGTCAGCGCGTAGTCGGCCGGCACGATCACGGCCGAGGAAAGGTAATAGGGCGGCTGGTCGCTCAGCGTCTTGTCGAAGCGCAGATAGGGCGACAGCGCCGCGCCGATCTCGGTCGGCGGCGCGGCCGGGTCGATCTCGGCCGGCAGCTCCATCCGGCGGAAGCGCGGCCCCGGCGGCAGGAAGGGATCGCTTTTCGGCCTGACCAGGCCGGGCAGGATCTCCTGCGCCTTGGCGACCCCGCCCCAGGCCTCGAAGGCGGCGACGTCGTCGGCGCTGAGCTCGCCATGGCCCGGTCCGAGCGGCGAGAGCAACGGAATGCGCTCGGGCTCGATATTGTCCGAGGCATAGTCCTTCAGCGCTGCCAGCACGCGTTTTCCCGTGTCGAGCGCGACGGCATCGTCGATCGCCTTCAGGATCGTGCCGCCCGACTGGTCGATCACGGCAAAGCCGCGCACCGGCTTGTTCTCCTGCACCCATTGCGGGATCAGCGAGGCCAGCACGGTGATCGCCGGTACGAGCACCATGGTCAGCCAGATGCCCTTCGACTTGGCGTGCTGCTTGTACTCGCGCCAGGCGACGAGCAGCGTGCGGCCGATTGCCCCCTTCATGGCGCGCCCTTCATGCCGCGTCCTTCCGGTCGTCGGCGATGCGCGCCTCCTCCCCGACCAGGGCGACGAAGATGTCGTGCAGCGGCGGCTCCGACATGTCGAAGCTCTCCAGGGTCAGCGCGCGCGCGAAACAGGCGCGGAGCACATTCTCGCCGCTGCCGCCATCGTTGAGCGTCAGGTCGAACACGCCGGGGCGTCCTTCTTCCGGGGCGACACGGGCGACGCCCGGCAGGGCGGCAAGCGCCGCGGGATCGGCCGTCGTCTTAAGGCGGATCATGCGCGGCATCAGCGCCCGCGCCTCGTCCAGCGTGCCCTCGAAGACGCGCCGGCCCTTGGAGATCAGCAGCAGCCGGTCACAGAGGCGCTCGGCGTGCTGCATGACATGGGTCGAGAAGATCACCGTGCGCCCCTGCGCCCGCAATTCCTCGATCAGCTCCTCCAGCACCTGCTGGTTCACCGGGTCGAGCCCGGAGAACGGCTCGTCGAGGATGACGAGATCGGGCGAGTGCACCACGGTCGCCAGGATCTGCACCTTCTGCGCCATGCCCTTGGACAGCGCCTCGATGCGCGATTTGGCGAAGGCGGAAAGGCCGAAGCGCTCGAGCAATTCCAGCGCCCTTGCCTTCGCCGCCTCGCGGGTCATGCCCTTGAGCTGACCGAAATAGATGATGACCTCCAGCGCATTCATGCGCCGGTAGAGGCCGCGCTCTTCGGGCAGATAGCCGACGCGCTCGCGCGCACCCATGGCGCTGCGCGAGCCGAGCACCTCGATCTCGCCAGAGGTCGGGCGGAAGATGCCCAGCATCATCCGCAGCGACGTCGTCTTGCCGGCGCCGTTGGGGCCGAGAAAGCCGAAGATCGAACCGGTAGCGACCTTGAACGAAAGATCCTGCACGGCGCGGAATTCGCCGTAGGCCTTGCTTACGTCATGGAAGGCGATCGCGCTGGGCCCATCACGCATGCGGCGCGGCGCCTCCTCTCCTAATGCGGCAGGGTCGAATTATCCGGCACCAGCAGGATGGAGATATCGCTCTTTGGCGTGAAGTCCTTTTTTTCGACGACGAAGGTCGTCGGTCCGGTCTTCTTGATGCCGTCGATGCAGAGCGAGATCACGTTCTTCGGATCGCCCTTGTCGATGGTCAGCTTGAAGCTGCCGATCGGCCCCGCCCAGGTGTTCGCCGTCGTCAGCACATAGTCGATGTAATAGGCCATGCCGCCGTGATAGCCGTCAGCCGGTTCGCCCTGCTGCTCCAGCGCGGTCAGGATGGCCTTCGCGGTGCCGTTATCGACACAGTATTTCTTGGTCAGCTCGGCCTGCCAGCTGTCGTCCTCGGTCGGGCGCTCCTTCCAGATGAATACGCCGCCGGGGAAGGCGCTGCGATAGCGATGCGCGATGGCGACGTCCTTGCCGGCGGGGAAGGTCTGCGTCCAGTGATAGCGCTCGATGATCGACCATTGCGGATAGGGCGGCTGGCCCTCGAGAAGGCCGATCACGCCCGCGCTCTCCAAGGCCTTCTGGTCGGCTTCGGGCAACGCCGCCAGCGCGGCCGTGACCTTGTCGTAATTGAGAGAGAGCGGAATGCCGAGCGCGGTCAGGCGCTCCGTGACGTCGGTGCCGGGGTCGGTATAGCCGGCCGAGGCCGGCAACGGATCATCGACACGCTTCGGCAGCACGGCGATGCGGTCCGTCGTCACCGTGACGTCCTTGCCGTCGACCTTGGCGCTGAAGCCGACGATGTTGTCCTTGTCGAGCTCGTCCTTCGGGATCGCGAATTCCGATTCGTAGATCTCGGCGAGCGCGATCGGCGGCAGCGGGAAGATGATCTCGCCGCTGACATCCTCAGCCGTCGCGTTGCGGAAGACATAGGAGACCGTGATCTCCTTCTGGCTGATCGAGAGGTCCTCGGACTTCATCGCGACGGCGCCGGTCTTCTCAAACTGGAGCCCGGTCGCGGAGAGGCCGCCAAAGCCGTCATTGGCGAACGCGGTGCCGGCGAGCAGCGCGGCGACGGCGGCGGAGCGGAACAGATGGGTCATGCGGACTTTCGTTACTGGGGGAAGGCGGGGTCGGGCGTCACTACGAGCACTTCGAGGTCCTTCTCGGGCGTGTAGTTCGTCTTGGTCACGGTGAAGGTTGTCGGCCCCGACTTCTCGAGACCGTCCATGCAGACCGAGAGCACGTTGGTTTCCTTCAGCTTGTCGAGCGTCAGCTTGAAGGTGCCGATCGGGCCTTTCCAGGTCTTCGCCGTGGTCAGCACGTAGCTGATGTTGAAGGCGTTGCCGTGATGGGTGTTGCCGGCTTCCGGATCGGCCGGCAGCGCGGCATTGATCGCCTTCCCGGTGCCTTCGTCGATGCAGTATTTCTTCTTCTCGTCGGCGTTCGGGTCGCTGTCCCAGTCCTTGGTCGGCTTGGTCCAGTCATACCAGTAGAAGAGCCCGCCCGACGGCCATGCCTTGTAGCTGTGCGCGATCTTGACCTCGGCGCCGGCCTTGAAGGTCTGCTCCCACGAGAATCGGTTGCCAATCGACCACGCCATGATCCAGCGGATCTCGGGCCCGTTCTGGCCGTCGTCCTTGTAGACGTACTGCTTGTCGATCAGCTCCTTGGCCTTGGCCTCGGGCAGCTTGTCGAGCGCGTCCATGACCTTGGCCGGGTCGAGGCTGATCGGAATGCCCATCGAGGTCAGGTAATCGGTCACGTCCTCGCCGGGCTCGTCATATTCGGCGCTCGCCGGCGGCGGCACATAGGGGGCGTTCGGGTCGGCCGGCTCGGGTTCGGGCTTGGGCATATAGGCGCGCTTCTCGGCCTTCACCGTGACGGGCTGGCCGTCCACAATGGCGGTGAAGTCGAGCGGGTTCTCCGCATCCATCTGCTGCGCCGTGAAGCGGGTCGGCGCGAACATGAAGGTCGAGATCGTGATCGGCGGCATCGGGAAGGCGATGGTGCCGGTGACATCGGCGGCGGTCGTGTTCTTGAAGACGTAATCGACCTTGATCTGGTCGACGCCGACATAAAGGTCTTCCGACTGCATCGCGATCGCGTCGGTCTTCTGGAATTCGAGGCCCGAGGCGGTGATGCCGGTCCAGCCGTCATTGGCGGCTCCGGCACCCGACAGCAGGGCGGCGAACGAAAGGGCGGCGAGCAGGCGGCGCTTCAGCATGGCGGTTTCCGGTCGGTCGAAGAGGCTGCCCCGTGTGTGCAGCGGCGGCCGGGGGAACGCCACGCGGCGCACTGACGCGTCCGCCCGATCGGGACATTAGACCTCTTCGTGCTGAGGTGCGCGGCCAACGGCCGAGCCTCGAAGCACGCAGGGACCGGGAACCGGCCCCTACTCCCCGGTGTCGTTCTCGTAGACGCCCCAGATGCGGTCGCGCGGGACATAGGCGTCAATCGACTGGGCCTCGACCTCGCACCACGAGCCGCCGCAGGCCTTGAGCTTGGCGATCACCCCCGGCTCGGCATAGGCGATGACCGCGCCCTCCGGACCCTCGCGCAGCTCGACATTCTGGGTTCCGGTCATCAGCACCGAGCGGCGGCCGTCCAGCATCTGCTTGTGGACCCAACCGACCACGCCGTCGGCGTCCCGGATGCGGCGCCAGACGTCGTATTCGGCGATCACCTCGACCGGCAGGCCGCGCCGGACATAGACCCATTCCACCCGGTGTTCGGGCGAGGGTCCCTCGCGCAGATAGACCTCGCCGGATTTCAGGCTGACGAAGCGCGGCACCGGCAGGCCGGAGGCGCCGATGCGGGTTTCCGGCCTTTCATGGGCCTGGACCGCGGCCAGCACGGTCGGCGTTCCCGTCTCCGGGGCGCTTTCGGCCGCGGCCATCATCAGCGTAGCGGGCTTGGGCTGCGGCTCGGGCACGTCTTCGCCATAGGCCGGCGCGAATACGGCCAGCATGGCAGCGGCAAGGATCTGAAAAGCCCTTCGCAGCACGGTCTTCTACCGAACAGACACCCCGAGTGCGCCTCGTCCTTCCGCCTTTCTGGCGATACGCGCCCCTTCGGGGCCAAGGCCTTGCGCACTGATCCGCAACAGTGCCGCGCACAGCGTTAATGCAGCGTTGACCGTCGCGGCACTTTGCGGGCGCGGGGCGGCTTTGCTAGAGGAACCGGACCCTGGGGGACGCCCTGTTGAAAAAGCCGCTGGTCATTGTCACGCGCAAGCTGCCCGACATCGTCGAGACGCGGATGCGCGAGCTCTTCGAGACGCGGCTCAATCCGGACGACCGGGCGATGAGCCAGGCCGAGCTGGTCGAGGCGATGAAGACCGCCGAGGTCCTCGTCCCCACCCTTACCGACCGGCTGGACTCGCGGACCCTGGTCCAGGCGGGGGCCAATCTGAAGCTGATCGCCAATTTCGGCGCCGGCGTCGACCACATCGACGTCGAGACCGCCCGCCAGCGCGGCATCATCGTCACCAACACGCCGGGCGTGCTGACCGAGGACACGGCCGACATGACCATGGCCCTCATCCTCGCCGTGCCGCGGCGGATCGTCGACGGCACCCAGGTCCTGCTCAAGGGCGACTTCAAGGGCTGGTCGCCGACCTGGATGCTGGGCCAGCGCATCTGGGGCAAGCGGCTCGGCATTATCGGCATGGGCCGGATCGGCCAGGCGGTGGCGCGCCGCGCCAAGGCGTTCGGCCTCCAGATCCACTACCACAACCGCAAGCCCGTCCCGAAAACCACCGAGGCCGAGCTCGGCGCGACCTATTGGGAATCGCTCGACCAGATGCTGGCGCGCATGGATATCGTCTCGGTCAACTGCCCGCACACCCCGGCGACCTATCATCTGCTCTCGGCGCGGCGGCTGAAGATGATGAAGCCCGGCGCTTATATCGTGAACACGGCGCGCGGCGAGGTGATCGACGAGAACGCACTGGCGCGCATGCTCGAGAACAGCGAGCTCGCGGGCGCCGGGCTCGACGTCTTCGAGCACGAGCCGGCGGTCAACCCCAAGCTGCTCAAGCTCAAGAATGTCGTGCTGCTTCCCCATATGAGCAGTGCCACGCTCGAGAGCCGCATCGACATGGGCGAGAAGGTCATCGTCAACATCAAGACCTATGCCGACGGCCACCGCCCTCCGGATCGTGTGATCCCGGCAATGCTGTAAGCGCTCGACGGAGCGCAGCCCCGCCACTAGCCTTTGCGCGTGCGTACCCGGTCCCCCCGGCTTCCGCTGCTCTGCCTCTTCGCGCTCGCGCTGACGGCCTGCGCCACCACGCCTGCCCCTTCCGCTTCGGCGTCCCCTCCGCCGCCGCCAGCGCCGCTCCAGTCGGTCGCCTATGTCGACAATGCCGCGGTCGACAAAATCGCCCACCGGCTCGGGCTGGAGCGCTATGTCCGCACCGTCTTCGTCCGCCTGACCACGGCCAATGCCGATCTCTGCGGCGACCATCTCATGGCCGAGTTCGGCATGCGCTTCGCGACCATCGACTCCATGGCGGAGGAGATGCGGCCGACCGCATTGGCGAGTGGCCTGCTCAGCAAGGTGCCGGTCGTCTTCTTCGCCGGCCCGGGCCTGCCGGCGGCGGAGGCCGGCATCGAAATCGGCGACCATCTTGTCGGCATCGAGCGCAAGCGCCTGCCGCCGGGCGAGCCGGCCATGGGGCAGTTCTCCGACGCGGTACATCGCGCCGTCCGCTCCCGCGGCGCCGTCCGCTTCACGCTGGAGCGGCGCGGCACCGAATACGAGGCGGAGCTGGCGCCGGTGCCGGCCTGCGCCGCCAATATCTATCTCGACACCATGCCGGTGCCGAACGCCTTCACCGATGGCGACGATGTGCTGATCCTCGCCGGCATACTCGACGTCGCACGGACCCAGTCCGAGCTCGCCATCGTGATCGGCCACGAGCTCGGCCATGTCATCGAAGAGAAGCGCCTCGGCGCGAAGCATCGCGAGGCCGATCCGATGCGGGCCGAGATGGAGGCCGACCGGATCGGCCTCTATCTCGCTGCCCGCGCCGGCTACGACATTCGCGGCGGCACCATCGTCATGGAACGCATCGTCGCCGACTATCCGCTGGCCGCGGCGGGCGGCGAGCATCATCCCTCATCGCTCCTCCGCATCGCCGCCATGAAGGCGACCGAGCAGGAGATCGCGGCGAAGCAGGCAGCCCACCAGCCGCTCTGGCCCTACGCGCCGGAGAGCTAGGGCGCGCCGTCAGTGTATTCTCTCGAGCTGTTGCTGCTCCAACAAACCTCGGCATGCTGAGGTGCAAGGTGGCGCAGCCGCCGAGCCTTTGGACGAGCACCTCGGCATGACGAGTCAGTACGTATGGCTAGCTCGCAACGCGCAGCTCCAACCTCAGCGCGTTGTTTGAGAAATCCGTATACTGAGCATCCTCATCGATCCACCGCGTGGCCGCCTTAACCTCCGTGGGCTGGCGGGCAACACCAAGCGCCGCTGGAGCGGGTGAGGCCTTCGCGAACTTCAGGGAAGAAAGAGAAGGAGGCGGGAACGCCGGGCTTCGTCTTTCAAGTGATCACCAGAAGGAAGGTATCGGCCTTGAGGCCTTCGACTCCCTCCGGCGCTCCCGCACGTGAGCTCTGGACCGTCCGGCGCTTCGGACGAGTGATCCGGGCCTGTCCGCCCAGGTATTTCACGGGGTGCCCCCTGGGTACGGTTAGGGACACGCCGGACAGGCACGAGCGCCGACCGCTCTCACCCCCCGCCTCCCACGCCAGGACTCCTCCGGACGCAGCCTTCTCGCGCGAGACGAGGTGAGAACAAAATAGGACCATACTCCACAGCCGTCAATAGCAGATAGGAAAATAATTGTACGTCCGGTTTCCACGGCCTGCGCCACCGCGGCTGAGGCCCTAAAGCTGGTTCAGGAGATGCTCGGAAGGGGCTACGACGTCGGTGTGATCGACACCGCGGCTGGGGGAGCGCAGATGTCGCAGAGCGCACGCCGCGCTAGGGTCCTGCCATGAAGCGCAGGGCGTCCTCTGAGCGGAACGGCTTGGAGAGAAGCCGGGCACGGCCTTCGCCCAGCGCCCGGCATTCGATCTCTTCGCCGGGGCGGGCGCTGCAGATCAGGATGCGCGCCTGCGGCGATTGCGCGGCGATCTCGTCGACCAGCGCATCCGCCCGTCCGTCGGGAAGGGTGATGTCGATGCAGACCCCGGCGAGGGAGTCGCGATAGCGCCGCGCAAGCTGCCGGCCGGCGGCGAGATTGCCGGCCATCACCGCCCGGTACCCGGCCTCGCGAAACATCTCGGCGAGATCGATCAGGACCATCGCCTCGTCCTCGATGATCAGGATCACGGGCGGATCGGCGGCGGTCATGGTCTTCGCTGACTCTTGCGGAACAGGGGCGAGGGCCGGAGCCCCGCGGAATCGTGCAGCGCGGATGGTCAGGCGGCCCGGGCGCTCTCGGCGGGCGGCCCAGACGTCATGACGCCGCGCTCCGTCCGCGACAGCACCGAGGCGATGGTCGAGCAGAGCTGGCGCAGGCTTGCCGGCTTGGTGAGCAGCGCATCTGCGCCGGCGGCGGCGCAATCCTGCCAGGCCTCCTGGGTGACATCCGCCGTGAGCACGATGAACGGCACCTTGGCATTGAGACCGCCGCCGTGGCGGATCCGGTGGATCGCGGTCAGTCCGTCCATGCCTGGCATGCGCAGATCCATCAGCACGACGTCGAAGCGTTCGCGGCTCATGACTTCGACGCCGCTGAAGCCGTCCACCGCCTCGGCGAAACAGGCGGTCATCGGGCCGAGGATCTTTCGCAGGATCAGCCGGTTCAGCGGATCGTCGTCGACGCAGAGGACACGCAGTGCCTGGGTCATGTTCGCGCCCCCTAGAAGCGGAGCTTGAACGAGACACCGGCGCTGTAATCCTCGACGCCGAAGCGCTGGCCGTCGTCGGAGAAGCCCGATCGCGCGAAGACGCCCAGCTCGCCGTCGCCTTCCAGGACCGGGGTCGCATACATGAACTCGGCCTGGTAGTGGCGCACCGCCGGTGCGATGCCGAAATCCTGCGTCACGAGGCCGAGCTCGCCGGTGTGGCGGTCGACGACACCGATCTGGCTGTAGCGCAGCGCGCCGGATTCCACCGTCAGCGGCTGGCCGAAGGTCAGGCGGGCGCGGTCGTCCTCGCCGAACACCCCGGCCTTGGAGAAGGCGAACTCGAAGCCCGAGCTGATCACCGGCTCGATCACCTGGAGATCGTTCTCGTTGCGCCGGGTGCGGCCGAGCGTGAAGGAGAAGCCGAACAAATAGCCGTCATCCAGCTTCACGTCGGCGCCAAGCGTCATGCCGTCGGTCACGGTCGAGGTGCTGAAGTCGTCCTGCATCGACCGCACGCCGAGCAGGCCGTCCTCCTCGCTGAGCTGCGTGAACGAGGCGCGGAGGCCGAAGGTCTCGCTGACATCGTAGCCGAGCGACAGCATCAGCGCGTCGGCGCTGTAGCGCTCGAACTGCGAGGTCAGCGGAATGTCCGAATTGCGGCCATAGCCCTCGGCGTTGAGCGGGTCGCCGCTGGTGCTGATTCCGGCATTGAGCCGGAAACCGTCGCCGAGGCGGACGTCGACGCTGCCATAGGCGCCGCCCGAGGCGAAGCCGAGCAGCGGGTTGACGCCGCTGCCGGCGCCGTAATCGGAGCTCAGCGCGAAGGCGGACTGGTAGCCCAGCACCGCGGCGCCGTCGCCATAGCCGAGATTGACGCCGAAGCGGCCGTCCTCGGCGGCGAAGCGCATGGCATAGGCGCTCTCGCTCATGCCGAAGAGCCCGCCGACCTGGCGGTCGCTATAGCCGAAGGAGAGCGTGTAGCCCTTGAGCGCCGGCATGGTGACGCTCGTCGCGGAGAGATTGAGATGCGCGGCCGGGTCGGTGAAGCCCTTGGGGTCCGTCTTGCCCGTATTGAGCCACTGGATCAGCCGCTCATAGACGAATTGCTGGAAGGCATTGCCGCCGAGCGACTGACCGTAGAGCCGCGTCGAGAGCGGAATGGCGAAATCGCGCTGGGTATGGGTGGTGGGCTCGAAGACGATGAAATAGGCGCCCTGCGCCTCCCAGGCGCTGTTGACGCCGGCCTTGAGGACGTCGCTGCCGCTGATCGCCTTGATGCCGGTCAGGCTTGCCGAGCTGGCGTCGGTCTTCTGGTAGTATTTGAGCTTGTCGAAATCGAGCACCGACTGGGCGCCGGCGACGTCGAGCAGGCCCCAGCCATAGACCGGGTCGACGCCTGGCGCGCCGAGATCCTTCGCCGAGGACAGGATGATGTCCATCGTCGCCTTGGGATAGTTGACCAGCCACGGCCAGCGATCCTGGAGCAGCGCGATCGTGCCGGAGACCAGCGGCGCGGCGAGCGAGGTGCCGGACTGGCGCACGACGCCGCCATGGTCGTCCGAGACGAGGATCAACTCGCCCGGCGCGACCAGGAAGCGGTTCATCAGCAGGTTCTTGTTCTCGCACTTGCCGTCGGCCTTGAGCAGGCAGGCGGTGCCGGGGGTATTCGAGAAGCTCGAGATCGTCCCGTCCGGAGCGACCGAACCGACGACCAGCAAATTGGGATCGGTGGCGTAGTCCCAGGCGATGTTCGAGGTCTGCGCCTTGCCGTCATTGCCGGCGGCGACGACGAAGATCGTGTTCTTGCGCATCGTCGCGACGGTCGGGTCGGAGAACACGCCCTTCCAGTCCGGATGCAATGTCCAGCCCGGCACGCCGAGCGACATGTTGATGATGCCGGCGCCCCGCCCGGAGAGCGCGATGATGCCGTTCTTGATGTCGCCGAAGCTGGTGGTGCCGCTGGCGTCGAAGGGATTGTAGGCGAGCACGGAGGCGTGCGGCGCGATGCCCATCACGCCGCGGCCGTCATGGGCGGCGACCATCAGGCTGGCGACGCCGGCGCCATGGCCGTTCGAGAAGGTGGAGACGCCGTTGAAATAGGAGAGCTTCGACTGGATGTCGGCATCGCCGGCGACGGTGAAGTCGACGAGGCCGATGATCGCGTCATAGCCCTCGCCCTGCTGCTGGGTGATGGCGGGCGTCCAGTTGATCGTCTTCATCCAGTGGTCGACATGGTCGACGCCGGAGAACTCCATCAGCTGGTCGTACCAGGCGAGCATGAACTCGGCGCGCTGCGCCGAGGTCTTGCCGTAGAACGAGTTCGGATCGGAGAGATCCATGCCGTATTTGGCGAAGATCGGCTTGGCGAAGCCGTCGCGGAAGGAGAGCCCGGTCTTCGCCGTCACGGCGGCGCCCCAGAAGGCCTCCGCGCGGGCGACGAAATCGTCCACCTTCGCGCCGAGCTCGCCCAGCTGCGCCGTGTTGAAGGTGGTGATGTTGCCCCAGAAGGCGTCGACGTTCCCCCAGAACGGACCGATATTGCCCCAGAAGGTGTTGATGTTGCCGTAATGCGCCGTCACGTCGCCGGCGAACGAGCTGACATTGCCGTAGAACGAGTTGATGCTGCCGTAGAAGGGCGTGACCGTGCCCCAGAAGCCGTGGATGTTGCCGTAGAACGGATTGATCGCGCCCCAGAACGAGCTGACATTGCCGTAGAACGGGTTGATCTGCCCCCAGAACGCGTTGATGTCGCGGAAGAACGGATTGATCGCGCCAAAGCTCGGGCGCAGCCGCAACTCGGCCGGCGCAGGCGGCGTGGTCGTGGTGGCCGTGTCGGCAGCGATGGCGCTCGAGGAAATGCCGCCGAGCAGAAGCGCCGCGATCGCATGAGCAACGGTTTTCATAAAAGCCCCAAAGCGAAAACTTGGGGAAAGTTTGCCCGGTCTCGTTTGCGACTTGCTTGAAGGACGCAGCCAATATCCGCCAAAGAAATTCAGTCGCATTTTCTTCAAATGCGATGGAGTCTTCGCCAAGCCCTTGGACGCGCGTCGCTTTCGCGCCCCTAGGGGTCGCCGCGCAAAGTTCCCGGCACGAGAACCCCTAGGGGAGAGAACTGTTAACGGCCGCCCTGCCGGGACGAGTCGATGGCGACCATGACAGGGCGCGCTGCGCCATTGGGCGATGCGTCGCTAGAAGCCACAGGCGAGGCGAATTCCGATCGTGCGCGGCGTCAGCGGCGTGAACGCGCCGCCGGACTGGAATGGATTGCCGAAGGCAAAAGTATTGGCCCGGCTGTCCGTCGCGTTGGTGACGAAGGCGAGCGCCTCCCACCCGCCGAACTCGAGGCCGGCGCTGAGATCGGCCACGCCATAGCCGCCCATGGCGAAGAGCCGATCCTCGTCGGGCGTGATGAAGGACTTGCCGACATAGGTGAAGTCGGCGCGCAGATGGAGCGTGAAATCGCCGCCCAATGGGCGGCGATAGTCGATGAAGGTTGCGGCGGAGATCGCCGGCGCGCCGGGCAGATCGAGCTCGCTCTGCCCGCTGAACGTACCCGGGCGGGGGCTCAGCTCCGCATCCTGGAAGAGCGCGGACATCCCGACCTCGAGGCCGGGCAGGACCCGCCAGGCCCCTTCAACCTCGATACCGACAATGCGTCCGTCGCCGATATTGGCCGTGAACGGCAGGCCGGAGGGAAGGTATTGGTTGGCCTGGACGTCATGCCATTCGGCGAGGAAGGCGGCGCCCCGCACCTGCGCGGCGCCGTCGTCGAGGTCGATCTTGGCGCCGGCCTCGAAATGCCAGATGCCGTCCGCCAGGAATTCCCGCGGCGGATTGCCATCGAAAACCTGTCCGCTGAGACCTGCCGTGTTGAACCCGCCGCCGCGATAGCCGTGCGACGCCTGAAGATAGACGAGGGTCTCCGGCCCCGGCCGGTAGCTGAGCACCAGCTTCGGCGACACGCCGACATCCTCGCCGCTGCCGTCGAAGGCGCGCGTGCCCGGACCTTGCGTCACGAGCGAATTCGTATCGAAGCGATAGAGGAAGAGGCGGCCGCCTGCGGTGAGCGACCAGGACTCACTGATGTCGTAGGCCAGCTCGCCATAGGCGGCGAACTCGACCTCGCGCTCGCGCCGCGTCTCGGCATAGGCCGTCCCCGCGAGGGGGGTGAGCGAGGTCAAGCTGGAGTCCCGGCTGGTCCTAGTGCCGACGACGGAGAGACCTGCGAGCCAGGAGACGGCGCTGCCGCGCGGCGAGGCATAGATCGCATGCGCCGCCAGCATCTCGACGGCGTCCGCCTCATCGAACACGGAAAGGCCGGAGGAGGCCGGTGCGGGACTGGAATCGTAGCGCGTGTCGAGATCGTGCTGCAGCCCGACACCCGAAAGCAGGACGCTTCCCCAAGGGCCGCTGCCCTCGATCGTCAGATGAGCTTCGAGGAAGTCGTTGTCATGCGGCTCGGCAATCGGCTTGTTGCGCTCGAAGGCGATGGCATCGGCGGGAAGATATTGCGTGTCGGCGGTGTCGGGAAAG
>JADMIO011285642.1_pt1 | contig 27056 bp, 30 predicted proteins | sample 8958161 | NCBI WGS metagenome assembly JADMIO01 (sample SAMN16585339, study PRJNA669376) | soil metagenome | isolation source: Crop rotation soil | place: USA: Cullars Rotation, Alabama | collected 2011
GCTTACAAGGGTGCGCTGGGCATCAATGATGAAGAACTGTACCGCGCGCTGAAATTGGCCAAGCAATTAGGCGTGATCACCACAGCACATTGCGAAAACGAAACACTGATCTGGCAACGTCAACAGGAGCTTTTAGGCGAAGGAAAGACGGGGCCGCAGTGGCATGAAGTCAGCCGCCCGACAATGGTCGAAGCCGAAGGCGTGCATCACCTGACCAGCTTCGCACACATCCATGATGCCCACGTCTACATCGTGCATCTCAGTTGCGAGGAGGCCCTTCGTGTAGCCCAAGGCGCAAGACGACGCGGCACTCAGGTTTGGATTGAAACGCTCATCCAATACTTGCTGCTTGATGAAAGCATGGCTGCACGTCCCGACTTCGAAGGCGCCAAATACGTGATGTCCCCGCCGCTTCGGCACAAAAAGCATCAGACGATTTTATGGGAGGCGTTGGCCTCCGGCGAAATCAACACGGTGGCAACCGACCACGCCCCATTCAATTTCCACGATCAAAAGCGGATGGGCCTCAGCGACTTCACCAAAATACCCAACGGCATTCCCGCCCTTGAAGATCGTATCAATTTGCTTTTCACTTATGGCGTGAAAACCGGTCGACTGACTCTGGAACGGTTCGTTGACGTCGCCAGCACACAAGCGGCCAAAATCTTCGGCCTCTATCCCAGGAAGGGCACCATCGAAGTCGGCAGCGATGCGGATCTGCTCATTTACGATCCCAATTATCAGGGCACCATTTCCGCACGCACCCATCACATGAACGTTGACTACAACGCGTTCGAAGGCATGCAAATCCTCGGCCGCCCCGATCTCGTCACTGTCCGTGGCCAAATCGCCGTCCGCGACGGCCAATTCGTCGGCCAGACTGGGCGCGGCCGCCTCCTCCAGCGCAAACCAACCCATTTTTAACCAAAGCCGCGGGCTTCAGCCCGCGCGGATTCTCAAAACACAGAACCGAAAATTGTCAGTTTGTGTTAGGATAATGTGATGTTCCACCTCGACGGCGAACAACGCAAACTATGCGACGGCATCAGCCGCCGCGAAGTCCTGCGCTTGGGCAGCCTCGGGTTAGTCGGCCTGTCACTGCCTCGCCTTCTCGCCGCTGAAAGCGTGCAACCGCCGAAGCGAAAAGGTCGAGCCAAATCGTGCATTCTTTTTTTCATGGAAGGCGGACCGGCCCATCAAGACCTTTGGGACATGAAGCCCGAAGCGCCGGTCGAATTTCGCGGCGAATTCAAATCGATTTCAACAACCGTTCCCGGCATGCAGGTCTGCGAACATCTGCCCATGTTGGCCCGGCAAATGCATCATGTCGCTTTGGTGCATTCAGTGCATCACCACATCATCGATCACAATGCCGGCGCATATTATGCACTGACCGGCCGATCGCCTGAGCAGAGCGGTCAACTGATTTTGTCGCCCAGCCCGAGTTTATTTCCAACCTATGGCTCGGTGCTTTCAAAACTGCGGCCGAGTGGCGGAGCCTTGCCGGATTTCGTGCATCTTCCGGAAGTGTTATTCAACAATAACGCCGATTTACCAGGCCAATTCGCCGGTTTCCTTGGCGGGAATTATGATCCCTATATTGCCGGTGATCCCAGTTTGCCGAATTACTTGCCGCGCGGTCTCAGCCTGACCCAGGATATTTCGCAGGACCGGCTCGATCGACGATGGTCCCTGCTGCAAAAAGTGGATCATGCACTGGCGAGCTTCGGCGACAGCCCCATGGTGGATACGTTGGTTGAACATCAACGTCGAGCGGTGCAGCTCCTGAGTTCGAAAGGGGCACGCAACGCTTTCGACCTGACCCGCGAATCGGATGCCGTTCGCGAGCGTTATGGCTTCGACCGCAAAGCCGACCGCACCAAGCTTGCTCGCGAGTTTGGCGGTGTGCCGCATTTAGGCCAGTGCATGTTGCTCGCTCGGCGATTGATCGAATCCGGCGTGCGGCTGGTCACCGTTTGCGGCGGGCGCCGACTTTGTCAGGCCTGGGACACACACCGTCTGCATTTTCCGTTGCTAAAACAGTCGCTGCTGCCGCTGACCGATCAGGGCTTTTCGGCACTTTTGGAAGACTTGGCTCAACGCGGAATGCTGCAAGACACGCTGGTGGTCGCCATGGGCGAATTTGGCCGAACTCCGCGGGTCGGGCAAGTCACCAGCGCAGCCGGCGTCGATGCCGGTGGCCGTGATCATTGGCCGCACTGCTATACCGTCTTATTTGCCGGCGGCGGTGTGACCGGCGGTGCCACCTATGGAGCCAGCGACAAACATGCCGCCTATCCCGCCCGCGACCCGGTCACACCGGAAGATATTGCCGCCACCATCTACTACGCACTGGGTATCGATCCAGCCATAGAAATCCGCGATCAACTCGATCGACCCCTGCCCCTGGCTTTGGGCAAGCCGATCACGGAACTGTTCTCGTAATGGATGAATAGGTGGATCTGCTTTGACTAATCGTGATAAAGCAAATACCATACCGCTCAATTCGTGTAGGTACCCATCGTATGACCGGTTCTGACAAGATCTTCTTGTCGGAGGCGAATCATGTTGAACAAACTTCTGCTAATAGGAGGCGCACAATGCAAAGACGCAATTTTTGGCTCTGGTTGTCAATCGTAGGGATTGCCTGTGGGTTGTTTGCTCCGGGAATCTTAATAGCCTCGGAGGATTTCCATACGAGCGCCGGAGCATCCCTTTTTCATGAATTCCACGTATGCACCGGACAACAAGCTGAGTAATTTTGGGCTGTGTCAACAATTGGAGAGGATCGCATGCCTCCGTAGCTGCCGAACTTGGCAGCTACGTTCTTGGGTGATGTCGATTTTTTATGTTTATTGAGGTTCTTCTCTCCATGATCGCATACGTGCACGTCATGTGACTTGTATCGATTTGCCAAGACGATGGGTATATCGCTCCCGACTCGCTGGATTAGGTGTTATCCGCTGTGGGGACGTCCTTGGCGAGGAATCGGGGTGCCAGCTAGAGCAGGCCGCCTATCCTGCCTGCGACCCGGTGACATCGGAAGATATTGCCGCGATTATTTATTATGCTCTCGGCCTCAACCCCGCCACCAAAATCCGCGATCAACTCGACCGACCCATGCCTTTGGCTAGCCGATCACGGAACAGTTCTCGTAAGCCCCGAAATCCGTTGATTTGCATTGACTAATGGCTATGGGGCAAATACCATGCCTCTGAATTGGGCACGTTTGTAATGTGACCGGCCCTCAAAACCTCTTCTCTTCGGAGGCAAATTATGTCGAAACGGAATTCCTGGCGTTGGTTGTTGGTCATCGGGTTGGCTAGTGCGCTTTTTGCTCCATCCCTCTTGATTGCTTCAACCGACGGGAACGGTGGTATTTCCTTGCTCCCCAATTGTAATAGCCATCAAGCCCCGCCGATTTGATAATTCGTTTTGTTTACGGCTCAATATCTTCTTCGCCAATGGCGGCGAGGGAGTTTATTTCGACCGGTTCCGGAAAGCTTTCTGGTCCCGAGCGAATCAATTGTTTAACCTTTCACCGATAGGAGATGCACGATGCAGAAACGAAATTTTTGGCTCTGGTTTTCTCTGGTAGTGATGGTTGTCGGCCTGTTTGCTCCCACAATCGTGTTCGCGAGCAGTATCGACTCCGCCTCTAGTCCTGTTGCAGACGCTATCGTGCATTGTGCCCAGAATCCACTTGGCGCCATTGGTGGCGGTCATGCTGAGTAAGACGGCGATAGTGCATCATCGTCGCTGAGGAGTGGCATCTGTTTACTGCGCCATAATTAATATGGCCCATAAGAGGTATAAAATGTTGAATAGAAAACATTGGCTCTGGTTGAGTGTTCTTGTCTTGACTTGCGGACTCTTCGCCCCGACGATTTTGGCGAGCACCGATCACGAATTCGAGGATAACGTCGGTCTCGGCTGTTCGCTTTTGAAGGGTTTCAACAACGACCACCCATCTTAGTCTCAAGCGTGCCCGCGGCGCGCCGTTTGGAAGCCGGTGAAATATTCAGCGACGCTAGGAAGGTGGATAACCATGCGTCCGCTGCTGCTGAGATTCGGCAACTACACGGTCGCATCGTATCCCTTCTTTATTGCCCTTGCGGTCATCATGGCCGTAATTGCTCTGGCCTTCCGGGCACGTCGGCGCGATCTCGACCAAACCATGCTGGTTACGGCTATCGGAGCTGCCGTGATCGCCGGTTGGCTGGGCAGCCGAATCCTGCCCGTGCTTTGGAGCGATGGGCTCACCAGATTCGAATGGGCGATGTTCCTGCCGACTCGTTCGTACGGCCAATCAATGTCCGGCTTTCTATTGACGGCTTTCCCAGTGGCATGCATATGTCTTTGGGGAAGCCGTCGCCATATTCTGGCTTACCTTGATGTTGTTTGCCCTTCGATACTGCTCGGTCTGGCGGTCGCCAAAATCGCCTGCCTGCTTGCCGGATGTTGCGCAGGTCGAACCTGTGCAACGCAGTGGAGTATTCGCTATCCCTACGGCAGTGAACCTTTTATCAGGCAGTGGCGAAGTCGTGAATTCACCTTGCCCGCTGAATTAATCCGAGTGGATACCGCCGGCCCCAATCACCTCCTCGGTCACGCTCAATTGCTAAAACAATATTCGGACCGCCCGCCGAAAGCTCTTTTGGAGCAGGCCGAAGCCCATAATCTTTCGTATCCAGATCTTCTCGAACGCGCTGCATCCCAACAATCCCTACCGGTTCTCCCCGTGCCCCTCTGGTATTTCATTGCCGCCGGATTTTTATGGATCATCACCGAGACGATTTACCGCCGATCTTCGATCGCAGGATTAACCGCCGGCGTTACCTTGCTCAGCTACGGCCTCTTACGGCTCATTTTGGATCAGTACGTCACCTCCATGGATCGCGTCGCGTATCACCTCACAGAAACACAGCTTTTGGCATTCCCCATCATCGCCCTGGGTATCGTTACGCTGTTATTTTGTTATTACCGACCGCGCACGGCGTGAATGTCCGATTCAGCCACGCCTATAATCCAGCGCACCATGAGCGCCCCGCAAACCATCACTGAGTCTTCCATTGTGCGATTCGCCGTGGGTCAAGTGTCTTCCCAACTGGGTGAGGAAGTGGTCATTCTCGGTCTGGATAGCAATCGCTACTTCGGCCTGGATGAAGTCGGGGCCACCGTATGGAATTTGTTGAAGGAACCCCGATCGGTGACCAGCATTCGTAATCGGCTGCTGGAGGAATACGATGTCGATCCGCAAGTCTGTCAGCAAGACCTGATCGCCCTTCTTCAAGAATTAGCCGAACATCAGCTCATTGAGATCACTCATGAAGCGTCCGACTAGCTTCATCCGTCTGCCTCATCATGTTGGCTTGCTCGTCGAAGCATTTGTTCTCCTTATTTACATCCGGGTAGCACTGCGTTTCACATCTCTGCCGCGCCTTCGCCAAACGCTCAAGAAATTCAGCCGGCCGAAGCGCCAGGTACCTGATGATGCCGCTGAGAAAGTCGCCTGGGCCATTCACGTCACCGGCACGTATTTGCCGAACACGAATTGCTTGCCCCAGGCACTCGCCGCACAAGTGCTGCTCACTCGTATGGCCCAGCCGGCCGCACTGCACATCGGCGTCGCTCGCGACGGCGCGGGTCAGTTCAAAGCCCACGCCTGGGTCGAATCCCGAGGCGTTATCGTCATTGGCGGATCGCAATCGCCTGCCCAATTCACGTCTTTGCCGGGCAAGGAATGGGAATCGCTATGAGCGGCATCGCCGGTATTTATCGTCTCGACGACCAACCCGCCGGCGCGCACGACCTCGATCACATGTTGGCCAGCATTGCCCATCGCGGGCCGGACGGTGAGGGAAAATGGCGCGCCGGTCCGGTCGCATTCGGCCACCAAATGCGGCATACCACTCCCGAATCCATTCACGAACATCTCCCACTCACGGCAGATCGCGAACAGCTGATACTGACCTGTGACGCTCGAATCGACAACCGCGATGAACTGATTGCCGCACTTGGAATCGAGAAAGCTGTTGTTACTGATGACGAAGTGATCATGGCGGCTTATCAAAAGTGGGGCGAGGGTTGCGCGGAGAAGCTTCTGGGCGATTTCGTATTCGCGGTTTGGAGCGCCGCGCAACAAACTCTTTTCATTGCTCGCGATCATTTCGGCTACAAACCAATCTATTATTATCATTGTCCCGATCGAGTCTTCGCGTTCGCTTCTGAACAGAAAGCACTTTTTTGCCTTGAAGACGTCCCTTGCCGGTTGAATGAAACCCGGATCGGCGATTACCTTACTGACATTCTCGATGATGAGTCCATCACTTTTCATCGTGATATTCTCCGGCTTCCACCCGCACACGTGATGACCATTAACCGCAATCGCATTCAAATACGTCGCTACTGGTCACTTGATCCCGCGCGCGAGCTGCGGATGAAAAACGACCAGGAATATGCCGACGCCTTTCGCGAATTATTCACCGAAGCAGTCCGCTGCCGTATGCGGGCGGTCGGACCGATGGGCATATTGTTAAGCGGCGGCGTCGATTCTTCTTCGGTGGCCTGCACCATTCAAAAGCTCCAGAAATTTTCGGGCGATCGGCAGCACAGTTTCTCGGCGGTGTGGAATGATTTTCCGGAGGCCCAGGAACGGCCGTACATCAAAGCCGTCGTCGATCAAGGCGGTATTGATCCGCACTACATTGAAGGCGACCGTATCAACCCCTTGGATCAGTTCGAGCCCTTGTTTCATCATGTCGATCAGCCCGCGGACAACATCTTTTTTTCGCTGGGATGGTTTTTGAAAGGTGTGGTCAGGTCGAACAGCGTCCGCGTGCTGATGGACGGCTGTGCCGGCGACGTGACGGTGTCTTACGCCTTTACATATCTGGCCGATCTGGCCCGCTCGGGCCGTTGGCTTACCCTCTGGAAAGAGGCGTCCGCGCTGTCCCAACGCTATTTTCAACTGCCGGTCAGCCGTTGGAGTATTCTGCAAAACTGGGCCATTCGGCCGTTTATCCCGCCGTCGCTTCGTAATACCTGGCGTAAAGTGCGCGGAAAAAAACCGGCCCCGCCTGGCTGTTTCAAAATTGATTTGCGCCCCTCGTTTGCCAATCGCATTGGCCTGGAAGATCGTCTCCAAACTCACAGAGATCGGTTGCGGGTCACGCGCTCCGCGAAGCTCGATCACATTTATGGCTTCGAATACGGCATGTTGTCTTATGCCCTGGAATTCGCGGACAAGGTTAACGCCGCTTTCGGCTGTGAAGGGCGTTCGCCGTATCTGGATAAGCGCCTGGTTGAATTTTGTGTGGCCTTGCCGCGTGAGCAGCGCATCGCGGATGGCGTCAATCGCGTTGTTGTCAGGCGAGCCATGACCGGGATCATGCCTGAGCTCGTTCGACAGCGGATTACCAAAGGCGACCCGAATCGGAATTTTGCGCGAGCATTGCAGAGCTTCGGCCAGTCGCAAATGCAAGAGTCGATTCTTCGACGCACATCCGTGCTTGAGCCTTATCTGGATTTGACCGCCTTGCGCCAGAGTTATGAACGGTTTCTCACCGGGGGCTCGGTACGTGACGCCTATCGGGTCTGGGCTGCCATTAGCTTGGAACGATGGCTGAGCTTCACCCGGATTACCCCATGATAACGGATTAAAATTCATTTTGTTTCTTCAAATCGCCTTTGTGCCGGGTAATATATTTTGAGGGATCATTGTTAACATCTATGCGGAGAACAGCCATGAAAGAAGTTGATTCCACTCAATCGGATACAAAAAAAGCCTATCGTAAGCCGTCTCTGACCGTTCACGGAACACTGACTCAACTGACCCGCGGCGGCGAAGAAGGTGATTTGGAAGCTTTCGGGTTTTCTACCCGGATTGTCCGTAGCGGCCATTCATAATCTCCTGAGCCGAGATGTTTTCTTACCGCGCATACAATTATTGCATACATTCTCCGTTCGCATTTCCGGAACTCGTGGTCGAGAAAAACAGTCCCGACGTCATAGTACAAGTTGGTAAAATCGACCGCGTTCCAACCACTTCGGAGTTGGATGGCTGGTGTTTTCATGCCAATGCGCGGGAAGCGTTTTTCTATTGGCCCGATGTCGGCACGATCGCCGTTCGCGACGGATGCCAGATTCTGGTCGAACCATTGAGCCATGCCGATGAGCGCGTCATTCGCCTGGTCATCCTTGGTTCCGCGATGGCGGCCATTTTGCATCAGCGCGGCCATCTTGTTCTGCACGCGAGCGCCGTGATTCGTGAGGGCCGTGCGATTGGCTTTGTGGGGCGGCGTGGATGGGGCAAATCGACGATGGCGGCTGCGCTGCACGCGCAAGGTTGCGCGCTTGTTGCTGATGATGTGCTTGCGGTGAAAATGAACGAGTCCAGCCAACCGATGGTGGTGCCGGCATTTCCACAACTCAAACTTTGGCCCGAATCGGCGGCTTGTTTGGGTATCGATCCCGATTCGCTGCCTCACATCGAACCGCATATCGAAAAGCGCGCTCGATCCGCACGCGAAGGTTTTCCCAATGGGCTGTTGCCGTTGGACCGCATCTATGTCCTGGCCGCCGATGATGAGCAGAAGATCGAGGTTCTGCCGGAACAGACTGCATTTATCGAACTCGTGCGTCACTTGCATTCAGCCGCCTCTTCAATCATGGAGCACACCCATACCGCCGGTGAGCATTTGGTGTTGTGTGCTCAACTGGTTCGCGCCGTGCCCGTTTATCGAATGAGTCGGCCGGCCTCTTTAGCGTTACTGCCACAACTGGCCCGATTGGTGTTGGCTCATGAATCACGATGACCCATCGATCCTGCATGCGCGACAATTGTTGCATAAGCTCACGCTCCACGGTCCATCGATCACGCCATGTGAACCAATCATGCAAGCCTTGAATCAGCCAATCGATTGGCAGTATCTGCTGGAGCGGGGCGGTCGGCACAAGCTACTACCATTAATGAATCACACCTTGTCGCAAATGCCCGCGGAAATTGTGCAAAAAATCCCTCCATCCGTTCGCCGCCTGCTCTTGTTCGCCGCTCTGGAATCCAAAGCCACCTCTCAAAGCCAGTTCACTGTGCTCAAAATGCTGTTGCACGAATTTACGCAGCAAAACATTCCGGTGATGGTGGTGAAGGGTCTCACATTGGCCGCCCTTTATCCGGAGCCTTCGTTACGGCCCTGTGCCGATATCGATTTGATCGTGCACGAGCGCGACTGGCCGACCATTGCCGCTGTTTTGGAAGATCTGCATTTTAAGCCTGCACCCCAGTGTGCCGTCGTTCGGCACCTCTCGCCCGAACTGGTGTTGAAGCGAGCCTCTTATATTGGGCAGGGGCAGGTCGTTTATCACGCGCCTGACGGAACGATTGTCGAAGTTCATTTTCGACTCCTCAACATTGGCATCCCCTGTCCGGTGGAAGATGCCTGGGGCGGTTTGAGAATCGAGCGGCTCGGTGACACAGACATACCGACCATCAGTTGCGAGGACGCGGTCTTGTACCAGGCCCTGCACATGCATGGCCACCATTTCACCCAGATGATTTGGTTCACCGATTTGTCGCTCATGCTCGATGCCTGGGGCCCGCAACTGGATTGGTCGCGGATGAAATACCGGGTTCGCGATTGGCATATCGATCAAACCCTGGCTTTCACGTTCGAGCTGCTGGAGGATTTAGGAGGTCAATTGCCCGAGGGTTTAACCGCTTCCGAATTTGAGCCAACCGGTCGTTTGCGGCAATACTTCTATCGACGGCGTTGGCCTAAAGAAACCTTGATCGGCATGGAGCATGAGTCGCCGGTTGGCGCGCCGGTTTGGTATTATCTTCACCAGCGAGCCTCGTGGCTGGACCGTTTTCACTACATTCGCCGAGGCATGTTTCCCCCGCGGGCCTGTCTGGGATCGGAAGGCCGATGGAAATATCTATTCCGCCTCCTGGCCCATGCCGCTCCGCCGCTACAAAAGCCTTTGCATTTGCCGACATCGCCGCCGCATCGGTGAAATGTCAAAAAGTTAAAACGTCAAAACGTCAAAACAAATTTTGATAGAAGTCAAAACGTCAAAAAAGCCGTTTGGGAATCTTTACGCGTCCGGTTGCGCACGGCTTCATATACGCTGCGAGCGTGAGGGCCCGCATTTTCCGGTTAAAAATGCAGTTTCACGGGTTCGTTTGGTTGTGGGATGCCAGTCACACTCGGCTCGCAGCTATCGGCTCTCAGCCAAGCACATGGTCACATTAAGTTTTCAAAGAGCGCTCGATCCTTCCGGTAAGAACACGACAGGCGTTCCGGTTTGAATGGAACTGCCGATACCCCAATTGCTGCGAATCCTTCTGCTCTTCCGCCGCCGTTCTCACTTTCCAAAGACGCCTAAGCGTTGGGGTATACGCCAACGGCGTACTGGTCCCCCAGCCCAGGGTTGCCGCAGAGCGGCTACCCTGGGAAAATAAAACGATCACCAGACAACCCCAACGGGGTTGTGGCATTTGGAGTGAACTATGCCTCAATCCCTCTCTGCTGTTTACGTTCATTTGGTTTTCTCTACGAAGGAACGTCGCCCTGCTTTGCGTGACCAATCGACACGCGAATCGTTGCATGCTTATCTTGGCGGGGTGAGTAAACAACTCGAATGTCCGCCGGTTATCGTGGGCGGCGTTGAAGATCACGTGCATATACTCGGGCGCTTTGGAAGAACAATTACGCAAGCGGAATGGGTAAAGGAATTGAAGCGCGTCTCCAACCTTTGGCTCAAGGAACAAGGTCGGGAATATGCCGACTTTCAATGGCAGGCGGGGTATGCGGATTTTTCAGTGAGTCAGTCGAACCTTGAGCAGGTCATCCAATACATCATGAACCAGGAAGAACATCATCGCAAGATGACATTTCAGGATGAAGTGCGGGCGATGTTACGCAAGCATCAGATTGAATTCGATGAGCGTTATGTGTGGGATTAAGCCGCAACCCCGTTGGGGTTGTTCGTATTGTCATTTGCTAACCCAGGGTAGTCCCGATGAATCGGGACAACCCTGGGCTGAAGGATAGAGCCCCTTTGGGGCAAATCGCCTTTCTCAAGATATTGAAATCCTTCCACGGGTTCCGTCCACCTGCGGTGGACTACACCCGTGGCTACAATCCGCAGTGCCTTCGGGACTGACCGAATTTCACCGCAAAATTCCAGCTGTTGTTATATTCTTATCTGCGTTTATCTGCGTGCATCTGCGGTTTCAACTTTGTGCGTCTGTTCACCGGGGCTCTTTGATGTTTTGACTTTTATTCCGGTTTTTTCAGCGGAGTGTCTTCGCCGGTCAGGTCGCCCTGGAACTCGAGGACTTTGGAGAGATTGACCAGCTTGGCCAGATAGGCGCGGTGCTGACGATGCGAGTAGCAATAGCGGATCTCCACGGCTTCGCGACCGTCGTAAGTTGTAAACTGCCAGGAGCGTTGGGGGACATGGTAGGAATCGAGAATGCGCAGGATGCGCACGCGGGTTTTGCCTTGATCGGGTTCGAAGATGACGCGGCAGAGAGCCCAACGGCATGGATCCACGAAGCGGCGCTCGAAGCGATGGACCAGCGTAAGCATGATCACCACCACCACCGCCAAGCCGACGCCGGCGGCGGCATAGCCGGTGCCGATCAAAACGCCGAGGGATGCCACCACCCACACGGTGGCGCCGGTAGTGAGGCCAATAATCGTTCCGCGCTGACGGATGATGGCGCCAGCACCGAGAAAGCCGACGCCTGGGGCCACTTGCGCGGCGATGCGCGAGCGATCCGTGCCATTGAAGCTGTCGGCGATGTAGATCGATGCCAAGGTGAAAATTGTGCTGCCGACACAAATCAGCATGAGCGTACGCAGGCCGGCGGGTTTATCTCTCTTTTCGCGCTCCAGGCCGATCAGCGTGCCGGAAAATATCGAGGCTAAAATCAGGCACAAACCGGCCCAGAATGGCTGTGCCGCGAAGGTTTGATGAAGATCGCCGAAAAGAGGGCTGATTACGGACATAAATAAACCCGATGTTCCGTAAAATGAGTGTGCAGTGAGACGTTAACCACTGCCCAACGGTGTTGCAAGCTGTCCGAGAAAAAAGCTCCGGGTCCACGCCTGAAAATCTTTGCATTGCAGGCTATATCATGATATTCATCGCAGGGGTTGACCCTGTGAGTTTGCTCGGGCAATATGGTAGTAATAATGATGAAAATTTCGGACCTGGGCGTGAGGCGGCTGCAATCAATTGATACAATCACCTCGCTGATTCGAAGAAAGAGAACGACATGAGTGAGATTCCGGAAGCGATGGGTGCTCGTATGGACGAGAAGCCATCGCCAGAAACAAATTCAACAGGCGATCGTGCGCCGAATCCTGTCGCGCCTTCACCTGCTAAACCATCGGCGACTGCGGATATATCCGACCGCGAGCTGGCCGAGGCCCTCGGTGATCTGAGCACGTCTGACATTTCACAACTCACCGAGGAAACCGCCACCGACCAGATTCAACCCGGCGGCGTGCACAAAGGCAAAGTCATTCGCGTGACCTCCGAGGAAGTGTTCATCGATCTCGGCGGCAAAACGCAAGGGGCGGTTCCGCTGATCGAGTTCATGAATCAGCCGCTGCCTAAAGAGGGCGATGCCGTATCGGTCATCATCGAGCGATTCGATCCGAGCACCGGCATGCTCGCACTCAGTAAGCGGCAAGCTGACGAGCTGACCTTCTGGGAAGCGGTTAAGCCCGGCGACGAGCTCGAAGGTGTGGTCACCGGCATGAATAAAGGCGGGCTGGATATCGACATCGGCGGGGCGCGAGCGTTTTTGCCGGCTTCGCAGGTAGATGTTCGCCGCTTGAAAGATATCTCCACATTGATCGGCGAACACGTGCGCTGCGTGGTCACGCAAGTGGATCGCGTCACCCACGACCTGATCGTGAGCCGCCGCAGATTCATGGAGCAGGAGCGTAAAGAAAAACGCGGCCAAATGCTCGATGCCCTGGCCGAAGGCGAAGTGCGCTCGGGCGTGGTATCGAACATTACCGAATTCGGAGCCTTCGTTGATCTTGGGGGCGTCGATGGTCTTCTGCACGTGACCGATATGAGCTGGTCGCGGATTAAAGACCCCAAAGAGGTCGTGCAGGAAGGCCAGCAGGTTCAGGTTCGCGTATTGAAAGTCGATCGTCAGGCCGGACGGGTTTCGCTCGGTCTCAAGCAGGTGGAGCCGAACCCGTGGGACGGAATCGAAGGCAAATACCCCGAAGGGTCGCGGGTCAATGGTCGCGTGGTTCGTTTGGCCGACTTCGGCGCGTTTGTTGAACTCGAGCCCGGCGTTGATGCGTTGCTGCCGCTCAGCGAAATGAGCTGGTCGCGTCGGATCGGCAGCCCGGCGGAGCTTGTTCGCGTCGGCGACTTGCCAGAAGTGGTCATCCTTAAGGTGGATGCCGAGAAGCGAAGAATCTCTGTCGGCATGAAGCAAAAAGAGGAGAACCCCTGGACAAATGCGTCCAGCAATTTCGCTTTGAACTCGACGGTGAAGGGCAAGGTCTCGAAGCTGATGGACTATGGCGCCTTTATCGAACTGGCTCCCGGCGTGGAAGGCTTGATCCACATTTCCGAACTGTCCGACAAGCGCGTGCGTTCGGTTTCTGAAATTCTCAGCGAAGGTCAGGAGATCGACGTTCGCGTGATCAAGCTCGATACAGAATCGCAACGGATCTCTCTATCGATGCGGCCAGTCCACGAGCCGGTTGCGCCGGTCATGACGGCCCCTGTTGCTCCCAAAAAACCCGGCAAAAAACGCCCCTTACGTGGCGGATTGTCCTCGCATTTTGAGTGGTGAACGCAAAGCGATTCATTTCAAAAGTGCAGTGAACCCGGCCTGTTCAAAATGATGATCGGCAGTCAACGCCTCGATCAAACCATTTTGTTCCATTACGACGAACGAAATGCAATCGGTGAGCGACCAATCCTTGTCCGGACGATCAACATACAATTCCACACCTGCATTAAACAAAGATTGCGTCGATTCGACGATAATGTTTTCCGAATCGCTGTGCAGAATTTTCATAATTCGCTGGAAAGTCTCCCGACGCGAAGAGCGGGACAATCCGTCAGCTAATTCAGTCAGCACCCATGGAGTCGTAATTAGAGGAGAATCTTGATTCTCGGAAAATGTCATCGCTTTTTCATGAGCATGGTCGTGAGGATTGATTAGCGCAAGAAAATAGAATGTGTCTGCAAAGACATGGATCATTTTTTCGGAGTTCCGTGGATATAGTGGTCGTGGTTCTCAGCCATGTCAGAAGGCAAGTCTGATACAACTCCGATGATATCTTTGAATTTTTCAGCCAGCGTCATCCGGGGCTTGGATTCGACGGGTTCAATGCGGACTTGTGAGCCTTCCGGTAATTGGACCTGATCATCGAAAACTACTACACCATTTTCTATGTGACCACGGTATGTCATGGTTGCCTCCACATTTATTATCGCGTTTCGCCCCCGTGATCACAAGCTATTTTAACATACAAGGATTGAAGCTAGGGCACGTTTTTAGTTGTTTCAGCGACTGTGGGGAGGACAAAACCCTTGCGTTCGCAAAGGGCCTGGACCAATTCCTTGAATCGCGAGATGTGATAGCTGTCGAGGCGAAACTGTTGGACGCGGTCGCCGTTTTTATAAACCAGATCGACCCAGCCCTTGTTCAGGTAATCGTCGGTTTTCAATTGCGTCATCGCGTCCCAGGCGATGCGCGTGTTGTTCACGTGCAAGCCATCATCGTCGAGCACAATGTTCAATGTGAGTACTCGAACGAATTTAATGGCGAGGAAGATGGCGCCGATGCCAAGCATGATTGCGAGCACCTTCTGCATAAACAGGTCGCTCTCACTGTGATCTTGATTTTTGTGAATCATCGGCTCGCCGACCACCTTGTCACCGGCGATCGGAAATGCGGCCACAGACGCCGGTCCGATATACCAAAGTGTTTTTTCCTGCGTTTTAGAGGGTTTGCCCAAAAGCTCGCGCAGCTCCTCCCGGGACATGCCCGCTTGAACCCGCCCGAGACGGTCCGGCCGAACCAGGTAATTCGTGTTTTCGGGCGGGGTTGGATTTTCCGCCGGCGCGCTGGTGACGGAAACTACCTTGTCCTTGGCCAGGCGGGTTATCGCCGTCCATTGCGAACCAGTGTAGGTAAGTTCCTCATTTTGCTCCCAGGCCGGCTCGCCGAGCATTGCGGTCAGATCTGTTTGTGTGACGGGTTCTTTCCGCGTCAAGTGTTGTTGAATGTTGGTGAGCTGCTGGGCGGTAACCTGCGGGTTTATTTTCAATCCAGAAGGCGTTTCTTTCGGCATCTCTTTCATGGCTGAAGCTAAGTTGGCTTTTGGCCAGCCTTTCCAACCGTCGTACGCAAACCACGCGGAAAAAACCGTGCACATTGTCAAAAAAATAAGCATGCGTGTTCGCCGCTCTCCCGTGCTGAACGATTCGATGTGCATCCTGTATGGCTCCCAATTGAAGGGACGGTACAGAACTTAGAGCCGCCCCAGGTTAGCTGAAAAGCGTTGCAATGACGGCATAATGCTGGGTTTTGAGTGACGCGTCAACGTGCGAGGCGCGCTTATCGCTGAGCTTGTATTCAGATTCTCGATTTACGATAATGCTCAAGCGGTTGTTGAGGGATCAATAACCAGGACAATTTGATTGGGAGACGCGAATGAAAAGCATTCTCGGGGCACACTGCGATGACTTCCACATCAGCAGCCGGCTTTTCTTTAAGTTGGATATGTCTCTTGAAAGGGAAACGACGCTCCACTTTTTGGAACGTGTACGCCGCGAATACCCGAGCATGAAGCGGATGCGTCGGCGGGACAACGCGTTGATCCTGGAAGAGCACGATTCGGAAGGCCGCGGCGACACGCAGCAGTGGGTTCGGCTGGAACCGAATTCATTCCGTTTTGGTAACTTCGCCCCAGTCAACACCGAACAACCCCGGCGCTTCGCCCGATTCCTGCTCGAACAAGCCCCTCATCATCTGACCATCAGCGATCTGGACATCGATCACCTCGAAATCACTTACGGTTTCGACATGGAATATCGTGGTAATCACGATCAATTGGTGGCTGAGACTTTGTTCCGCGATCATCCGCTGGCTTCATTTTTGATGGGCGATGAATCCGCGCACACGGTCGATTGCCAACCGTACTTTGGAATTTCGCTGACCCCAAAGTGCGATGTGCAGGCTTATCTGGAAGTGAAAAGTCGAACGAATTCTTTTGAAGTGCGGACCGGCGAATACGATTCGCAACTGCTCTCGGTGAATTTGAGCATTCATCGTTATTGGGGCTTCGAGGATACGACCGATCTCCCCAATATCTACGAGCGGCTGACCAACACGGCGAGTGAATTGGCCGTCAATCGTATTGTGCCGCTGGTGGTGAATCCTTTGGCGCTGGCCATCGCCAGCCGCCCGTAATTTCAGGATCAACCGAAGATATTATTCAAAGCCCATGGCAAGCCTGCCATGGGCTTTGCTCTTAGTTTGACCGCTCATCGCGCGCCCTCTAGAATCTCCCCCTCTGACCGGGGTGTCTGTGAGTCAAGATTACGCTCCTAAAATGACCACCGCCGGCGATGGCGAGAACATTCACGCATGGCCGTTCTTGATCGTTTCTTAAGACCCGAGCAGGATCCCGATGATGTTCGCATGACGCTTGGCGAGCACCTCGAAGAGCTGCGCTCGCGCGTGATTCGTTGTCTTGTCGCCCTGGTACTCGGTGGTGTCTTCTGTTTCGTGTTTATCGATCGCATCGAAGGGGCCATGACCGATGCCCTCTACGATGTGCTGAGCAAGCACGGCTATGAGCGGGACATCGTTTATACCGGCGTGGCCGATCCATTCGTCGTGGATTTTCAGCTCGCGATGATTCTCGGATTCATTTTGACGGCGCCTTATATCCTTTGGCAATTATGGGGTTTTGTCGCGGCGGGCCTCTACCGGAACGAGCGGAAATGGGTCCGGCGATTTGTGCCGGTATCTATTGCGCTTTTCTTCACTGGGGCCCTCTTTTTTATGATCGTGGTTGTGCCGCTGTTTCTGGACTTCTTCGTTTCCTACAAAAAGGATTTGCCGGAGACCAGAACCTCCATCCCTTTTTTGATTGGTCCGCCTGACCATCCCATTCAAACGTCACAGCCTTCCTTGGAATGGCCCCCGGGGGTCGCGCCGCTCACGCTGCATGCGTTTCAGGACGACCCGGTGAATCCGCCTGAGGGCAGTGTGTGGATCAACGAGACGGAACGTGAGGTTCGCACTCGTGCGGGCGGTAAGACTTACAGCTTCGGCCACATGAAGGAAACCGGGCACCGGAATCGTGTTCGGCCCATGATTGATATCAAGGATTACATGGTTTTCATTCTGCAGATGGCTGCGGCGTTCGGCATCGGATTCCAGGTCCCGGTCGTGGTGGCCCTTTTGAGCACGATTGGGATTGCGAATTCCACGACCATGGCGCAGGCGCGTAAATATGTCTACTTTGGCATTTCCATTGCGGCGGCGATCGTCACGCCTTCGCCGGATGTGACTAGTATGATGCTGCTGTTCGTGCCCATGGTTCTTCTCTATGAGGCCGGGCTGATCGCGTCGCGTATGATCGAGCGGCAAAGACAGCAAGAACGAGCTCCGTGAAATATGAACTTTGGGCCTTTCTGGCACGCGGATTGCTACCATTTTTCTTTTCGTAACTCGTTTTGTTTCAAAATCATAAGTTTATTTGACCACCCCCTGAAACCGTGCTATATTTACTGGTCTTGCCAGATATAGGCGAACATGGCGTCGTGGTATCTATTTCCATAAATAAACGCCATTTCTTAACTTAACAAAATCAGCTCATGGAACCGGTCTTGAGAGAGCCGGGTGGCTAGAGGGCCATTCTTTGCCTTTTACTGATCGGGAAAGTTTAACTCGCCAAATCCGCGATGGGGTCGATATTGCCGATCTTATCAGCGGCTATATGACCTTGCGTCGAGCGGGGGCCAATTTCAAGGGGCTCTGTCCATTTCACGAAGAAAAAACCCCCTCTTTTAACGTTTCCCCGAGCAAGCAAATTTTTAAATGTTACGGCTGCGGTGCGGGCGGCGACGTGTTCAGTTTTATTCAACTCCGCGAAAAAGTCGACTTTGTGGAAGCCCGGCGGATTCTGGCTGACCGGGCGGGCATCTCGCTCGAAAAAGAAACTGCTACTCCTTCCGGTGCGGGACCGGGTAAGAGCGAACTTTTCCGGGTCAACGATTGGGCCATGCGCCTGTTTCGGCACCATTTCCTCGGCTCCGCCGGCGAAACCGCTCGGAAATATGTCGCCGACCGTGGCATCAACGAACAGACTTCAGAATCCTTTCATCTGGGCTTGGCTTTGGACAGCTACGACGCCTTGCTCCGAGCCGCAAAAAATTCGAAGGTTGATGTGAAATTGCTGGATGCTGCCGGACTCATAAAAGCTCGAACCGGCGGCGGGAATTACGACACGTTTCGGCACAGATTGATATTTCCGATTGCCGATGCAGCCGGACGAATTATCGGCTTTGGCGGGCGAACTTTGGGCGATGATCCGGCGAAGTATCTTAACACGCCGAGCACACTGCTGTTCGACAAAAGTTCAAATCTATTTGGGCTCGATCGTGCTCGGCATGGGATCGCTCAGAACGGCCGAGCCATCGTCGTTGAGGGGTATACGGACTGTATCATGGCCCATCAGTGTGGCTTTACGGAGACGATTGCTACGTTGGGCACGGCGATGACCGAGGCTCACGCCGGATTGCTCCGCCGTTATACCGACCGGGTAATACTACTATTTGACTCTGACGAGGCCGGTCAGCGAGCTGCCGATCGGGCTCTTTCCGTTTCGTTAACCGGCCGATTGGATGTCAGTCTGGCGCGCGTTCCCGAGGGCAAAGACCCCTGTGATTACTTGTTATCGGCCGGCGAAGAAGCTTTCGCTTCAATGTTGAAAGTTGCGGTGCCGGCGCTAGAATTCAAGTGGCATCTGGTGGCGGGGACCTATCAGGCAAGTGCCACCGGTCCCGCACGGAGGCGGGCGATCGAGTCGTTCTTACAGGAGTTGGCGACTTGGATCGGCCAGGGGGCGATCGATCCCATTCAAATGGGGTACATAGTCAATCAATTAAGTAAAATCCTGTCTTTGCCTGCGGAAGAACTGCATCGGCAATTGACCGGGTGGGTGGGAAAAAGCAGCGCGTCGGTGAAAGCTAGAAACCAAGTCCAATCCGGCGACGCTGAAAATCGACATAGCCATGCGGAACAGGAAGCTTATCGGCAGCTTCTGGAAATGCTGCTGAACGAACCGCACCGCTATGCTGAAGTTGAGGACATACTTGTGCCGTCAGCCATTCGTGATCCTGCCTTATCCGCTGTCGCCCAGCACATGATTCCTCTGCTGAGATCCGATTCGGCATTCACGTTGAGCGATTTGATCCGGCATTTTGAATCGCCGGCTTTTGGCGAATTAATTACTGATTTGCAGACCCGGGGCGAGCATCGCGGCAATTTCGCGGAAGTCATCGAAGGCGCTCGCGCGTGTTTGGAATCGACCGCACAGCTTCATCGCACCTGGCAACTGGCCGGCGCGATTCGAGACGATCAAAAGGAATCAGGAAAAGTCGAGAACGAGGAAGAAAAATTATCAGCCTTGGCGGATAGTGCGAAGCATCCGCATTTTGCCAGCGCCCGGGCTCGGAGGAGAATCCTGGAATTGTAATTTGTGAACCCGTTTGAGCCGCCGATAAGCTCGGCGTGATGCAACTCGAAAGGTACTAAAATAAGTGCAAGACGCACGGAGTGAATGATGTCAGATATTGAATTGGCCATCAAGGACCCGGTAAATGAGGCGCTGCAAACGCTCCTGGAGCGTGGGCGCAAACGGAAGTACCTCACCTGGGAGGAACTGAACCAGATCCTCCCCGATGAAGCGATCACTCCCGACAAACTCGAGATGATCATGATGACTCTCGAGGAAAATGAAATCGAGATGATCGATGAGATCGAGGCCGAGCGCCTGGGCGTGGTCCCCGAGCCGAAAGAGGTTCGCAAGGGCAAGAAAGAGTCCCGGTCACGAGAAGTCGATGACGGCGGCTCACGGCGCATTGATGATCCGGTGCGCATGTATCTGACGCAGATGGGTGAAATCCCGCTGCTCACCCGGGCCCAGGAAATCTCCCTGGCCAAGAAAATTGAACTCACCCGCATGGCCTTCCGCAAGCAAGTGCTGGAAAGCGATTATTGCATTCACCAGGGTGTCGAGATCCTGCAGCAAGTCGCGGACGGGCGTTTGCCTTTCGATCGCACAATGAAAGTGTCGACTTCGGAAGCGATGGCTAAGAATACCATCACCAAGTTGCTGCCTGAAAATCTGACCACCGTTCGCAAATTGATGGAGCTGAACCAGGCCGATTATGACAAGCTGGCCAATGGTCGGATGGCTGCGTCGGCTAAAAATACTTTGCTCCGCGGGCTTGCTCAGCGTCGTCGCAAGATTGCCAAACTGCTCGAAGAATTGTCTCTGCGAACCAGCCGAATTATTCCGCTGATGCGCAAACTCGAAGCGGTTTATCGCAAGATGCGCGATTTGGAAGAGCGCATCGTGGCCGAGACCAAGCGGCCGACCATGCCTGCCGAAGATCTGGTCGCGATGAAAGAGGAGCTGGAGGGTATCCAGACCCTCACGCTGGAAACCAGCGACCAGGTGGGCATGCGGCTCAAGATCATGCGCCGTGTGTTCAGTGAATATGAAGATGCCAAGCGAAAGCTGTCCGGCGGGAATTTGCGGCTGGTCGTTTCGATCGCCAAAAAATATCGCAATCGTGGCCTCAGCTTCTTGGACATTATCCAAGAGGGCAACACCGGGCTGATGCGCGCGGTCGACAAATACGAATATCGCCGCGGCTACAAGTTCAGCACCTATGCCACTTGGTGGATTCGCCAGGCCATTACTCGCGCGATTGCCGATCATGCCCGCACGATTCGTATTCCGGTACACATGATCGAGACCATGAGCCGGCTGCGTAATATTTCCAAGACCTTACTTCAGGAATTGGGCCGCGAGCCGACCATCGAAGAAATTGCCAAGAAGGCGAAGATGCCGGTCAGCGAAGCGCGGCGCGTGCTCAAGATCAGCCGTCATCCGATTTCGCTGGATCGTCCGGTCGGCGAGAGCGAAGATTCTTATTTTGGCGATTTCATTGAAGATGATACCGCCGAATCGCCGGTGCAGTCCGCGGGCAACGAAATGCTCAAAGATCGCATCGAAGAAGTGCTCAAGACGCTGACCTATCGCGAGCGCGAAATTCTCAAACTGCGCTACGGCATCGGCGATGGTTACACCTATACGCTCGAAGAAGTCGGCAAGATTTTCAAAGTCACCCGCGAGCGCGTCCGCCAGGTCGAAGCCAAAGCCATCCGCAAGCTTCAGCACCCGGTTCGGGCCCGCAAGTTGGAAGGCTTCCTGGATGCGGGTTTGCACGCTGCCGAAGCGTAAGCGATTAGTTATCTATATTTGAAGGTGCCGCCGTATCAAACGGCGGCACCTTTTTTTGTCAGTCTTGACTGTTGTATATCATTTGATATACTAATTCTAAGGCCTTTTGTTATCGGGAGAGAAGTATGGCAAAAAATTCTCATCAGGGTTAAGTTGTTCCTTCCATTTATGGAGGAGCAACAACTCATGGCTGAAGACGTTCCGTTTTCGGAGGTACTCGAGTTTTTTGAGGAGCATGATTATCAACTGCTGAGGAGACGGACGTCTTCCGGCGATGGAAGCGTAGGATTCGCGGTGTTTGCAAGGGCCGAGAGTCCCAATATCGGGGTTGAAATTCGAAACAAGATGGTGGCAAATGAACACTTCCAAAAAATCATCCAAATCGTCGAAAGCCTCGACGATACCCCGCCGACTGAAGTCTGATGTGGCGATACAGGCGAAACGCTCCCGGAGGGTAGCGGAATTTGACGCTCCTTTCGCTTCGGAAATTCTGGAACAAGCCCGCCGGATCGCCGGAGGTTATCGCATCATCATCCGTCCCAGCGAGACGCTTGGATACGTCGCTTCCATTCTCGAGTTGCCGCTGGTTTTCACTGATGGCAAGACTCAGGAGCAGTGTCTCAAAAATGCGATGTTCGGCGCCGAGACGATGATTGCGACCATGTTGGAAGCGGGTCAGGCGCCTCCCTCATCATCCAGCCGCCGCACCGAACAAATCAATCTTCGCCTCACATCTGAAGAAAAGCTGATTTTGGAAGAAGAATCCCAGCGAAAGGGCTTTAAAGGGTTGTCAGACTATGTCCGAGCCGCAGCCTTGGCCGAAGTGGGTACGGATCTCAGGAAATAGCCGAATGACCCTTACCCTCCTTACAATGCGTACATGAAACTGATGCGCGAAATTCGGTTCAGTGTGGGTTCGCCTTTGACTGGGCCGGTGAGCAATTCTTGGGGTGGTTGGCCGGCGGCCGTCGGGATTCAGCCTTATCTGACATTGCGGGCGATCGTGAGCGGCGAGCCTGATGCTCGAACCGGTTACTTGTGCAATATCAAAGTGATTGATGGATTGCTGCGCGAGCGGAGCGTTCCGTTGATTAATAAACTGGCTGCGCACGCGAGCGGAGAAAGATTGCTTTGGGCGGTTGCGGAAGATCTCCTGCCGTATGCGCCTCCGGGCACATCGTGGCATCATTGGGAACTGGGCACCACGCCTTTGCTGAGCTATCAATTGGAATCCGGAGCGATGGATATGATTTACATGACACAAAGTTTTGAATTTTGTGCCTCGCACCGCTTGCATTGCCCGTCGCTGAGCGAGAGCGAGAATCGCGAGATCTTCGGTAAATGCAACAATCCTAATGGCCATGGGCATAATTACGAAGTCGAAGTCACGCTGGCCGGCGAGATTGATCGTGTCACCGGCGTTCTGATGCCAGTCTCGGACATGGAGCAAGTCGTCAAGCAGCGGATCACCGACCGATTCGATCACAAGTACCTCAATGAAGATTGTCCCGAGTTTAAAGACCTTAATCCTTCTGTTGAACATATCGCTCGTGTGATTTGGAATCTGCTCGACAATCAGTTCAACCCCGCGCGCTTGCATAATATCCGCGTATGGGAAACGCCGAAGACCTGTGCGGAATATCGAGGAAGCGAGGATAGGATCTGATGAAAATGGAACGAGCGATGGTTATTCTCGCCGGGCTTCTGGTGGTTTACGCGCTCGGATGTCGAGATTCCGCGAAAGAGAAAGAAGATCAGCTCGTCGCGGCATATCGGAATGCGCCCAGCGGCGTAACGCTGTTTCCTATTTTGCACGATCTGGTGCGACCGGGCGATTCAGTGGAACGTGTGCAACAACTGCTCGGGCCCGGACATGATGATCCGTCCGCGTTTGAGCCTATCAGCCGTTTTGCTCAAAAACATCCGCAAGAGTTTGCTGACGGTATGCAAGCGACTGATCGCCTCGTCCGCTACTGCGTGGATAAAGACTCGTTTACTTATCTGCAATTTCGCGAAGGCCGGCTGGTGAACTTTCATGCCGAAGAGTATTCGCATTATGAGCCGTCCTATAGTGCGTCTGCTTCGAGCCCCAGTAGCTGAGCTTCACACAATGTTGCGGAGAGCACGTCGCAGGTCGGATTCAATCACTCGATGACGGGCGAACTCGCGGTCGTTGATGTGCACGACGGGAATGTGTTCGCTGTATTGCACTTGCCATAGCTCTTGGCCGGGCGCGTCAATATTGATCTGTTCGACATTGAGCGGGATATCGCGGGCTACGCGTTCGATCACGTAGCGAGCGGCGTGGCATAGATGACAATCGGGGCGAGTGAATAGCGTCACAGTCGGCAGGGCGGGTTTGGGCATTGGCTGTGACTTACGTTTGCTCCATGGCTTCACGTAGTTTGTGTAAGGCTTCGCGTTCGAGTTGGCGGACGCGCTCGCGGGTCAGACCGATCTTTACGCCGATCTGTTTCAGCGTCATGGGCTCTTGATCGTCGAGGCCGAAACGCATGCGCAAGATGGTGGCTTCACGTTCGTCGATTTTATCGAGCAGCCGATTGATCACTTCGGAATCCGCATGATCGAAAGCAGCCTGCTCGGGAGCGGGCGTGCGATAATCGGTTAAAACATCGGACAAGCTGAGTGATCCATCGGGTGCTTCCGATTGCGTCGGGGCACTAAACGCTTTAACCGCTCGGCGGATGATTCGCACTTTGCGTTCGGACAACTTCATGTGCTCGGCGAGTTCTTGCAGGTTGGGCGGACGGTTCAGTTTACTTTCCAATTCAGCCGAAGCGCGTTTCCAATCGCCGATCATCCCGATCATATACGCGGGAATATGCACGGGCTGCACGGTGTTGATCAGCGACCGTTTGATGGCTTGCTTGATCCACCATGAAGCGTAGGTGCTGAAGCGCGTTTCCATTGTGGGATCGTAGCCTTCGACGCCGCGAAGCAGACCGATGTTGCCCTCTTCGATGAGATCCGCGAGGGACATGCCGCGATTGAGATAATTTTTGGCGATGTTCACCACCAGGCGGAGGTTGGAGAGGATCATTCGATCGCGGGCCTTGGCGGCGAGAAGCTCGGCCTCTTCTTTTTCAGCGAGCGTGATTTCGCCCGACCGAAAAAGTTCTTCGACTTTGACGGCGTACTGAATGGCGGTGCCTAACTCGCGCTCCTCCAATGCGGTGAGGAGCGGGGCTTCATCGATTTCTTTGAGGTAACTTTGTAAGCCGGTTTCGGAAGCGATGGCACTTCCTCCTTGGCGTCAAATTATGTCCCCAACCTGAGGGCCCCCGGTGGGCCACCCTCAGTTGCATCGGTCATTCCGCAGTTGATCTTGCTTTAAGACTCTTCCGCCGGTTCTTCAGCGATACTTTCGGACTCTGTTTCAACGTCCGTTTCGGCATCGTCCGATTCGGTGGCGTTTTCAGCGTCTTTGGGCCGTCGCAACGGGAAATCCTGGATGACGTCGGTTGAATCCTCGCCAGGTCCGTGTAGACCGCCGCGCCGGGCCTTGGGTTTGCCGGGGGCACGGGTAGTACCGTCTTCGGTGGCCCATTCAGCCCGTTTCTTGCTCAAGCCGATCTTGCGCTCTTGCGGATCGACGCGGAGAATCTTGACCTCGATTTCGGAACCGATCTTGACCTCGTCGTGCGGGTTCTCGACCTTGTGGTCGGCGAGTTCGCTGACATGCAGCAAGCCTTCGAGATCGGGTTCCAATTCGACGAACACGCCGAAGTTGGTGATCTTGGTGACCTTGCCTTTGACGATTTGGCCGGGGATGTATGTGGATGGGATCGCGTGGATCCACGGGTCTTCGTTCAATTGTTTCGTGCCGAGTGCGACACGCATCTTCTCCTGATCGACGGAGAGAACGACGCAGCGAACATTGTCGCCTTTCTTCAGCACTTCGGACGGATGGCTTACTTTCTTGGTCCAGCTCATGTCGGAAACATGCAGCAAGCCGTCGATGCCTTCTTCGATTTCGATAAAGGCGCCGTAGTTGGCGAGGTTGCGAACCTTGCCTTCGATGATCGTGTTGGGTGGGTATTTCTCGGCCACGCGCATCCAGGGATTGGTCTCGGTCTGCTTCATGCCGAGACTGATTTCCTGCTTATCTTTATTAATTTCGAGAACGATGACTTCGATCTCGTCGCCCAGGCTGACCAGCTCGGACGGATGATTGATTCGCCGCGTCCAGCTCATCTCGGAAATGTGGACCAACCCTTCGACGCCGGGCTCGAGTTTCACGAATGCGCCGTAGTTAACGATGTTGACGACTTCGCCCTTGACGCGGGACATGATCGGGTAGCGATTTTCGATGCTTTCCCAGGGATTTTCGCTCAATTGTTTGAGGCCGAGGGCGATCTTCTCGCGCTCGCGATCGATGTTGAGAATTTTGACTTCGACTTCCTGATCGATGCGGAGCATGTCGCTTGGGTGATTGATCCGGTCCCAGCTCATGTCGGTGATGTGCAGCAAGCCGTCGATACCGCCCAAGTCGACGAAGGCTCCGAAATCGGCCAGATTCTTGACGATGCCCTTGCGGGTGTGGCCGACCTCGATGTCCTTGAGTACCTTTTCCTTGGCCGACTGGCGTTGATCTTCGATATAGCGACGGCGGCTGATTACGATGTTTCGCCGCTCGGTGTCGATTTTGAGAATCTTGGCGTAAATCTCGCGACCAATGAAATCGCCGATATCACCGGGTCTGCGAATATCTACTTGCGACGCGGGCAAGAAGACGGGCACGCCGATATCGACCAGTAAGCCGCCTTTGATCTTGCGCATCACGCGGCCCTTCACCTCGTCGCCTTCGTTGGCGGTTTCGACGATGCGCTGCCAGTTGAGAATGCGATCGGCTTTACGCTTGCTGATGACAACCAGCCCGCTGTCGGACTCGACCGATTCGAGCCAAACGTCGATCTCATCGCCCGCATCGATCGCGGTTTTATCATCCCACTCGTTGACCGGAACGACGCCTTCGCTCTTGAGCCCGACATCGACGATGACATCGTCGCCGACTATGCCCACGATCCGGCCCTTGAGGATGGTGCCGGCTTGAAAGCTGCCGATGGAATCGTCCATCGTTGCAGTCAGGGCTTCATCGCTCGTGGCGGTGCCAAGAGCGGCACTCAGTTCGTCCTCAATCGAGGCTTCGTCCATTTCCAGTGTGTGAATTAAGTTGTGGTCAACCATGAGGTTAAATCGTCCTTCGAGGTGAATCGACAACCGCGCGATCTAAACATCAGATCGTGTGTTTCGCCGGGTGAAAATTAAAAAGGGAGGTTTCTGCCCGGAAGTGCCCCGGCTCTGGTCTCGCGAACCATTCGCGAACCTGTCCGGCTCGACGGATACTATAGGCGAAAATGGTGATTGTGGCTACCCCTTTTGTTGGCGTTGGGTTCGTTTGGCGCACGGCAGAATTGCGGGGCGCGCAATGAATGTGGGACGGGACTGGCTATGTGTTCTGTTATATCGCGGGGTTTTCATTTTTCTAGTCTC
>JADMIO011875121.1_pt1 | contig 27055 bp, 25 predicted proteins | sample 8958161 | NCBI WGS metagenome assembly JADMIO01 (sample SAMN16585339, study PRJNA669376) | soil metagenome | isolation source: Crop rotation soil | place: USA: Cullars Rotation, Alabama | collected 2011
CGCGACAACTTGTCCACGTGGAATTCTAAGCTTAGGATCCCAATGTGCTGGAAAGGCTCGCCGACGATCTGGGCGCGGTGCATCAGGCGGCGCAGGCTCTCGTCGAAGGCGTCGCGGCGGTGCATGACGCAGCGATTGTCCCACATCACGAGATCGCCGATCCGCCACTTCTGGTACCAGGCGAAGCGTTCCTGCGTGGTATGCGCCCAGATCTCGTCGAGAAGCTTCTCGCTCTCCTCGACAGGAAGGCCGTGGATGTAGGCGCCGGGCCGGCGGCCGAGGAACAGCGCCTTGCGCTTGCTCAGAGGATTCAGACGGACGAGGGGATGCACGGCGCCCGGCGTCTTGCGCACGTCGTGCGTCGTCTGGAAGCCCTTGCGCAGCTCGCCGGCCGAATTGCGGCTGGAATCGTGGATGCAGGTCTTGCCCTCGATCGCGACCTTCAGCCGTTCCGGCAGCGTGTCGTAGGCCGCGTACATGTTGAGGAAGCCGGTGTTGCCGCCGTCGGGCGGTACTTCCAGCGCGTAGAGCAGCGAGGCGCGGGGCGGCAGGTCGTTGTAGGACATGTCGGTGTGCCACACGAGCTCGTAGGAGCCGAGGCCGCCGACGGCGATGCCGTTCTTCTTGACGCTGGAGATGATCGAGAGCCAGGGCTCGCACGCCGGATCCACACCGGTGTCGATGCGCTGGTGCGCGGCGGCGATCGGCGCGCGGTCGAGCTCGCCGAAGCGGGCGCTGAACTTCAGTAAGGTCGGATCGTCGAGCTTCTGGCCCGAGAAGCGCAGCACCAGATGGTCCGACCAGGCCTTCAGGATCTGCCCGAAGGCGGCGTCGCTCAACGGCTTGGAGAGATCGACGCCGTGCACGTCGGCGCCGAGCGCGCCGCCCGTCGGCTGGATCCAGACTTCGCTCATATTCAGTCCCTCACACGCTCACGCGTCACTCGAACCAGTGCGGCACGAAGCGACTGGTGTTGTGGGTGATGCGCCGTTCGTCCTCGCGCATGCCCACGCCGGCCGCCTTGCCGCCGATCACCCAGGAACCCACCAGCGCGTGGTTGCCGTCGAACACTGGCAGCGGCTGGTAGGCCTGCCACACGAAACCTTCGCTACCGTAGCTGCCGCCGGCGGTGTCGAACAGTCCCGGCCCGGTGATCGTGACGTTGTGGCCCTCGCGGCCGAAGATCGGCTTCTTCACGTAGGCGCTGCCGAGGTCGGGATGCACCTTGTCGAAGGCGGGCAGCAGGTTGGCGTGGTTGGGGAAGCCCTCCCACAGAAGCGGCAGCAGCATCTTGTTGCTGAGGATGAGTTTCCACACCGGCTCGATGAAGGCCGTCGTGTCGGTCGGCACGAAGGCGCCGAACGCCTCGCGCATCATCCATTCCCAGGGATAGAGCTTGCTCATCACCTGGATGGGGTTCTCGTCGGGATCGGTGAAGCGCTTGCCGTTCCAGCCGATCTGCGGGATGCCGAGCGGCTTGCCGGTGAGGCCGGCTTGCAGCGCGGTGTCGCGCAGATATTCCGAGGTGGCGAAATCCTCGGGATGGTCCTCGAAGCGGGCGAAATGCACGACCGCGCCGGGCGGCAGCTTCTTCGCCACGTCCTTCCAGGCGTCGATCAGCTTCTCGTGGATCGAGTTGAATTGGTCGGCGTCGGGTTTCACGTCCTTCAGCCAGTACCATTGCACGACCGCCGTCTCGTAGAGTGAGGTCGGCGTGTCGGCGTTGTATTCGAGGAGCTTCGGCGGTCCCTTGCCGTCATAGGCGAGGTCGAAGCGGCCATTGATCGTCGGATCGCCGCGCCGCCACACGCGCTCGATGTAGTCGCCCCAGGCCGGCGTGATCCGCATGCGCTGCCACAGGCGGTTCGTCACCACGTGCTCGACCGCCTTGAGGCAGATCTCGTGCAGCGCCTCGGTCGCGGCTTCCAGCTCGTCGACCTCGTCGCTGGAGAAGACGTACGCCGCCTGCTCGGTCCAGTAGGCCTTGCCGTCGAGCGTGTAGTAGTCGAAGCCGAGCTTCTCGACCTTGTCCTGCCAGCCGGAGCGCGGAGCGACCTGCTCGCGGCGCATATCAGGAGCTGCTCGTGCTTTCGTGGCCGCCCGCCGAGCCGCCGAAACCGCCGCGCGTGCTGGGTTGGGTCTGGCCGGGCGTGGTGCTCGTCGTCCCCGGCGAAGTGGTGTGCGTTCCCGGCGAGGTCGTGGTCGTTGTGGTCGTGGCGGGTCCGCGGAAAAACGGATTGGGCAGGAACCAGAAATACGGCATGCCGCCCAGCCCGCCGATGCCGGGCGCACAGGAATAGAGCAGAGCGGCGCCGGCGACGCCCATCAGCACGAGCTTGATGCCGCGTGACATGCGCGAGCTTGGCGGCGGGGCGGAGTTTGGATCGCTCATGCGGTGAGACAAGCCGCGTTGACGAGGCCGAAGGCGAGCGCAAAGCCACCGGCGGTCGTACCGGCCGACATCTGGTTCGCTTCGATCGCTGCCTTGAGATCAGGCAGCAGGAAGCGCAAGCCGATATGGACCAGCGCCTGCACCACGAGCGCCACCGCCGACCACAACACGACGTCGGTCAGGCTGGCGGCGTGGGCGATCGTGCTGGCCAGCGGCAGGCAGAAGCCCAGCAGCGCGCCAACCAGCGCCACGGCGGCGGCATTGTTGCCGGCGCGGATCAGCGTGAATTCGCGCCATGGCGTTAAGAGCGTGTAGAGCCAGAGGAAGACGAAGACGAGCGCAAAGCCCACGACGACGTAGCGCGCGAAGTTTGGGAACACGGAGATCAGCCAGTCGAGTTCGGGCATGCGGCTAGCCGTGCATGGTAAGGCCGCCCGAGACGCTGATCGTCTGGCCGGTGATGAATGCGGCATCGTCGCTTGCCAGGAAACAGACCGCGCCCGGGATGTCGTCGGGTTGGCCGACGCGCTTCATGGGGATCGCGCCAACGAGTGCGGCGCGCACTTTCTGGCCGCGTTCGTCGTCGCCCGCCACGGCGGCGAGCAGCGGCGTGTCGGTCGGGCCGGGGCACACCGTGTTGAGGGTGATGCCGCGCCGCGCCACCTCGCGGGCCACGGTCTTGGTGAACGCGATGATGCCGCCCTTGCAGGCCGAGTAGACGGCTTCCTGCGAGGAACCGACGCGGCCCGCGTCAGAGGCGATGTTGACGATGCGCCCCTTGCCGCGGCCGACCATGCCCTTCAGCACGAAGTGGCTCATGTTGAGCGGCCCGCGCAGGTTGATCGCGATCAGTGTCTCCCAAAGGTCGGGCGTTGTATCAACGAAGTTGGCGAAGCGATCCCAGCCGGCGTTGTTGACCAGGATGTCGGTCGGGCCGGCGGCTGTCTCGAACTCGGCGATCGCCTTGCCGACCGCGACGTAGTCCGCGATGTCGACGCCCGAGGCGTGGCCTTTCAACTCGCCGGCGAGCTTCCTCGCGCCGTCGATGTTCTTGTCGAACACGCCCACCTTGCAGCCGTACTCGGCGAAGCGCCGGCAGATCGCCGACCCGATTGCCCCCGCGCCGCCGGTGACGATGACGCTCTTGCCTTGCAGTCCGCGCATGGTGTCCTCAGAGCGGGGAGTAGGGATCGAACTTGGGCTTGCGCTTCTCGAGGTGAGAGGCGAGGCCCTCCTTCACCTCGGGCCCCATGAAGCCCAGCATCTCGAGCGCGGTCGAGGCGTCGAACGACGGACCCATCATGCGCAGCCAGTTGTTGAGCGCGTATTTGGTGAAGCGGATCGAGGTCTGCGCGCCCTCGGCGAGCTTGGTCGCGACCTCCAGCCCCTTGGCCTCGAGCTGGTCGTCCTCGACGCACATCGACACCAGCCCAATGCGCTCGGCTTCCTCACCGTCGACCGCCTCGCAAAGCAGCAAATAGTATTTGGCCTTGGCCATGCCGCAGAGCAGCGGCCACACGATCACCGCGTGATCGCCGGCAGCAACGCCGAGCCGCGTGTGGCCGTCGATGATCTTGGCCTTCTTCGAGACGATCGACACGTCGGCCAGGATGCCGGCGACCAGGCCCGCGCCAACCGCGGGGCCGCGGATGGTGGAGACGATCGGCTTGGAGCAATTGATCACGTTGTAGACGATGTCGCGCGCTTCCTTCCACGTCCGCAGCAGCGCATTGTAATCCTTCATATTTTTTTCGATGAGGTCGAAGTCGCCGCCGGCCGAGAAGACCTTGCCGCCGGCGCCCTGGATGATGACGCAATTCAGCGAATCGTCGGCGTCGATGTCGCGCCACACGTTCACCAGTTCGGTGTGCATGATCGCGTCCGTGGCGTTGTATTTCTCGGGCCGGTTCATGGTGACGCGCAGCACCTTGGGGTGCGGGCGATCGAACACCAGCCGCTGATACTTCTTCTGCCAATCGGACATGAGCGCTCCTCCGTTGGAGGGAGCCTACACCGTGGGTCAGCGCCGTCTATTGCCGACGTTCTGCGTGCTCTCGAAGCGCACGGCTTCTTCCGCCGCGCGGACCAGGGCGGCCGCCTTGAGATGGCTCTCCTTCAGCTCGGCCTCGAGGTCGGAATCGGCCACGACGCCGACACCGGCCTGCACGTGCATGACACCATCCTTCACGAAGGCGGTGCGCAGCAGGATGCAGGTGTCCATCGAGCCGTTGGCCGCGAAGTAACCGGCGCAACCGGCATAGATGCCGCGGCGCACCGGCTCGACCTCGTCGATGATCTCCATGGCGCGGACCTTGGGCGCACCCGACAAAGTGCCGGCGGGGAAGCCCGCCTTCAGCGCATCGATCGCCTCCAGCCCTTCTTCGAGCGTGCCCTCGACGTGGCTCGAGATGTGCTGCAGGTGGCTGTACTTCTCGATGGTGAACTGCTCGACGACGCGTACCGTGCCGAGCTTGGAGACGCGGCCGACGTCGTTGCGCGCGAGATCGAGAAGCATGAGGTGCTCGGCATGCTCCTTGGGATCGGCGAGCAGCTTATCGGCGAGCTGCTTGTCCTCTTCCGGTGTGGCGCCGCGGCGGATCGTGCCGGCGAGCGGCCGGATGGTAACGATGTTGTCGCGCAGGCGGACCAGGATCTCCGGCGAGGAACCCACGATGGTGAAGTCGCCGTAGTCGAAGAAGATGAGGAACGGCGAGGGGTTGATGCGCCGAAGCGAGCGGTAGAGCGACAGCGGCGGCAGGGTGAACGGCACCGAGAAGCGCTGTGAGGGCACGATCTGGAAGGCGTCGCCCGCCAGGATGTACTCCTTGCAGATCGCCACCATCTCCTTGAACTTTTCCGCGCTCATGTTCGGCTTGGGCTCGGGCAGCGCCTCGAGCACCTCGTCGCTCTCGCGGCGCGGCGGCAGAACGCGCTCGAAGTCGGCGACCGAATCGGCGATGCGCTCCTCGGCGGCCTCGTAGGCGGCGCGGGCGGCGATGCTGGCCTCGGGCCACACCGGCGTGATCAACGTCACGTTGTCTTCCAGCCGGTCGAAGATGCAGATGATGGTCGGCCGCACCATGATGGCGTCCGGCAACCCGATCGGATCGGGGTTCTTGTCCGGCAGGCGCTCCATGTCGCGCACCATGTCGTAACCCAGGAACCCGAACAGGCCAGCCGACATCGGCGGCAGGCCGGGCGGCAGCTCCATCTGGGTCTCACGGACCAGCGTGCGCAGTGTCTCGAGCGGCCGGCCGGGCAGGGGCTCGAAGGCATTGGCGTCGCTGCGGGCGCGGCGGTTGATCTCGGCCTTGTTCTTGATGCAGCGCCAGATCAGGTCGGGCTTGAAGCCGATGATCGAGTAGCGCCCGCGCACCGAGCCGCCTTCGACCGATTCGAGCAGGAACGAGTTGGCGCGGCCGTCGGCGAGCTTCAGGTAGGCCGAAACAGGCGTCTCGAGGTCGGCGACCAGCTTGGTCCACACGAGTTGCGGTTTGCCCTTGGCGTAGGTCGCGGCGAAGCGGTCGAACTCGGGCAGCACCGACATGGCGCGCCTACTGCTGCGTCTGGAGCTTGAACGCTTCGGCGAACACCTGCTCGTTGATCGTAACGCCGTACTTGCTGCGCAGCGCGCCCACGAGTTGGGCCACCAGATCGTTGGCGATCATGGCGTCGAGCTGTTTGCCGAAGCGCTCCAACCCGTCCTTCTCCTTGACGAGGTCGACCGCCTGCACCTCTTTCAGGCGCACGACGACGGTGCCCTCGGCCGAACGCACCGGGGCGATCTTGCCGGCCGCCAGCTTGAACATCTCGGCCACCGCCGCCTGCGTGAGATAGTTGCCGGGATCGGCCTCGAAGCGGCTGACGGGCTTGGTGGTGCGCATCTCGAGGCCGAGCGCCTTGGCTTCCGCCTCGAAGTTGGCGCCGCCCGCCACCTTGTCGACCAGCTCCTTGGTCTTGGCCTCGGCCTGCTTCTTCTGCTCTTCCTTCTGCCAGGCCTCGACCACCTTGGCTTCGACATCGCCCAGCGCCGGCACGCGCGCCGGCGTGACGCGGTCGGTGCGCACGACGAAGAACTCGCCCTTCGGCGTGTCGATCAGCTGGCTCTCGCTCGACTCGCGCGTGTCGAACGCGGTCTTCAGGATCTCGGGGACGGCGGCGCCCACCATGACCTGCTTGCCGCTGGCGTCCTGGCCGCGCGCGTCGACGCTCTCGACCGTCTGGATCTTGAGGTTGAATTCCTGGGCGGCGGCGGTCATCGACTGGCTCTTGCCCAGCCCCCGTTCGAAGTCGGTGACCAGCTTGATCAGCAGGTCGGGCGCCGACTGCATCTTGAGGTCCTTCTCGATCTGACCTTTAACCTCGTCGAACGCCACCTTCTTGCCAGGCTCGATCTTGTTGATGCGCACCACGTGCCAGCCGAGCGGCGACTGGATCGGCTGCGGCACGATGCCGGTTTGCGCGGCGAAGATGCCGTCGGCCAGCGTGCCGGGCGGCAGCTCCTTCTTCTCGACGCTGCCGAGCTTCACCACCGTATCGGGCTTCTCGAGCACGTCCTTGGCGGCATCCTCGAGCGACTTGCCGCCGGCGATCGCGGCGAGGATCGCCTTGGCCTTGTCTTCGCTGTCGGTCGCGACCTGGTCGACGTCGCGTTTCTCCGGCGTGCCGAACTCGGCGGCCCGCGCCTCGTACTCCTGTTTCACCTGATCGGCGGTCACGGTGACGGCGTTCATGACGTCGTCGATGCTCAGCAGCACATAGGAGAAGGAGCGATACTCGGGGATCTGGAACTTGGTCTTGTTCGCCTCATAGTAGGCGTTGAGCTGCTCGGCGCTGGGCTTCGCCACGTTCACGACGATGGCGTCGGGCACGTAGACGGTTTCGGCGATCCGCCTCTCGCCTTCCTGGCGGAAGATCTCGTCGCGCAGCGCCTTGGGCGCCAGCGCGTCGGAGCGCACCACGCCGAACAGCTGATTGGCGGCGATCTGGCGGCGCATGTCGGCCACCACCTGGGCCTCGCTCAGCCGCATGTTCCCGAGCCAGGCGCGGTAGCGCGCCGGATCGAACTGGCCGTTGGAGCCGGCGAAGGCCGGCATCTGGGCGATGGTGGCGCGCACTTCGTCGTCGCTGACGGCGAGGCCGAACTCGCGCACGGCGTGGTCGAGAATGGCGCGCTGGATGGTGTCCTCCAGCGCGCGCACGTGCAGGCCGTAACGCAGCGCCGTTTCCGGCTCGGGGCGTTGGCCGGTTTGCTGCTGGATGGCGGCGAGCTGGCGATTGAAGCGGTCGCGGACTTCCTCGACCGACACCGAGGTGCCGCCGATGTAGCCATAGATCGGAATGTGCGTGCCGCCGATATGCGCCACTTCGACGGCGCCGCGACCCATGCGCAGCATGTCGCCGATGCCCCAGAAGCCGAAGGCGACGATCAGCGGCGTGAAAAGAATGATCAGAACGATCACTCGGCCGTATTTGCGAAGGGCGTTCACGGGTTTTTCGGGGGTCCGGTGCGAAGGAGGGCGCATGCCTACCACTGGCCAGTTTGACAGGCAACCAACAGGCCGGTAGGCCGCAGACGTCGATTTTATGGGGAGATTCATGGCGCGAACGAGGCGGGCGCTGATCGCCGGCAACTGGAAGATGAACGGCCTTGCCGAAGGCTCGCTGAAGCTCGCGCGCGAGGTGGCCGAGGGCGCCGCCTGGGCCGACCGCGACCTCTTGATCTGCCCGCCGGCGACGCTGCTGTCGGCCATGGCGAAGGCCGTAGCGGGAACGCGCGTGCTGGTCGGCGGCCAGAACTGCCACGCCAAGGCAAGCGGCGCCCATACCGGCGAGGTCTCGACCGAGATGCTGCGCGATGCCGGTGCGAGCCACGTCATCGTCGGCCATTCCGAGCGGCGCACCGACAACGGCGAGACCGACGCGGTGGTGCGCGCCAAAGCGGAAGCTGCCTGGCGGGCAGGACTGCTGCCCATCGTCTGCATTGGCGAGACGCTCAGCGAACGCGAGGCCGGCAAGACGCTCGCCGTGCTGGAGAGCCAGCTCAAGGGCAGCGTTCCGGCGGGCGCCAACGCGAGCAAGCTCGTGGTGGCCTACGAGCCGGTCTGGGCGATCGGTACCGGCAGGACGCCGACCGTGGCGGAAGTCGCGGCCGCGCACGCCCACATCAGGAAGGTGCTGGGCGGTCTGGTGCCGGACGCCGGGGGCGTGCGTCTGCTCTATGGCGGGTCGGTAAAGGGCTCCAACGCCGCCGAGCTTCTGGCGGCGGGCGACGTCGACGGCGCTCTGGTCGGCGGGGCGAGCCTCGTGGCGGCCGAGTTTTTGGCTATCGCCAAGGCGGCCTGAAACCGCTAGAAGCGCGGCCGCATGGACGCAATTCGGGGCTTTCTCCACGACTGGCAGGTGGTGCTGCTAGTCATCCACGTCGGCGTCACCGCCGCGATGATCGTGGTCATCCTTCTGCAGCGAAGCGAGGGCGGCGGGCTCGGAATGGGCCGCACGGATGCGCTGTTCTCGGTGCGTGGCCAGGCCAACGCGTTGTCGCGTCTGACGGCGATCTTTGCCGGAATCTTCTTTTTCCTCAGTCTGCTGATGGCCTGGAGCGTCGGCACCGCGACCCGAAGCGGCACGTCAATCATGGATCGTGCGCCGGCATCGCCAACCGCGCCCGCGCCTGCCGGAACGGCGCCCGGAGCGACACCCGGCACCGCGCCGGCACCCGCTCCGACGGCACCTGCGCCGCCGGCAACGCCCACCGCACCCACTCGTTAAAAGATTCATGAGCCCGGTGCTCCCCTCGCCGAAAACCCGGCGAGCGGATATCCCCATGGCTGCGCCAAACCAGATTTAGTAGGCTGTAAGCCCATGACGCGCTTTATCTTCATAACGGGCGGCGTGGTTTCCTCTCTCGGGAAGGGTCTCTCGTCGGCGGCGCTGGGCGCGCTGCTGCAGTCCCGTGGTTACCGCGTGCGGTTGCGTAAGCTCGACCCCTACCTCAACGTCGATCCGGGGACGATGAGCCCCTATCAGCACGGCGAGGTGTTCGTCACCGACGACGGCGCCGAAACCGATCTCGATCTGGGCCACTACGAGCGCTTCACCGGCGTCGATGCCAAGCAAAGCGACAACATCACGACGGGGCGCATTTATTCGAGCGTGATCGCGCGCGAGCGGCGAGGGGAGTACCTCGGCGCCACGGTGCAGGTGATCCCGCACATCACCGACGCGATCCGCGAATTCGTCGTCAAGGACACCGACAAGGAAGATTTCGTCCTGGTCGAAGTCGGCGGCACGGTGGGCGACATCGAGAGCCTGCCGTTCCTCGAAGCGATCCGTCAGCTCGGCAACGAGCTCGGCCGCGACCGCTCGATGTACGTGCACCTGACGTTGCTGCCCTGGGTGCCGACGGCGGGCGAACTCAAGACCAAGCCGACGCAGCATTCGGTCAAGGAGCTGCTGAGCGTCGGTATCCAGCCCGACTTGCTGGTCTGCCGTTCAGGCGACAAGGAGATCCCGGCCAACGAGCAACGCAAGATCGCGCTGTTCTGCAACGTGAAGCAGGAGCGCGTCATCGAAGCGCGCGACGTCGACACGATCTACCAGGTGCCGATCGCCTACCACGATCAGGGCTTCGACAAAGAAGTCTGCAAATACTTCAACCTGCCGGCCGACGAGGAGCCGAACCTCGATCGCTGGCGCGGCGTGGTGCGCTCGGTGCGCGAACCCGAGGGTCGCGTCACCATCGCGGTGGTCGGCAAGTACACCGTGCTGCTCGACGCCTACAAGTCGCTTTCCGAGGCGCTGACGCACGGCGGGTTCGCGAGCAACGTGAAGGTCGGCCTGGAGTGGATGGACTCCGAGATCTTCGAACGCGACGACGCCGTGAGCCACCTCGAGAACGTCAACGGCATTCTCGTCCCGGGCGGCTTCGGCGAGCGCGGCACCGAGGGCAAGATCCATGCAGTCACCTTCGCGCGCGAACGCAACGTGCCGTTCTTCGGCATCTGCTTCGGCATGCAGATGGCGGTGATCGAGGCGGCGCGCAATCTCCTGGGACTGGAAGGCGCATCGTCGACCGAGTTCGGACCGTGCGAGCATCCGGTGGTCGGCCTGATGACCGAATGGATCAAGGGCAACCAGGTCGAAAAGCGCGCGGCCGATAGCGATCTCGGCGGCACCATGCGGCTCGGCGCGTACCCCGCACATCTCCGGCGCGGCACCAAGGTGCACGAGATCTACGGCCAGGACGTGATCAGCGAGCGCCACCGCCATCGCTACGAGGTCAACGTCAACTACAAGGACCGGCTGGAGCAGGTGGGCCTGCGCTTCTCCGGCATGTCGCCCGACGGCATCCTGCCCGAGATCGTCGAGATTCCCGACCACCCATGGTTCGTCGGCGTGCAGTATCATCCCGAGCTGAAATCGCGGCCGTTCGCGCCACACCCGCTTTTCACGTCGTTTATCGGCGCCGCCAAGAGCCAGAGCCGGCTGGTGTGACGACCGGGCGAGGGGCAACGCCCCTCGCGCCGGCAACGAGGTGAGGGGATGGCCCTCGTCCGGCAGACGTATTTCGGTCATGTTTTTCGTCAGAATCGGGCGCCCATGACCTTTCGTATTCCCTTCCTCGCCATCTTCGCCCTCGCGGCGTTGGCAACTGGCGTTTCGGCGCAGCAGACCGCGCTCACGTCGCCGCACGGCAAGGCCAACCAGCGCGACCCGCTGTTCCTCCGCTTCGCCGACATGGCCGAGCGCTATTGGGTAAATACCGAAACGATGGCGGCCTCGCACAAGGCGGTGGCGATGCCGATGCCGCGGCAATGCGCCTTCACCTATGCCGACTCGTATTCCAGGGGCCAGATGAGCGAGAGCGAGGTCCAGGAGACGGCCCTGTCGACCTGCAATCGGCGCCTGGCGGAGCTCGGCCCGACCGGCGAGAACTACAACATCGCCTGCCAGTGCAAGCTGGTGGTGAGCGACGGCGTTCTGATGGTGCCGCGCGACGCGCTGCCCGACGAGGCGTATGGGCCCACGTCCATCTTCTATCGTGACGATCACGGCAACGTCGCCCGCCTGAACGGCTACGCGCGCTACGGCGCGCTCGCCGGTCGCAATCGCTCGGTCACCATGACCGTCAACAACGCGCGCGGCGAGCAGGTGTGCGACGGCACGCTGACCTCGGGCGGCGGCGCGAGCGGCAATTTCGCGCTGAGCTGCTTCGGCGGCAAGTTCGCCGCCAATGGCACCTACCAGAGCAAGTCCGGTGCCCCGAACGATCACATCGTGGGGCAGGGCCAGACCGGACGCGGCCAGCCGGTCGTTGTCGTGATCGGGCTGCCGGCGCAGCTTGCCGCGGGAACCTATGGCGGCCTTTAGCGCTCGGCTGGCGCTCGCGCTCATCGGCGCTGGCGCAATCACTTCATCTGCCTGGGCGCAGAGCGCCGGCGACGTCGAGCGCTGCTTCCAGAACCCAGCGACGTGCACGAATGCGCCAGCACCCGCGCCGGTACAGCCCCAACCACACGTTGGCGGCACGGTCACGCCGCGACCGGCGCCGGACTACGCCAGCGTCCTGCAGAGTCCCGATGCCGACCGGCGGCGCATCCAGGAATCGTTGCGCACGCTCGACAAGTATCAGGGGCCGATCGACGGCAATCTGCAGTCCGATCCCACAGTCAAGGCGATCGGCGACTGGCAGCGCGGCCGTGGCGCCGCCGCGACCGGCAAGCTCGCGGCGGAAGAGGTGCCCATCCTGCACGCCGACGCCTCCAAGGTGCCGATCAAGCGCGTCGATCCGTCCAGCATTGCCACGGCGCCGCCACCGGCCGCGCCGTCGAACGCCGACAGACTGAAAGAGCTGCAGGCGCGGTTGGCCGAGCGGCGCAAGCTCGCCGAGCCCAAGGCCAAGTCGGCGAGCGACGCGTTGCTGAAGGACCTCAACGCCTTCATTGCCTCGGATGGCAAGACGGGCCCGATCCGCGGACAGTTCGCGACGTTCGCCACCTGGTACGACGACACGCGCAAGGCCGGCCGTCAGGTCGGCGCGGTGACACCGAGCGTCGAGGACTACGGCGACGCGAAGTCGGGCGCCGCCGTCACCGTCGAAGCGCGCCTCGCGGTAAAGCAGGGAGACAAGTCTGCGGCGCAGTGCATGGTGTTCGCGTGGATAGAAAAAACTGCAGGAGGCGTGCGCGAACACGCGCAGGCGTTCTCATGTGACGACATCGCCGCTGTAGAAAAGTGGAAATCCGAGCAGGCACTTCGCAGCGCGTGGCGTTGAGCGCGCAGTCGCTCACAATTGTTGCAATTCAGGTGGGCGTAAGGGCGGCAATTTGCAGCGCCCACCGTTGCGATACACATCCCAATTAAGGTATTACCTCATCCATTGGGGTCCAAGTCATTGCGGCAGCACTCGGCCGAGGGGTCGGCGAGCACTGCAAGCCAACGGTACGGACATAGAGGGCCAGTTTTAGGCCCATCGGTCGGTATCAGTCCGCAAGTTTGGACGACGAATTGATAGGGCGCCGGAGCTCACCTCCGGCGGGAAGGAATTGGGATGACTAATACTGTCCAGGGTACGTCCAACAACGACGTGCTTTTCGGCGATCAGAACGCCGACAAATTCGACCTGCTGATCGGTCTCGAGGGCAACGACCAGGCTTTTGGTGGTGTGTCCGACGACACGGTCTATGGCGGCGACGGCAACGACCAGCTGGGCGGCGGCTCGGGCAATGACGTTGTCGACGGCGGTGGCGGCGATGATGCGATCGACGGCTCCAGCGAGAGCGACACGATCTACGGCGCGGAAGGCAACGACTTCATCTTCGGCGGTACGGAAAGCGACACGATCTTCGGCGGCACCGGCAACGACGGCGTCAGCGGCTCGGACGGCGACGATACCGTCTACGGCGGCGGCGGCTTCGACCAGGTGTTCGGCGAGAACGGCATCGATGTGCTCTACGGCGACGACGGTGTCGCCACCATCTTCGGCGGCGCCGCCGACGACGTGATCTATGCCGGCTCGGGCAACCAGACGATCTACGGCGACGACGGCGTCAACGACGCCATGTTCGACGGCTCGGGCAACGCCACCTATTTCGGCGGCGCGGGCACGCTCGACTTCGTCGACTTCTCGACCTCGGGCGGCAATTCGCTGGTATTCGACGGCGTCGCCGGGACCGTGTCGGGTGCGGGTCACGGCCTCGACGTGATCGGCACCGACGTCGAGGCGGTGTTCCTGTCGAGCGATAACGACCTGGTGTACGGCGGCTCGGCGACGGCGCAGATCTTCGGTGGCCTCGGCTTCGACGTCATGTTCGGCGGCGTGACCAACGACACGATGTCGGGCGAGGAAGGCAACGACCAGCTGAGCGGCCAGAGCGGCAACGACATCCTGCTTGGCTTTACCGGCGACGACATCATCGACGGCGGCGCCGGCAACGACACCATCTTCGGCGAGGACAACGACGACCGCCTGATGGGCGGCACGGAGAGCGACACCGTCTTCGGCGCGGCGGGCCAGGACACCATCACTGGCGAGGACGGCAACGATGTGTTGTCCGGCGGCGACGACAACGACGTCGTCTACGGCGGTCGCGGCGACGACATCATGTCCGGCGGTTCGGGTGCCAACACCTTCGTCGAGGCCTACAACGAGGGGCTCGACACCATCACCGACTTCCAGCACGGCATCGACAAGATCCGGCTGGACGGCTTCAACCTCCGTTTCTCTGACATCACGATCACCAGCGGCTTCGACACCACGCTCAACCTCGGCAGCGGCTCGACCCTGGTGCTGAGCGGCAACGTGCCCGTCGACGCCAACGACTTCCTCGGCCTGTCGCCGGAAGGCCAGTTCCAGGCCACGGGCAACAACGACTTCGTCTATGGCAGCAATGCTTCCGACACGGTGTTCGCGCTTCAGGGCGACGACGTGGTCTATGGCGGCAACAGCGACGACACGATCTACGGCGCCGAGGGCAATGACCGGCTGAGCGGCGAGAACGGCAACGACGCGGTGTTCGGCGGCGACAACGACGACACGCTGGGCGGCGGCGCCGATTCCGACGCGGTGTTCGGCGACAACGGCAACGACCTGATCTTCGGCGGCACCGAAAACGACGTGCTGTTCGGCGATGCCGGCGACGACACGATCTTCGGCGACTCGGGCGACGACTTTATGTTCGGCGGCTTCGGCACCGACCTGGTGTTCGGCGGCAGCGGCGCCAACACGGTGGCAATGCACGCCAACGAGGGTACCGACACCTGGATGGACTACCAGCAGGGCAGCGACGTCATCGATGTTGCGGCGCTCGGTATCGCCTTCAGCCAGATCAACCAGTCCGACAACGGCCCGGACCGCGTCCTGGTGCTCGGCAACTCGGGCTCGACCCTGGTGCTGAAGGGCTACGCCGGCACGCAGCTTACGGAGAGCGACTTCAACGGGTTGTTGACGAATCCGCCCGACCCGACGGACCCGCCGGGCAACGACTTCCTGGCCGGCGACAGCAGCGATAACACGATCTACGGCGGCAACGGCAACGACGGCATCAGCGGCAACGACGGCAACGATACGCTGATCGGCGGTGCCGACAACGACATCATCACCGGCGGCCTCAACAACGACGTGATCTTCGGCGGCACCGGCAACGACATTGCGATCGGCGGCACCGAGAACGACTCCCTGTTCGGCGGCGACGGCGACGATCTGCTGGGCGGCGAGAACGGCAACGACACCATGGCGGGCGGCGCCGGCACCGATCAGTACTACGGCGGCGGCGGCAACGACGTCGTGGTCGTGAAGCCGAACGACGGCAGCGACACGTTCTACGACTATTTCGACGGCACCGACAAAATCGACGTGTCGGCGCTGAACGTGCAGTTCAGCGACATCCAGCAGTTCAACAATTTCGGTGACAAGGTCCTGGTGTTCGGCGCTACCGGCTCGACGCTGGTGCTGGCGGGCCAGGCGGGCGCCAACATCGACTCGTCCGACTTCATCGGGCTGGGCTTCGATCCGCCCGACGTCCCGGGCCCCAACGGCAATCAGGTGCTGTTCGGCGGCAACAACGGCGAGGACATGTACGGCGGCGCCGGCCAGGATCGCCTGAGCGGCGAGGGCGGCGGCGACACCCTGTTCGGCGGCAGCGGCAACGACACGCTGGGCGGCGGCCAGGCCGACGACACCATTTACGGCGGCAGCGGCAACGACGTGGCCCTCGGCGGCACCGAGAACGACGTGGTCTATGGCGGCGGCGGCAACGACTTCGTGGCCGGCGACGACGGCGACGACGTGATCTTCGGCGGTACCGGCGACGACACGATCCGCGGCAACTCGGGCAACGACGTGCTGGTCGGCGACGCCGGCAGCGACACCTTCGCGTTCTCGCAGGGTGAGGGCTTCGACACGATCTTCGATTTCCAGGACGGCATCGACAAGATCGACGTCTCGAGCTTCAACTACGGCTTCTCGGGCATCAACGTGAGCGGCGCCGCCGACACGACGCTGAACTTCGGCGGCGGCACCTCGGTCGTGCTGATCGGTGTCAACCCGGGCCAGATCGACGCCAGCGACTTCGTCGGGCTGACGCCCGAAGGCTCGATCTCGGGCACCAACAACGACGACCTGCTGAACGGCAGCAACGCCAACGACACGCTGTTCGGCCTGCAGGGCAACGACACGCTGTTCGGCCACAACGGCATCGACACGCTGTTCGGCTCCGACGGGAACGACACGCTGAGCGGTGACGACGCCAACGACCGCCTGTTCGGCGGCCTCGGCAACGACACCTTCTTCGGCGGCAACGGCGCCGACACGGCCGACTTCTCGGACTCGGGCTCGTCGGTCACGGTCAACCTGTTCAACGGCAGCGTGAACGGCCAGGGCAGCGACGTCATCGGCAACGACATCGAGGCCGTTGTCGGCTCGAACTTCAACGACAACATCGTCGGCTTCAACACGCTCTACGGCGCCGGCGGCGACGACCAGATGGGCGGCTCCAACAACGGCGACGTCATGTATGGCGGCGACAACCAGGACTTCGTCGGCGGCTCGGCCGGCAACGACCTGCTGTTCGGCGACAACGGCAACGACATCGTGATCGGCGGCAGCGAGAACGACACGCTGTACGGCGGCGCCGACAACGACCTGTTGGGCGGCGACTCGGGCAACGACGTGCTGTACGGCGGCGACGGCAACGACGTCGTGAACGGCGACGACGGCTTCGACACGCTGGTCGCGGGCTTCGGCAACGACACGATGTCGGGCGGCTCGGACGCCGACGTCTTCGACTACTCGAACGGCGGCGGCAGCAAGGGCACCGATGTCATTACCGACTTCGGTAACGGCGCGGACTTCGTGCTGACCGGCGCCAACACGGTGGATTTCGGCCTCGGCTCACAGGTGGTCGTGCTGCACGACGGCACGTCGCTGATCTCGACCAACGGCCACAACTGGCAGGCCGGCGACTTCCACACCTTCTAGTGGGCGCCTCTAGAGCGTGGTCACCCCGATCATCGAATCGCGGGTGACCAGCTCGGCGAGCTTTTCCTCGCTCAGGCCCTCGCTGCCTTTCGGCCGCATCGGCAGCACCAGGTAGCGCATGTCGGCGGTCGAATCGTGCACCCGCACGCTGGTGCCCGCGGGCAGGGTGGTGCCGAACTCGGCCAGCACCTCGCGTGGCTGATTGACGGCACGGCTCCGGTAGGCGCGGCTCTTGTACCAGTCCGGCGGAATGCCCAGCACCTGGCGGGGGTAGCAGGAGCAGAGCGTACAGACGACGAGATTGTGCTCGGCCGGCGTGTTCTCGACCACGATCAGCCGCGTCGGCGTGTCCATCTGGAAACCGCTCGCTTCGAGCGCGGCGGGGCCATCCTCGAGCAGCAGCTTCTTGAAGGCGGGATCGACCCAGGCGCGCGCCACCAGCTTGGCGCCGTTGTGGGGTCCTCGCTTGTCCATGCGTTCGATCGCGCCACGTATCTCGTCGGCGGTGAGGATGCCCTTCTCGATCAAGAGCTCGCGCACCGCCATCTCGAGCATCTTGTGATGCGTCATGGTGTCGTCGTGGTCCGGCCGCGGCGCATGCGGATCCGGCCCGTCATGCGTGTGGGTGATGTTGTCCATCATTGGGCGCTCCCGCGCTCTTCCAACCAGTGCTCGTAAAGCTCGACGTCGATCGTGTCGCCGTCAGCGCCGGCGTAGTCCGGCCACACGTGCTTCTGCGGGAAGCGGATGCGGTAGAGGACCTGCCGTGGCTCGCCGCTGCGGCCGTAGGCCAGCTCCTCGGGATTGCGGAAAGCGCCGCAGATGCGCTCGACGACGCCGGTCTTGCCGCGAATGTAGAACGGCGTCCGCAAATGACCGGGCGGGTTGCCGCGCTTCACGTTGACCTTGGCGCCGACGGCGAAGCGCGGGTTCACGGCTTGCCAACCTTCGGCCCATCGGGGCGCTTTTCGATGTCGGCCAGCTTCCTGCGCACCTCGTCGATCGAGATCGTGCCGCGGTGGATGAGGGCCTGGGTGATCGAGCTGATCCAGCGCTCGTAGTAGGTAAGCTTGTCGTAGGCGTCGCCGGGCAGCGCCTCGATGCCCTTGCGCAGCTCGTCGACGGAGAACTGTTTTTTGGCCGACAGCAGCATCATCAGCGCATCGACGCGCTTTTCCCACAGCTGGTAGTCGTGCTCGACCCGCTCGACGGGCCCAGCCTGCAGGCCGCCCATGTCATGTACGCCACGCATGACGTCAGTATAGAAAAACCGCGCCGCAGCGGCTAGACAGGCCGCGCAACGGAGACCTGCCTAATGAGCGCCATCGCCGATATCCGCGCCCGCGAAATCCTCGACAGCCGCGGCAATCCCACCGTCGAGGTCGAAGTCGAACTGGAAAGCGGCGCCATGGGCCGGGCCGCCGTGCCCTCGGGCGCCTCGACCGGCGCGCACGAGGCCGTCGAATTGCGCGACGGCGACAAGAAGCGCTACGGCGGCAAAGGCGTCCTGAAGGCGGTGACCGCGGTCAACGCCGACATCATGGACCTGCTTCAGGGGCTCGACGCTACCGAGCAGATCAAGATCGACCGCGCCCTGATCGATCTCGACGGCACGCCCAACAAGGGCCGCCTGGGCGCCAATGCAATCCTCGGCGTCTCGCTTGCTGTCGCGAAGGCCGCGGCAATGGATGCCGGTCTGCCACTCTACCGCTATGTCGGCGGCAGCCAGGCTTCGCTGCTGCCGGTGCCAATGATGAACATCATCAACGGCGGCGCCCACGCCGACAATCCGATCGATATCCAGGAATTCATGATCATGCCGGTGAAGGCCGACCGCTTCGCCGAGGCGCTGCGCATGGGTTCGGAAATCTTCCACGAGCTCCGCGGCCAGCTGCATGACGCCGGCCACAACACCAACGTTGGCGACGAGGGCGGCTTCGCGCCCAACCTCGCCACGGCCGACGAGGCGCTCGCCTTCATCGTCAAGGCGATTGAAAAGGCGGGCTATAAGCCCGGCGACGACGTCATGCTGGCGCTCGATCCTGCCTCCACCGAGTTCTTCAAGAACGGCAAGTACGAGCTGGAAGGCGAGGGCAAGTCGCTCGATCAGGGCGGCATGGTCGACTACTACGCCAAGCTCTGCGATCGCTATCCCATCGTGTCGATCGAGGACGGCATGGCCGAGGATGACATGACGGGTTGGAAGGCGATCACAGGTCGTCTCGGCAAGAAGATCCAACTCGTGGGTGACGACCTCTTCGTCACCAACCCCAAGCGCCTGGCGCAGGGCATCAAGGACGGCATCGCCAACGCGATCCTGGTCAAGGTGAACCAGATCGGCTCTCTTAGCGAGACCATGGAAGCCGTTGCGATGGCGCGGAACGCGAGTTATGGGGCGGTGATGTCGCACCGCTCGGGCGAGACCGAGGATTCGACCATCGCCGACCTCGCGGTCGCCACCAACTGCGGCCAGATCAAGACCGGCTCGCTGTCGCGCTCGGACCGGCTCGCCAAGTACAACCAGCTCCTGCGCATCGAGGAGCAGCTCGGCACCCAGGCGCGCTACGCCGGGCGCTCCATCTTGAAGGCGAGTTCATAGTGACGGGCGAAGTCGTCGAACTCGCTTAGCACGGCGCGAGCCTCGGGCTCGACGACCGCCGCCAGGACGTTGTCGCCCGCGAAGCCGCGGATCGCCTCGATCGATTCCCAGAACGTGACAGCCAGGAAGTCGGTCTTGGCGCCCAAGTCGCGACGCAGCAGCCAGGCGCCTTGATTTCCGCGCAGCGCCTGCAACTCGGGCGCAACGGTCTCGCTGAAGTGCCTGTAGTAGGCGTCGGCCTTGGCGCCGCTCTCGGCTTGGCCGCGCCAGATGCGAACGATCATGACCGTATGCTAGTGGCGCCGCTGCCGGCGCTATTGGTAAAAATTGCCGTGGCCCGCAGCGATCCGCGCAACACGACGCGATACTGGTGGGACCGGCATCTCGCCGGCCTCAGCCTGATGCACGCCGATTTCACGACGCACGAATATCCGCAGCACACTCACGACGCGCTGGTCATAGCCATCACCGAGCAGGGCGGCTCGGTGGTGAAAAGCCGCGGGGAACTGCAGGATGCCACGCCCTCGACCCTGTTCGTGTTCAATCCCGAGGAACCGCACGGCGGGTGGATGGGGCGCAGCGAGCGCTGGCGCTACCGCTCGCTCTATCTGACACGGCAGGCGCTCGACCGGCTGGCCAGCGAGCTCGGCCTCGCCGAGGCGCCGTACTTCATCCGCAACACCTTTCCCGATCCCGGCCTGATCGCGTCGTTCCTCACCATGCATCAGGCGCTGGAGCAGGGGCGGGACGTGTTCGAAGAACGCGAGCTGCTGGTCGGCGGATTCGGTCGGCTGTTCGCACGCCATGGCAGCGGCCGCATCCGCATCGTCGGCGCGCCGCGCGACCGAGAGATCGTCAAGCGCGTGCGTGAGCGCATGATGGCCGAGTACGCGAGCGGTCTCAGGCTCGAGGACCTAGCGGCGACTGTTGGCCTGACGAGCTTCCAGCTGATCGATCTTTTCAAACACACCACCGGACTGACGCCACATGCCTACCTGACCCAGATCCGGCTTGGTATGGCGTGCCGTCAGCTTCGCCACGCTTCGGCGCCAGCCGACGTGGCGACGAGCGTCGGCTTCTATGACCAGAGCGCGCTCAACAAGCACTTCAAGCGCTGCTACGGCATCACGCCGCTGCAATTCGCCCGGGCCGCAGCGGCGTAGTGCGCAATTTTCGCCAATACGCTTGCGGCCAGCGCTCGTAGAACGCGGCATGCATCTCTTTTGCCACGACCAACCCGAGACGCTGACGGTCGAAACCGAAATTGCCGAGGCCCGGCCCGGCAAAGTCGCGCTCGTCCAGTCGCCGTTCTATCCCGGCGGCGGCGGCCAACTTGCCGATCGCGGTGTTGTGCGCTGGACCGGTGGCGAAGCGAAGGTCACGGGCTTCGAGATTTCCGCGGGCAGGGTTTGGCACCTGCTCGACACGCAGGCCGAGATCGGAGGCACGGTTGAAGCGGCGGTCGATCCGGACTTTCGCCACATGATGCGCCAGCTCCACACCGATACTCATGTCCTGAACGCGCTGGTGTTCCGGCATTTCGACGGAGCGCTGGTGACAGGCGTGCAGATGGCAGAGGACGGCACGGCGCGTATGGATTTCGACATCCATGGCGCCGACAATGACAAGCTGCGCGGATTGGAAGGACCGATCAACGACCTGATCCGTCAGGACATCCCCGTTGCTTTCAGCTACGTGCCGATGCACGAGGCCCACGCCGAGCGCGGTTTGATCCGCAGCCGCTCGGTCGCGCCGCCGCCCACAGCGGACGGCAAGATCCGCATCGTCGAAATCGCCGGGCTCGACCGTCAGGCGTGCGGCGGCACGCACCTCGCCTCGACTGGCGCCTCGCCACCGATCCGCATCCTCAGGATCGACAACAAGGGGCGGCATAACCGCCGCGTGCGCATCGGCTTCGCGGATAACTCTTGACGAACAGCCACAATATGTTGCCTTATGTATTTGAAAAGGCAGCATATGTTGTTTCGTCCCCGCCAAATTCTCGCGCCGCTGATGTTCGCGACGGTGTTCGGCTATTTCGGCTATCACCTGGTCAACGGCGATCGTGGGCTGTTGGCGCTGGCGTCGCTGCAGCGGGAAGTGCAGATCGCCGATCAAAATTTCACCGAAGCCGAGACGATTCGGAAAATCTGGGAGCGACGCGTGGCAGCGCTGCGCAACCAGAGTTTGGACCCCGACATGCTGGATGAGCGGGCGCGGGTATTGCTGAACTACGCCCGCCGCGACGACATCATCATCTTCACGCCGACGCGCTGACGTTCGCGTCATCGCGCGCTGGAAAGAAACTTTCCGGCGCCATCCTCGTTTGCAAACAATCGCTCAATTGCTGCGCTGCACTGCGCGCGATTCTGTTTTTTCCAACTGGCTCAAACACCTAGCCCTGCGCGATGCTATAAGCCGCGAGGGGCGATGGGAGGGGGAACCCGAATGGCGAAGCCGGCCACCAAGCCGAAGGTCGAGGCACTCCGGTCGGCCCAACCTGGCGACAACAGCGCCAGCGCCGACCAACTCAAGAAATACTATCGCGACATGCTGCTGATCCGCCGCTTCGAGGAGCGCGCCGGCCAGCTCTACGGCATGGGTCTGATCGGCGGCTTCTGCCACCTCTACATCGGCCAGGAAGCCGTCGTCGTCGGCATGCAGGCGGCGACCGAGAAGGGCGACGCCATCATCACCTCGTACCGCGACCATGGGCACATGCTCGCCGCCGGCATGGAAGCGCGCGGCGTGATGGCCGAACTGACGGGACGCAGCGGCGGCTATTCCAAGGGCAAGGGCGGCTCGATGCACATGTTCAGCCGCGAGAAGAATTTTTATGGCGGCCACGGCATCGTCGGCGCCCAGGTGCCGATCGGCACCGGCCTCGCCTTCGCGCACAAGTACAAGGGCGACGGCCAGGTTTCGCTGACCTATTTCGGCGACGGCAGCGCCAATCAGGGCCAGGTCTACGAAGCCATGAACATGGCGGCGCTCTGGAAGCTGCCGGTGGTCTACATCATCGAGAACAACCGCTACGGCATGGGCACGTCGGTCGAACGCGCGTCCGCGACGACCGAGCTCTACAAGCACGGCGAGGCCTTCGGCATTCCCGGCGAGCGCATCGACGGCATGGACGTGGTGGCCGTGAAGGAAGCGGGCGACCGCGGGATCGAGCATGCGCGCAGCGGGCAGGGGCCTTACATCCTCGAGATGCAGACCTACCGCTATCGCGGTCATTCGATGTCGGATCCGGCCAAGTACCGCTCGAAGGAAGAAGTCGACAAATATCGCAACGAGCGCGACCCGATAGACCATGTCCGCAAGCGCATGCTCGACAACAAGATGATCGATGAGGCGGCGCTCAAGGAGGTCGACGGCGAGATCCGCAAGATCGTCAACGATGCCGTCGAGTTCGCCCAGCACAGCCCGGAGCCCGATCCGGCCGAGCTGTGGACGGACGTTCTGCTCGAGAAAGCCCGCTAGATGTCCGTCCAGGTCTTGATGCCCGCCCTCTCGCCGACCATGACGGAGGGCAAGCTCGCCAAGTGGCACATCAAGGTCGGCGACACCGTCAAATCAGGACAAGTGATCTGCGAGATCGAGACCGACAAGGCCACGATGGAAGTCGAGGCGGTCGATGAAGGTACCGTCGTGCAGCTTCTGGTGCCGGAAGGCACCGAGGGCGTGAAGGTGAATACGCCCATCTGTGTGTTGGCGGCCGAAGGCGAGAGCGTGTCGGCTGCTCCGGCTGCTGCGCCGGCACCGGCTCCCGCTGCCAAGGCCGAAGCACCGAAGGCGGCGCCCGCGCCCAAGGCAGCGCCGGCTCCAGCGGCACCTGCCGCACCGGCAGCGGCGCCCGAACCGGACTATTCCGGGAAGACGGTGCGGATGACGGTGCGCGAGGCCCTGCGCGACGCCATGGCCGAGGAGATGCGCAATGACGGCAACGTCTTCCTGATGGGTGAGGAGGTCGCGCAGTACCAGGGCGCTTACAAGGTGAGCCAGGGGCTGCTTGAAGAATTCGGCGACAAGCGGGTCATCGACACGCCGATCACCGAGCACGGCTTTGCCGGCCTCGGCGTCGGCGCAGCATTCGGCGGGCTGAAACCGATCGTCGAGTTCATGACTTTCAACTTCGCCATGCAGGCGATCGACCAGATCATCAACTCCGCCTCCAAGACGCTCTACATGTCGGGCGGCCAGATGGGCTGCCCGATCGTCTTTCGTGGTCCCAATGGTGCGGCTGCGCGTGTCGGCGCCCAGCACTCACAATGCTATGCGAGCTGGTACGCGCACTGCCCGGGTCTGCGTGTGCTGGCGCCGTGGAGCGCCGCCGACGCCAAGGGCTTGCTCAAGGCCGCGATTCGCGATCCCAACCCGGTGATCTTCCTCGAGAACGAGATCCTGTACGGCCAGCAGTTCGACGTGCCGGAGGATCCGGACTTCGTGCTGCCGATCGGCAAGGCCAAGATCGAGCGCAAGGGCAAGGACGTCACCATCGTCGCCTTCTCGATCATGGTCGGCAAAGCGCTCGCTGCAGCCGAGGAGCTCTCGAAGCAGGGCATCGACGCCGAGGTGATCAATCTCCGCAGCCTGCGCCCGTTCGACACCGAGACCATCATCGAGTCGCTTAAGAAGACCAATCGGCTGGTCTCGGTCGAGGAGGGCTGGCCGTTCGCCGGCATCGGCTCGGAGCTCGCGGCGCAGATGATGGAGCATGCGTTCGACTACCTCGACGCGCCGATCAAGCGTGTCGCCGGGCTCGACATCCCGCTGCCCTATGCGGCCAACCTCGAGAAGATGGCGCTGCCGCAGGCCGACAACATTGTCGAAGCCGCGCACGCGGTCTGCTACCGCTAGGCCATGTCGATCAACATCCTGATGCCGGCGCTGTCGCCCACCATGACGGAGGGCAAGCTCGCCAAGTGGCACGTCAAGGTCGGCGACACCGTCAAGGCGGGCCAGGTCATCTGCGAGATCGAGACCGACAAGGCCACGATGGAGGTCGAGGCGGTCGACGAGGGCAAGGTCGGCCAGATCGTCGTGCCCGAGGGCGCCGAAGGGGTGAAGGTCAACGCGGTGATCGCGGTTCTGCTAGAGGAAGGCGAGAAGGCGTCGGCTACGCCCGCTCCAGCCCCCGCGCCCAAACCAGCGCCTCAAGCGTCTTCCGGACCGCGCGCCTCTGGCGCGCCCGTGAGCGCGCCAGAGGCGCGCGGTCCAAAAGAGCATGAGGCGCCGAAAGGCGACCGCGTGTTCGCGACACCGCTCGCACGCCGCATCGCCACCGACAAGAACCTCGACCTGTCGCGCATCACCGGCAGCGGCCCGCACGGTCGCATCATCAAGGCCGACGTCGAGGGCGCGAAGCCCGGCGCCGCACCGGCTGCCGCGCCGAAGGCGGCACCGCAGCCCGGGCGTCCGGCGTCCGCGGCGCAGCCGATCTTCACCGCGCCAGGTGACCAGCGCATTCCGCACACCTCGATCCGCAAGGTGATCGCGCGGCGCATGCTCGAGTCCAAGCAGACCGTGCCGCACTTCTATCTCACGGTCGAAGTCGAGATCGACGCGCTGCTGGCAGCGCGCGCCGCGATCAATGGCATCGCTGAGAAGAAGGGCGCGAAGGTCTCGGTCAACGATATGGTCATCAAGGCCTGCGCCAAGGCGCTGCGCGACCATCCCGAGTGCAACGCCTCGTGGACCGAGGACGAGATGATCCAGTATGGGGCGGTCGACATCTCGGTCGCCGTCGCCACCGACCGCGGCCTGATCACGCCGATCGTGCGCAACGCCGACATGAAGGGCGCGGCGCAGATCTCGATCGAGATGAAGGACCTTGCCGAGCGCGCGAAGACCGGCAAGCTGAAGCTCGAGGAGTTCCAGGGCGGCGGCTTCACGATCTCCAATCTCGGCATGTTCGGCGTCAAGGAATTCGCCGCCATCATCAACCCGCCGCAAGCCATGATCCTGGCGGTCGGCGCGGGCGAGGAGAGGGTCGTGGCGCGCAAGGGCCAGATGGTCATCCGCAACATGATGAGCCTCACGCTCGCGGTCGATCACCGTGTCGTCGACGGTGCCATGGGCGCGCGCTTCATGCAGACCTTGCGGGCCTACGTCGAGCAGCCGGCGGCGATGCTGGTCTGAGGAGCACGCAATGGCCGAGACCAGCTTCGACATGATCGTGGTGGGCGGCGGGCCGGGCGGCTACGTCGCGGCCATTCGCGCGGCTCAGCTCGGCATGAAGACCGCGGTGGTCGAGCGCGAGCACATGGGCGGCATCTGCCTCAACTGGGGCTGCATTCCCACCAAGGCGCTGCTGCGCACGTCGGAGGTCTACGGCCTGATCAAGCACGCCGATGCGTTCGGACTCTCGGTCAAGGACGTGTCATTCGACGCGGCCAAGATCGTCGAGCGTTCGCGCAAGGTGGCGAGCCAGCTCAGCAACGGCGTCAAAGGCCTGATGAAGAAGAACAAGATCACGGTGTTCGACGGCGCGGCCAAACTCGCCGGTGGAAAGCTGGCGGTCGCGTTGAACGACAAGAGCAACGCGACGCTCACCTACAAGCACCTGATCCTGGCGACCGGGGCACGGGCGCGGCAGCTGCCAGGGCTGGAGTCCGACGGCAAGCTCGTCTGGACCTACAAGGAAGCGATGGTGCCGCCGTCGTTTCCGAAATCGCTGCTGGTGATCGGCTCGGGCGCCATCGGCATCGAGTTCGCGAGCTTTTATCGCACCATGGGCGCTGAGGTGACCGTGTGCGAGGTCTTGGACCGCATTCTGCCGGTCGAGGACGAGGAGATTTCGGCCTTCGCCAAGCGCGCCTTCGAAAAGCAGGGCATGAAGATCCTGACGGGCGCCACGGTGTCGGGCCTGAAGAAGGGCGCCAACAACGTCACGGCGACGATCACGCAGGGCGGCAAGACGCAGGAGATCACCGTCGAGCGCGTCATCTCGGCCGTCGGCATCGTCGGCAATGTCGAGAATCTCGGCCTCGAAGGCACCAAGGTGAAGGTCGAGAAGACCCACATCATGATCGACCAGTGGAGCGCCACCGGCGAGCCCAACGTCTATGCCATCGGCGACGTCGCGGGTCCGCCCTGGCTCGCCCACAAGGCGATGCACGAGGGCGTCATGGTGGTGGAGAAGATCGCCGGCCTGAAAGGGCTGCACCCGATGGACACCAGCAAGATCCCGGGCTGCACCTACTGCCAGCCCCAGGTCGCGAGCGTCGGGATGACCGAGGCGGCGGCCAAGGCCAAGGGCCTGCAGGTCAAGGTCGGCAAGTTCCCGTTCATCGGCAACGGCAAGGCGATCGCCTTGGGCGAGCCCGAGGGCCTCGTGAAAACCGTGTTCGACGCCAAGACCGGCGAGCTCTTGGGTGCTCACATGATCGGCGCCGAAGTCACTGAATTAATTCAAGGTTATGGAATTGCGAGAACGCTCGAAAGCACCGAAGCCGAGCTCATGCACACAGTATTCCCGCACCCGACGCTGTCGGAAATGATGCACGAGGCGGTTCTGGCGGCCTACGCTTTCCAGCACAGTGGGATCCGAAGCTTGGAATTCACGTGACTTGAAGTCGCGGCC
>JADMIO010607136.1_pt1 | contig 27051 bp, 22 predicted proteins | sample 8958161 | NCBI WGS metagenome assembly JADMIO01 (sample SAMN16585339, study PRJNA669376) | soil metagenome | isolation source: Crop rotation soil | place: USA: Cullars Rotation, Alabama | collected 2011
GCCCGCGCATCGTGAAGGAGCTGCCGTTCCCGACGGCGACGGCGACCGCGAAGATCGTGGCGACGCTTGGAGACCGCGCGCCTTCGCGTGAGGCGCGCTCACTTCGATGGGCCGCGATCGGGAGCGCGTCGTTCGCGGTCGTTCGCGCGCTTCTGCATGTCCCTGCGACGCTTCTCTTTCCAGGTCGCGCGGGCGCATTCACGATGGGGATCGACACGAGTCTCTTGTTGGTCGGCGCGGGCGGCCTGATGACGGCGCGCACCGCACTCTCGACGCTCCTCGGTAGCGTTCTCACCTACGCCGTCGCGGCCCCGTGGCTCGTGGCGCGCGGCGCGATCGCGGAGGCGAGCTATCGCGAGATCGTGCGCTTCATGGTGTGGCCCGCAGCATCGCTGCTGGTGAGCTCCGCGATCACCGAGCTCGCGCTCGACCTGCCACGGATCCTGCGCCAGCGTCGCGATGCGGGCGCCGCAGTCGGAGCGCGTGCGCCGTACCTCCTTCCGCTGGCGTTCGGCGCCGTCGCGGTGGCGCTCGAGTACGTCGTCTTCGACATTCCGCTGCTGCCCGCGCTGCTCTCGCTGCCGGTCGCGCTGGCGATGGCCTACGTGGCGGGACGCGCGATCGGCGAGACGGACGTAGTGCCGACGAAGGCGCTCGCGCCTCTCGCGCAGCTCGCGTTCGGCGCGGCGTCCTCGGGCGTCGTCGCACCGGCGATGGTGCCGAACGTGACGAGCGGCGTCGCTCTCCATGCTGCCGACACGCTCGGGTCGCTGAAGCTCTCTTCGATCCTGGGCACGCCACCGCGCGAATCGCTGTGGGCGCGAGCCTTGGGATGCGCGGTGGGCGCGGTCGTCGTCGTGATCGCGTATCGCGTGGTGGTCCCCGATCCCATGGCGCTCCCCACGCGCGAATTGCCGGTTCCGGCGGTGCTGGTGTGGAAGAGCGTCCTCGAGGTGGTGACGTCGGGACGGATGCCTCTTCTGGCGCGCGATGCCATCGTGGTCAGCGGCGTGGTGGGCGTGGTGCTCGCGGTGCTCGCGCGAGTGCGACCGAAGCACGTGCCGTCGGCGATGGGGATCGCGAGCGGGATGGTTCTTCCGGGGTCGAGTGGTATTGCGATCGCGATCGGCGGCGTATTGCGTGCGGTGGTCGAGCGGCGTGGCATCCGCGACGTCGCGGCGGCGAGCGCATCGGGGATCGTGGCGGGGGAGAGCGTGGTGGGTTTGGTGGTGCAGCTGCTCGCGGCGCGGTAGTCGTTGTCGTTGTCGTTGTCGTTGTCGTTGTCGTTCGACGTCTCGTTGACGGCGACGACGACGTGGACATGGTCGAACCCGCGTTGACGACACCATCCTTTCTTCGACAACTTCACCGCAGAGCGACCGAACCGAACTGCTGACCTGTTCCCGAGCGTCAAGGCGGAGCAACCCGGAACATAGGTAACGTTTTAGACCGGGCACATGGGTGACACTTTTTTTCTACTTCTACTTCGCAGACGTTGCGCTCAGTGGGAGCAGCGACTTGGTGCTCAGGTCACAGACTCCGAGGTCAATCTGTGCGTACGAGATCAGCCAGCGGCGATCGTCGAGCTCGCGAAGCCCGACCTGGAGACCCGCAAGGGCCGAGCTGACGAAGACATTGGCGCGGGTCTTCGGGCCGCCTCCGAAGTAGACGTGGCCGCTTGACCTCACGACGCGAACCTCGTCGTGCAGCGGGTAAGTCGGCCGCTTGACGGCGTAGGTGCGCGTTGAAGGGATGTAGTGCCTCGCCGGCGGAGTCTGATCGAGTGCTTCGTGAGGTCGCTCGCGGTTGTAGATCTCTCCGAACCGGTCGAAGCGTTCCTGCTGCGCCAGCATCGACTTCGCCGCCGGACGCGTTGTTTCCGCCTTGAGCGTGCGGTGCATACGCTCGTGACGGCCGTTCTGCTCCGGGTGACCGGGTTCAATTCTCTCGTGCTTGACCCCGAGAGCGAGCCAGCGAGCGGAAAGCTTCGAGATGCCACCAAGGCCTCGCGACGCGAACGGACTGCCGTTGTCGCTGCGAATGGCGAGAGGCACTCCGTAGCGGCGAAAAGCTTGCTCGAGCTCAACCCAAACGAGCTGCCCATCGATTCGATCCATGCCTTCGCACACGAGCAGAAACCGGCTGTACGCGTCGGTGACGGTGAGCGGATAGCAATAGTTGCCGTTGCCCATCCGGAACTGACCCTTGAAGTCGATGCACCAAAGGTCGTTCGCCTGCGTCGGCGTGGAGAGGAGGTCCACGTATGGCTCAATTCCTCGGCGACGCTTTCGCGGCTGCATCAACCCACGCTTCTTGAGCACCTCGCCGATCGTGCTCGCCGCGGGGCATCGAACTCCGTCGTGCTCAAGTAACCATGCGCGCAGCTTCAGCGGACCCCACGTCGGGTGCTTCGTCCGCAGCGCCACAACTCTGTCGACGACCTCTGGGCTCGTGCGATGGGGGATGTGCTCCGGGGCACGCTTGGCGTCGTACAACCCGACGACGCTCTGCTCCTTGTATCGCGCAAATATCTTGTAGCCGGTCTTCCGACTGATCCCGAACTCGCGACACAGGTCGGTCATCCGCTCTCCCTTCTCGAGGCGAACCACAAACAACATCCGTTCATGCACGTGACAGCTCTCTTTCCAGGGCATCGCCCTTCGAAAGTGTCACCTATGTGCCCGGTCTGTTTTGTTACCTATGTACCCGGTCTGAACCGGCCAGATCTGTCCAAGTCCACGTCGTCGTCGCCGTCAACGACGAGACACGACTACGACAACGACAACGACAACGACAACGACTACGGGCCCTTCATGTCTGTCGCGACTTGCTCCGCCGTCAGCGCGTAGTCGTACACCCTCAGCTCGTCGATGGCTCCGTTCCAGTCGCCGTGCTCCACGGAAGCCGTCCAGCACAGCGCACGGTGGTCACTCCCAAACAACAGATACACCGGTGCCGCCGGCGCCGTGCGATGCCGCTCGGCCGGCGATCGCGGCACTGCAGAAGCAACCAGCGCCCCGTTCACATACAGCCGCACGCCCTCGCCCGCGCTCCAAGTCGTGACGACGTGACTCCACGCATTCAGCGCGAGCACCGGGCCCACCGCGGCGACGAATGACTTTTCGTCGTTGCCGTAATTCACCTGCGCGACGAGACGCCCGCTCGCGTCGTGACCGAGCAGCGGAACACACCACCCATCGCCGCCGCTCGGGTTCTTCGCGGTATGGACGAGGACCTTCGCGTTCGCGAGCGGCTTCGCCCACAGCGAAATCGAGAACGGTGAATCAGGGACCCCGAAATCGAGGAGGCCGTCGGCGCGCACGTACGAGCCTTCATTCACCTTCACGGCCGCGCCGCGATGGCCCGTCGTCCATGACGCGCCGTCCATCAGCGAGCCGATCTGAGAGCGACCACTCCCGTCGACCGCGTTCGTCCCCGCGTTCTCGTCGAGATCGAATCGGGCGACCAACGATCGATCGTAGGCCTCGGGCGGGATCGCGGTGACGAGCGGGCCATAGAGCTCGTCGAAGGATCGGCCCGCCACCACGGCATCGATCACCTCGACGAGCGCCGGACGTCCGCGACGGGCCGCCCACGCCGCGATCTCGTCGCGTGCCTGGCAATAGGTGCCGTCGAGCTTGCCCTTCATGTTCGTGAAGCCGGTCCACGCATGCGGCGCATCGAGCCGCCGGAGATCATCGATGGCGCGCTTGGTCCCGGCAGGACAGGAGCCGTTGTCGCCGATGAACGTGGCAACGCCTTCTTCGAACCACGACGGGAGAGCGCGACGCGACTTTCCGGCCATGCGCCGCGCGACCTCGATGTGGATCATTTCGTGGACCATCGTCCCCTTGATGAGACTCTCGCGACCGTTGATGAAGACCGTCGGTCGTGGCTCCATCGTCGCGTGCGAGCGTCGCGTAGGACCCGAGAAGTGGAGCTCGCATGCCTCGGTTTTGCACGAGACGACGATCGGCGGCTCGTTCTTCGACGCTCCGAAGAAGGTCGTGAGAGCGACGAGCGATTCGCCGTACCAGCGCTTCAGGGCTTCACGCCGTTCGGCGCTCGACGCAGGATCGGCGTAGAGGGCGTGACACAGCACGACGAGCGGCGCGCCGTTCAGCTCGATCGCCGGCTCGTGCCCGTCGGGCGCGGCACATCCCGCAGTCGCCGCACGAGGAGCCTCGGCCGGCGCATGCGGCGCGCACGAAGCCATCGCGATCGCGATCAGGAGCGCAAGAATTCGCATCGCATCGCCGCTCAGTACAGTCGCCGACGCTTGTGATAGCTCGACGCGAGGTCGAAGATCTTGCTGCCGATCTTGTTGAGCGTCTTTCCGCCGGGATTGACCTGATCGAGGATCATCTCGCCCATCGTCGGAAAGTCCTTGGGGTCGACGAGCGACTCCGCATTCCAGACCTCGTGGAGCGAATCGGGGAGGGTTCGGGCGTCCTCGACCTCGAGTAGGATGCCGACCTTCGGCGGCTTGCCTTTCACGGCGCTCGGCGCGAGCAGCGCAGCATCCGCCGTGATGCGCGCGCGTGCGCGCACTTGCACCGCGTCCTTCGTGCCGGGGATCACGAACACGATCGTGGCCCGCGGACGCGAGAGGATGTTGCGCAGCGTGTCGACGAGCTGATTGCCCGTTCGGTCCGGCAAGAGGAGCGTTCCGTCGTCGAGACGGCGCACGAAGAGGCCCGCCGGATCGCCACGCGGAGAGATGTCGCCGTGACCGTCCGCGCTCTCGGTGCAGACGACCGCAAACGGAGAGCGCTCGATGAACGTCACCATCGACGGCGTGAGCGCCTTCGAGGGCTCGCGATCGTGCGCGCCGATCGGAGAAGGATCGGCCGTCCACGTGGCCGGATCCCAGAGACGCGATCGCACGAAGGCCTTCGGACACTGGAGAAATGCTTCGTCGACCTCGATCGCGACGCCCGCATCTTCGCTGGGACAACGCGAGGCGATGCCGTTCACGCGGAGCGTCTCTTCGATGCCGCCGACCATGAAGAGACCGCCGACGCCACGCTGCACTCCCTCGCCGAGCTTCCAGGCATCGCGAAGCGCGTGATGGGGATCGTCGATGCGGAGCGTCCGATCGCCTTGCGGCACGATGGTCCCTCGCGTGGTGATGAGCGACACGCAGGTCGCACCTTCGTCCGCCGTGCACGACAGCGCCACGACCGACGACATCGCGATCATGTGCTGCGAGTGACGCTCGAGGGTGTCGAGGATCTTCAGCCGGACCTTGGAGTTGGGCTCCGGGATCAGCGCTCGCAGCTCCGCCTCTGTGGTGATGGGCCGCGCGTCAGGGATGCTGGTCATTCTTACGTACGTTTTCACGTAAACTCCCCGCCGCCAATGTCAACGAAACCCGATCGTGCCCTCTGGCCGGAGCTGCCCTTGTCCGCGTGGAAGGACACGCGCGACACCCTGCATTTGTGGACGCAAATCATCGGCAAGATCCGGGTCGCGCAGACGCCGTGGCTCAATCATTCGTGGCACGTGACCCAGCAGCTGTCGGTGCGCGGTCTGACGACGCCGCCCATGCAATGCGGTGCGCGCGACCTCGCGATCGAGCTCGATTTCATCGATCACGTTGCATGGCTGCGCGTCAGCGACGGACAGGTCCGCAATATTCCGCTTCGTCCCATGTCCGTCGCGGATTTTCACGGCGAGATCGACGCGGCGCTGCGCGCGCTCGGCTTCGACATTCACATCAGCGAGAAACCGAACGAGATCCCCGACGCCGTTCCGTTTCCCGAGGACAAGAAGCACGCAGCGTACGATCGCGAGTACGCCAACCGCTTCTGGCGCATTCTCTTGCGCACGCATCACGTGTTCTCGGAGTTCCGCACCGGCTTCCTCGGCAAAGCGAGCCCGGTGCATTTCTTCTGGGGCAGCTTCGATCTCGCGGTGACGCGCTTCTCCGGAAGACCCGCGCCGCTTCATCCCGGCGGTGTGCCGGCCTTGCCGGACGACATCGCGCGCGAGGCGTATTCGCACGAGGTCTCGAGCGCCGGCTTCTGGCCGGGTGGCGGCGGTGGGCCGATCGATGTTCCGGCGTTCTATTCGTACGCGTACCCTGCGCCAGCGGGCTTCGCGGCTGCGTCCGTCGCGCCGGCGCAGGCGTTCTACAGCAAAGACCTCGGCGAGTTCCTCCTCCCGTACGACGCCGTGCGCACGGCCGCGGAGCCCGAGAAGATGCTGATGGAGTTTCTCGAGTCGACCTACCGAGCCGCGGCCGATCTCGGGAAATGGGACCGCGCGGCGCTCGAATGCGAGCTCGGCCAGCCGCGTCGCGTGCGCCGGATCTGAGGAAGCTTCGACCATGTGGTCGCAGGTAGGGAAGAATTCGCCGACGCCTCCGTAAACACCGGCATGCTTAACGCCGGCCGTCTTCTTCTCGCCGCTACGACCTTCGCCTTCCTCGCGAGCGCCGCATGTTCGTCGCCGAATGACGAGCGCGATCCGATCGAAGAATCGCAGTCCGATCTGAACGAGACCAAAGCGCTCGGCATGACGGACGTGACGATCCTCTATCCGGTCCCGAAGTCGACGGACTTCATCGACGACATGCTCGGACCGAGCTCGGAGCTCGATCAAGGCGAGCTCTTGCCGGCCGAGCTCTTCGCGCAGATCGTGGACCTCCCCGCGCCGAAGATGACGGCGCCCGACGGGACGTTGGTCGATCCGCAGAAGGCGCTCTTCGCCACGTGGGCGGATTCGTTCTCCAGTCTGCGCGTCGTCGGCATCCGCCTCGATCCTTGCTTCGGCGAAACGTCGAATCTCGGCGCCTCGAACTGCAGGAACACCATCCGCCTCACGGCGCAGTTCTTCCAGCAGCGCTCGGTCGTGGGCAACAACGTCATTCTCGACGGTGGGAGCGCGATTCATCTCTTCTACGAGATCACGCGCCAGGACTTCACCGCGCTCGCGAAGGCGATGCTCGCGCTCCGCAAGACGACGGGGCTCCCGCTGCAGAAGCAGCTGATCACGACTGCGAACGGCGTCCATCCGACGCTCGCAACGGAAGGCGTCCGCGGCCCGTATGCGAATGCGCTGAAGGACATCATCCTGAAGTACGCCGGCGAGCGCACGCTCACGCAGATCGCGTTCTGCGTGCAGGATCGCGGAGTGCCGTCGGGCCAGTACTACGGCAACGGCGGCGTCGCGGATTCGCGATGGGTGTTCGGGCGCTTCGGCTACCACAATGGGACCCTCAGCCCGCTCGACATCGCAACGCTCGGCTACACGGGCCTGCAGACCGTCGACTCGGCGCAGCCTGCCTTCACGCCCACCGGGACGCCAAAACGTGACGTCGTCATCGTCACGCCGCCGAGCTCGGTACCCGACAACTTCCTCCAGACGTTCAACCGGAAGCAGGAGGCGAACGGCCAGCTCGATCCTGCGAAGCTGGAGCTCGCGCGCAAAGCGGCTCTGAACCTCCAGAATCCGAACAAGTACACCGCGAACACCTCGGACTGCGTGAGCTGCCACATGGCGAAGCAGGCCGCGCCGAATCACCCTGCGGATCCGCTCGATTTCAAGTCGTACACGTACCGCCTCGATCACACGCACGACATCTTCGGACCGTTCCGCATGTTCGGCTACGACGGTGGGAACCAGCCGATCGTGACCGCGCGCGTGGTCAACGAGACCGTGGTGGTCCTCGACTACCTCAACAAGGTAGTCATGCGCTGAGCACGTCTCTCAGCGTGGTCCGCGGCAGCGAGGGCAGGCGCTCTCGCACCGCCCCGTCGAAGGACATATCGATCGTGTTCATGACGACTGCCGCGCCTGCTTGCCTCGCGAACACGGGAGCGAACGGGCGCGCGAGCACGGACATCATGCGCAGCACCGGCAGCGGGATGTGCTTGATGCGCGCCGACTTGCCCTGAGCCTCGATGATCCGCTCTGCGAGCGTGACGAACCCGAGGTTCTCGGGCCCGCCGATCTCGAGGGTCTCGTTGCGGAGCGACGGATCCTCGAGCGCGAGGAGCACCAGCGCGGCGACGTCGCGCACGGAGACGAGATTGATCGGATTGAGCCCCGGGCCGAACACGAGCGCGTGCCCTTTGTCCGCGATCGTCCCGCGGATGATGCCTGCCCACGTCTCCATGAAGGCCGTGGGACGCACGATCGTGAATGCGAGACCGCTCTCGCGCAGCGCCTCCTCAGCGGCGTACTTCGCGCGGTGCAGCGACATCGGATGATCGGCCGCGGCGGCCTGCACGGAGAGCAGGATGAAGTGCTCGACGCCGGCTGCTTTCGCCGCCGCGATCAGCACGCGGTTCGCGTCGCGATCGATCGCCTCGGGGCTGGGATTGCCGGGCCCCGCGAAGCCGTGCACCGCAGAGATTACGACGCGGCACGAGGCGACGGCCCGGGCCACGTCTGCGGAGACGCGCACGTCTCCCGTGACGAATTCGACGCGCTCGAAGTCCGTGGTGCTCGCCTTCGCGCGCTTCGGATCGCGCGTCAGCACGCGAACGTCATGGCCTCCGCCGACCAGACTGCGCACGAGAGGCGCTCCGAGATTGCCCGTCCCACCGGCGACGAGGATCATGGCTTCGGTCCTTCCATCGGCTCGAGGAACATGCGGCCCCATCGGATCGAGCCGCCGCCGACGCCGAAGATGAAGACGCCTTGCACCAGATGCGCCGCGCCGTCGCGGCGGGTGCCGGACATTACCCACTCGGTCCAGACGGTGTCCCCATCGGTCGCCGAGCGAAGGATGCGCGTGGTGATGTCCGGGACCGCGGCGAAGAAGTTCGTCCAGTTGCGACGCACCTGCTCCTTGCCGCGGAACGAGCGCTCGGGATGTACGGGGGCGTCGAGCACGTAGTCCTCGCCGAAGCAGGCGACCAGTCGCTCGATGTCGTGTGCGTTCGTCGCGTCCCGCAGTCGCTCGACGGTCGCGAGCGGCTCTTCGTTCGTATTTCCCATGGCCCCCACCTCGAATTGGTTACATTACTATGTACTGAATATGCCCCGCGTCAAGACGCAGCGGCCCTACGACTCCAGCGGCCGCGCCGAGCAGGCGCGCCGGAATCGCGAGGCCATCCTCGATGTGGCCCGTCGCGAGTTTCTCGAGCACGGCTACGCCGCCACGACGGTCGCGGGGGTCGCCCGAAGCGCGGGCGTGTCCGTCGAGACCATCTACAAAGTCTTCGGCGGCAAGCCGGGCCTCGTCCGCGCTCTCCATGAGCGGGGCCTGGCGGGGCGCGGGCGGGTACCCGCGCCGCAACGCTCGGATGAGATGAGCGCGCGAGAGAAGGATCCGCGGGAGATCCTCCGAAGGTGGGGGACGCTGGCGTCCGAGGTCTCCCCGATCGTGTCTCCGATGGTCCTGCTGCTGCGAGAGGCGGCGGCGGCCGCGGGGGATCCCGAGCTCGCGTCGCTCCTCGAGGAGATCGACGCCCAGCGCCTCGCGCGGATGCGTCACAATGCGAAGGTCCTGGCGGATCGCGGATTCCTGCGCCGTGGCGTGTCCGTCGAGCATGCGGCGGACCTCATGTGGACGCTCACGGCGCCTCAGCTCTACGAGCTCCTGGTCGTGCAGCGCGGCTGGGCGGCGGCGCGGTTTGGCGCGTTCGTCGCGGACACGATGATCGCGGCGCTGCTCGAGCCGAAGCTGTAGAATCGATCCGTGGCCATCAATCGCGAGAAGGTGCTGGAAGGCGCCAACAAGCTCATCGAGAAGAGGAAGTACGACAAAGCCGTCGACGAGCTGCGCAAGTTGGTCGACGCGGACCCGAACGACGCGCGCACGCTGCACAAGATCGGTGAGCTCCAGGAGAAGCAAGGCCTCTACGCAGAGGCGATCAACACGTTCGAGTCGGTCGGCAAGATCTACGCGGACGGCGGCTTCTCGCACAAGGCCGTCGCGGTCTACAAGCACATCCGCGAGATCATCGCCGCGCATCTTCCGCAGGCCCTCGTGAGCTACGGGCACATCGCGCCGAAGCTCGCCGACCTGTATCGCGAGCTCGGTCTCACCAGCGATGCGCTCGCCCTGCTCAACGAGCTCGCGACGACGCTTCAGCGCCAGCAGAAGTCGGAGGAGGCGGTCGACGTCTATCGAAAGATCGCCGAGATCGAGCCGACGAATCCCATTCCGCACCTGCACATCGCAGAGGCGCTCTCGAAGGCGAGGGACATCGAAGGAGCTGTGGCCGGATTCCGAGCGGCGGCCGCACTCCTGGTGCAAGCCGAGCGTCGCGACGACGCGATTCAAGTGATCGAGCGCCTCCTCCATCATCGCGCCGAGCCGGAGCAAGCTCGCATCTGCGCCGAGCTGTATCTCTCGCGCAACCGGACACCTCAGGACGGCATGCAGGCGCTCACGAAGCTGCAAATCTGTTTTCAGGCAAACCCGCGCGACGTCGACGTGCTCGGGCTCATCGCGCGCGCGTTCGAGGTGGTGGGCCAGAAGCAGAAGGCCGTCGAGGTCCAGAAAGAGATGGAGCGGATCTCGCGCGAGATGGGCAGGACGTCTTGAAGATGGAGCATCTCGTCTTCGGTCTCGTGGCCGGCGTGCCCGCGGACGGCCCGACGAGCGAGGCGAGCTCGTCATTCGAAGCGCTCGCCAAGTGGATGCGCTCGCATCACGACGTCGAGATGGAGCGCAAGGCTTGGCCGACGTACCGCGCGCTGTCGGAGAGCGTGCGCGAGGGCAAGAGTGACGTCGCTTGGCTGCCTCCGGTCGTCTATGCGTGGCTCGCGGAGGCCGTCACCCCGCTCGGATGCATCGCGCGAGGTGGCACGACGAGCTACTCGGCAGCGCTCGTTGCGCTCGAAGATTCGAAGCTCCATGCAGTCGCGGATCTCAAGGGGGCGCGTGCCGGGTGGGTCGATCCGTGGAGCGCCGCCGGATATGTCGTGCCGCGGCTCGAGCTCGCGCGCGCCGGTGTGAACCTGAGCGAGGCGTTCAAATCGGAGACGTTCTACGGCACGCACAAGGATGCGCTCCTCGCGCTGGCAGCGGGCGACTGCGACGTCGCCGGCACATTCGAAGGCGCGTGGACCGAGCTCGTCGACGTGAAGGTTCGTGTCATTTCTACATTCGGTGCAATTCCGAGCGACGTGATCGCTGCGCGCCGCAACCTCGCTCCCAAGCCCTACGAGCGCGCGCTCGAAGCGCTTCGCGCGGCATGCGCGGACGCGGAGGCGCGGCCGCTGGTCCGCGCGGTCTTCGGCGGCTGCGAGCTGCGCGAAATCGAGCCCGGCCACGACAAGCTGCGCACCGCGTACGAGAGCGGGACGGCAAACGGCTTGTTCGACTGACGCGTGAGCATCGCCCTGCACGTCGTGAAGGCGTTGGGCATGTTCGTGCACACACTTCGGCTCGAATCGCCCTCTGGCGAGCGGCCTGAACGTTGCACTGGGCGCGTGCATGTCGAAGGGCTGGCGTCCGCTCCTGGTGTTCGCGATCCTCGTCTCCGCGAGCTGCACGTCGCCGGCGGGGAACGGGGACGACGGCGAGCTCTCGTTCTCGCTCTCGGCCCCCGCGATCGCGGGGTGTGGGAATCTGCTCTCCGTCATTCGCACGACAAAGGACGCTGCGGCGACCTCTTGCGATTCGTGTGGTCCGCCGCTCGATTTTCCATTTGGCTGCACGCGCAAAGTCCATCGCGAGTCGCTGACTCTGAAGTCGCTTACCTGCAACGGGACTCCATGCTCGAGCGCAGCGCTCGAGAGCGGAGCCAACACCGTGTCGTTCACGCCTGCCTCTGAAGGTTCACTCGTGGTGCGCGCCGTCGCGGAGGTCGACGGCGACGAAGTGGAGGACACGATCACCTTCCACGTCGCTCCCGGGCCTTGTCCTGTGCCCCGTCCGGTGGACGCGGGCCGTCCCGTTCCTCCGCCGCCCGATGCGTACCGGGAGTGCCGGCACGACGCTCCGTTTGCGCCGCCCATGCAACTGCCGGCGAGCGCGAATCAACTGTCGGCTGCGCATCCGAGCCTCGGCAACGAGAGCGATCCGTACGCAGAGACGACCCTCGTCTTCGACGTTCCGATCGACGGCGGCGCTCGCGGAGTGTTTCGCATCGACCGCGCCTCGCGGCTCTCGCCGTTCGGCGCGAGCGTTCCCGTCTTCGGTCTCGAAGGCCCGGGCGACGACGAGGCGAGGCTCACCACCTCGCCCGACTACCCGTTCGTCTTCGTGTCGGATCGCGACGACGCCGGCCGCCGGCTCTTCGTGTCGCACGTCGACGGAGGCGCGACATCGCTCGCAGGTGCGGGCGCCGACGGCGGCGAGGAGGGCCAGCCGTTCCTTCTCGGCGACGCGATGTGGTTCGGCTCGAACCGCAGCGGCGATTGGGAGATCTACCAAACGACGTGGGACGGAGCCGCGGTGGGCTCGGTCGCGCACGTGAGCGAGCTCGGCAGCTCGTACTTCGACGGCTATCCCGTCGTCTCTTCCGATGGTCTCACCGTCTTCTTCGCTTCGAATCGCCCGGGCAGTCGCGCCGGCATCAACGTGTGGACCGCAACGCGAGCAAACCGATCCCTGGCCTTCGGTGCGCCTACGCCCGTCGCTGAGATCTCGACGGACGCCGACGACGTTCCTGGCTGGCTCTCCGAGGACGGCTGTCGCTTGTATTACACACGCATCGATCTGGGTTTCAGCGCACTTTTCGTGGCCGAACGCCTCCCTTGAGCTCCGCCTTCGCTTCGCGTGCGCCCTGCGCGGCCAGCGCGTCTGCGCGCTCGTTGCCGGCGTTGCCGTTGTGCGCCCGGACCCACTGCCAGCTCACGACGAGCTGTTTCTGCGTGATGCATGCGTCGATGCGCTTCGCGCTCTCGACGATGAGCGGGTCGACCTTCGCGAATCCGCGCGCGCGCCAGGTCTCGAGCTGCTTGGCGAGGTTCTCGACGAGTGATTGGTTGTCGGAGAACACGATCGCGCTCACTTCTTCGGGCAGCGCCTCGAGCGCCTCGGCCACGGCGCGATATTCCATGATCTTCGCGAGCGTGCCGGTCGCTTTGCCGTAGCCCTCGATGGCGGGGCCTTCCGGCGGCTTGATGCAGAAGCCCCAGCCACCGGGCGCGCCGTCGCCGGCCTTGCACGAGCCGTCGGTGTAACAGAGCCACTCGCGACGTCCGGCCGAGCTCATTCGAGATCGACCACCGTGCGGAACGAGATGGTCTCGCTGCGGTCGAGGCCGTCGGAGAGGAGGATGTACTTTGCATGCGAGTCGTTCGGGCGCGGCCCCCGCGCGACCAGCCACTCGCTCTCACCCTGCGGAAGAAAGACCCCGCCACGCAGCATCACGAACCGCGTATGGCCATCGGAGTGCTCACTCTCGGTGAGCTCCCACGTATCGCCCGAGAGCCCCATCACCCCTCGAGGAGTCGCCGAAGCGCGATCCGAGACCGTCCTTGGTTCATTTCCCCATGGGAAGGCGTTGCCGCGGCCGGCGTCCTCTGCCGCCCATTGCCATTCGGCCTCGGTCGGGAGGCGTTGGCCGTGCCACGCGGCGTACGCTCGCGCGTCGGCGAGGCTCACGTAGGTCACGGGATCGAGCGCCTGCTCGTCGGCCGCGCGCGCGAGGTGCTTCAGGAAGTGCTCGTCGTCCTTCGGTCGATAACGTGCAGCATGCACGAATGCGAGGAACTCGGCGTTCGTGACCGCCGTCGCTCGGATCGCATAGCGCTTCAGCGACACGTTCATCGTGTGCTCGATGACGTCCTTGTAGAACCAGCCCCACATCACGGCGTCCGTCGCGCCGTCGGGATAGCAGCCGCACTCTCGGCGCTCGTGACGAATCTTCATCGTGAAGTCGCCGGCCGGCATCTCGATCATGGTGCCGGCGGGCGTCTGCGCGGGCCGCGCATGGCCGGCGGGTACGGCGGCGCGAAGCTCGCGTGGGCGCGGAGCCCGTTCGTCGTAACCGGGCATCGCGACGTTCGCGCGGCGCGAGAGCTGATCGAAATGCGCGAGCGCGCGTGCGGACGATGCGGGATCGTCGAGCACGAGCGCCTGCACGCCGCCCGGCTCGACGACGACCGTCTCTCCGCCACGCGGCGAGCCCCAGAACGCGACGTACGATCGCCCGGGAGGCGCGTCGTTCGGGACGCGGTACACGAGCGGGCTCTCCGTGCGATTGCGGAGCGTGATCATCGCGCGCGCCAGCGACGGAGCGGCTGCGCGCGCCGACCATCGGTTGGCATCGAGCCCCGACACGCCGGTGGGCACGAGCGGCAGCCACTCTCCGTCGATGAAGAGGTCCTGGTAGTGGTCGAGGATCGCCGCCGTCTCCGCGATCAGCCGGCGGTCTTCGCGCGAATACGGATTCCATGCGCCGAAGATGTTGTCCCAGAGCAGGAGCCCCGAGCCGCACCAGAAGCTGTAGACGATGTCGGCTCTGCGCGACTCGTCCCACCGGCGGATGGAGAATTGACGGTGCTTCGGAAGGAGCCAACGATGGCGAAGGATCGAGGGCGTCTGCGCGTCGCCGAGCTCGCTCCACTGCGCCCACGATTGGCGAAGTCGGCCGAGGTCCTCTACGCGTGCCCGGAGCTCCGGCGCGAAGACGACGCCCTTACGCCGGCCGAGGACCTCGCGCTCGAGGAGATCGGGCGCGTCGGTCATCGTGTCGAGCATGACGCCGTCCGCGTCGAGCGCAGCGACGATCTCGCCGAGCTCGTCGTAGCCGCCTTCTGCCCACGGGTTGTAGTCCACGAAGACGCGGATCCCGCGTGCGTGCAGCACGTCCGATACTTGCGTGCGCAGCCGCGCGAGGCCACCGGGCATGTCGCGATAGAAATCGAACTGCGTGCGCTGGTCGAAGCCGAGCCTCGGATACGCGTGCCAGAGGAGCACCGAGTCGACGCGGCCGAACATCGTCGTCCAGCGATCGACGAGCTCCGTCGTTCGATAGCGCGCGAGGTCGCGGTCGTAGAACGATGCGTCGTACATGAAGAGGAAGAGCTGGCGAAACGACGTGTCGCTCCAGTCCGTCGACGGATCGCGATAGCCGAGCGGATCGAGCTGCGCCCGCGCGAGCTCGTTGTCGCGCTCCTCGAGCATCGCGCGATGCCACGCGTCCCACTCCTCCGGGGAGGGATTGTCGAGGCCGACATAGGCGTCGGGCGTGGTCCTCATTCGAGGCCGCATGCCGCGACGACCTCGGGGAAGCGATCGCGCACGGTCGCGGCGGTCGCGAGGGCGGAGCCGTTTCCCCACGAGAAGATGGTGAACGTGCCGATCGGGTCGCCGCCGCTGTGCCCTTGGTTCTCCATCATGAAGCCGTAGGTCTCGGGGCCGAAGAAGGGGAAGCGTGCTTCGTACGCGCGCGCGAGCGTCGCGTTCTCCGGGCAATAGAGCATGCTGAACGACGCACGCATCGCGCTCACGCCGCGCTCGGTGAGCTCGACGTCCTTCATCTCGCGCCCCAGCTCGAGGAAGAGCGGCGCGAAGAGGCTCTGGCGCGCGTCGTTCCATTCGCTGTCGGCGTTCATCACGCCGAAGCCGCCGTGCGCGGGCGCCGGTAGGAACGGCGGATCCCACACCGCTTGGTAGAGCGACAGCTCGTCGACGCAGCGGCGCGCGAGCCGAAGCATGCGATCTGCACGCGTTATGCGAAACGCCTGTAAAAAGGCATCGGCGCACCATGCGATGGAGAGCGTGTTCTGTTTGAAGACGCCGTTACGCGCGACGCGGCGGCCGAGCAGCTCGGGCGCGCCCCATGGTGCGCACGAGTAGTAGGTCTCGAAGTCCTCCCAGCGACCTTGGCGTGAGACGTCTTCGAGGAAGGGGAGCGCATTGAGCGCTGCGTTGCGATAGACGCCCCCGAGCTCGAAGAGCAGCGCGGCGGCGACGGCGGACTCCGGACCCTCGGCGAGCTCCGGAGGCACGCGGCCGTCGGGCTCGACCCATCCGGGGAATGCGCCGCTCGGGCGTTGCAGTGTGACGAGGCGCTCGGCGAAGCGGAGCACGTAGGCGCGCGCGCGTTCATCACCCGTGAGCGCGTACCACTCGAGGAGCATGCGGCAAGTGAACGCCGCGTCGACGATGTGGCATGCGCTGTCGGACGCGGACGGTGGCCGTCGGTTCGAATTCGTCCATCGCCAAACGCCGGCGTCGTCGGCGATGAGCACGGCAGGGAAGAGTCCGTCGTGCTGCGGAGCGGAGAGCGCGACCTCGGTCATCTTGCGCGCGCGGTCCTCGAGATCGGCGGATGCGATCTGGCGTGCGTAGCGCAGGAGGCCGTTCGCGCAGCGCTGCGTCGAGAACCACGCTTGGTTCCAGATGCTGCGCGGCTCTCGCCACTGTCGCTCGGCGAGCGGCACCGATGGATGTCGCGAGACGTCGACGATGAACACGGGCGCCCCGGCGGGGGGCGCGCCGGGGACCTTCGCTTCGAGCTCGACGGGCTGCCACACGCTGTCGGCCCATCCTTCGCTGGTGAATGCCCAGCGGACGACGTGACTCATGAGCGAAGCGATGCGGGGCGGCGCGGCGCGCTCGAGGTTCGGTCGCCCCCATCGCCGCCACATCCAGCGTGCGGCCATGCCGTAGGGGTTCTCGCGATCGCGGGTGTCGGTGCTCGTGATGACATGCAGTCGGAGCGCGACGGATTGTCCGGCAGCGCGCGGTGGCTGACGTACGTAGAAGACGTGGCCGTCGGGGCGATGATCGCCGGCGGCCAGCGTGATGGTCTGCTTCGCGTGATCGTAGTCGAGCCATGCGCGCCAGCCGTCGGCGCGCGCGATGTCGTCGAGATCGGGGATGAAGGCGATCGCGATCGTGGCGTCGGCGATCACGATGGCCGGCGAACGGAAGACCGCGTCGGCGATGACATTGCCGGGCTCGGGCGTGAGATGAGGGATCCAGACGTGCTCGGGCGCGGTGATGGGATGACGGATCTCGACGGCGATCGTGGCGTCGCTCGTGTCGTTGGTGTCGCCGGCAGGGAAGGTGCCGCGAAGCTCGATGGCACCGTCGACCCACGCCGTAGTGCCCCCTGCGCCTCGAAGTGTCACCTCGAGCGGCGTGCCGTCGGGGAGGACGAGCTTTCCGTCGTTCATCATCAGCGGCGTTTCGAGCGGCTGCGCAGGGCGCACACTCGGTCGCTGCCGCCCTTCGATTGGTTACCCTTCGGATCGATCTTGATGATGCCGACCGTTTCGCACGTCCAGTCGGCGGCGGGGCAGTCAGCGTTCGTCGAGCAGCGGGGCGCGCAGTACTTGCCCGCGCCCGAGCCGGCGGCGAGGCACACCGAGTTGGTGCCTTTGCAGTCGCCGTCGCTGTTGCAGTCTTCTCCCGGCTCCTTGCCCGTGAACGTGGCTACCACTACCCAGAGGCCGATGAAGAACGCGACCGCCCCCACGCTGAACCCGACCTTCAGGAACGGGCCCATCGAGCGCATCGCCCCTGCGTTCGGCGGGCCGTAGCCGGGATGCATCGGCGGCACCACCACGCCTCCGAACGGCTGCGGCGCTCCATACGGCGCGATCGCCATTCCGCACATACGGCACTGCAGATCACCCGGCGTGCAGAAGCTTCGACACCGCGGACACGCAGGAGGAGGAGGTCCGCCGGGAGCGTTCATCATCCCGAAGCCTATCCTGCATCGGCGCGCCTTCTCCACACCACCCAGACCACCGCGCCCGCCACGAGCGCAAATGCTCCATACGCCGACTGCTCAGGAGCACGCACCAGGCACCCGATCGCGATCCCGAGCTCGATCGCGAGGAACGTCCACGCGAGAGCCGCGGGCGCATAGCGGCGGCCGCGCATCCAGCGCAGATGCACGATGGCGATCGCCGCCAGGAACGTCGCATCTGCGAAGGCGATCCCGGTCAGCAGGATGTCGACACGCGACGAGCCCACCAGCACCGCGGCACAACCGAGCGTGCCTTGCAGCGCCACCGCCAGCGCAGGGCGGCCGGTGCGAGGATCGAGCTTGCCCGCGCGCGCGAAGAACACGCCGTCTTTCGCCATCGCATACACGACGAACGGGAAGCCGAGGCACACCGTGTTCAGGATCCCTGCGGCGGAGACCACGATGAAGAGCGCGACCACTTTTCCCGCCGCGGGTCCCAGCGCAAACGCGATCGCATCGGCCGCAGGGCTCGTGCTCGCCGCCAGCCGCTCATGACCGAGGAGCGCCAGGTACGCGACGTTCACTCCGAGATACATCACGAGCACCACCGCGATGCCGCCGGTGATCCCACGCGGCACCGACCGCTCCGGATCGCGGACCGAGCCCGCGATGAACGTGCCGTGATACGCGCCGCCGAACGTGAACAGCACCGGGATCATCCCGAAGAGCAGCCACGACGACCAGGTCCCCGTCGGCGCCGCTGCCTCGGTCGGCGCGAACACTTGCGAGGCACGACCCCAGATCGCCGCGACCAACACGATCATCGCGAGCGCACCGATCTTCAGCGCCGCTACTCCGATCTGGATGCGTCCGCCGGCGCGCAGCCCCAGGAGGTTCGCGGCCGTGAAGACGGCGATCGCCGCGCACGCGCACGCGCTCTTCACCGTCGGCGCGAGCGGCACGGTCGCATACTCGGCGTGATCGACGAGCACCACCGCGATGATCGCCATCGCGCCCGGCTGCACCACGAGCAGCTGCAGCCAGCCATAGAGGAACGAGAGAAGACGCCCGACGGTCCCTCCGTAACCTTCGCGCAGGAAGACGTAGAGACCTCCGGCGCGCGGCCACCGCCCTCCGAGATCGGCGAAGACGAGCGCGCCCGTGACCGACGCGATGCCGCCGAGCACCCAGATCCCGAGCACCCATGCCGAGCTCGGCACTGCGCGAGCGAGCGTCGCCGGCGTGAAGAAGATGCCGACGCCAACGATCGCGCCGATCACGACCGCCGCCACGTGCGACGTGCCGAACGGACGCTCCTCGGCCATCAGCGCGCGAGCGCCTCGGTGAGCGGCTTACCGTCGGCGGACGGTAGCGAGAGTCCGATCAGCGCAGCGAGCGTGGGCGCGATGTCGATCATCTGGACCACGTTGAGCGGGCCACCTCTTACGCCGTCCCCCCAGAGCAAGAAGCTCGCGCCCATCTCCGGCATGTCCGGCGAGTGTCCGTGCATGCCGCGATATTTGCTCGGCGCCGTCATCGGCGCGTCGAAACGTTCGCTGAACGTGGCGCCCGCCGCGGCCTGCAGGACCACGATCGCCCCGGGAAAACCGCCTTCGCGCTCCACCTTCTCTCCGTCGAGGACCGCACCGATGCGGTTGTCCGGATCGGCTGCGAGCTTCGTGAAGAGGGCCTTCACGCGCGATGCGGTCGGCTCCTCGCGTCCGCGGCGTCCCATGATCGCCGCCGAGCCGCCGGCCTTCCACGTGACGGCCTCGTACGAATGCAGCACGTCCTCCGTTCGTCCGCCCTCCGATCGCGGATACGCCTCGAGGAGGCCCTCGCGACGGAGCGCCACGTTGGGTCGCACGTCCGTGTCGATCGGAACGAAGCCGTGATCGGAGACGATCGCCACCGCCAGCCTCGGCGCCACGGCCTTCGCCGCCGCGACGAGCTCCGCGACCATGCCGTCGATCCGCTCGAGCGTGGTCCATGCTTCTTTCGACATGGGACCGAACTGGTGCTGCACGTTGTCGAGGTCGGTGAGGTACACGAACGTGAGACCGGGGCGCTTGTTCTTCAAGAGGAAGAGCCCGGCATCGGTGCGCGCGCGATCGTCGCGATGCTCACCCGGGAACGGCGCGGCGTGCGCGACCTCGGCGAACAGGCCGGGCGGCGACAAGTGCGAGAGGAGCTTCTCGTCCTCGGCGTTCTTCGCGCGCCAGAACTGCGGGAGGTTGTACTTGATGCGCGCGCCGACGGTCACCGGCCACGTCGCGTTGCCGACGTCGATGCCTGCGTCGGCGGCGACGTCCCAGAGCGTCGGCACCCGCAGCTCGGACGCGTACCAGAACCAGCCGCCGTCGTTCTTCTCGAACGGATCGAAGAGCACGTTGTTGATGATGCCGTGACGCGCGGGCAAGACGCCGGTCACGAGCGTCGCGTGCGCGGGGTAAGTGACGGTCGGCCACACGCTGCGGACGGTCTTCGCGTGCGCGCCTTCGTCGCCGAGGCGATGCAGCGTGGGAATCGCGTGCGACGCGTCGTCGAGATAGTCGTGTCGCAAGCCGTCGATCGAGATCACGAGGAGCGAGCGCGGCACTACGGGTGCTGCGTGCGCGGGGGGCGCAGGCGGCGGACGCTCCACACACGATGCGACCGCGACGCCGCAGCAAGACAGGAGGAGCAGGACGCACGCGGCACGAGTGGGCACGTCGCCCAGCCTAACGGATGACCCGGTCTTCAGCTCGAATACGATGCTCGGAGCGACGGCGCGAGCGGGTTGTCCCAGCCGTCGATCTGCGTGGCGAGCGCGTGTCGATCGAGCGGGACGCGTCGCAAGTCGACGCTCACCCCGTCGGAGCGTGCGTCGACGATCGCGTACTCGGCGTGCGGCAAGATCACCGGTGGCCCGCCCGCTGCGTACTCGCGGATCGGAATCCCCACCGAGCCCGCGTTCACGATCAGCATGCCGCGGTGCTGTCGCAGCATCTGCAGATGCGTGTGCCCACCCGCGAGGACGACCGCTCGCTTGCCGTCGAGCATCTCGTCGACGCGCTCCGGTGATGTCGTGGGGAGGAGGTCCTCCATGTTCGAACGGGGTGTGCCGTGGTAGACGAACAAATCATCGAGCGCCAAGGTGCGAACGAACGTTCGGATGAACGCGAGATCTTCGGGCGAGAGCGCTGCGCGCGTCGCATCGACGGACGACACGACGAGCGGAGACTCGCTGTACGAACGGACGAGCGGCGGGTCGAGCATGAACTCGTCGTGATTGCCGAGGATGCACGCGCATCCGAGGTCGCGCAGCCGAGCCAGTACGACGCTGGCCCTCGGCCCGAGCGTCGCGACGTCTCCGAGGCAGACGAGCTGGTCGTAGCCGGCGCGCCGCGCATCCGCGAGCACGGCATCGACCGCGAGCTCGTTCGCATGGAGGTCCGAGATGAGGGCGATACGCACAGACGGATGCTAAGTGGCTCAGAACACCGCGTCACTCCGTCTGATTTCGGCGGTTGTCGATTTGGAGAGCCTTCGTTCGATTTCCGGGTGAACCCTTACGACGGAGAGAACGATGGCCACCTCGAACGACCCCCGCACGATCGTGAAGAGCTACTTCGATGCTTGGACCAACAAGAGGACGGCCGAGGCTTATGCGCTTCTCGCGCCGAACCTCGAGTTCAGAGGTCCGAGCGCGCACTACACGACAGCCGAGGAGTTCCGGCCCGGCCTCGAGGGCTTCGCGAAGATGACGAGCGCGGCTCGCGTCGTCGACCTTCTCGTCGACGGCGATCGCGTGGCGATGCTGTACGAGGCTGATCTGCCCGAGCCCGTCGGCACGCTTCGAATCGCGTCGTTCTTCCGCGTCGAGAACGGGAAGATCCGCACGTACGAGACGCAGTTCGACGCGACGGAGTTTCGGAAGCTGCTCGCGAAGCTGCAGGGCGGCTGAGCCGCCCCGCCGGAGCTACTTCTTCGGGTTCTGGCGGCGGCGCACGCGGACGATGCGGAGCACGAGAGCGAGGGCCGCGGCTCCGGTCACGCCGAAGCTGAGGTCGCTCATCTTGAACGGCCGCGACGTCGTCGCGCAACCGAACGACTCTTTGCTCGCGCCGTCGGCGGCGCGCGCGTTGGCTTCCTCTGCGGGCGCGGTGCCGATGATGTTGCAGCCGTCATAGACGGGGCACTGCAGATTCACGGCCTTCGTCAGCGTGCGGATGTTCGAGACCTCGGACTGGTCGGTCGACGCCTGGAGGACGAAGTCGGTCGTCATCGCTTCGTGCGAGATGTCGCTGCGCATGCGGGTGATGCGGACGTTCGGGCCGGACATGCCGGCGAAGAGCGCCGCGATGTCGGCCGCGCGGACCTGCTCCTCGGTCTGACCGGGATTCTGAGTCGCCGGGTCGGGGGGGACGGGGAGGTAGTCGTCGGAGGCCTTCGACTGCGGAGCGCCGCCGCCGGGGCCGCCGCGGTTGTTGTAGAAGCCGCCGCTCAGGATGACGTTCGAGATGAGCTGCTGGTTCAGCGTGAGCGAGCTCTCGATCTCCCAGCCCTTGCCGGCGAGCTTCGTTTCGTTCTGCGAGCGGAGCGTCGTGTAGTTGCTCGAGCTCGTGCTCCAGTCCCACACGAGGTCACTGTCTTCGATGTGGTAGAACGGGAAGTTCTGCGGCTGGTAGCGGCCGTCACCCACCGTCCAGATCGTGATGCCGACCTTCGCGCCGGTGCCGACGGCGGCCATGCGGAGCGGAAGCGCGAGCGACGCACCGGGCGCGGTCACGCGAACGGGGCGCATCGACTGCACGCCTTGGTTCGGCAGGAGCTTCATCGCGAGGAAGTCGAAGCCCTCCGTCACGTACTGCGCGATGATCGGCTTCACGTCGGCGGGGATCTGGAAGCCGTTGTCCGAGAGCCACTTCTCGAGCGCACCGGAGTCGGTCGCGTGGAGCTGCACCGTCGAGTACGGGCCGACGTTCTGCTGCTTCGTGACGGTGACGCCGCCGCCTTCGCTGTCGCCGGCCGAGGGCGATGCGGAGTTCTTCGCCGATCCGAATCCGCCGCAGTTGCTGGGAGGCACCGGGCAGTTCGCCGGGGGCGGCGTGATCGTCGTCGCCGTCAGCGTATCGAGCGAGGCGAAGAGCACGTCTGCGCTGAGGCCGACGTCGACCGTCCCGTGGATCGGCAAGACCCACGCGAACGAGGACGGATTGCCCTGGTAGCGGATCTGATCGTAGAGCGTCGTCTGCTTCGTCGAGACCGAGAGGAGCATCCGCTCATCGGTGATGTCCGACGCGACCTGCGTCGGCGGGTGGAAGCAACCGCCGCACGCCGATGCGTCCCGTTCGCTCCCCATGAGAGCGAGTGCGCAGGCGGCCACAGAAAACCCGAGAACAAATGCGGAGCGGTTCATCGGTAGGGGGTCAATGCATCGATCGGACCAGCTCACCCCTCGTGCATAGATGTCGGAAATGAAAGCGATCGCGGGGGTGGGTCAAACGCCTCTCATCTGCCATCCATGCCCGACCGGCGCTCAGATTGGCACAACTCTGGTAGCGTGGCCGCGGGGTGTTTTGAGGGTCCTGGCTCGCCTTGCTGTCTTCGTGGTCTGCCTCGCATGCGCGGCTTGTAAAAAGCCCGATCCGACGCAGCTCGTCGTCGGAATCCAGAGCGATCCCATGGGCGGCGTCGTCTCTGCGCTCCACGTGGTGATCAAAGTGGCAGGTGCCGTCGTCGTCGACGAGACGGTGAAGCCACCGCGCGGATCGCGCGTCGGGTTTCCGCAGCCGTGGGAGAAGGCGATCTCGGGCGCAGGAAAAGGGGACGCGCAAGTCGACGTGCAGGTCGACGCGATCGGCGACCCGAACGCGCCGGCGCCGCTCTTCACGCGGCTCGCGTCCGCGCAGTTCATCCCGGGGAAAGTGTCGCTCCTGCGCGTGCAGCTCGAGGCGCGCTGCATCGTGTATCCCGTCGCGCCACGTGATCCCGACTCGAAGGTCCCCGGACCGCTGAGTGGACCCACGTGCACGGCTCCGGGCACGTGCATCATGGGCATCTGCCAGTCGAGCTCCGTCCCGCCCGCAGGCCTCGAGACCTACGCGACCAACTGGCCCACCAACGCCCCCGATCGCTGCAAGCCGCGGAACGGAGGTCCTCCGGCGCTGCAGATCGGGACGGGGCAGTCGTACTACTTGCCGATGAAGCCGCTGGAGACGCTCACCGCGGAGGCCGGCCCGCAGGGTGGCCATCACATCTGGATCGCCACGCGCATGAAGAACCTGAAGCAGGCGGGGAGCACGACGAAGATCTCGGGCATCCAGCCGGACACCAAGATCAGCATTCCTCCGACCACGCTGGCGTTCACCTATGCGCCGGACGAAGGCGACTTCTGCAAGCTGTACGGCATACGCTACCAACTCGACAACGAGGGGATCGACTACAAGCAATTCCTCGGCAAGCCGCTGGACGTCGTGGTCACGGTGACCGACCCATCCGGCACTACGGCGTCCGCGACCGCGCACGTGCAGATTGCACCGACGGTGATAGGTCAATGATGAAGACTCCGATTCGCTTCGCGACTCTCGTGCTCGCCTCGACGGCTCTCATTTCGACGCTGTCTGCGTGTCCCGACAACGCCGCAACCACGGCCGACGCCGCACCTGCGAAGAAGGAGTGGCAGATCCTCGCGAGCGAGCTTCCTTCGGCGCTCCTCTCCGTGAGCGGGCGCTCGGCGTCGGACATCTACGCGGTCGGCGCCGACAAAGGTCACGGCCCGCTCGTCCTGCACTTCGACGGCAAGGTCTGGAAGGAGCTGCGGACCGGACAGACGGGCGATCTGTGGTGGGTGCAAGCGATGATGAACGGCCCCGTGCTCATGTCGGGCGCGAACGGCACGGTGCTTCGCTACGACGGCGGGAAATTCGAGCGCCTCGACACGCCGGGCCTCGGAGCCCACACCGTCTACGGCGTCTGGGGCAAGGCCAAGGACGACTTCTACGCCGTCGGCAGCGCGGGCGGTCGCAACGGCTTCGTGTGGCACTACAAGGCCGGCAAATTCGAGAACGAAGTGCTGCCGCTCGATGTGCCTCGGCTCGCCAGCGGCGAGGTCCCTGGTTTCTTCAAGGTCTGGGGAACGGGTGAGGATGTCTGGGTGGTCGGCGCGGGCGGCGCGATCCTGCACCGGAGCGGCGCGGCGCCGTTCGCGGTCGTCGCGTCACAGACGAAGGACACGTGCTTCACGGTGCACGGCAACGGCGATCGCCTCCTCACGGTCGGCGGCTCGGGCAACGGCGTTCTCCTCGTCGGCTTGCACGGCGTGTTCAAGAACGGCTCGCCGCCGAACGCGGGGCTCATCCAGGGCGTCTACGCGACGGAGCACGGCGACTGGGCCAGCGGCGAACGCGGCCTCATCTACTCGCGCGCACAGCCCGACGCTCCGTTCACCGTCGTCGATCATGGCCTCACGCTGCCTCCTGCATCGTCGCTCCACTCGATCTTCGTCGACGCGAGCGGAGGCGTGTGGTCCGCGGGCGGCAACGTGCTCACGCCTGCGCTCGACAACGGAATGCTCGTTCACTACGGCGATCACATGTCGCCGGTGATCATCGCCGACGAAGCAAAACCAACGGAAAAAGCAGCCGCGGCAGACGCCGGCGGTCCCACGTGCCCCGCGGAGGTCATCGCCGCCGGCAAGAGCGGCTCGGTCGCACGGCGATGGGACGAGCAGATCCTCGCCGCCATCCGTCGCGACGTTCCGCGGCCCACCGTGCATGCGCGGAACCTGTTTCATATGTCCGCGGCGATGTGGGACGCGTGGGCGGGATACGACACGAAGGCGAAGGGCGTGTTCGTGTCGGAGCGTCATACCGATCCCGATCTCGAGAAGGCGCGGCGTACGGCGATCAGCTTTGCGGCGTACGACGTCCTGAAGCATCGCTACAAGCCGGCGATCGGCGGAGCGTTGACGCTCGAATGCCTGCGCGCCGTCATGGCCGATCTCGGCTACGACCCGAAGGACACGCACGACACCGGCGACGATCCCGTCGCGTTCGGCAACCGCATCGGCCACGCGATCATCAAGCACGGCGAGACGGACGGCGCGAACGAAGCCGAGGACTACGGCGACAAGACGTACACGGTCGTGAACCCGCCGCTCGTCTACGACGGGCCGGGCACCACCATCAAAGAGCCCGCCGTTTGGCAGCCGATCAACCTGTCGGTGGCCGCGACGCAGAACGGGATCATCTTGCCCGCCGGCGTGCAGGGCTACATCGGCGCGCGATGGGGCGGCGTCACGCCGTTCGCGATGAAGCAGGAAGGCAAGCTCGCGAAGTGGCCCGATCCGGGGCCCGCGCCGAAGCTCGGCCCTGCGATGAAGCCGTGGGTCGTCGAGGTCATCCAGAAGACGGCCTCGTTCGATCCCGCGGACCCGGCCACGATGGACATCTCACCGAGCGCGTTCGGTCACAACACGCTCGGCACCAACGACGGCAAGGGCTGGCCCAAGAACCCCGTCACCGGCGAGCCCTATGCTCCGCAAGTCGTGAAGCGCGGCGACTTCGCGCGCGTCATGGCGGAGTTCTGGGCCGACGGACCGAAGTCCGAGACGCCGCCCGGCCACTGGAACACGCTCGCGAACACGGTCAGCGAATCGCCCGGCTTCAAGCGCATGCTCTTCGGCAAGGGCGAGCCGCTCGATCCTCTGTCGTGGGACGTACACGTGTATCTTGCACTCAACGGCGCGGAGCACGATGCCGCGATCGCCGCCTGGGGCATCAAGCGCCAGACCACGACGGTGCGTCCGCTCTCGCTCGTTCGTTGGATGGGCGGAAAGGGACAGTCGTCCGATCCCAAGGGCCCTTCGTACGATCCGGACGGGCTGCCGATCGTGCCGGGCCTCATCGAGGTGATCACGAAGGAGAGCAGCGCGCCGGGGCAGCGTCACGCGCACCTCGGATTCTTCGTCGGGCAGATCGCGGTGAGGAACTGGCTCGGAGAGCCGGGCGATCGCAAGAGCCAAGTCGCCGGCGTCGGATGGGTCCGCGCAGTCGATTGGATCACGTACCAGCGGCGCACGTTCGTGACGCCCGCGTTCCCCGGATTCATCTCCGGTCACAGCACCTTCAGCCGCGCGGGCGCCGAGGTGCTCACGAGCCTGACCGGGAGCCCGTACTTTCCCGGTGGCCTCGCCGAGTTCGTCGCGCCGAAGGACACGTTCCTCACGTTCGAGAAGGGGCCGTCGACCGAGGTGCGTTTGCAGTGGGCGAGCTACTACGACGCGTCGGACCAAGCGGGTCAGTCGCGGTTGTGGGGAAGCATCCACATCGCGCCAGACGACTTCTCCGGTCGCAAGGTCGGGCATCAGGTCGGCCTCGACGCCGTCGCTCGCGCGACGAAGTTCTTCGACGGGAAGCCGTAGACATGTCACACCTTGTAGTATGGGGCCGTGGTGTCGCGCTGCATTTGGGCTTTGCCTAGCGATTACCGCGGCTTGCGGCGGTGCGAC
>JADMIO012500377.1_pt1 | contig 27047 bp, 27 predicted proteins | sample 8958161 | NCBI WGS metagenome assembly JADMIO01 (sample SAMN16585339, study PRJNA669376) | soil metagenome | isolation source: Crop rotation soil | place: USA: Cullars Rotation, Alabama | collected 2011
TCGGCGCCCGCCACACGCAGCTCTCGCGCGCCGCCACGCCGACCGACGGCTCGGACGGCACATCGTTCAGCCAGTCGTTGACGACGCCCTTCGTCGCCGTCAGCCAGGAGCTCGCGCGCGGCCAGCTCGTCTACGCGAGCTGGGGCAAGGGAGTCGAGAGCGACGTCGCGCCGGTCGTGCCGCTCGACGCGACCGCGACGCCGCCGATCCCGCGCTACACGAACGCGGGCCAGGCGCTGCCCGCGGCGGAGAGCCGCCAGCTCGAGCTCGGCATCAAGGGCGGCGCGTCGCGAGCGCAATGGAGCGCTGCAGCGTTCGACATCCGCAAGCCGCGCTTCGACGACATCGGCACGTGCGATGCAGCGACGCAGACGCAGTGCACGCGCGGGCTCGTGGGCGAGCAGCGGCACCGCGGCGTCGAGGGCAGCGTCGGCTGGCGGGCCAACGCCTGGGGCGTCCGCGCCGGTGCGCAATGGCTGCACGCGCGCGTCGAAGGGACGGGCAATCCATCGCTCGACGGCAAGAAGCCGACCAACGTTCCCGAACTGTCGGCGCGGGTGCAGGGCGACGTCGCGATCGCGGGCGTCCCGGGACTGCGGCTGCTCGCTGCCTGCAGCTACGAGAGCAGCCGCGAAGTGCTGCCGGACAACAGCGCGCAGATCCCGAGCGTGACGAAGTTCGACGTCGGCGCGCGCTACGACGCCAAGCTCGCGGGCAGCGGCGCCACGTGGACGCTGCGCGCCGGCATCGACAACGTCTTCGACCGCCGTGCCTGGCGCGAGAGCCCGTACCAGTTCGGCCACGCCTACCTCTTCCCCCTCGAGCCGCGGACCTTCCGCGTCTCGCTCGAGGTCGCCCTCTGAGGAGCAGCGCCGGGGCGCGCCGCTATAATTTGCGGCTGTTCCTCGATAGCTCAGTTGGTAGAGCGCCGGACTGTTAATCCGTAGGTCCCTGGTTCGAGCCCAGGTCGGGGAGCCAAGTCATGTCACCACTGGTGAAGCCGGTGGTACAACGAGAGGCCTGACAGCGATGTCAGGCCTTCTTCGTTCTCACTTCGAGCGGGGTCACGATGCGCAACGAGAACCCAGCCGAGAGTCTCAAGCGGATTCTCGAGCAAGGCAAGAAGATCCCTGGCACCAACAAGTGCCGCAAGGCTTGGGAGCAGGTGCTAAACGCTCGCATCGATGACGGCCAAGACTTGTACTCGAGGCTCGGCCACGTCATGGATCTTCCGAGACAGATCAGTCACCTGCTGGAGGTCTATGCGCCGGCCCAGATGGAGACGGCAGCGACGTGGCGGGCTCAAGTCGAAGCAGGCTTTTTTCATCAGACGTTGGCGGGGGCCTGGTCGAGCTTCATCGATCACATTCACCCGGAGTGCATCAACGTTCTCTCTCTGACCGCAGCGGTGCTCCAGGCGAGCACGCACGCCGTTGCGGAGGACAGCGAAGCGGTGCTCGATCTCGCTCGCAAGCTGGGCGAGCTGATTCGGGAGGTGCGACTGCACGAGCAGCTGGACCCGAGCACGAAAGCGTACGTGCTATCCGGACTGAAAGACCTTCTCGATAGCCTCGACCGCGCCGGTCTAGTAGGGGTCGCGCCTGCGGCAAAGGAAGCCGAGGCGATGATCGGGCACATGTTTCGCGATAGTCGGTTTCACGCATTCCTGCGTGATGAGGACATTGGACGTCGTGTCGCCGACCTGCTGGCGGCTACCGCGAATCTATTGACGATCACCATCGGCGTACCCGCGTTGACCGCGAGTTTCGCGCAGCTCCTGCACTGATCAGCCGCCCTACTTGTGCGGCGGCGGCCCGAACAGGATCGAGGTCGCCGGCGCCTTGCCGTGGGCCCAGGCCTGCCACCCGTGGTAGCTGCGCATGATCTGCGTCATCGGCGCGCCGGTGACGTCGCCGAAGAATCGCGCGATCGCGTTCACGGCCGGCTCGTCGACCTCGCCCCGCTTCACCTGCTGGCCCAGCTTCGCCGTGTCGCTGAAGATGCGGAACAGCGGCGGCCCGCTGTACGGGATCCCGCTGACCAGGCCTGACATCTCGCGCACGAGCGGCAGCATCGACAGCAGGTAGCCCGCCTGCTGCTTCACCAGGAACTTCGCCCAGCCCTCGTGGTCGTCACCGCCGCCGCCCTTCAGCAGCGACGTGAGCACGGCCGGGCCGAGCGCGGGGATCACCGCGAGCAGCGTCATGTCGCCGACCCAGCCGGCGACGGCCTTCGGGCTGGTGAAGTCGGTCGCGCCGGTCTTCGCCGCGATCAGGTTCGCCGTCGTCGAGAAGTAGCTGAAGAACTGCGTCAGCAGTTTGTGGTCCCGCTGCACCTGGGCGAGGTCCTTCGTCTGCCCGCCACCCTGGCTCGAGAGCACGGCCTCGTCGGCGAGCGCAACCGCGGTCGCGTCGTCGCTGCCCTGCGCGAGCGCCTGCTCGTAGCGGCCCAGCCAGGTCGGCACGTCGACGAGCTGCTGCGCCTTCGCGGTGAGGAACATCAGCGCGGCGTCGATCGTCTGCGCCGTCTTCGACTTGCCCGACACGCGTCCGCTGATCTCGCTGATCTCGCGATTCAGTTGCTTCGAGCGCAGGCGCATGAAGTCGCTCTTCTCGGCGATGAATGTCATCGAGCTCTCGAACCGCGCAGCGTCGCCACCCCAGCGGGCCATGCCGCGCAACACCGGCGCCGCGCCGATGCGGGCGATCGAGTTGGACAGGCCGAAGGGCTGCATCAGCGCCGTCGTGAACGAGGCGCCGAGCGTTGCGCGCGTGATGTTCGAGCGCAGCCACAGCATCCCGGTCTCGAACGCGTTCGCGACCGCGGTGTCTCCGACCGCGATGCCTTGCAGGTCGTCCTTCAGGGTGCGGACGACCGCGGGCCCGTAGTGCGACCGCACCGCCGCGTCGACCGGCTTCGCGCGCAGCAGTCGGTTCGCGTCGATCAGCCACTCCTGCCAGGCCAGGTTGTGCACGACCTCGTTGACGTGCTGCGTGATCACGCCGAGGTCGAGGCGCAGCGGGCGGTCGACGACCTCCTCGGCGCGGGCCTTCGTGAACCCGCGACGCGTCGTCGCACGGACGTAGGCGCCGCCGAGCATGTCCTTCGCGATCTGCGCTGCGTCGTGCTGCTCGGCCTTGGCGCTGCGCGCGGTGTCGTACTTGGCCGGGTAGTACCCGCCGCGCATCGCGACCTCGGTGCCGTCGCTCGCGGTCGCGACCCAGAGCGTCGCCTCGACCTTGTCCTCGACCACGCCCGACACGCGAAGCTGCTGGGCGCGGATCTCGGGCCAGAAGCTGTCGATGTACGCGTGCACCTCGTTGACGAAGTGCAGCTCGGCCGGCGACAGCGTGCGCAGGATCGCCTGCACCTGGGCCTCGGTCCAGCGCGAGCCGTCGAGCAGGCGCTGCCGGTTGCCCTCGTTGCCGTAGTTCAGCGCGACCGCCAGGCGGCCACCGCGCGACAGGCTCGCGTTGATCTCGGGAATGAAGACCTTCGCGCCGGTCGTGCCGCCCTTCAGCGCCTCGATCGGGGCGAACAGCTCGGCCAGCTTCACGGTCGCCTGCTCGATCATCTTGGCCTCGTGCGTGCCGGCTTCGTTCATGGGACGCACCAGGGCATCGAACACGGGCCCGTTGTCCTTCGCGCCGTCCATGCGGTAGGCGAGCGAGCCGATCTTCCGCGTCGAGGCCAGGGCGCCCTGCAGCCAATACTTGACGCCCTTTTCGCCCTCGAGCTCGACCGGGCGCACGTCGCCGCCATGCTCGATCACGCCGGCGGCCACTCGCGCGACGACGTCGGCGAAGGTCTTCTCGTCGCGTGCCGTGAGCAGCTTGTTTTTCAGCCTGCCGAGGTGGTCGATGTTCTTCACGGTGTCGACCAGGCCGCGCACCTGCTCGACCGTCATTTCCTTGTAGCTCGTGCGCTTCGCGTCGGTGAGCAGGCGCTCGTCGATCGCCGGCGTGAAGCCGGCCTCTTCCTGCGCTGCGACCCACTCGGCCAGCGACTTGCGCTTGTCGATCGACTTCAGCGTGGTGCTCACGCGCAGGTCGACCGACTCGAGGAGCTGGTCGATCTGGTCGAGGTATGCCGGGTCGATCGACTGGCGCACGCCGGCGAGGTCGAACCGCGACAGGTAGTCCACGGCGCGGGCGATCTCGTCGCGCGCCTTCACGGTGGCGCTCGCGAGGACGTGCTGCAGCAGTTGCTCGCGCTTCGCGGCTGCGGCCTTCGCGACGTCGGCGGCCTTGAACGCTTCCGCGGCGGCCCTGCCCGCGCGTGCCTCGGCGGCCGTGTGCAGGCTCGGGCGCAGGTCGCGCACCTTGCGCTGCGCCACGCTCGCGGCAGCGAACTCGCGCGCAGCTCGAGCGATCAGCGGCTTCTTCCCGGTCGCTTTCGCGAGCGCGTTCGCCTCGGTCGTCAGCACGCGCGACCGCGCGTCGTTGGCGACGGCGCGAAACGCAGCCTCCTCGACGCCCTGCTCGGTCGACATCTCGCCGTAGGTCTCGAGCATCGCCTGGTCGGTGAGACCCTCGATGATCTGCTCGGGCTTGTCCATCGTCGCGAGGTTCTTCAGGAACCGATCGGCCGAGTCGAACCCGTAGGCCGCCGCGACCATCTCCGCGGGCATCGCGCGTTCGCTGTTCGCGAGCATCGACTGCGGCAGCTTGCCGGCGACGTTCGTGTGGTTCGTCTCGACGTCGACGCGCGACAGGCGCACCGGCCGGCCGTCGGCGGTGTGCCCGCGCACGAGGTCGGTGTACGCGGCCACGATCGGCTGCGCCATCACCTCCTCGCGGACCTTGGCCTCGATCACCGCGCGGGCGGCGCGGGCCTCGGCGCTCAGCTTGCGCTGCGCTCGGTCCTTCGAGTTGGCGATGATGCGCAGGTCGCGCACGCTCGCCGACTGCAGCGACGCGACGGCCTCTTCGGTCGCCTGCTTGCCGGTGGCCTGGTACTTGGCGAACTCCTCCGGGGTCATGCCGGCGGCCTGGGCACTCGCGAAGAGCGGCTCGAGCGAGCGACGGGCCTGCGTGTCGGCGATCTGGGCGTCGGTCGCGAGCAGGCGGTCCATCACCGCGCGCACCTCGGGCGACAGCTTCGCGCCGATTCCGGTCAGTTTCTTGTACGCGGCGATCAGCCAGGCGCGGAACTTCGCGAACGCAGACGCGAGCTCGGCCGACGGCGCTTTGCCCTCGGCGAGGTATCGCTCGAAGCCCTCGGCGAACTGCTCGTGCGCAGCGCGCTGCTGCTCGAGCGTCATCGCGTGCCAGGTGGCGAGGTCCTTCACGCCGAATGAGTCGAGCAGCGTCTGCGCGTCGGCCTTCACGCCGGCGGGTGCGTCGGCTCGGGCGGCCTGCTCGGCGAGCACCGTCAGAAAGTGGTGCCCGGTCTCGTGCAGGAACGTCGACAGGTCGGCGCTCTGCAGCAGTGCGATCGTCTTCGTGCTCGGGTCGTACGCGCCGCGACGCGCAGCCTCGTCGGCCTGGCTGAGCACCGGGCGGTCGAGGTCGAGCTGCGACACGATCCGCGGCACGAGCGCCTGCACGCCGGCGGCGTCGAGGTTGAAGCGGTCCGCGCTCGTCGAAACGAACGCGGCGACCAGGTCGGCGTACTGTGCATTCGCGGCAGCGGTGAACCGGTTCGCCTTCTGCAGTTGCTCGAGGACCGCCTGGCGCGCCTGGGCGACGGCCTCGTGCTGCGGGCCGGTCGGGATCTCGCGCGGCGCGAGCCGGTCGATCTCCTCCCCGAGCTGCGCGTCGGGCTGGTGCTGCGCCGCCTCGGCCCGCGTCATCGCTTCGGGGTCACCGACGCGCGCGTGCTCGATCAAGTCAGGCACGTCGGCGGCGAGGCTGGCAAAGTCGCCGGTCTTGATCACGACGTCGCCACCGGAGGCGAGCGCGGCCGGGAGCTGGTCGCGCACGTCCTGGGGCAGCGCCGCGAGCTGCTCGGGCTTGATCGACTGACCGAGCGTCGCCGCGCTGATGAAGACCTCGCTGTCAGCGGTCGCGTTCGCGAACTCCGCGAACATCTCGGGCGCGCGTTGGCGCAGCTTCGACGTCTGCGCGATCTGGGCGAGCTGCTCGAGCTGCGTGGCTGCAGCGTTGGCCTCGCGCGCCTGGTGGATCCGCTCGCGCACGCGCCCGCCGGCGATAGAGGCGACCTCGGCCGGCGTGCCGAACGCTTCGCCGGCGACCTCGGCGAGGATGTTGCCGGGGTCGAGCTGCTGACCTGCAGCCAGCTCACCGCCGGCTTCGCCGATGCCACCGAGCACGCCCTGCAGCGGCGTCTGCGTCGCGATGTTCGCCAGCTCGCGCGCCACCGGTGCCTTCGACAGGACCTTCGCGGGCAGTGCCAGCTTGCTCGCCGCGCCGGCGCTGAGCGCGTCGACGATGCCGACGACGCCGGCGTGCCTGATCGCCTCGCTCGCGATCTTCGCGATCAGCTTCGGGTCGCGTGCAGCGGCGTTGACCGCTGCCGGGTCGTTGACGTCGATCCCTGCGCGTTGCAGGCCTTCGATGATCTGCGACCCGTAGTCGACCGCGGCACTGTTCAGGCCGACGGTCGTGGCCTTGAGCGCAGGGCCGCCGGGGATCAGCGCGCCGGCGAGCAGGCCGGGCGCGTTGGAGACGAGTGACTCGGGTCCGATCGAGGCGACGAAGGTCACCGGATCGCTCAGGAACGCGCTGATCGCGTCGCCGAAGGTCTTCGCTCCCATGACCTGGCCGACGACGGTCGGTGCGGGCAGCGCGGCCTTCTCGGCCTGGCGCGCGGCGATGCTGCTCGCGTCGCCTTGAATCGAGGCCTGCACCTGCGCCCGCAGTGTCGCCCGCTGCGCCGGCGTCATGTCCGCGGCGCCGAGCCGATCCTCCTCGAGCGTGAATCGCTTCTGACCGGCGGTCAGCTTGCTCTCGACCGCGTCGAGTTGCTCGAGCGCGTTCGCACCAGCGCGCAGCGAGGTGCCCGACAGATTCTGTCGCAGGGCCGGCACGCCCCGCTTGAACGACGTCGCGAGGGTTGAGAACAGGCCGAGCACGCCGCTGTCGTCGTGCGCCAGCTTCGCGAACTCGTCGGTGCTGTACCGGCGCTGCAGCTCGGGGTAGCCGCTGGCGTCGTCCATCACCTTCTTGACCGTGAACTCGCGCTGACTCTGCGCCGACGTGGCCTCTACGGCCGCGGTCGGATAGCCGAGATACTTCGCGACGTTGCGCTGCGTGGCGAACGCGTCGGGCTTGACGTCGATCGCGGTCATGAGCGTGGCGGCCTGTTGTGCGCGCAGGCGCGTCGCATCTTCCTCGAGGAGGTCGTCGTACGGGTTCGTGGTGCTCATGGGTCAGATCTCGGGGGTGTTTGCGGTGGGCTGCGCGCGAAGGGCCGCGAAGGTGCCGAGCGTGCCGGTTCTCTGCAACCAGCCAGCCAGCTCGGGATGCGGCGCGACCGCGGTGCTCGCCGCGGTGAGCGCAGGCTCGCCGGGCTGGGCCGCGGGTGTTGGCGCGGTGGCGGCGCGACGCAGCGTCATCACGTCGTCGGGGGTCATGCCGAGGTCGGCGAAGGACTGACGCAGCGCGGTGTGGTTGACGTTGCCGAAGGCGCCGTCCGGTGCCGCGTAGCGGTGGCTGATCTCGGGCCCGAAAGCGTAGGTCTGGGGCCGCACCGATGCCGGCGCCGCGGGCGACTGCTGGGGCGTGTTCATGCTCCCGAGCACGTTGCCGGCACCGAAGAGCGACGCAGCGCTCGCGGACGCCAAGTCGAGGCCGCTCACGCTGCGCTCGGCGGGTTGGTGAGAGGCTGCGGCGCGGGCTGCGGCACGAGCGGCGTGCGCAGCGCGGCGAGCAACGCGCGACGATGCGCGTCGAGCTGGGTCATGGCGTGGAAAATCGCTTCCACATCGGGGGCGTTGATCATGTCGTTCTCGTCGTGTTGGTGATGGCGTTCAGCTCGTCGTCGTGCGCAGCGAGTTGCGCAGCGGTCAGCGCGGCACGTCGAGCGCGGCGATCGGCCTGCACCGCGGCCACATTCGCCCGGGTCCACTTGCGCGACTGCGCCGCGCGCAATGCGCGGGCCGCTGGGTTTCGTTGCTTCGTGCTCATGGCGTCAGGCCAGGTCGACGTACCGCTCGCGCTCCGCGGCGAGCTCGAGCAGCTCGCGGACCCGCGGATGGCCGCGGTAGTAGAGGCTCGCGATGCGCAACGCGCGGTCGAGTTTGGAGATCGGTCGGACTCGCCGCGCTTCGGCGCGCTTGCGCAGGCCGTCGAGGTCGCGCGTCAGCGATGCGATGGTCGCGCTCACGCCAGATCCTCCAGGCGCTGCGCCAGCGGGAGCGGGGCGCCGCGCTTCAGGGCTTCGACCTCGAGCGCGAGCTGCTGCACTGTCACGGCCTGCGTGTGGAGCGACAGAAGTCGCGCCACCCGTTCGCCGGCCTCGGTGCTGATCTCTCCGCGTGCGACCGCGTTGATGACGGCCTCGCTCTTCAGCGCGAGGGTCGGGGCTTCTCGAAGGCCCGGGATCACGACGCGCTCGGCCTCTGCCTTCGCTGGCGGTGACAGGTAGCTCAGCGCGAGCTGCAGGCTGCGCGGGTCGCCCGCTTCGGCCAGCTCGACCAGCTTCGCGAGCATGGCCCCGCGCTTCGACTCGAGGAACGCGCGAATGTGATCCCCTTGCGTCGGCGCGGGGGACGTCTCGGCGTCCGCGAGCGCAATGCGGGCTTCGGCCATGATCAGAGGCGACCGGCCTTGCGCATCGCGCGGGCCTTCTGCGCGACCAGGCGCACCACGGTCGGGTGTGAGCCGAGGCCGGACTGGTCGAGGTAGGCCGCGAGCTTCGGGTCCTTTGCGATGATCTTTTTCGCGTCGGCGAGGGCCAGCGCGATGTTCTCGGGCCCGAAGTCCTGCAGCAGTGCGGCCTTCGCATCCTCGGCCCAGCGCGCACGGGTCTGCTCGTCGGCGGGCTGACGGTGGGCCGCGATCGCGAGATCCGCGAGCTGGGCGCTCTCGGTGCTGTTCAGGCCATGCCGGTCGAACGTGCCGCGCCAGCTTTGCGCGGCCTCGCGGGCAGCGTCGGGTGTCGCGCTCCCATCCTCGAGCGCAGCGCGCTCGATCGCGCGTTCGGCGTCACCGTGGATCGGCGACGAACTGAACAGCGCGGCAGCGCGGTCCTCGTCGGTCACGGGCGCGTCGTCGCTCTTCGCCGGCGTTGCGTCGGGCGATCCGAAGAGCACGTCGGCGGGCGCCATGATCGCGCCGTCGTCGGCGGGCTTCGCCGCCGGCTTCGCTGCCGGTGTGCCGTAGAGCGTGCTCGCAGTGCGCTCGAGGTCGAATCCTTCGCTCATTGCTTCGCCCCTTGAGCGAAGAGCTCGTCGATCTGTTTCGCGGCGCGGGCCAGATTCGCGGCCATGCGGTCGCGGCTGTAGGCGCCGGTCTTCAAGCCGCCCCAGGGCTCGGCGACGACCACGCTGGGCGACAGCGAGGGCGTGACACCGAGGCCGCTGCTGATGACCGCGCCAACGAGGCCGACCTCGACCGCACCGCGACCAGACATCTCGCCGTTGACCCGGTTCGAGGCCTGCTTCGCGCCGAACGCGGAGACCGCGGCCGCGTGCAAGACCCTCTGTCTTTCGCCGAGCGCGGCGTCCAAACGGGCCAGGCTGGGCGCGAGCGATTCGAGCGTGTCAGCGACGTGCGCTGCGAGCTGCGCGATCTCAGCGCCGAGCGCCTTTGCCTGGGCGCGCCGTTCGGCGTGGAGCTTCGCTTTGGCGACCAGGTCCTCGGTCTTCACCTCGCGCTCGGACGCTTCGATGGCTGCGGTGATGCGCTGGATCGACTTCTCGTACTGCTGGAGCGCGGCCTCGTGGTCCTCGACCGCCGCCGCGAGCGCCTTGTCGTCGGGTTTGCGACTGGCGGCGAGGACGGCGCTGCCGTGCTCCTCTTGAAGCACTTGAAGTTCGCGCTTCGCCTGCTTCAGGCGGGCGATGAGTTTCGCGTCGGGGGTGGACATGGGTCTTGTGCGGTGTGCCGCATTGGTTGAAGTCGAGGGGCTCAATGTCTCAGGTACACGAGCGCGCCGCCAATGACCAAGCGTCTGACCGAACACGCGGCACGAACGGCAGCACGTTGAAGCGCGGGCCGGGGGTGAACCGGAGCTGCACGATGCCGTTGGCGACGCGCAAGCGCGAGCCCGGCGCGCCCTTCTCGCGCTGCAGGCTCAGTGCTTCCGCGAGGCCGTCGTCGCCGGACTCGCGGTGCAGCGCGTCGACGAGCCGGCGCATCGTGACGCCGGTCGCTTCGGCCGACGTCGAGCGCGTGACGCGGACCCAGCGCGACGGGTTGAGCACCGCCATGCTTAGCGCTGCCGCACCGATCGAGCGTGACGTGAACGGGCGGACGTCGTCGGCCTTGCCGGCGAGGTACTCGCCGGGGCGCACGCCGGGGTAGGCGAACACGCGGGGCATCTGCGGCTCGGCCAGGACCCGCTGCTCGGCCTCGCGGAGCTGCGCGGTGATCCAGGCCGCCAGCTCGGGATGGACCTGCAGCGCGCGGATCGTGGGGACCTGCTGCGCGAGCAGGCGCCAGGCTCGGGCCTTCTGCTCGCGGGTCAGCGCATCCGGCTTGAGCTCGTCGCCGGCGGGTTGGCGCGCGAGCGCGGCGATCAGGCGGTCGAGGTTCATTGCACCGACCCCGCGGCGTCGTCGTCGCCCCAGATGCGCAGCCGGCCAGGTGGCGGCAGCTCGCCGCGGTAGCCCTGCTCCGCGATGTCGAGGATCACGCGCTCGTCGATCGAGACCTCGCCGTAGGGTTCGCCGCGGTGGCGACCGAGTCGCACGACCGGCAGGCCCATGTCCTCGAGGGCGACCATGACCGTGACGCCCTCGAGCTTCGCGCCGAGGGCTCGCTCGATCGCGTAGGTGATGCGGTCGATCGCGGTGGGGATCGGCGTCCGGTTCTCGCCGAGGCGGTTGCGCTCGGCCCAGACCTGCACGAGGTGGTAGCCGGGGCGCTGTCGGATCTCAGCGCGGAGCGCGTCGACCGCTGCCTGGTCTTCAGGGCTCAGGGTGTGGGTCTTCATGGTGGTGTGCCTTTCGTTGGCGGGTGGGTTGAATGGTGGGTAGCAGGTGACGTCGGGCCGGCGGTGCGCGTCAGCTCTAGGCGTCGGGCGGAGCGCTTCTCCGCCGGGCCTCGCGCAGCACCTGGCGCGCGTCGCGCAGGGTCTGCTGCGCTTCGCCGGTGGGGTCGACGAGCTGGGCCACGATCCGCACCGGCACCGCAGTGCGCCGGCGCCTCGAGGTCCAGCCCTCGACCGTCGACCTCGGCACGCCGCCGAGCGCCTCGCCGATCGCGCGGTGCGTCTGCCCTGCCGCGCGCATGGCTCGGGCCTGGTCGACGTGGGCTGAAGGCCAGCGGGTCGAGTGGTGGCTGTCCGAACAGGGCCACCCGCGCAGGGTCGAGGGTCGGTGCCTCACAAACACGCGTACGTCCTCGCGCCGGGTCCGGGTCCGCGTTTCGCCCACTTTCGCCGGTGGTGTCGGGCTCCCCTGGGCGGTTCCAGAGTTCCAGAGTTCCACCGTTTTCAAAGAGTTAGCAGATTGAGAGGTCATCAAAATTTCCACCTTTCCGAAAAGGATGGAACTCTGGAACTCTGGAACCGCGCGCCCATCACTCGAACTCCGACCCGTTCGTCGCGGCCTCACCGCGCAGCACCTCGGCGGCGATCTCGGCGGGGGCGACCCCGGCCCAGCGGCGCTGGTCGCGGAGCAACCAGACGTGCGACGGGATCCCGGCGACCTTGACGCGGCCCGCGTACTTGACGAGACCCGCGGCGACGCACGCGCCCTGCACGCTCCAACTCTTGCCCCCGCCGAGCGCTTCAGACACCGCGTGCTGCAACCGGGCCGACGTGATGCACGCCGACGGCCACTCACTCGCGACGTCGCGCACGGCCTGCTCGACCTCACTGCGCCCGGCCCTGATCGTTCGGGCCTTCGCTGCGCTCATGGGTGCGACCTCGCCAGGGTTGAACGCGCTGATGTCGCGCTCTCTGAACGCAGCGGCGAGCGCGGCGCCGAGGCCGGGAGCCTCGAGCAACGCGTACAGCCGGCGGTAGTAGTCCGCATCGCGCCGCGCCGACGGGTTCTCGAGCACGACCACGCGCCGATCGTTCTCGGCGAGCGGCAGTGCGCTCTCGTGGTTGCTGAACATCAGAAAGCGACAGCAGTTGAACTCGACGTGCTGCCGCCCGAACTTCGGGTTCACGCGACGCGTGGCCTCGGTCAGCATCGACTTGAGCTTCTCCGCGATCGGTTTGCCCATGCCGCCGGGACCGCCCTCGTGCAGCTCATCGACGACCGCGAGCAGCTTCTGGCTCAGTGCGCCGTTGAAGCCGCTGCGCAGCGCTTCGCCCAGATCGAACCCGAGCGCCGTGTGCCCGGCGAACGCACGGGCGAGCGCGTACGCGAGCCAGTTGCGCCCGATGCCGGTCTGCTTGGCGACGAGCAGGTAATGCGTCGAGGGCAGCACCCCCGGCGCCTGCTCGATGTGCGCGAGCCAGTCGAGAAAGCGCTCGCGCTCGTCGACGGACGGCACCAGGTACGCGACGTGATCGAAGAAGGGACGCACCAGCTCGCGCCAGTCAGCCGGCGGCGCATCGCATCGCGGCAACCAGAGGTTTTGCGCGAGCACGTCCTCGGGCGAAAGGCACATGGCCGGCTGACCAGGCGCGAACGTCTGGGTGCGAACGGTCTTGCGATCGGGGCTCTCGAGCCAGCGCTGCGCGCGGTGCAGCTTGCCCTTGCCCTGGACCTTGTCGACGGACCCCGCGGTGAGGCTCTTGAACTCGTTGAACGGCAGCGCGTACCGCGGCTCGACAACGAACGACACGCGCGACCCCTCCGCGATGTAGACCAGCTCCTCGAGCATCTCGGTGCCCGACATCACGCGCTGGGTCGGCGGCGCATGTGCGCCCTGGCGGCCGATGCGTGCGCTGCGCTCGGCCTCGGTCTCGAGCACGCCGCTCGAGCGCTTGGCGTTCCTCGCCCGCACGATCGCGCTCTCGGCCTCCTGCTCAGCGCTGGGCGTGATCACCTCGAAGTCGTTGATCGGGTCGTCGAACCCGATGTGCCGCAGGAAGACCGACGCAGTGATGTCGTCGCAGTGCGCGTGCAGGCAGCGGAAGCCCGGCGCGGCGCGGCCCACGCCGGCGGGCGTGTAGGTCGTGCTGCTGATCGCGTCCTGGTCGGGGTTGTGCTGGTCGGCGTTCGGGCAGAGCACATGCAGGCGGCCGTCGGGCTCTTCGCCTCGCACCGTCCAGTGCTCGAGGATGTAGGCCACGTCGTCGCCGTCGGCATCGCTGGCTCGTCGCGGCTTCGTCTGCAGGTCGGGCGCGCGTCCCGTGCTCGTGGTGCCGGGCTTCGCGAACTGCGCGACGAGCGCGGACCAGAGCATCTCGAACTCGTCGGCCGACAGCTCGGGGATCTGGGCAGGGAGCCCACCGTCCCAGGTGTAGCGCACGCCGCTCTTGTGCTGTCCCGCGAGCAGGAACTGCTGACGATCGCCGAGGAACTCGACGACGTCCTTCTCACCGCCCCCGCGCACCCCGAACTTGCGCTTCGCGAACGCGCCGGGCAGGCGGAACGCGAGCAGCAGCTTGCCGCTGTTCGGCCGCATCCGACACGGCAGCGCGCCGGCGAGCTGGTCGACGAACGCGCGGATCTCGGCCGACAGCGTCGGGCTCGCGACGTCGACGTCGAGCGCCTTCAGCTCGCGGCCGATCGTGCACACCGCGTAGTCGGGCTCGCTCGACCAGCGCGCGATGTCGCTCGCCGTCGCGACGTGCAGCGGCCACTTCGAGACGCCGTGCGCCTGGCGCTCGCGGTTGTACATGCTCGGCGTCTTCGAGAAGTCGGTGATCGCCGACAGCGGGGCCGGCGTCGCCGCTGCGTTGGCAACGACCGGCAGCAGATCGCTCTCGAGGCCAAGCGTGTTGGCGAAGTGCAGCCACTCGTCGCGCGTCGCTCCTGGGCCGCTCGCCGCTGCGGTGCTGGTCTCGGTCGCGGCCTCGGTCACCTCGACGCGCTTCAAGCGCGAGGGCAGGACAGGCGCGAAGATGCCCTCGAGGACCGTCGCGGCGACGGGGGCTTCATGTTGGACGTTCATTGCGTTCTTCTTTCAGGTCTCGGGTCAGTGCAGGGGGCGACCGGCCTCGGGCTCGAGGTCGGCAAACCCGATCGCGCGAGCCAGGCGCTGACGCGCTTCGCGTTCGCGCTGCCGCTCGGCCGCGCGCTGCGCGTCGGTGCAGGCGCGGCACCACATGGCGCCGATCGGCGCAGCGTGTCCGCAGACCACCGCGCGAGGTTGCAGGTGGGGCTTCATCGCTTCGCCTTCGCCGCGGGATCGGTGCCGCCCATCTCGAGCGCTGCGATCGCTTCGCGGCACCGGTTCAGGTCGTACCGCACGGTGCCGTTCGACAGCTTCAGGAACGGGATTCGCTGGGCCTTGACCCGGTCGCGACGCAGGTAGCTGACCGACAGGCTCAGCGCCGCCGCTGCGGCCTTGACGTCGACGAAGATCGGGGCGGTGGTGGTGGTGGTGGTGCTCATGGTTGCCTTTCTTGAGTTGAAGTAGTTGGTGCTGCAGTCTCTCGGCACGGGCCCGAGATAAGCGAGCAGCCCCGGAACTGTCACGCCTCAGATCCGAGATAAGGCGTCAGCGCCGGCACTGTCACGCCTCAGGCCAGAGATAAGGGATCAGCCTCGGGACTGTCACTTCTCGGACCCGAGATAAGCGATCAGCCTCGGGACTGTCACGCCTCGGACCAGAGATAAGGACGCAGACCCGGCGCAACGGGGCCCAATGTGAGCGCAGCGGGCCGAGATAAGGACACGCTCAGACCGCACCGCCGGCGTCGCGCGGGCCGCGTAGAGGCCCCAGGCGCGATCGCAGCGCGCGGGCCGATGCGGACGGCCATCCGCGGCGAGCTGCGCGCGTCCTGGCGGCCCACCTGGTGCGCCGGCGTGGCATTGCCGGCGACTTGCTCAGACGATCAAACGAACCAGGACGAGCGGTCGCCTTTTGGTCAAGTCCTTGACCCCCTGGTCAAGCGAAGACGCGGCACGATGGAGGGCATGAAGACGCAGACACCCGAGCACGCACCCAGGCGCACCCCGGAGCATCAGCTCATCCTGATCCTGGCTCTCGCGAAGATCAGCCCGCGAGCCGCGTGTCGCGAACTCGAGCGCCTCGAGGCCGCCGCGCGCTGGCGCGGAGGAGTCGCCGCTTGCGCGGCGCTCGGTCTGCCGTGAAGTCGCGCCCTACCGCACAAGCCACAGCGCCAGCACGGTGTAGGTTCCGACCAGGGCGACCGCCGCGACGAGCATCGCGGACCCATGCGGGTGTGCCTGCATCGTCTCGATGAGACGGGAGACATCGGAGATCTTCGGCAGTTTCATCGCTGCTGGGTCCTGTAGACGCGAGAGCAGCAGGATACGAGGCGCGTGTCGTTCGCGAAGCCTCGAGATACGAGGTCTTCGCTCGAACACGGGGCGAGTCAGGGGACTCTTACCCCGGCGCAGCAGGTAGAACTCGGTGACCATCAAGAGCTGCATCTGGCTGATGAAGAGCATCCGGTTGTGCATCAACTCGATGTCGATCTTGCGGGGCTCGATGTCATTTCGCCGGCGCCACCGGTGCTGGATCGACGAGCGCCGGACCTACGCCCACAACACGGCTACCAGCCTTGCTACCGCCTCCGCGACGGCGCCCAACCCAGCGAGAATCAACGCGAACGGCAGCGCGCAGCCCGTAGCTCGGCCAATCTTCTGCTGGCGGCCGGATCGTGTGAGCGGAACTCCGATCTGACGCGAGACCTTCGACTTGAGATTCGAGAGTCCCGAGGCGCGCTTCCACGAGAACGATAGACCGGGGATGCGCGTCTTCTTGCGGCCCATGTTGGCTCTCCGTTCAGTCCATCGTGTCAGCGGGCGGCTTCGCGTTACCCCCGTGCTCGCCCACAGCCGGCAGGTAGCGCACCTCGCGGCTCTGCAGGTCGGGCTCGGCGTCGGTCCATTGCCTCGCGGCCTGCTCGCGGGTCAGCTTGTAGGTCGTGCGCCGGCGCTTGCCCGTGCGCTCGTCGGTGATCCACCAGCGGAAAAACTCGGTCGGCGTCTTCACTTGATCCCGCGTCGCATTCCTCGACTCTACTTCGCGGCCTCGATGTGGTCGGCGACCTGCTGCCAGGCGACGCGCAGCCGGTCCTCGGTGTAGGTGTAGTGCTCGTCGGCGACGCCCTGGCTCTTGTGGTTGAGCAGCGCGTCGCGCACCGCGCGTGAGATGCTGAGCCGGTCGACGATGGTCGCGAACGTGTGGCGCAGGTGGTGCGGCGTGATGCCGTCGGTGCCCGCGACCGCGTTGATCGCGTCGAGGGTCTTCTGCGTGTCGCTGACGCCGAAGATCTTGTCGCCCTTCTTGCGCCCGAGCGCGTGCCAGTTGGCGATCGCTGCGGCCTCGTCGCTCAGGTAGATGACGTGACGTCGGCGGTTCTTCGGGTCCGCCAGCACCATCGTGCGGTTCGCGAGGTCGAAGTCGCCGACGACGAGCCCCGACGCCTCGCCGGGCCTGACGCCGGTCAGCAGCATGAAGCGCAGTTGGTCCGCGGTCGCGGTGCCCAGCTCGGCCGCAGCACGCCACCAGGCGCCGATCTTGTCGTTCGGGATCGGTGCAGGGTGCCCCCGGCTCGGCACCAGCACCACGCGATCGACGCCGGCGGTGCTCGGCGCGAACGGGTCGTTCTCGATGCTGACGCCGTGCCATCGCCGCACCGCGCGCAGGACCTGCAGCGCGTAGGTGCGCCGCCGCTCGCCGCGCGCCTCGAGCGTCGACGCGAGCCGGCGGATGTCCTCGGCGGTGATCTTGTGGATCGACTTGCCCGCGAGCGCGTACAGCTCGCCGGCGATCTTCCGCTCGGTCGGCGGGTCGAGCATCGCGATGTAGTCGGCCTTCGTGCGCGCCTTCAGCGGGAGCTTGTCGACCGCCCTCCTCTTGCGCTCGACGTAGACCCGCAGTGCATCGCCGAGGGTGACGCGCTCGCGCTTCTCGGTGGCGAGCGCCTCGCGCTCGATCTCGCGTCGGTCGACTCCCTGCTGCAGCTCCGATGACAGCGTCACCTGCACCTTGCGCGCGGCGTCGGCCTTGACAATCGCGCCGGTGCCGCGAGCGCCGACGTCGCCAGGCGCACGACCGAGAGCGCGGCGCACCTTCTTGCCGGCGACGCGTCGCTCGGCGATCCAGGTGCGCGCACCGTTGGCGGTGATTCGCACCGCGAAGCCGCTCGTGTCGGGGCACCAGTGCAGCGCGTAGCCGGATGCCGGCGGTTCGATCGCGGCCGCGTTGCGATCGTTCAGGCGCCTGGGGTGTGTGGGCATGGTTGGCTTCCTCGTGTCACCACTCGTGAAGCCGGGACTCTACCGTCTCGTCACCCCCGCAGCGCACCCCGCGAAGCCGCGGTTTACCTATGAAAACGGTCGCTTTGCTCGATCCTCGCAGGGGCGCAAATTTGGACTGTTAATCCGTAGGTCCCTGGTTCGAGCCCAGGTCGGGGAGCCAAGAAACACAAGAGTCAGCCGGTGAGCACCGGCTGACTTTTTGTTTCTCCGCTCGTCCGCGTTGCCGCACTGTTGCCGTAGCGACGCCCATCAATGCGTTGCGAGTGCCGCACCGCGTGATTCGTGGTGGACTACATCGGCGTCTCATGGAGCACTGTGCCCGAGCCGGCAGACGGCCGATGTTTTTCCGCCCGAAGTCATCGCCGATGACACGCCGCACCGGGGCTAAGGTTCAAGCAGCACTCTGCCCGAGCACAGGCCATGGACACTGACACGCAATGGAACCCCCCGTCGCGCGAAAGCGCGGATCCCGAGCGCAGCGCCGCGCTCTTTCTTCGGATCGGGGCGGTGATACGCATGACGGGCCTCGGTCGATCGACCATCTATCGGCTCATGGCCAACGATCAGTTTCCGCACCCCGTGCGGCTAACCAAGCGTGTCGTCGCGTGGCGCCATGCCGACCTCGAGCGGTGGGGCGAAGCGCGAGTCTCAGCGACCCATTGACGCTCATCAGTTCCTTGGGTCACGATCGTTGAGGCTCAGCGGCTGCGATGCATCGTCCGGAACGAGCTCGGCGTAGAGTGTCCCCTTCCCGCGCAGGCGATCTAGCTAGCACCGAGATCCCCATCGCTCGGACCAGCTCGCCTCCCCTCACGTCATCACGGCCCTCAACATCAAGCCGATCAACAGCAGGCCAGCGGCCACACGGCCCCAGCGCCAGGTTGTGAAGCTATATCGGTGGTTCCGCCAAAGCGCCCGGTATGTTCGCCCGAGCGCGCTCAGCAGCGCGAACGCCGCGACCAGTGGACCGACGATGCCCGCGGGCTGGGGCAGGTGCACCGCAAGCGCAATCCAAGCCGCGGGCCACGCGAGAGCATCGGCAACCGCGAGCATCCGACGGCCCGGCCAATACCGAGCGTCGGGTAGCGGTGCTCGAGCGAAGATGAGCCACATGCGCACGTTTGACGACGGGAACGCATAGATGGTTTCACGTCCGCTGCGCCGCGTCCGAACTGTTACCGCATCGTGCAGATGCTGGCCCGAGAGGCGCCGGCAGCAATCGCCTTCATTTCACTCGCATCAGTGCCGAGTTGACGAGGGCGTCTTTCTTCATCGATCCGATCCCCGTTCCGCCAAATCGCTCCTGCCCTCCTGAACTGCTGAACGCTCCGTGCCTTCGACACGGTGCGCCCGCCAGTCGGCCATTCGAACCGGACGGTCAAGCGTTTGCCTCGGAAGACGAAGTGGCGGATGGCAACCCGTTCGCCGAGCTCGGTGCGCAAAGGGACCAGTCCGGGTAGCAAACGAGTGAGGAATTGCCTCTTGACAACGGGTCGAGCGAGGCGCATGAATCAAAACGCACAAGAAAGCCCGCCGAACCGTGGGAGTCGTTTCGGCTTTGGGGGCTTGCATGAGACAGGTTCTGGTCATTGAAGACCATCCGCTGGTTGCGGAAGCTACGGCTGAGCTGCTCGAGCGGCGGTTCGGCGACGTCGAAGTCGTGACGGCGAGCACAGCGTCCGAGGCGCTGGCGCTCGTCGACGAGGCGCGCAAGCGCTGGTTCCGAATCTTCTTGGATCTCGCAGTTCCCGGCGCCTTCGGCCTTTCGCTCGCGAAGCAGCTCGTTGCCAGGCAGCTGGCTTCCATCTGCTGCGTGGTCAGCGCCTACGACCGGGACGACTATGTGCAGCAACTGCGCTCCTGGGGATTTCTGGGTTATGTCGCGAAGTCGACGCCCGTCGATGCTTTGATCGCTCGGCTCGGGGACGTCATGCGCGGTATCGGTGCATTTCCATCGGCTATCCCGCTCGCTCGGAACAGCGAGACCCGCCTGACGGCGCGACAAAGCGAAATCCTCGAAGGTATCCAGGAAGGTCTCTCGTCCAAGCGGATCGCAATGCGAATGAACTTGGCGGAAGGGACGGTAAACAACCAGGTCGCGGCCATCATGCAGCTGCTTCACGCCGAGAGCCGGTCGCACGCCGTGGCCAAGGCGATAAGTCTAGGCCTCCTCGACGCAGCAAACTCGCGCTCGCAAGTGCCATGAGCACGTTCAGCCCGTCGCGCAGCGGATTCCGCGGGTATTCCGCCGACGAGCTTGCTGAGACAACGCGCCTAGCCCGCAACGAAGACCCTCGGTGGCAGCTTGTACTGCCAGCCACCCTCGGCACGCGCGACTACATCATCGAACAGATGCCTGCGTTGTTGGCGACGTACGGAATCGCGATGGCGCTGATCCTGGCCGCTGGCAGCGCCGAGCGTGTGGTTTCTCTGCCTATCGCTGCCGCGTGGCTCATCGAGGGCGGCGCCAGCATTGCGGCGCGCTATCTCATGTTCCGACGCATGGTTCGGGCATCTCCCGTAGACGTGGCCAAAAGTGCGTGGCTCCGTCTACTTCCATTGTTCGCGATCGCTCTCGCGGCTGCGCACTGGAGCTGGACGGCCACCCTCTTCATCGGCCCGCACCTGAATCTCACGACGGTCGTCGTGTTGCTGACCTACGTCATGCTCAGCTTGGCATGCATGGGTCTCGCCCCTGCATCGCCAGTGATCTGTGCTGCCTACCTGGTACCGATGTGGGGGACGACCGCGTGGATGCTTTCCGTATCGGACTGGGCGTCAGGCTCGGTGCTGCTTGCCCTTGCCGCAGCTTTGGCCGGTGTTCTCTGGTCCGGCTTCTACATCGTCGTCAGCGGCGTCCGCCGATCTCTGATCCGCAGCGACGAGGTGGTCCTTCTCATGCGCGAGTTGCGCGAGCGGAACAATGAGGTGGAGGTGCTGCGCGCCGCCGCCGCCGCCGACCTCGAGACGAGGGCAGCCGTCTTCTCCAGCGCCAGCCACGATCTTCGGCAAAGAGTCCATGCCCTCAACCTGCTTGCACACGCGAGCGCAGGGGCGAGCATTCGAGCAACGAGTCCGTTGCGTCGACTGGCTTCGGCCGTCGAAGAACTTGAGGTGTTCGTCACCGATGTGCTGCAGTTCGTGCGCTTCGACAGCGGCAGCAGGGTCGAACGACTGACCGACGTGCCACTCCAGGAAGTGCTTCAAGGCATCGAATTGCAATTCGAAGCGGTCGCGGCGGAAAGGAACGTTCGGCTCCGCACGCGCGCGACGTCGCTTTGCATCAGAACGGACGCCGTGATGCTTGGAAGGGTGCTAGAGAACTTGGTGTCGAACGCAATGAAATTCACCCGCAAGGATGTTCTCGTAGCAGCTCGTCGGCGAGGCGGTGACGTCTGCCTGGAGGTCTGGGACCAAGGCGACGGCCTGGACCCCGCGCGCTTCGAAGGCCGCACTGGCCGGGGATCGAGCGGCGGCCTGCGAAGCCGACAGGAGGGTTTCGGCCTCGGGCTGGTGATCGTTCGCCGGCTGGTCGAGGCCTTGGGCTATCGCCTCGAGATATTCAGCAAAGCCGAGTGCGGAACCCGGGTCCGGATCGTGATTCCATCGAGCAATGTTCTCTTGAAGGGGCAAGGATGAGCCAGCCCACGACACGCCAGCGAGGGCCCGTGCCGCTTTGGGACGGCAGGAAGCTCGCAGCGGCATTTGCGGCGCGACGGGATCGGGCGTGGACTCTTGGATATGAGTCGATTGATGCTCCGGCGGTCACCGGCCGAGCAGCGTGGGAAGGAAACTTTCCGCACGAACTCGTCGGCACGTTCCTGCGCAATGGACCCGCACGACATGAGCGCGGAGGCCAGCGTTATGCACACCGATGGGATGGCGACGGGATGATTCAACGATTCGCATTGGACCCCGAAGGGGTGTCCCACCTAGGTCGCTTCGTCCAGACGCGCAAGCTTATCGATGAGGAGGCCGCAGGGCGGATGCTCTACAGCGGCTTCGGTACCGCAGTGGACGATTCACCGCCCACTCCAGAGCGCATCGAGCAGTCCAATCCGGCGAACATCAACATCATCCGCTTCAATGGCGAGTACTTGGCGCTGTGGGAGGCCGGTCAGCCCTATCGCATCGACCCAGAGTCGCTCGCGACTGTGGGCCGGTGCTCATGGATGGACATCGATCGTCCAGCGCCCTTCTCCGCCCATCCGAAGGTCGGCTCCGACGGCATCCTTTGGAATTTCGGCATCGATCCGTTGAGCGATCGGTTGCACGTGTACGGCATAGGTCCTGACGGCGTGTCGATGTCGACTCGTGAGCATCACGTCCCGCAAATCGCGCCGGTTCACGACTTCGGCGCAACCGACCGCCATCTTGTGTTTCTACTGCCTTCCATCACTTGCAACCGCGAACGGCTGGTCTCTGGATCGTCGTTCGCCGAATCCTGCCAGTGGTCGCCTCAGCTCGGGATGCGCGTCCTGCTGTTGCGGAAGGCCGATGGAGCCGTCAGCGAGTTCCGACTACCGCCGGGATGTCTCTTTCACGTTGCGAACGCGTGGGAGGAGAACGGCCGTATCTACGTCGACTTCATGTACTCGGCCGACCCTTCGACATTGCTTGCAGGCTGGACCGTCATGGCAGGCGAATATCGGCACATGAAGGGCGCGTCCCTGTCACGCGTCACCATTGATCCAGCGACTGGCGACATTCGACAGGACATCCTGCTCGATCACGACGCCGAGTTCCCGTCAGTGCTGGCGAGCGATGTCGGCCGGCCATACAGACAGTTGTTGTGCGTGGAGCGAGCGGAGAGCCGATCCCGCGATGTGCCGGGATATGACCGGCTGGCGCTGATCGACGTGACGACCAGGACACGTCGCTCGTTTGAGTTCGGCGACGACTGGCTTGTGGAGGAGCACGTTCTGGTGGCCGACGGTGAGGCCCACACACCGAAGTGGGCGATCGGTACTGCGATAAGCCTTCGGGAAAAAGCGACGGTGCTGTCCGTTTTTGACACGGACGATATCGCCGGCGGGCCAGTCGCGCGTGCGCGATTGCCCTATGCACTTCCTCTGGGCCTCCATGGGACGTTCGTCCCGCGTCGCGGCGAATGAGTTTCAACCATCGCGTGATGAACATCTCCACATTGCCCCCCGAGATCCTGATGGCGATCATGGGACGACTAGTAGTCCGAGAAACGTCCGATGGACTCCGGAGCAAAACAGGCGCAATCGGAACAGTGCCGTGCCGCTGCAGCTGTCCAGACCCACGCGGTGCGCCGCGCGGCGGTATCTGCCGTGAGGGGTGCGGTGACCGTGACGCTTCATCGGCGCGGTCCGGGGATACTGCTTGAGCTTGTAGAGCACCGTCCAAGCGGCTGCCGCATCGTCGTCGTTACCTCGTTCACCGACGCGAGGTCGTTCGAGGACTGGTGCACCGACGACCCGCTTCGGTTCGAACACCCGATCGTCCATCAGCAGGTGCGGCGGCATGCCGAAGAACTGTGGCGAGCCGGGTCGTGAGGTCGCTGGCCGAGATAGCTGCTGATCCAGCGCTCCGGACCCACCTCGCGGAGACCGCGGAGCGAATCTCGCAGGCATCGGACCCTGGCGAGGTTCAGGCCCTGCTGCATTCCGTCACGCAGTCACTCGGAGCGGAACGTTCATTCTTCGCCAGCATCAGCGGCGAAGGAGCCGACGCACGCTATACCTTCGTGCTGGATTGCGACCCGGCCTGGTGGCACCGATATCGCTCCGCATGCTCCGTGCAGAGCGATCCGTGGCTTCTCTACGCCGCAAGACACTCGTCACCCCGCCCAGCCACGCAACTCGGCCCTCTTCGCCGAGAGCAACAACTTGCGATCGAGGCTGCGACGGCAGCCGGCTTCGTATCCGCCGCCCTCGTGCCCGCGCATTCGGGAAGGTCGGAGCGACGCGCGAGCCTGCTCTGTCTCGGGCACTCCGTGGCCGGATATTTCGAGGACCCGACCTTCGCGAAGCTGCGGGTCGGGGCCCGGAGCCTCGCGATCGAGCTCCACGATTGGTGGACCAACTACGAGCAATCGTGCCTTGCGCGGCAAACACGGCTTTCCGAAGCCGACGTGCGACTTCTGCAGCGCCATTGCGCGGGTATGAGCAGCAAGCAGATCGCGGCTGAACTGCAAGTGAGTCGCGAGTCGATCAACTCGCGCTTTCAGAGGATCAACGACCGGCTCGGCGTGACCCATCGCCGAACCGCCGCGCGCATCGCAGTCGAATGCGGCCTGATCGTCATGGAACGATGACGCGATGATTTGACCGGCAAAGTCATCGCTTCCTTGATGCGTCCGCGGTTCTAGATTGTCGATGCGATGTTTCAGGAGTCCGATGTGCACAGTCGCCAGTCCTTCAGCCCGCGCACGCATAAGGGGCCGAATCCGTCGTCCCTCGGTCGCGCCTGCTCGGGGTTGCTGCCTGCATGGGTCGCGGTGTTGGGCGTGTTCGCCGCAGCGACTGCGCGTGCCGCCGACGGGTGCCTGATCCTGGTGTGTCTGGCCGCGCCGAGCTGGCGTGCCATCCCGGAGTGCGTGCCACCGGTGCAGCAGCTCTTCAAGGACCTGGCCAGAGGCAAGCCCTTCCCGACGTGCGGCATGTCGGGAGCGGGGAACGAAGCAAGCCACGCGTGGTCAAGCGCGCCGGCGTTTTGCCCTCCGCAGTACACGCGGGTCATCGAAGGCGAAAGCGGACCTGTCTACCAGTGCGACTACAGCGGGGCAATTTCGGTGTCGATTGATGGCATGCCTTTCTCACGAACGTGGTGGAACTTCAGCGGCGATTCGGTAACCGACTTCAGCCCCGCCGCCAAGGTCCAGCTGGGTACGTGGGACACCCGCTTCGACGACGACTACGCGAAGTGGCAGGCCATCGTGCCGCCCCCTCCGGTCGACGGCCCGTGGTGAGTGCGCGCATGGATCCCTCGGCCATCTTCGCCTTGGCGCTGGCGTGTGCACCCCAGGTGCACGCCGATACCGCGATGGCCCTCGTCGCAGTGGAAAGTGGCTTCAACCCGTACGCCATCGGCGTGGTGGGCGGGACGCTCCTCAGACAGCCGCGAAACCGGGCCGAGGCGCTCTCCACGATCGATGCGTTGCGGGCCGGAGGCTGGAACTTCAGCGTGGGGATCGCGCAGATCAACGTCGCCAACTTCGCCCGCCTGGGCTTGACACCACGAACCGCGCTCGATCCGTGCACAAACCTCGCCGCGATGCAGACCGTCCTCAGCGAGTGCTTCGAGCGTGCGTCGCCCGACCGAGGCGCGCAGACCGCCTTGCGCCGTGCGCTCTCTTGCTACTACGGCGGCAACTTCAGCACCGGGATGCGCCACGGCTACGTCAGCCGGGTGGTGATGACGGCTCGAGCCGCGCAGCCCGGCCCTTCCCGTCCCTCCAGCCAGGAGCTCAAATCATGAGGTTCAGTCCGGTCATTCTTCTCGGCACGCGCACGGTTGCCCAAGTTGCATCGGCGGCGATGCCCGTCGCAGCCGTGGCAGTCGCTTGCCCGGCGTTCGCACAGGGCTTCGACAAGATCAACACAACGGTCACGAACGTCAACACGATCCTGGTGACGATCTCAATCGCCGTGGTCACGATCGCGATCATCTGGGCCGGCTTCAAGATGATCTTCCAGGGCGCTCGGCTGGCCGACGTCGCGAACGTGCTGATCGGCGGCACGCTGGTTGGCGGCGCCGCGGCGTTCGCCAGCTACATCGTCAGCTGAGCACAGGCCGCGGAGATGCTCGGCGAAGCGATCTACAAAGGCGCCACGCGTCCGGCGATGAAGCTGGGCATTCCGCTCGTGCCGCTCGTGGTCCTCCTAGGCGCAGGGATGCTGCTCGTCATGTGGGGCGGAATTCTCGTCAGCTGGTGGGTGGCCCTCGCCGTCTTGGTGGCTGCGATCCCCGCGCTCGGCTGGATGCGTTATGTCACCTCGAAGGACGACCAGCGCTTCCGTCAGATCTTCGTGGCCACGAAGCTGCGGATGCACGATCGCAACCGCCGTCTCTGGCGAGCCCGCAGCTATTCGCCGAACCTGTATCGGGGAGTGCGCGATGCTTGGCATGTCTAGGACCGCCTCCCCGCTCGGCCGCCATCTCAGGGCTCCGTCGCTTCGCCGGCGGCCAGAGCCGCGCTATTGGAAGCAGGCGCGAGTCGAGAATCCCCTGGCGCGCTTCGTGCCCTTCTCTTCGCTTCTCAGCCCGCACGATGTCATGACGCGCGGAGGCGACATCCTGCGCGTCTGGCGCCTGGACGGCGTCCCCTTCGAATGCGCGGACGACCACGTCATTGTCGAGCGGCATGAGGCGCTGTGCAGTCTTCTGCGCAACCTTGCCGGCGGCCAGTGGGCGATCTGGACGCACCGGCTGCATCGGGCAATCAGTGACGCACTCGAGCACCCGCGCGACGCAGGCTTTGCGCGCGAACTCTCGATGGCGTACCAGCGCCGTCTGGACCGGCATTGGATGATGAGCAACGAGCTGTACCTGACGCTCGTGTATCGGCCGAATGTCTCGCGGGTCAGTCGCGCGTTGCAACCGACGAAGCGGTCTCGCGTTGCCATCGAAGCTGCCCAGGCCGACGCCCTGCGTGTGATGGAAGAACGCGCAGCCCTGGTGTCGCGCGTACTGCGCGGCTTCCGCCCAGAGCTTCTCGGCATACGAGCCGAACGGGGGCGCAGCTTCTCCGAAGTAGCAGAGCTCCTCGGCTACCTCATCAACGGCTTCTGGCGCGCGGTTCCGGCCGCGGCAGGGCCGCTGTACCGCACATTGCCGACGACACGCCTGTCCTTCGGCGGCGACAAGCTGGAGCTGCGACACGGCGACGCTCTGCGCTACGCCGCACTGGTCGACATCAAGGAATACGCGGATGCCGTCCAGCCTGGCATCCTGAACGCACTGCTGTACGAGCCAAGCGAGTTCATCGAGACGCAAAGCTTCTCGATCCTCCCGCGCCGCCAGGCCGTGCGCGCGCTCGAACTCCAGCGCGATCAGCTGATTGCCAGCGACGACGTCGTCGCGAGCCAGGTGGCCGACATGGACGTGGCGCTGAACGAGCTCGGCGACGGCCAATTCTGCATGGGCGAGTATCACTACAGCCTCGTCGTCTTCGGTGACGACGTAGCCGATGCCGGCCGGCGCGCCGCGCAGGCCGTCGGCGCGGTCGGCGAAGCGTCAAGCCTTCAACTGTCTCCGGTCGATCTGGTGGCGGACGCCGCATGGTTCGCGCAGCTACCCGGCAACTGGCAGTGGCGGCCGCGGGACGCGAAGCTGTCGTCGCGAGCCTTCGCAGCGCTGGCCGCGGGCCACAACTTCGCACGTGGCAAGCGCGACGGAAACCCGTGGGGAGAAGCGCTGGCGCTGATGCGAACCCCGTCCGGGCAGCCCTTCTATCTCAACCTGCACGTCAGCCCCGAAGGCGAGGACTCCGCCGACAAGAAGCTGCCTGGCAACACTCTCATCATCGGTTCGACCGGGATCGGCAAGACGACGCTCGAGATGTTCCTCCTGACGTTGACCCGCAAGTGGGAGCCGCTTTCCAGCACAGTGGGATCCGAAGCTTGGAATTCACGTGACTTGAAGTCGCGGC